>Ga0226835_1000399_pt1 | contig 53317 bp, 43 predicted proteins | sample LAC_MetaG_1_FD_163627 | JGI IMG/M metagenome (GOLD analysis project Ga0226835, IMG submission 163627) | Anaerobic ammonium oxidizing microbial communities from anammox membrane bioreactor (MBR) in UC Berkley, California, United States -... | ecosystem: Engineered > Bioreactor > Anaerobic >...
GCAGCGCCTCGGCCACCGCCACCGGCCGCTCCACCGGCGGGGTGTGGCCGCACCCGGGGATGACGGCCAGCCGCCCCCGGGGCAGGGCCTCGGCCATGGCGCGAGCGGTGTCCGGCGGGAGGTGGCCGCGGCCCTGCAGGACTACGCCAGCGGGGACGCGGACTTCGCCGACGCCTTGCTCTCCCGCAGCGGTCGCGCCGCCAGATGCCACCAGCCGGCGACCTTCAACCGCCGCCTGCTCGCCCTGCCGGACACCGTCGAGCCATGACACCGCCTCCGCGGTGACGGGCCAGCTGCTCGGTACCGACGACGACGTCACGGCTATCCCCGGGCGCCGGATCGAGACGCTGGCCACGCGGGTTGTATCTCGGACCTGGCCGGCCGCCTGCTGGCCAGGGGCCCAACCCCATTCGGGCCCGGGAGGCCGGAAGAGGGCGACGCCAACCCCCCCGGTCAGAACTCATCTCACGGCAGGCGGCGCCGTTTGAGGTGCACGGTGCCTGCCGCCTCTCCCGTGCGCTCCACCTCTAGGTAGCGAACCCACCCGTCCTTGACGCGCAGCACCCGGCGCCACGCCTGCTCTCCCCCTCCCTCTGCCAGCACCCACCACCTGACAGCCGCCCGGGTGTCGTCCCCGGGTTCGGCGATGGCCAGCAGGAGATCCACCACCGACAGGCATATCTCCTCGCCGCCCGGCAGCCGCTCCCGTACCGGACAGACGGCCTTGGGGCCGTGGCGACGGGCATAGTTCTCGGCGGTCTCGGCGATGTCGGCGGTGGCGAACACCCACACCTGCCCCTTCTCGCTCATCACCGACCAGACATCCACGTGCGAGGCGGCCCCGAGCCAGCCGAGGCTGGTCTTCAGCTCCCCCACATCGATCATGGCCAGCTTTCCCTCTTTCGTCTCCAGCCACCCCAGCGTGAACGGCTGGTCGGTGGCCACCAGCATGCGGCGATGGCCGGCAGGGTAGATGGCCGCGTGCGTCGGGGCCGCTTCCACCTGCGCCTGCAGCCGTTTTTCCATCTCCGCCTGCCAGTCGATGCCGGTGGCCAGGCCAATCAGCCGCTGCCAGACGGAGGGGCGAAAGAGCAAACGCTCGAGATCCTCCTCGAGGCGGGCAGCGCGCCACCACTGGGCGCGCCAGGAATCCAGAGGGAGCAGGTCGGCAACCCGCTCCGCGCCTCCCGCCCCCCCCGCGCGCTCGGCGGCGTGCAGCTCCCACACCGTCACCAGATGCCCTTCCCCCGCCCGCAGCGCCACCCGCAAGGGGGTACGGGGGAAGGACTCCCCGTCCAGGACCACCGCCTTGCCCACCGTCCGGAAGCCCACGTCGGCCCCGGCGGGGATGTCCCACCGGTACCGGCGCCCGTCGGGGAAACCGAGGACCCAGCTGCGCCCCTGCTGTTCCCACACCGCCGTCCCGTCCACCGTATCCACCAAGCCGATCACCCGTGGCGGGGAGCCCAGTTCCACCTCGCGCAGGACCTCGCCGCTGTCGGGATCCACCAGCGCATAGCAGGACGCCGTGGTCTTCCAGCCCGAGGGGTCACGGCTCCCCGCCGCACCGGATGAGCGGCAGCCATGGCCGAAACCCACCAGACAGGCGCGCTCGCTGCAGAGTGTCACCCCCGCCGAAAAGCCACACTCCTCCCCTGCCTTCCCGCTCCGGGCGGCGGCCCTCACGCGCTCCGTGCAGGGCAGCTGCACCCCCTGGGCAAGGCCCGCCGGGGTCCATAGCAACACCACAAGTACTACCAGAATACTCGCCGCCATCTCATGGCTCCCCCGCCGACTGCGCCCCCCGTCCAGGCTCTTGCAGCGGCTCGCCGCCCCATCGCTGGGCGCCGACGAAAAGCCCTTGCACCGCCTGATCCAGCGCCTCCCCAGGCACCGACAGGCACTCCTTCTTTCCCCACTGGGTCGGCGCGAACATGATAAAGCACCAGGCGCACCGGCACCCCTCGCGTTCGCCGAAGCCCGGGCGCATGCCCGTGCAACACGACCCCGAGCCTTCGCACAACGGCGTGCCTTGCGGCGTGAAGTTGCGCACGCACTCGCACCAGCACGAGCACCAGGAGCCCTCCACAGCCGTCGCGGCGCCGAGGACCAGCGCTGCGGCCATGGTGATAGATACCCACGTCCTGTTCACTGTCGCCTCCCGACGCTGCATGGTAAAAAAAGATCTGTCAACCCGACGACTCGGCCCACGGCGCTGCGCCGCATCAGCGGCGCGGCACGCCAGGATGGCGGCGCGGAGGAAGGCGCCATGCGCATCGTCCTGGCCAGCGTACCCGTGCAGGATCAGGCGGCCGCCCGAGATGTCTACACGCGCATCCTGGGCTTTCGGGTGAAGCGGGATGAACCGGCGGGGGAGCACCGGTGGCTGACCGTGGTGTCTCCGGAGGACCCCGAGGGGGTGGAGCTGCTACTCGAACCCCTCGCCTTTCCCCCCGCCCGCACCTACCAGGCCGAGCTCTTTGCCGCCGGCATCCCTGCCACCGCCTTCGCGGTCGCCGACCTCGACGCCGAGGTGGCCCGCCTGCAATCCCTGGGGGTGGTCTTTCGGGGCGAACCGGTCACCTACGGCGCCACTCGCCTGGCCCTCTTCGAGGACGGCTGCGGCAACCTGATCCAGATCTTTCAGGCGTGACCCGCCCAGTGGGCTCGGAGGAAGTCCAGCAGCGCCTCGGCCACCGCCACCGGCCGCTCCACCGGCGGGGTGTGGCCGCACCCGGGGATGACGGCCAGCCGCCCCCGGGGCAGGGCCTCGGCCATGGCGCGAGCGGTGTCCGGCGGGGTGATGGCGTCCTCGGCTCCCACCAGCACCAGCGCCGGTACTCCGAGGCCCGGCAGCAGCGGCCGGCTGTCGGGGCGATCGCGCATTCCCGCCAGGCAGCCGGCCAGCACGTGGGCGGGCACCTCGTCGGCGATCCGCCGCAGCTCGGCCAGCAGCCGGGGCGCCCGCTGCCGGGTCGCGGGGGCGAGCAGATTGGGGAGGAATTCCTCGAGAAACCCTGCTCTCTCGCCCCCGAGGATGCGCTCGATGGCCTGCTGGCGCCGCTGCCGCCCCGCCTCGTCGTCGGCCTCGGCGCGGCTATCCACCACCACCAGGCCCGCCAGCCGCTGGGGCCAGCGCGCCGCCACCCGGAAGGCCACGTAGCCGCCCATGGAGTGGCCGCCCAGCACGAACCGCTCCAGCCCCAGGGCGTCCGCCACCGCCACCACGTCCTCGGCCAGCGCCTCCATGGTGTAGCCGGCGGGGGGCGCCTGCGAGCCCCCGAAACCCCGCAGGTCGAGGGTGATCACCCGCGCCGCCGCGACCAGCGCCGGCAGCACCGGCTCCCACATCTGCGCCGACAGGGGAAAACCGTGCACCAGCAACAGCGGCACCCCGCTGCCCGCCTCCTCCACCGCCAACGTCACGCCGTTCGCCGCGATCCGCACCGTCGTTCGCCCCCTTTGCCGGCCGTTTTCGGCAGCCATGGTAGCAAGTAGGGGCGACGCGTGCGTCGCCCCTACAGCATGCGTCGCTCCTACAGGAAGATGATCCGGGCCGGATTTGACCGAATCCATCGTCGAGTCGGTCGCCCTCGCCTGGCTGGAGGCTGTCGGCGGGCGAGTGGCCAACCGCACGTACAGCTACCCGCCGGACAGGGAGGGGCAGGCAACGGCAACCCTTCTGAAGGGGGCCACGCTGCCCTCCGCGACATAGGCGGCGGCGCGAAAGTTGTGGTCAAACATAATATTGCGGTGGATAATCGGCGGCGCGGCCCGGTGCTGCAGCGTAACGTCACCCCTCGAGCCGGAGCGGCCCCGCCGCTTGACACCCCAGTCGCCCTGCTTCACAATCACCCCGGCTCTTTGAATCTTCGCGGTTTTCCGTAGGGGTGCCCCGCCGCCCGCCGGTGGGGCTGAGATCACACCCTCGTGAACCTGATCCGGGTCATGCCGGCGTAGGGAACGGAACGAACAGCAGTGCGGGCGTCGTCGCTCCACCGCGGTCCTCCCCGCCGGGGAGCCCGGGAAGGAGGTGGACGATGCAACGATGTCTCGCTCTGGCGCTGCTCCTTCTCGCAACCAGTACTCCCGCCCTCGCCGCCGAACTGCGCGGCCGGGTGGTGGATGCTCGCACGGGTGCTCCCCTTCAAGGGGCCCGCGTGTCGGCGTCCGGGGGTGCGCCCGTGTCGACCGACGAGGCGGGGGAGTTCTCCCTCACCGTCCCCGACCTCACCCCCGTCCAGCTGCTGGTCGGGCACGCCGGGTACCGCCCGGAAAGGCTCAAGCTCGACCTGCCCCTCACCGCGCCGCTGGCCGTCGCGCTCACCCCCGAGGCTGCCTTCACCGATCGCATCGAGGTGACCGCCACGCGCGCCCGGGAGGGGATCGACCCGGCCACCTTCACCAACGTACCGCAGGAGCGCATCCAGGAGGCGTACTGGGGGCAGGACCCGGCCATGCTGCTGGCCGGGGTGGCGCCGGGGTTTTACGCCTACAACGACAATGGCCACGGCATCGGCTACTCGTACTTCACCATCCGCGGCTTCGGCCAGGCCCGCACCCGCGTCACCCTGAACGGCGCCCCTCTGAACGACGCCTCCTCGGGGGAGCTGTTCTTCGTGGACCTGGCCGACTTCCTGGCCACCGCCGGGGACATCCAGGTGCAGCGCGGGGTGTTCGGGCTGTCGGGCATCGGCGGGGCGGTGGACATCACCACCGCCGATCCGGCCCTCGAACCCGCCTTCTCCCTGCACCTGGGGGGCGGCAGCTTCGCCACCCGCCGGCTCACCGCCCGCTACGAGTCCGGCTTGCTGGGGGGCGGCTGGGCGCTGTCCGCCCGCTACTCCCGCATCACCAGCGACGGCTACCGCGACCAGTCCTGGGTGGAGATGTGGAACTACTACTTCTCCCTGGCTCGCCTCGGCCAGCGGTCACGACTGCGCATCAACCTCTTTGGCGGCCCCGAGCGCACCCACCTGGCCTACGTGGGGGTGCCTCGCAGCGTCCTCGAGGGGGGCCTTTCCGGCGACAGGGAGCGTGACCGCCGCTTCAACCCCCTGACCTTCCCGGGCGAGATCGACACCTTCCTGCAACCCCATTACCAGCTCGTCCACGAGCTCTCCCTCGCCCCCTCGGCGGAGCTGGCGCAGACGTTCTACTACTTCGAGGGGGAGGGGCACTACGAGCAGTTCCGGGCGCGGCGGCGCCTCAACGAGTACAACCTGCCCCCCGTGGTCCTGCCCGACGGCAGCGTCATCACCCGCAGCGACCTGGTGCGGCGGCGCACCGTGGACGAGTGGGACGCCGGCTGGGTGCCCACCTTGACGTGGCGGCAGGGAGACTGGGAGGTGATCGCCTCGGGCGAGGTGCGCCTGCACGAGGCCCGGCACTGGGGGGAGGTGCGCTGGGCGCAGTTCTACCCGGCCGGCATCGAGCCCAACCGGCGCTACTACGACTACGGGGTGGACAAGCGCAGCGCCGCCGCCCTGCTGCGCGCCGGCTGGCGGGCCAGCGAGCGGCTGCGCCTCACCGCCGGGCTCGGGGCCGCCCGGCACACCTACACCCTGCGCGACGACCGCATTCGCGGCCGGGCCTTTTCCGAGTCGTTCTCGTTCCTGCTCCCCCGCGCCGGGGCCGTGTGGACCCTCGGCGAGGGGGCGGAGGCCACCGTGCAGGCGGCCCGCGGCATGCGCGAGCCCACCTTCCGCAGCATCTACGACCCCCAGGACTACTACGGCCAGCGCGTCGCCCTGGAGCCCGAGGACGTGTGGAACTACGAGCTGGGGGTCGGCCTGCGCCGCCCCACCTGGCGACTGCGGGGGGCGCTGTCGTACCTCGATTTCGCCAACGAGATCGTCTACGCCGGGGCGCTGGACGACAACGGGGTGCCCATCTACGGCAACGGCGCCCGCTCCCGCCACCGCGCCGCTGAGCTGGAGGGGTCCTGGCAGGCCACCGCCCGGCTCGCCTTCGACCTGTCCCTCACCGCCACGCGCAACACCTTCGTGCGCTTTCGCGAGTTCGGCTGGGACGGCTCCACCCTCGTGCACGACGGCAACCGCATCGGCGGCCACCCCACCTCCCTGGGCAACCTCACCGGCCGGTGGACGGGGAACGGCCTCCACCTGGCCGCCACCGTGCGCCGGGTGGGCACCATGTACCTGGACTCCTCGGAGGACAACCGCCGCTACCCCGAACGCCGCGCCGCGCCCGGGTACGTCCCCCTGGTCAACCCGGCCTTCACCCTGGTGGACGCCCTGGCGCGCCTCGACCTCGACCGCCTGCTGCCCCGACTCACCCACACCCTTCCGGCGACCCTGGAGCTGCGCGTCCACAACCTCCTCGACGAGCGCTACACCTCCTTCGGGTACGTGGAGGACGGCCAGCCCCTGTTCATCCCGGCGGCCGGGCGCCACCTCTACGCCGGGGTGACAGTGAAGATGTAGGATGGCGTGCAGGGAGGGTCAGGACCACGCTTTCTTCCCGGTGGGTGAAGGTGCGCGACGGGGTGTTCCGGGGCCGCCGGCTGGTGGCGGTGTTCGACGTCGCCGCCGGGGGGGCGGCGGAGCGCGCCGCCCGCCCCACCTGGTGCAGCCTGGCGGCCTTCTACCCCGAGCCCCTGCCCGACGGGCTGCCCTCCCCCGCCGCCGCGGCCCACCTGGACGCCCTGGAGGAGAGCCTGCGCTCCCGGCTGCCCGCCGAGGGCCCGGCGCGGCTGGTGGGGGCCATCACCACCGACGGCCGGCACGAGCTGGTCATCTACACCGCCGAAGCCGAGCCGCTGCGTCAGCTGGCCCGCGCCCTGCAGGAGGAGTTTCCCGAGCTGGAGCTGCAGCTCACCTGGATGGAAGACGGGGAGTGGACGGTGTTCCGCCAGTTCGTCCCCGCTCTCCCCTGAGGGGGGCACTCCACCCTGTGCGACCCTCGAGGGGAGGTATCATGCGGGCAGCATTCGCCGGTCTTCCGGCAGCGCCTTAAAAAGGAGAGTCCTGCCATGAGGTACGAGCTCCCCCCGCTCCCGTACCCCGCCGACGCCCTGGAGCCCCACTACGACGCCGCCACGGTGACGTTGCACCACGGCAAGCACCACGCCGCCTACGTCGCCGGCCTCAATGCGGCGCTGGAGAAGCTGGAGGCCGCCCGGGCTTCCAACGATTTCGCCGCCATCAAGCACCTCTCCCGGGAGGTGGCCTTCCACGGCGGCGGCCACCTCCTGCATTCGATCTTCTGGACCAACCTCACCCCCGGCGGCGGCGGTCGCCCTGAGGGTCCCCTGGCGGCGGCCATCGACGCCGCCTTCGGAGGGTTTGCCGCCTTCGACGCCCAGCTGCGCGCCGCCACCGCCGCCGTGGAGGGCTCCGGGTGGGGGGTGCTGGCCGCCGCCCCGACGGGCGAGCTGGCCATCCTCCAGGTGGAGAAACACCAGAATCAGATGGTGCCGGGGTGGACGCCGATCCTGGTGATCGACGTGTGGGAGCACGCCTATTACCTCAAGTATCAGAACCGGCGCGCCGACTTCGTCGCCGCCGTGCTCGACCACCTGGTGAACTGGCGCGACGTGGCAACGCGCCTTGCCGCCGTCGTGCGCCGCTCCTGACACCCGACGGCGGCGCCGGCCAATCGGCCGTATACTGGCGAGCGGACACGGCCCGATGCCCCAAGCCCTCACCGACCTGCCGCTCGAGGAACTGCTCACCTACCTCGCCAACCAGCGGGCCACCGGCACTCTGGTGGTAGAGGTCCCCCACGCCCGCAAGAAGGTGTACCTGCTGGACGGCCTGCTGGCAGGGGTGGCCTCCACCAACCCGCGGGAGCTGTTGGGGCACTTCCTGGTGGGGTGGGGGCTGGTGAGCGAGGAGCAAGTGGCCGAGGCCATGCGCCTGCAGGAGCAGCTGGGCACCCCGTTGGGACGCATCCTGGAGCGCATGGGAGCCATCGATTCGGAGTCCCTCCAGGGGGCACTGGTCGCCCAGGGCGAGGAGGCAGTCCTGGACCTGTTTCTCGCCCCTCGTCTGCAAACCCAGCCCTTTGCCGAGAACATCGTGCCCATCGACCGGCCGCTGGTCCTCCGCCGGCCGCTCCCGCCGCTGGTGCTGGAGGGGTTGCGGCGGCGGGATCGCTACCGCGAGATTCGCGCCGTCATCCCCTCCGATGATGTGACCCTGGAACGCCTGGAGGGACCCCCGCCCGCCACCCTTCACCCCCGAGACCGACTCATCCTGGCTGCCATGGACGGGCGTAGCTCGGTGGAGGAGCTGGCGCTGGCCTGCCACGTGGTGCCGTTTCACGTCCTCGAGCTGGCCTTTCGGGGGCTTCAGGAGGGGTTCGTGGCGGTTCGCCCCGCCGGTGCGCCAAGTCCGGACGCCTCCCGCACCGCCCTGGTGCAGCGCGCCCGCACTGCCCTGGAGCACGGCGATCTGCTGGCCGCCTGGCGGGCGGCCACGACGTTGCAGCGGCACGGAGCCACCGCCGATGCCGCCGCCGTCCTGCGCGAGCTCGATCAGCGGCTGGCGCCCCTGCGGCTTCAGGGCCCCTTCGTGGCCCTCGTCGGGAGAGCGACGCCGGAGATTCCCCCCACCCTCGGTGCCGAGGGGGCATTCGTCCTTTCGCGGGTGAACGGTCGCTGGAGCCTGCGCGAGGTCCAGCGGATCACCCCGCTGGAGGAACTCCACTTCTGGGTGATCGTGGACGCCCTGGTGAAGGCCAACGCGCTGGAGATCCAGCCCCCCGTCAAGGGAATCACCCTGGTCACCGGGTGATGGCCGCGAACCGCTGATATCATTGCGTTCCATGAGCGAGCTGCCTCTCCTCACCCGAGCCCTGGTGGCCGATGACAGTCGCATCACCCGCGCGCTGACCGTGGAGATCCTCAAGGAGTTCGGAGTCGAGGTGCAGGAGGTTTCCGACGGTCGAGAGGCCTTGCGACTGGCCGGCAGGGAGCGCTTCCCGCTGCTGATCCTGGATGGGCTGATGCCGGGTCTCACCGCCTTCGAGGTGGTGGCCCAGCTGCGGGAGAACGAGCCCGACTACAAGCCGGTGATCATCATCCAGACGGCCATGTACAAGAGCCGCAAGTGGGAAAGCGAGGCGCGCGCCAATTTGGGGGTCGCCGAGTACCTGGAGAAGCCGGTGGAGCCGGAAACCCTCATCGAGGCGCTCGGCCGCCACTTCTCCCTGCCCGCCAGCGGCTCCTCGCCGTAGCCAGCTATTCGACGCCGACAACCCCCCCACCGGCCGCCGCGGCCGGCGGCATGGCGAGCAGCCGCATCACACCCAGAAGCCACACGGTCATGGCCAGCACGATGGGCCCGACGAAGATCCCCAGCAGGCCGAACGCCGCGATGCCGCCGAACACGCCGAGGAAGACGCTCAGGGTCGACATCTCCTGGGTTCCCTTCAGCAGCACCGGCCGCAGCAGGTTGTCGGCCACGAAGGAGACCACCACCAACCCCCAGAGGAAGAGAAACACCGCCGCCCCGTGCCGGCCGTCGAACCACGCCCAGGCGGCGCCGGGCAGCCACACCAGCGCCGTGCCGCCGATGGGCAAGAGGGAGAGGATCCCCATGGCGGTGCCGGCCAGCGCCGGCGACGGCAGCCCGGCGATCCACCACCCCACTGCTCCGGTTACCCCCTGCACCAGGGCGCACAGCAGAGAGCCGCGAAAGATCCCCTCCACCATGGAGCGCAGGGAGGTCGCCAGCCCCTCCCGGGCCTCTGCCGTCATGGGCAGCAGGCCGAGGGCGCCGGCGGCCAGCTCGCGACCATCACGAAAGAGGAAGAAGAGGATGAACGTGGCGTTCAGGAAGGTGAGCACCCCGTCGAACGCCGACAGGACCAGCACCCCTCCCAGCTTGGCTGCCACCGCCGACGCCTTGCTGACCACCGAGCCGGCGATCTTTTCAAAATCTTCCGGGGTCACGCCGATTTGCCTCTGCACCGCCTCGAGCGTCTCCGCGATCGCCGGCGCCTTGATGAAATCGCTGAAGGATCGGATGTTCTCCTGCTTCAGGGTAGCCGCGATGGCGGCCCCGGCATCGGCCGCCTGGGCGGCCACCGCCGCCGTGAAGGCGCCCACCGGCAGCAGTACCACCAGCCCGATGGCCAGCACCATCAACCCCGCGGCCAGGGAGCGCTGACGGGGGAGCCGGCGCTCCAGGGCCAGCCACGGTCGCCGGAAGGCCAGCGCCAGGATGATGGCCCACGCAATGGACGCGAGAAACGGCTTCAGAATGCGGAACGACAGCAGCCCGAGAGCCAGCGCCGCCAGGGCGAAGGCGGCCAGGGTGTAGAGGCGAGCGTTGTCGGCGCTACGGTCCGGGAGCACGGCGACCTCCAGCACAGCTGCCCAACTCTAGCCTCCTCCGCCCGGAGGGTCCATCATCCGGTCATCACAGCCTCACGCCTTCACCCGCCGCTTGTCGACGACCGGCTCTGCCGCCTCGGCGGGTGAGCGCACGAAGCGCGCCGCCAGCCGGTCGGCGAAGGTGGTCAGGGTGAGGTAGGTGGCGGGCACGACGAAGAGGGTGAGAGCCGTGGACACCAGCAGGCCGCCGATGACGCTCACCGCCAGGGGGGTCATGAGCTCCCCCCCCTCGGCGGGGTTGAGCGCCAGGGGCAGCATACCGATCACCGTGGTGGTCACCGTCATGGCAATGGGGCGCAGCCGCAGCGGTGCCGCCTCCAGGATGGCGTCCCAGCGGGGCACCGTCCCCCCGCGCCGGCGCAGCTCGATGTACTCCACCAGCAGGATGCCGTTGTTGACGACGATGCCGGCCAGCAGGATCATGCCCAGCATCACCGGCGCCGACATGGGCAGCCCGGTGAGCTTCAGGGCGGCGATCACCCCCACCAGCGCCAGGGGGATGGCGGCCATGATCACCAGCGGGTTGACCAGCGACTCGTACTGCACCGCCATGACCGCGAACACCAGGAACACCGCCAGACCGATGACGGTGAGCAGGACGCGCCGGTTCTCCCGGATCGCCTCCTCCTGGCCCCCGAAGCGCATGTAGTACCCCTCCGGCAGGCGATAGTCCGCCAGCAGCTCGCGGATGGCCTGCATGGCCTCGCCGGTGGACCACACCCCCGGCAGCGCCTGCCCCGTGACCCGCACCAGGCGGTTCTGGTTTTCCCGCTCGATGGTCTGGGGGGAGGCCGCCTCCCGGATGTCGGCCACGTCCCTGAGGCGGATGGGCGCCCCGGAGCGGGGGAAGAGGGGCACCAAGGCGAGGTCCGCCGCCGAGGTCACCAGCGAGCGGTCGAAACGCACCCGCACGTCGTACTCCCGGTCCCCCTCGGTGAGACGCGTGACCACCGAGCCTCCCACCGCCGTGCGCACCGTGCGCCCCACCTCACCCACGTCCAGCCCCAGGTCGGCGGCCCGCACCCGGTCCACCTCCACGCGAATCTCCGGGCTGGTCTGCTGGTATGACGTATCCACGTTGGCCAGGCCCTCCAACTTGGAGAGCTCACGCACCAGCTCGTGGCCGATGCGCTCCAAGGTGGCGAGATCCTCGCCGAACACCTTCACCTCGATGTCCTCGGAGGCGGTCGAGGTGCGCAGGCCGCGAATGCGGGGCGGCGACAGCCGCACCCGGGCGTCCGTCAGCTCGGGCAGCGTCCGCAGCCGCTCCTGTGCCAGCTGAATCCATTCGGTGGCGGACATGGCGCGCTGCCGGCGGGGTTTCAGTTCCACCGTCAGGGAGGCGGAGGTGGGGTTGTAGAAGATCCCCCGCCCCCACGCCGAGCCCCCGGCGGTGGCGAACACCCGCACCACCTCGGGCAGCTCCCGCGCCAGGTTTTCCGCCGCCCGGGCGGCGCGATCGGTGGTCTCCACAGGAGTCTCGGGGGGCATGCGGATCCACACGCGGATGCGACCGTCGTCGATCTGCGGCAAGAACTCGTTGCCCAGCCCGCTGGCCACCCACAGAGCAGCGCCGAAGGCGAGCGCCGCCACGCCCAATACCACCGCCCGGAAGCGCAGTACCCAGGGCAACTGCCGCCGGTACACCCCCTCCAGCCAGGTCACCGCCGCGGGCACCAGCTGCAGCACCTTGGCCCGCTCGGCCCACCCTTCCCTGCCCTTGAGCTTGAACAGCTGCGCCGACAGCATGGGCACCAGGGTGAGCGCCACCACCAGCGAGGTGACGATGGCGAAGGAAATGGTCAGCAGCAGCTCCTTGAAGAGCAACGCCGCCAGCCCGGAGATGAGAAGGAACGGCACCACCGCCGCCAGGTTGGTCACCGTGGAGGCGGTGACCGCCGACGCCACCTCCCCCGCCCCCTCGTGGGCGGCCTCCACCGGATCCTTGCGCGCCCGCTGGTGGCGGTCGATGTTCTCCAGCATGACGATGGAGTTGTCGATGAGCATGCCGATCCCCAACGCCAGCGCCCCCAGCGTCATGATGTTGAGGGTCATGCCCGATACGCCCATGAGGGCGATGCACCCCAGGATGGCGATGGGAATGGCGGTGCCGATCACCAGGGTGCGGCGCAGCGAGCGCAAGAAGAGGAACACCACCAGCATCGCCAGCGACCCCCCCACCAGCGCCGCCTGGCCCACCCCGCTCACCGCCGCCCGGACGTAGAAGGCCTGATCCTCGATGACCTCGCTGACCACATCCGGCGGGAAGAACCCCTCGCGAGCGAGCCGCGCCAGCACCGCGTTGGCGCCGTCCACGACGCGCACGGTGTTGGCGTCCGGCTGCTTGGAGATGGACACCTGCACCGCCGGGCGCCCGTTCAAGCGCACGAATACCCGATCGTCCCGATTGGTATCCAGCACCGTGGCGATGTCGGTGAGAGCCACCTCGCCGCCCCGCGGCAGGGGCACCCGCACCCGCCGGATGTCCTCGGGAGAGCGAAACTTCCCCTTGGTCTTGGAGAGCACCTCGCGCACCGGGGACTGCACCCGTCCGCCGGAGATGTCCTGATTCTCCTCCCGCACCCGCGCCAGCAACTCCGACACCGTGAGCCCGTAGGAGCGCAGCCGCTCGGGGTCGACGATCACCTGGATCTCCCGGTCCAGTCCCCCCGACACGTCCACCGACGCCACCCCGGGCACGGTGAGCAGTTGTTTGGCGAGCTGATCCTCGCACCAGCGCTTGAGCCACACCTCGTCCCGCGTCGCCGAGGAAACGGCGAACTGCAGCACCGGGATCTGCGACGGATCGAACTTGAAGATGACGGGAGGGTCGGCCTCGTCGGGGAGGGCGGCGCGCGCCTGGTCCAGCTTGGTGGAGGCGTCGCGCAGGGCGAAGTCCACGTTGGTGCCGTAGGAGAAGTGCACCTCCACCCCGGTCCGACCCTCCCCGGACTGCGAGGTGATGAGGGTGGCGTTTTCGGTAGTGGCCAGGCGGGGCTCCAGCACCTTGGCGACGGTCTGCTCCATGACCTCGGGATCCACCCCCGGGTTGGTCACCGAGGCGCGAATCTGGGGATAGACGATTTTCGGCAGGAGATCCACCGCCAGCCGACCCACCATGGACACGCCGACGATGCAGATGGCGCAGGCGATGATGGTGGTTCCCACCGGACGCCGGATCGCACAGTGCACCAGCCCGCGACGTTCACCTCGGGCCTGTCTCATCATGACCCTGCCTCCACCGCCCTCACCGCCGAGCCATCGCGCAGCAGCGAGGCCCCTTCGACGACGACGAGCTCGCCGGCGGCAAGGCCGGAGATCACATGCGCCTGCCCACCCCGGCGCAGACCCAGGGTGACCGGGCGAACGCGCGCCGTCTCGCCCTCCACCACGTACACGAAAGTGGGGTACTCCGAGCCCCGCAACACCACCGGCTCCGGCACCACGATGGCCGCCGGCAGCCTGTCCAGCACCAGCTCGGCGCGGGCCAGAAAGCCCGGGCGAATGTCGGGATCCGTGTCCTCCAGCACTACCTCCACCGTGACCTGTCGGGAGGTGCGTTCGGCGGCCGGGAAGATGCGCCCGATGCGCGCCGTAAAGCTGCGCTCCCCCAGGGCGTCAACGGTCACGGTGCAGGCGTCGCCGGGCTTCAGCTTGACCACATCGAGCTCCGACACCGGCACCCGCAGCACTCGTCGACCCGCCGCCAGCTCCACCACCGGCGCCCGCGACCCCACCAGGTCCCCCAGCTCCACGTACCGAACCGTGACCACCCCGTCCACCGGGGCGGCGATGCGGGTGAAGGACAGGCGGGTGCGCAGCGCCTCCACCCGCGCCCGGGCCACCTCGTAGGCGGCTCGCGCGGCGTCGCCATCCGCCTCGGTGATCAGGCCCTCCTCGGTGAGGGTGCGCGCCCGCCGCCACTGCCCCTCCGCCTCCACCAGGCGGGCCTGGGCCTCGGCGAGCTGCGCGGCAAGCTGCCGGTCGTCCAGCTGGGCGAGCACGTCCCCCCGCTGCACGCGATCCCCTTCTCGCACGAGCAGCGCCGTCACCAGCCCTTCCTCCTGGGCGGCGACCAGCACGCGATTCTCGGGCTCGATGGTGCCCACCGCGGTGGTGGTCACCACCAGCGGCCGCGGGACCACAGCAAGCACCTTCACCTCCACCGGTCGCCGCGCCGGCCCCGAGGGCGCCGGAGCGGAACCCCCGCAGGCGGCTCCCAGGACCACCGCTACCAACCCGAGCCCAACCAGGAAAATACGATGTCTGGATGAAGCGGCCCCGCGATGGGGCAGAGGTTCGATCATGAAAACGCTCCGAGCGCCCGACGGCGCCTACCCCTCATGATACGGGACCGCCAGGAGCCGGGTTGCATTCCCTCGGCTTTCGCGAGTACTCGGCGGACCGCGCGGGAGCGGGGCCTCGAGGGGAGAAGGCTCAGCGCCGCTCCCGCTGCCACACCACCCGGCCGCCCACGATGGTCATCACCGGCCAGCCGCGCAGGCGCTGACCGGCGAAGGGGGTGTTGCGGGAGAGGGAGCGGAAGCGCTCGGGGTTGACCACCGCCCGCGCCTCGGGGTTGAAGATGGTGACGTCCGCCGCGCTGCCCGGCCTGAGGGTGCCGCCGGGCAGATTGAGCAGCCGCGCCGGGGCGGTGGACCACAGCGCCACGAAACTCTTCAGGGGCAGCCCGTGCCGGCGCACCAGCAGGTCGTAGGTCACCGGCAGGGCGGTCTCCAGCCCCACCACTCCAAAGGGCGCGAGATCGTACTCCAGCGCCTTCTCGTCGGCGTGGTGCGGGGCGTGATCGGTGGCCAGGCAGTCCACGGTGCCGTCGAGGACGGCATCCAGCAGCGCCGTCACGTGCTCCTGGCTGCGCAGCGGCGGGTTCATCTTGGTGTTGGGGTCGAACTCACTCTCCGCCACCGCCTGGTCCAGGAGCGCCAGGTGGTGGGGGGTGGCCTCGCAGGTCACCTGCAGACCCCTGGCCTTGGCCTCGCGCACCCGCTCCAGGGCGCCCCGGGTGGAGATGTGGGCGATGTGCACGCGCCCGCCGGTCAACTCGGCCAGCACGACGTCGCGGGCCACCATCACCTCCTCCGCCGCCGCCGGAATGCCGGCCAGGCCCAGGCGCGTGGCCACCGCGCCCTCGTGCATCACCCCCCTGGCCGCCAGGGTCGGCTCCTCGCAGTGGTCGATGACCGGGATGCCGAAGAGCTGGGTGTACTCCAGGGCACGGCGCATGAGGTAGGCGTTGTGCACCGGCTTGCCGTCGTCGGACACCGCCACCGCGCCGGCGCGCACCATCTCGCCGATTTCCGCCAGCTCTTCACCGGACAACCCCTTGGACACCGCCCCGATGGGGTAGACGCGGGCCAGGGCAGCCTCGGCGGCCCGCTTGGCGATGAACTCGGTGACCGCGGCCGAGTCGTTGACCGGCGAGGTGTTGGGCATGCAGCAGACGGCCGTGAACCCCCCCGCCACGGCGGCGGCGACGCCGGTGGCCACCGTCTCCTTGTACTCGAACCCCGGCTCGCGCAGGTGCACGTGCACGTCGATGAACCCGGGCGCGACCACCAGGCCAGCGGCGTCGATGACCTGCGCCTGGGAATCCTCGATGCGCTCGGCCAGGCGCGCCACCGCCCCGTCGACCAGCAGCACGTCCATGCCGTCGTCGAGCCGTTGCGCCGGATCCACCACCCGCCCGTGCCTAATCAGCAGTCGGTTCACCGTACCCTCCCGCCAGCAAGTAGAGCACCGCCATGCGCACCGCCACCCCGTTGGTGACCTGCTCCAGGATCACCGACTGCGGGCCGTCCGCCACCCGGGAGTCGATCTCCACCCCCCGGTTCATCGGCCCCGGGTGCATCACCAGGCAATCCTTGCGGGCCAGCTTCAGCCGTTCCGGGGTGAGGGCGAAGAAGTCGTAGTACTCCCGCACCGTGGGGAAGTTCATCCGCCCCTGCCGCTCCAGCTGGATGCGCAGCATCATCACCACGTCGGCGCCGGCGATGGCGTCCTCCATGCGGGTGTACACCTCGCACCCCAGGGCCGCCATCCCCACCGGGATGAGGCTGGGCGGGCCGGCCACCCGCACCTTGGCCCCCATGCGGGAGAGCAGCAACACGTTGGAGCGCACCACCCGGGAGTGCTGCAGATCCCCGACGATCGCCACCACCTGGCCGGCCAGGCCGCCCCGCCGCAGGCGAATGGTGAGGGCGTCCAGCAGCGCCTGGGTGGGGTGTTCGTGGGCCCCGTCGCCGGCGTTGATCACCGACGAGCGCAGCACCTTAGCCAGCCGATGGGGGGCGCCAGCGTGGGGGTGGCGAATGACCAGAAAATCCGGCTGCATCGCCTCCAGATTGAGTGCCGTATCCAGGAGCGTCTCCCCCTTGCTCACCGAGGAGGAAGCGGCGGCAAAGCTCAAGGAGTCAGCGGACAGCCGCTTTTCCGCCATCTCGAAGGAAAAGCGGGTGCGGGTGGAAGCTTCCATGAACAGGTTGACCACCGTCTTGCCACGCAGCGCCGGCACCTTCTTGATGGGGCGCTGGGCGATCTCCCGCATCTCCACGGCGGTGTCCAGGATCAGCTGGATCTCGCCCGGGGAGAGGGGGTCGATGCCGAGGAGGTCCTTGCCGCGCAGGCGGGTGACGCGCTCACCGCTCATGGCCGTCCTCCCGGGCGATCCACACCCCCTCCTCGCCGTCCGTCTCCTTCAGGCGCACCTGTACGTCCTCGACCCGGGAGGAGGGCACCGTGCGACCCACGAAGTCGGCGGCAATGGGAAGCTCCCGGTGCCCGCGGTCCACCAGCACCGCCAGACGGATCGCCCTGGGCCGCCCGTAGTCCATCAGGGTATCCAGCGCCGCGCGCACCGTCCGCCCGGTGTACAGCACGTCGTCCACCAGACACACCACCCGGCCGTCGATGGCCTCCGGCAGGTTGGTGGCGCGCAGCACCGGCTGCTGATGAGCCGGGCGCCAGGGGCCGATGTCGTCGCGGTAGAGGGTGATATCGAGGGCCCCCACGGGTACCTCACGCCCGGTGCTGGCGGCCAGCAGGCGGGCCAGGCGGCGGGCCAGCGGTACCCCGCGGGTCTGGACGCCGATCAGGTATAGCTGTTCCTCGTCTCCCCCCCGTTCCACCACCTCCGCCGCCATCCGTTCCAGAGCTCGCGCAATTTCGCGCGCATCCATCACTTCCACCCGTCGCATGGCGACCCTCCTGGCAATGACCTGGCCGGCACCCCCGGCCACACCTCGACTGCCTTCAAGACCTGGATGCTAGCACGGCGAACCCCCACGCCGGCCCGCCCCCCCTCGCCACCTTCGCCACCCCTCCAGCGCCCCGTACTCCAGCGCCAGCGCCGCCAGCACCAGTGCCGCGCCGGGAAGCACGTGCAGTGGCGGCGCCTCCCGCAGCACCAGCCAGGCGAGCAGGGAGGCCAGCACCGGCTCCAGCAGCACCACCAGGTTCACCTTGAACGCCTCGAAGTACTTGAGCGCCCAGTTGAGGAGCGAATGGCCGATCAGCGTCGGCCCCGCCGCCAGCGCCGCCAGCACCGGCCAGGCGGCGAGAGAGCGGGGCAGCAGCTCCGCCCCGAGCACCACCGTGGCCGCCACCAGCGCCGCCGCCGCCACCAGGTACACCACCGCGAGGTACGGCAACAACGCCACTTCGGCCCGCAGCCGCTTGCCCACCAGCAGGTACCCCGCCGCCGCCAGCGCCCCCCCCAGCGCCAGCAGGTCGCCCACCAGCGCCCGTGGCGAAAGCAGGAAGTCCCCGCCGGCAATCACCACCACCCCCGCCAGGGCCACCGCGAAACTCACCAGGCTGCGTGGCCGGATCGGCACCCCCAGCACCCGGGGGGAGGCCAGCAGCACCCACAGCGGCGCCGTGGTCACCAGCACCACCGAGGCGCTCACGGTGGTCAGCCAGAGGGAGGGGATCCACAGGCCGAAGTGCAGCCCCAGAAACAGCCCCGCCAGCAGGCTGGCGCGCCGTGCCGGACCTGCCGGCCACGGACGGCCGGCGAGGATGGCCACGGGAACCGCCAGCGCCGCCGCCAGCACCATCCGCCAGGCTGCCACCGCCAGGGGCGCCGCCTCCACCAGCCGCGCCAGCGGACCTCCCCAGGAGATCGCCGCCACCGCCACCGCCAGGCCCACCGCCGCTCGCCGGCTCACCGCGCGAACCCCTCGGCGAGGCCGGCGGCGATGGCGTGCGCCAGCCGGTCGCGAAACCGCCAGGAAAGGATCTGGGCGCGATCCTCGTCGTTGGCCAGGTTGCAGATCTCCACCAGCAGGGCGGTGGGAGCCTCGCTGTTGCGCAGCACCGCCGGCACCCAGCGCGACCCGCGCCGCACCACCGCCCCCCGCACCGGCTCGTAGGGGTGCACCGGCACATCGGCGCGGCGGGCCGAGGCCACCACCGCCTCCGCAAGCTGGCGCGACAGCGCCTCCGAGCGCGCCAGGAAGCGACTCGAGAACCTCGGCTGGGACACCTCCCTCAGTTCCCGGCAGGCGTGGCCGGAGGGGAGGGAGGAGCCGGTGGCGGGGCGATGGGCGCGGCCCGGCACGTACACCATCAGGCCGCGCACCGAGGGGTGCAGCGAGTCGGCGTGGATGGACACGAACGCCACTCTCTCCACCTCCACCCGCTGCGCCTGCAACCGCCGCACGATGGAGTTGGCCAGCACCCAGCGCAGCTGCACCCCCGTGGTACTGTCGGACAGGTCGTAGGGGGGATCCACCAGCAGGCGCTGGGTGCGGCGGGCGGGCAGCACGTCCCGCTCCAGCTCCCCCGGGCGCCGTTCGTCGCGCACCGTGGCCCAGACGGTGGCGCGGGTCTCCTTCTCCAGGATCAGCTTCACCCGCTCCATGACATCGTAGGCGTAGGTGGCCTCCCACACCCCCCTGACCACCGCCCCCGAGTCCACCCCTCCATGCCCCGCATCGAGGATGATATGGATCCCGTCCAGATTTCGGGCGCGAATGGCGCGGCGAATGGCCGCCACTTCCTGCTGGCCACGCTCCCACTCCAGCCGGCGGGGGTGGCCGGCGGGGAGGTACTCGGGCAGCAGGAGATCCAGCGGGATGCGCACCGGGAAGCCGATGGGAATGTCGGTGACGTCGGCGATGCCCGACAGCCGCGCCAGCTCCGCCGCCGTGGCGTTGACGTCGGCGGCGTGGAGCTGCCCCGTGAAGCGCACCACCACCGCCGAATAGAGCGCTTCTCCGGGCTTGAGCCGGTAGAGGGCAGCGCCCTCCACGTACTCCAGGTCACCTCGCCCCTCCGGCGCGGGCAAGGGCGCTCCCGCAGGGGCAGCGGCGGGAGGGGAGTCGGCGGCGGTCGCCGCCGTCGAGCCCCCCGGCTCGAACGCGGGTGAGGGAATGGTGGCCGGCGCCACCGGTGGGGTCGCCGCGGGGGTGGGGGGCGCCTGAGCCGGGGTTGGCTGCACCGGCGTGGCGGTCGGTGCCACCACGGTCGGCGTCGGTGTCAGTGTCAGCGTCGGTGTCGGTGTCAGGGCCAGTGTCGGTGTCAGTGCCAGTGTCGGTGTCAGTGCCAGTGTCGGTGTCAGTGTCGGTGTCGGCGTCAGCGTCGGTGTCAGTGTCGGTGTCGGCGTCGGTGTCGGGGGGACTTCGTCCACCGGCAGGGCGCGCAGGGCGGGCAGGAGGAGGTGGGCCGGGATCAGCACCTCGTCCCCGGCGGAGGTGAAAAGGCCCAGGTGCGGGTTGGCCTGGCGCAGCTTCCCGTAGGCCCTCTCGTCGCCGCAGAACCAGCGCGCCAGCTCCAGCCACGACTCCCCATCCCCGCCCCAGGGGGCGCGCACCCGGTGCCGCCAGCCCGCCGGAACTCGTCGATCCTCCGGGAACAGCCCCCGCAGCGCCGCCACCTTCAGTTGCGGCGAGAGCAGCTCCCACGGCACCCGCACCCGCACGTCGCGCAGCGGTGTAGCATGGCCGGGGTTGACCTGCCGCAGCGCCGGCACCGTGCCGCCCTGACCGGTCAACCGCAGCGCCAGGCGGTACCACCCCTCGCCGGCCTGCGGCAGAGCCAGCACGGCCGGATCCTCGCCCCGGCGCCAGACGGCCTTCTCACCCCCCGGCAGAGTCACCACCAGGGGGGTGGAGAGGTCGAGAAGAGCGAGGGCCAGGAGGAGGGAAGCCGCCCTCATCGAACCGCCGCGCCGCGGTTCTCCCTCACTGCACGCGCGCCATCTACCTCCATCCGGTGCCTCATGTTAGACTTCCCTCACGCAGCGAGAGTGATGGTAGCACGCGCCCCTTATCTGCCCTGGTTTCCCTCCCCCGACGCCCGCGCCTGTCGAGTATGCCAGAGTCTCGCCGAGGAAGCAGGAGAGGCGGGCAAGAGCGCCGCCGCCGAGCTGGCCCTCGACCTCATCCGCCTCCACACCGCCACGGGGCTGGCGGAGCAGGTCATCGAGGCCGCCCGCCTGCACCTGGCCCCGTTCCGGACCGCCCTGCTCACGCCGGAGACGGTCAGCACCTGGCGGGTCACGGTCGCCACCGAGCGCGCCCACACGCGGGATCTGCTGCTGGCGGCGGAGCGCTACCCCGAGTTGCTGGCGGTGCGTCGCACCGGGGTTCCCTTCGTGGCCCTCGACGTGGCCACCTCGCCCGAGCTGGAGAGCGAGCTGGCCGTGCTGGAAAAGGTGGGGATCCGTGCCCTCATCGCCTGCCCGGTCTTCGTCGCCCCCGACAGTGCGGAGCCGGCGGTGCTGCGTTTTACCTGGTCCGCGCCGGCTGACCCGGCCCGCGGCGCCCTCGCCCTCTACTTCGCCCATCTGCTGGTTCATCGACTCCATGACCTGCCTCCCTCCGAGGTGGCCCAGCAACTCGGCATGCCCCCCGCCACCACTCGCTCCGCCGGCCCCGGGAGACTGCTGAAGCTGCTGCCACTGGCCGCCGTGGTGGTGGACCGCAGCGGCAGTATCACCAGCGCCAATTCTCGGGCTGGCCGCCTGCTGGTCGGACGTGACACCGACCTCGATCCCACCGCGCTGCTGGCCGCCCTCCCCGGCGCGCCCTGGGCGGGGGTGGAGCGCCGCTGGGAGGCAGAGATGCACACCCCGCGCGGTCGCCAGCGAGTTGTCGGGTGGTCCGGCCCGGTGGGGGAGGATCTCACCCTGGTCCTCCTCGACCCCCACCCCGAGGGGGAGGAAAGCGGTCGCCACCAGGCCATCCGGGCGGCGTTCGCCCACAAGGTCCTGGAGCTGGAGGAGGCCAACCGCCAGCTGGCCGAGCACGCCGAGCTCAAGGTCCGCTTCGTTTCCGACGCGGCGCACGAGCTCAAGACGCCGCTGGCCATCCTCCGGTCTTACCTGGAAACATTGACCACCGACCTCGCCGATGGCCTGAGCGAGGAACAGCGATCCTTTCTCACCGCCGCCACCACCGGTGCCCAGCGACTGCAGCACCTGGTGGAGGGCTTGCTCGACCTGGCGGCGGCCGAGACCGGCCACATGCCCGTGGATCTGGGGCCCACCTGCCTGGCCACGGTCACTGCTGAAGTGGCTGACCAGTTCGCCGCCATCGCCCACGGCGCGGGGGTCCACCTCGACCGCCAGGGGCTGCGCCCGGTGGCGGTGCGGGCCGACCCCGAGCGTCTCGCCCAGGTGGTGCGCAACCTGGTGGAAAACGCCGTCAAGTTCTCGAGCCCCGGCGCCGCCGTCCGGCTCACCACGCACCTCGCCGGCGACCGCGGCGTGCTCACCGTCGAGGACTCGGGTTGTGGCATCGCCCCGGAGGTGCTCCCCCGCATCTTCGAACCGTTCTTCCGCGGCCGCGGCCGCGACGGCAACGGTACCGGACTGGGGCTCGCCATCGTGCGCCGCATTCTGCTGGCCATGGGCGGCAAGATCACGGTGGAAAGCCAGGTCGGCGTGGGCAGCCGTTTCACCGTGGAGTTGCCCCTGTGGACGGGAGGCGAGTGAGGACGCTCCCCCCGGCCGAGCTGGCCTACCGGTTGCGCCTGTCACCCCTGCTGCGCCGCCTGGCCCGCATCGCTCGGCCCACCACCCTCTACCTCACCGGCGGGGCGCTGCGCGACCGCCTGTTGGGGATCTCCACCGCCGACCTGGACCTGGTGGTGGAGGATGACGCGGAAACGGTGGCCCGGCGCCTGGGCGAGGCGCTCGGCGGCACTGTCGTTCCCCTGGGCACACCACCGGCGGTGACCTGGCGGCTGGCCGGTCGGCGCTGGCACGTCGACATCCTCGGCATCCCCCGGGGCGAGTTGCGCCGGGACGTCACCCGGCGAGACTTTACCGTCAACGCCATCCTCTGGCGGCTGCCCGCTGGCCCCCTGGTGGACCTCACCGGCGGCCTCGACGACCTGGCCGCCGGCCGACTGGCCGCCATCGATCCCGGCAACTTCCACGATGACCCCCTGCGGGTGCTGCGGGGGCTGCGGCTGGTGGCCACCCGCCCGATGCTGTCCCTCACCGCCGAGGCCGAGCGCCACCTGGCCGCGGCCAGGCACGGGCTCGGCCGGGTGGCGGCCGAGCGAATCACCGCCGAGCTGCGGCTGTTGCTCGGCGGGCCGGGAGTGAGGCGCGCCCTGCGCATCGCCTGGCGGATCGGGGTGCTCGGGGTCCTCCACCCCTCCTGGCGTGGCGTCGAGGAGTGCGACCAGCTGCTGGCCGTGGCCGGCCGCCTCGCCGAGCTCGCGGCGCGCCCCGGATTCCTGCGGCGCGGGGCCGAGGAGGCCGCCCTCGCCGTGCTGGCCGCCCCCGCGGCTGGCTTCCCGCACACCTGGGATGCCGCCGCCGCCGAGGGAGCGCTCTCTGCCATCGGCTTCCCCGAGCGCATCGCCCGGCAGGCGGCGCAGGCCGCAGCGCTGGGCGAGCTCCTCAACCCCCGCCTCGGCACCGACGCCCCCGGCAGCCGCACCCTGGCCGCGCGCCACCTCCGGGTGCTGCCCGCCGCCCTGGCCTGGGCGGTGGCGCGGCGGGGAGAGGGAAAGCACGACGCCCGCACCCTGCTCCGCTGGGCCAGGGGGTTCGCCCGTCGGCCCCCCCTCCTGCGCGGGGATGAGGTGGCGAGGGTACTGTCCCTGCCGCCGGGGCCGGCGCTGGCGGGTGCGGTGCGGGCCCTGCAAGAGGCTCGTGCCCGCGGCGAGGTGCGCAGCGGCCGGCAGGCCCGCCGCTGGCTCGAGCAACTCGTTGACCCCGCGACGAAGCCGCTGCTAGAGTGAAGACGTGGACGCGCCGGCCAGCCTGGACGACCTGCTCAAATTCATGGCCAAGAAGGGGGCCTCTGACCTCCACCTCAAGCCCATGCGGCCTCCACTGCTGCGCATCCAGGGCAAGCTGATCCCCATCAAGTCCGTGCCCCTGAAGCCGCGGGAAGTGGAAGACATGGTGCTGCCGCTGCTCAACCCCGTGCAGCGTCGCAAGTTCGACGACACCCAGTCGGCCGACCTGGGGTACGGGGTCACCGGCGTGGCCCGTTTTCGCTGCAACATCTACCAGCAGCGCGGCTCGGTGGCCGCGGTCTTTCGCCGCATTCCATTTGATATCAAGAGCTACGACGAGTTGAACCTGCCCGACGTGGTGGCCACCTTCGCCCAGTTCCCGGCCGGGTTGGTGCTCATCACCGGCCCCACCGGCTCGGGCAAGTCCACCACGCTCGCCGCCATCATCCAGGACATCTCCCGCACCCGCCAGGGCCACGTGGTCACCATCGAAGACCCCATCGAGTTCCTCTTCACCGATCACATGGCGACCATCTCCCAGAGGGAGGTGGGGACCGACACTCCCACCTTCAAGGAGGCGCTGCGCAACGCCTTCCGCCAGGATCCCGACGTCATCATGGTGGGGGAGATGCGCGATCTCGACACCATCGCCACCGTCATCACCGCCGCCGAGACCGGGCATCTGGTGTTCTCCACCCTGCACACCAACAGCGCCAGCCAGACCGTCGACCGCATCATCGACAGCTTCCCCACCGACCAGCAGGAGCAGGTGCGCTCCCAGCTGGCGCAGGTGCTGCGCGCGGTGGTGTCCATGCAGTTGGTGCCCCGCGCCGATGGGCAAGGGCTGGTGCCGGCGGTGGAAATCCTGGTGCAGTCGCCGAAGATCTCCCGCCACATCGAGCGCGGTGAGATCAAGGAAATTCACGAGGAGATCGAGAACTCGGTCAGTTATTTCCGCATGCAGACCATGAACCAGAGCCTCATCGCCCTGCTGGCCAACGGGGTCATCACCTATCAGACGGCGATGGAGATCTCCTCCGACCCCGACGATCTCTCGCTGAAGCTGCGCAAGCTCTTTCCCCAGATCGAGCAGGCGCAGCGGGAGGGCAAAATGGCACCTTCCCCCGCCGACTTCGCCCACATCGTCGAACTCACCGAGATCAAGCGGCTGTACGACGAACAGGAAGAGCTGTGGCGCCAGCGCATGCACGAGAAGGACGAGCTGCTCGCCCAGCTGGAGGGGGATCTGGCCACCCTGCGGCAGGAGTCCTCGGCGTTCACCACTACCATTGCCGAGCTGCGCAACCAGCTGGAAGGCATGCGGGCCGAGCGCGAGCGCCTCATCCAGGAGCACAACGCCCGGGTGGAGAAACTCAACGAGCGCATCCGCGACCTCAACCAGCAGCTGGCGGGAGGCGCCAAACCCCCGGCGGACAAGCCAACGACAGGGTTCTTCAAGAGATAGAGAAACTTACAACCAGAACTGGGTGGCCCACACCGCTCGCCCGCCGTGCCGTCGCCTCCCTCACCACCGTATCGTGAGCTGCCGCTGCTCGCCCGCGAACTGCAGCTCGATCCGGATCACCCGCCCCTGCCCGGCGTGCCACTCCCACCCCGCGGGCCACTCCACCGCCGTCACTCCCCCGGGATCCTCAATCACCTCCCCAAGGCCGATCTCTTCCACGGGAGCGCCGGGACGGCCGCGGACCCGGTAGAGGTCGGCGTGGTGGAAGCGGCGAATATCCCCGTACGCCACCTCGTAATGAGAAAGCAGGATGAAGGTGGGCGAGCTGACCTCCTCGGGGTCACCGCCCAGACCCGCCACCAGACCCCGCACCAGGGTGGTCTTGCCGGCGCCCAGGGGCCCCTCGAGGAGGAGCAGATCGCCGGCGCGCAGGCGGCGGGCCAGGTCGACGCCGGCGGCCTCGGTGGCCGCCGGGTCGGGGAGCAGGCGGCTCTCCACTCCCTTGCCGTTCAAGGCTGCCCCGTGCGCACCTCGCGCTCCGCCGCCGCCAGGTACCCCACCAGTTCGCCCGCCGGCACCGCCCCGGCAAAGCGCTCCGCCGCCAGCTCCGCCGCCCGCCCGTGCAGCCACGCCGCCGCCGCCGCCGCCTCCCACCCTGGCATCCCCTGCGCCAAAAGCGCCCCTACCACGCCGGTCAGGACGTCCCCGGCGCCCCCCGAGGCCAGCCCCGCGGTGCCGGTGGGGTTGACCAGCGCCCGGCCGTCGGGCGCGGCGATGATCGTCCTCGCTCCCTTGGCCAGGACCACCGCCCCCGAGCACCGCGCCGCCTCCCGCGCCGCCCCCAGACGGTCCCGCACCACCTCGGCGGTGGCCACCCCCAGCAGCCGCCCCAGCTCGGCGGGGTGAGGGGTGAGCACCACCTCCCCACTGTGGCCGGTCAGCGCCGACAACCGCCCCGCCAGCAGCGTCAGGGCATCCGCATCCAGCACCAGCGGGCCCGGCCAGCGGCCCAGGAGGTCATCGAGGAAAGTGCGCGCCTCCGCGCTCACCCCGATGCCCGGGCCAGCTGCCACCGCGGTGGCCCGGGCCAGGGCCGCCTCCAGCCCCCCTCCCTCCCCCTCGCCGCTGCCCTCCAGGGCGTTGACCATCGCCTCGGGGGCCAGCGCCTGCACCGCGTTCACCGCCGCTGCCGGCAGACACACGGTCACCAGCCCCGCCCCGCTCGCCACCGCCGCCCGCGCCGCCAGCGCCGCCGCCCCGGCCCGCCCGAACCGCCCGGCGGCCACGCACAGGTGCCCGAAGTGCCCCTTGTGGGCGTCCACCGCGCGGGGCGGCAGCCAGGCGGCGACATCCTCGCCCTCCAGCAGGTGGAGCCGGGCCTGCCGTTCCAGCACCCAGTGGGGGATGCCGATATCGGCCACCGCCACCTCGCCGCAGCGCAGACAGGCGGGGGGAAGCACATGGGCCACCTTGGGGGCCGCGAAGGTCACCGTCAGGGCCGCCTCGATGGATTCACCCGGAGGCTCCGCCGACGAGCCGGAGACCCCCGAGGGCACGTCCACCGCCACCACCACGGCCCCGCAGGAGTTGATCCGTGCCACCGCCTCGGCCATGCGGCCGGAGAGCGGGCGATCCAGGCCGGTGCCGAAGAGGGCATCCACCACCACCTCCGCGCCGTCCACCGCGCGCCCGAAGGTGTCCAGCTCCGCCCCCGCCACCTGCACCGGCACGCCGAAGGCGCGCGCCAGGCCGAGCTGCACCGCGGCATCGCCGGACAGCGCCCGCTCCTCCACCAGCAGCCAGACCTCCACCGCGGCCAAGCCGCGGCTCATCAGCTGACGGGCCACCGCCAGGCCGTCACCGCCGTTGTTGCCCGGACCGCACGCCACCACCACCCGCCGGGCCTCGCCGCAGCGCTCCAGCAGCGCGTCGGTGACCCCGGCGGCCGCCATCTCCATCAGCACCAGGCCGGGCAATCCCAACTCCTCGATGGTGATCCGGTCTGCCGCCCGCATCTGCGCCGAGTCCAGCACAGGGATCATCGTCACCTCCTGCCTCGCCCATGGTGAGCCCGCCGGGGGCCGCCATGCAAGTGCATCACCCTTCCGCGCGCGGGCGTGCTACCCTCCTCCGTCCCGCCGTCCGGGACCAGATCGACGGACTGGAGCCGCCCATGAAACTCCTCGCCCCCTTTGCCGCCGTTCTCGCAGCCGCTGTGGTCCCCGACGTCGCCAGCGCCGCCGAAGCCGGAGGAGAGGCACTCGGTCGCACCTTGCCCGCCTGGAGCGCCATTCCCTTCGTCGGGATCCTGCTCTCCATCGCCCTCTTCCCGCTGTTCGCACCCCACTTCTGGCACAGGCACTACCCCAAGGTGTCCGCCGCCTGGGCTCTCGTTCTCCTGATTCCCTTCGTCATCGCCTACAACGGCCCGGCCCTGCACGAGGTCGCCCACATGGCGATCATTGACTACATCCCCTTCATCATCCTGCTCGCCTCCCTGTTCACCATCGGCGGCGGCATCTACATCGGCGGCACCCTGCGCGGCGCTCCCCTCACCAACCTGGGAATCCTCGTCATCGGCACCCTGCTGGCCTCCTGGATCGGCACCACCGGAGCGGCCATGTTGTTGATCCGACCGCTCCTGCGTGCCAACCGCGAGCGCCGCCACAAGGTCCACACGGTGGTCTTTTTCATCTTCCTGGTGGCCAACGTGGGCGGCTGCCTCACCCCCCTGGGGGATCCGCCGCTGTTCCTGGGCTTCCTCCACGGCGTGCCGTTCTTCTGGACGCTCACCCTGTGGAAGGAAATGCTGCTGGTGGCCGCCGTCTTGCTGTCGGCGTACTTCGCCCTTGACACCCACTACTGGCGCAAGGAGGACGCGACCGTCCGCGAGGGCAGCGGGGCGCGCGAGCCGCTGCGCATCGAGGGGTGGCACAACCTCTTCTTCCTCGCCGGGGTGCTGGCCGGCGTCATCGGCTCCGGCGTGCTGCACCTGGGCGACGTCACCATCCTGGGGGTCCAGCAGCACCTCCAGAACCTCCTGCGCGACGCCTTGTTGCTGTGCATGCTGGCGCTGTCGTGGACCACCACGCCCAGGTCCACCCGGCAGGCCAACGAGTTCACCTGGGAGCCCATCCGCGAGGTGGCGATCCTGTTCGCCGGCATCTTCGCCACCATCATTCCACCCCTGGCCATGCTGCGCGCCGGCGAGAGCGGCGAGCTGGCCTTCGTCATCCGGGCGGTCCACGACCCGGCGAGCTTCTTCTGGGCAACGGGCCTGCTCTCGTCCTTCCTGGACAACGCCCCCACCTACCTCACCTTCCTCTCCACCTCCCTGGGCCGGCTGTGGCCCGGCCTGCCCGAAAAGGCCGCCATCCTGCAGCTCATCGAGCACAACAACGCCTACCTGCAGGCCATCGCCTGCGGTGCCGTCTTCATGGGCGCCAACACCTACATCGGCAATGCACCCAACTTTATGGTCAAGTCCATCGCCGAGGAGGCAGGGGTGAAGATGCCCTCGTTTTTCGGGTACATCCTCCGCTACACCCTGCCCTTCCTCATCCCCGCGTTCATCCTGGTGGATGTGGTCTTCTTCGAGTAGGAGGCGCGCATGAGCACCTGGCATCAACTGGTCGTGAGCGGGAACGAAAAAGCTCTGCGGGGGTTCGTCGCCGGCTTCGAGGCGGCACGCGGCCAACGGATCGAAATCGCCTTCGGCAGCGATCTGGGAATCGCTGCAAGCTCCCTGGCCACCCGGGTGCGGGACCTGCTCGCCCCCGGAGCCTCCCACCACGCCATCTACGCCAGCACCGCCACCGCGGGCGAGCTGGTGCGGGCCCTGGCTGCCCGCGGGCAGGAGGTGGGCCTCACCGTGGTCAACCAGAGCGAGGTCCTCGGCGCCAGTTTCTCCTTCGAGGCGAAAACCGCCTCACCGGAGATCGCCCAGGCGATCAGAGGACAGGTCCTGGCCGCCCTGCCCGAGGGTGTCGAGGCCGTCGGCGTCACCATCAGCGAAACGCACCACCCCGAGTCCCGGGGAGCCGAACTGTACGCCCCCGAGCATGCCTTCGAGTTTCGCGCCGCCGGCGGCTTTCGCGGGCCCTTCCCGGGGGTGGTCGAACTTCACCGGCGCGCCCGGTCCTTCGAGCACATCACCGTCTCTCCCCTCACCCTCGACACCCGGGAGGGATGAGGGCATGCGGCCTCGCCGCTCGAGCTGACGTGAGCTAGAATTCCTCTCATTATGGCGACGCCGACCACGCTGCCGACGCTTGCCTTCGTGTTGCGCAACTACAAGAACTTCAACTCGCGGGCGCTGCGCGACGCGCTGCTCGCCTACCGCCGCCACCTGGACGCCGGGGGCACGATGTTCTGGGCGATGGCCGGGGCGATGTCCTCGGCCCAGCTGGGCATCACCCTGGCGCCGGCGATTCGCGCCGGCCTCCTCCACGGGCTGTCGGTGACCGGGGCCAACCTCGAGGAGTCGCTCTTCCGCCTGGTGGCCCACCACGCCTACAGGGATTTCCCTGACTATCGCTACTTCACCAAGGAGGACGACGAGCGCATCCGTCAGCAGGAGCTGCGTCGGGTGACCGACACGTCCATCCCGGAGGACGAGGCCTTCCGGGTGGTGGAGCACCACATCGTGCCCATGTGGAAACGGGCCAGCGAGCGGGGCGAGCGGCGCTTCTGGCACGAGTACTTCTACGAGCTGGTGCTCACCCTGCCGCCCTCGCTGTACGATGGCAACCCCGAGGAGTGCTGGCTGCTGGCCGCCGCCCGCGCCAACTTGCCCCTCGTCGTCCCCGGCTTCGAGGACTCCACCTTCGGCAACATCTTCGCCTCCTACGTCAAGACCGGCGAGTGCGAGGCGGCCATCGTCAAATCAGGCATCGAGTACATGGTGGCCTTCTACGACCAGTACCAGGAGCTCTCCGCTGCCGGGCCCGGCGTCGGCTTCTTCCAGATCGGCGGCGGCATTGCCGGCGACTTCCCCATCTGCGTGGTGCCGTCCATCAAGTACGACCTCAAGGAGAACGTGCGACCCTGGGGCTACTTCTGCCAGATTTCCGACTCCACCACCTCCTACGGCTCCTACTCGGGCGCCACCCCCAACGAGAAGATCACCTGGGACAAGCTCACCAAGGACACCCCCATGTTCGTCATCGAATCGGACGCCACCATCGTCGTGCCGATCATCCTGCAGGCGTTGCTGGAGAGCCAGGCCGACCCGGCGGGCGCAGCCGCCCTGATTGCCGACGCCGGCCTGTAGTCCACCACCTCACTTGGAGGCAGTCATCTCTTTCTTTACCCGCTGGTAAACTCACGCCAGCGCGACCGCAATCCACGATCCCGCCATCGACGCCCTGGCCCGGCGGCTGGCCCGCCTGGAGGGGTGGCAGGAGGCCCAGGCCAACCTCACCGAGTTTCTGGGCGAGCGCGCCAAGGGGATTGCCGCACGTCTGGGCAACGCGGAGGCGTGGCTGCGGCACCTGGATGAGCGCTCCGACGCCCGCTTCGCCGAGCTGCGCAGCGAGCTGCTTGCCGAGCTCCACGCCGCCGAGGCGCGCTGGGACAGGCGCCTCGCCGACCTGGACCCCAGTTGGAGCACGCGATTCGCCTCCCAGGATGGGCGCCGGGAGAGGCGGTTTGGGGAACTCCAAGCGGACACCCGCAGCGCCGAAGAGCGGCGGGAGACGCGCTCCGGCCAGCTCCCCAGCCGCCTGTGGTGGCTGTCCGGCGTCCCGTTCACCACCCTGCTGGCTCGGGCGACTCTCCTCCCCAGGGCCTTCGCCCGGTAACCTCCCTGCCCTCCCCGCGCTCCCGTGCACCGAGGGTGGCCCCCCGGGCCTGCGCGGCGGCCAGAAGCGCAGGAAAGCGCGGCGCCGGTCGGCCCGGGAGCCTCAGGGGCGAGGGAGGCAACTGGCGATGACCTCTGTGTGGTAGCCTTTCCTCTCGCAACACCTGATGCCCCGAGCAAGGAGGTCGCTGTGAAGGTGGAGCAACTGTTCAGTCCGGCGGACCGCGAGGCCATTGCCGTCGCCGTGCGCGAGGCCGAGGGGCAGACCGCGGGCGAGATCGTCCCCGTGGTGGTGGAGGCCTCCGACGAGTACGAGGTGGCCACCTGGCGCGCCGCCGCGCTGGGGGCGCTCATGGGTTCCCTCGGCGCCGCGGTGGTGTACGGTCTCGCCGACCTGTGGAGCACCTTCATCGTCGGCTGGATCGCCCTGCCCGCTACCCTCGGGGCCGCGGCAGGGGCGCTGGTGGTCAACCTGTGGCCCGCCCTCCGGCGTGCGGTGATCGGGCGAGCGATCATCGAGCGGCGGGTCATGCGCCGCGCCCGCCAGGCCTTCCTGGAGGAGGAGGTGTTTTCCACCCGGGACCGCACCGGCATCCTCCTCTTTCTATCCCTGTTCGAGCACCAGGTGGTGGTGCTGGGCGATACCGGCATCAACGCCCGCGTCCAGCAGTCCGAGTGGCAGGCGATCGTGGACGGGATCGTGGCGGGGATGCGGCGGGGCACGCCGGGGCCGGCGCTGGTGGAGGCCATCCGCCAGTGCGGGGGGTTGCTCGCTCGCCGCGGTGTCGAGATCCGTCCCGACGACACCAACGAACTCGCCAACGAGGTGAGGCTGCATGAGCGGTGAGGAGAGGTGTCGCGGTCAGGTCCTTCGACTACTCCTGGCCACCGTGCTGGCGGTCGCACCCGCGGTGGCGCTGGAGGTCCCCTACCTCACCGGCCGGGTCAACGACCACGCCGGACTGCTGTCGGGGGAACAGCGAGAGAGCCTCGAGAACCTGCTGGCGGAACTGGAGAAGAACACCACCGCCCAGGTGGCGGTGCTGACCATCCCGAGCCTCGAAGGGGAAAACCTCGAGGAGTACTCCCTGCGGGTAGCCGACACCTGGAAACTGGGCCAGCGGGAAAAGGACAACGGGGTGCTGTTCCTCATCTCCACCGGGGACCGCGCCATGCGGCTGGAGGTGGGGTACGGGCTCGAAGGCGTCCTCCCCGACGCCACCTGCCGCCGCATCCTGGATGGGCTGGTCCGGCCCCGCTTCCGGGCCGGGGACTTTCCCGGCGGCATCGAAGCGGGCGTCCAGGCGGTGGCGGGCGTGATCGCCGGCGACGAGAACGCTCTGGGGGGGGCGGAGGCAGCGGGCGAGGAGCTCGGGATCATGGGGCGGGTCATCGCCTCCCTCGTCGTCGTGCCCGTCCTCGGGACCTTCTCCTTGACCGCCCTGTTCAGCCCGGGGTTCGGCGGGTGGTTTCTGTACCTCTTTCTGATCCCGTTCTGGGCGGTGTTTCCCACCATCCTGTTCACCCCCTACGTGGGCCTGCCGCTGCTGGCGATCTGGCTGATCGGCTTTCCCATCCTCAAGATCTGGCTGAGATCGACCCCGGCGGGGAAGGCGTTCCTCAAGGCCCGCCCCGGCCTGGCTCGCTTCGCGTCTTCGATGGCCAGTTCGGGTGGTAGCTCTGGCAGGTCCGGCGGCTTTTCGGGGGGCGGTGGCTCCTTCGGCGGCGGCGGTGCCTCCTCCCGCTGGTAGCGAGCACACCCGGTGACGGGCGCAGCCCCAGATCCTCTCGTTCTCGCAGCCCTGGGAGCCTGGGCGGTGGCGCTCTTCGCCGTCGCCTGGCGGGGGCGACGCGCCAGCGGTCTGGAGTTCCTGCTCGCCGGCCGGCGACTGACCACCCCGGCGTTCGTGGCCACCCTGGTGGCCACCTGGTACGGCGGCGTGCTGGGGGTGGGGGAGTTTTCCTACCGCCACGGCATCTCCAACTGGGTCGTGTTCGGGGTGCCGTACTACCTGGCGGCGCTGATCTTCGCCCTTCTGCTGGCGGAGCGGGCGCGCCGCAGCGAGGCGCTCTCCATCCCCGACCAGCTACTGGCCGCCTACGGCCCGGCGGCGGCGCGGGTGGGGGCGCTGCTGGTGCTGGCCATGGCGGTGCCGGCGGCCTACGTGTTGATGCTGGGTGAGCTGACCGGTATTTACCTGGGGATACCCTTGCCGGCGGCGTTGCTCGGATCGGTGGCGCTTCTCATCGCCTATGCGGTGGCCGGCGGTTTTCGTACCGTGGTGCGCACCAACGCGCTGCAGATGGTGTTGATGTACGCGGCGTTCGTCGTGCTGTTGCCGGCGGCGCTCCATGCCACCGGGGGGTTCGGCGCGCTGTGGTCCGCCTTGCCGGAGGTAAGCCGCGCCTGGGACGGCGGGCAGGGCGTCCAGGCGATCGCCGTGTGGTACTTCATTGCCATGCAAACTCTCGTCGAACCAACGTTTTACCAGCGCTGCTACGCGGCCGCCACGCCCGCTGTGGCGCGGCGGGGCATTCTCATTTCCGTTGCCTTCTGGATCGTTTTCGACTTCCTCACCACCTTCGCGGGGTTGGCTGCCCGGGTCCTGCTGCCCGACCTCCCCAACCCCGTCCTCGCCTATCCCGAGCTGGGGCGCCTGGTTCTCCCCCCGGTGGCCAACGCCCTGTTCGCCGTCGGGTTGTTTGCCACGGTGATGTCCACCGCCCATTCGTACCTGTTCCTGGCGGCGGCCACCATCGGCCACGACGTGGCGCCGGAGCTGGCGCGGCGGGTGGACGAGAAACACTGGACCATGGCCGGCATGGTCCTTGCCGGTGGAGCGGCGGTGGGATTGGCGCTGGCCCTGCGCTCGGTGGTGGCCATCTGGCACGACGTGGGCAGCGTCGTCACCGCGGCGCTCCTCTTGCCCCTGGCCCTGAGCCATGCGCCGCCGCGCTGGCGATTCCGACCTCGCTGGGCGGTCGCCGCCATGGTGGGCGCCGCGCTCACCGCCGTCCTCTGGGTCCTCCTGCGCACCTCGGCGGGCACGTACCCCCTCGGCCTCGAGCCCATCTTTCCGGCGCTGGCGGTGTCGACCCTGGCGTGGCTGGCCGGGCGGAGAGGCGCCGCGCGCTAGGCTCACTCCACCGCGAGGCCAGCCGCAGCCGACCGCGCGCGCCAGGGATGCGTACTCGGGGACGGTCACGGACACCGACACGGACACGGACACGGGCACGGTCACGGACACCGACACGGACACGGACACGGGCACGGTCACGGGCACCGGCACGGACACCGGCACGGACACGGACACGGTCACGGACAAAGACACCGCTCCGGCCGTGGTAAACCGTGCCGACCGCCAGGGGCGGGCCAGAGGCCCGCGCACCCAGGGGACGGTCACCGTCACCGCCGCGGGTGGATCAGCCTCCACGTCATAGCCCGGACACGGTCGAAGAGGTCAAGAGCGCGCTGCGCTGCGGCGCCGTCCACCGCGCCGGCCCTCAGCAGCAGCCGAAGGTGGCTGTCCGCCTCCAATGCCGAGGCGTAGGCGATGCGCCAGTGATGGAGGCGGTCGCGCCCTGCCCGTCCGGCACCTTCGGCCAGGTTCGCGGGCACCGAGGAGGCTGACCGTAGGAGCTGATCACTCAGCGACCTGAGCGGAGCCGGCAGCTGGAGCGCCAGGGCGACGGCGGCGCCGGCGGCCTCGAGGGCCAGCTGGTGGGCGGTGAAGGAACGGTTCGGGGTCGACGGGGGCGGCGTGGTCCGAGTGGTGTTCATGCGAGCCGCCAGAGCGCCCGGGGCGGGCGCTGTCACAGGGTCGCCGCAGGCGACCGCCGCAGGGCGGCTTGCCCTTGACAGCGCCCGCCCCCGGGCGCTACCCGCAGAGTCAGAACACCACCAGGCCACGCCGCCCGGGCGGCACCGACACCGCCACGGTCACGGCCACGGACACGGACACGGTCACGGTCACGGTCACGGTCACGGGCAGGGTCGCCGACACGGGTACCGCTCTGGCCGTGGCAAGCCCTCACCGACCGTGAGAGCGGGCCAGAGGCCCGCGCACCCAGGGGACGGTCACGGGCACGGGCACCGTCATGGACACGGACACGGACACAGTCACCGACACGGACGCGGACACGGGCACCGACTCGGGCACGGTCACGGATCGTGCGAGCCGGATGACGGGGAGGGCGCGGCGCCCGTCAGCTGGCCGCCTGGCGCCGGCGGATCAGTTCCACCACCTCTCCCGGTTCCGGGAAGCGGCCAGTGAACAGCTTGGAGAAGACACCCTTGCCGTCGACGACGACGTCGAATACCCCCCCCGAACCCTTGATGAGGACGGGATCGACGCCGAACGCCTGCTTGAGTTCGGCCGCCAGACCGGCGGCCCGGGGTTCGTAGTTTCACACCACACAGTAGGTGATCTCGATCCTCATCGCTGCACTCCGACCTCGATTGTAGTCCCGCCGCCCGAGAAAACCAGCACCAGCGCCGACACCATGCATGCCAGGCCACAGGCGGCGGCGGTCGCGGTGGCGCTGGTCACCTCGGCCGCCGCCCCTGCGAGCAGACCGCCGACCGGGGCCAGACCGGCGAATATCCAGATGTACAGGGAGATGACCCGACCTCGCAGGCCCTCGGGAGCGCTCACCTGCATGGCGGCGTTGGAGATGGAGAGCTGCACCGCCACCGCCGCACCGATCACCACCATGAGCGCCAGCGCCACATCCACTCGGCGGCTGGCGGCCAGAGCCACCAGCCCCCCTCCCACGACCACCTGCCCCCAGGAAATCGCCCGCACCGTCCCTGCACCTGACCGCCGCGATGCCGTGGCCAGCGCCCCGGCCATCGCCCCCAGCCCCGCCCCGCCGAGCAGCAGCCCGTACCCCCCGGCGCCGGCGCCCAGCACGTCCCGCGCCAGGACCGGCAACAGGGTGACGTACGACAAGCCGAACAGGGAGGTCACCCCCGCTGCCAGCAGGATCCGGCGCAGCTGCACCTCGCCCCAGACGAAACGCAGCCCCTCCACCAGCCGCGCCCGCATCCCCACCGCCACCTCCCGCTGCGTCGGCGTCGCCGGGATGGACACCAGCGCCACCAGCACCGCCAGGTAGCTGGCGGCGTTGAGAGCAAAGCACACCCCCTCGCTGGCCACCACCACCAGCACCCCGGCGAGCGCCGGCCCCACCATGCGCGCCGCGTTGAACGCCACCGAGTTGAGCGACACCGCGCTCTGCAGGTCCTCCGCCCCCACCAGGTCCAGCTGCAACGCCTGGCGAGCCGGCATGTCCACCGCCTCGACCATCCCCTGCACCAGGGCGAGGGCCAGCACGTGCCACACCTGCACGGCGCCCGACAGGGTCAGCGCCGCCAAGACCCCCGCCTGGCCCATGGCCAGCGCCTGGGCCGAAAGCACCAGGTTGCGCCGCGGGAAGCGGTCGGCCATCACCCCCGCCAGCGGCGCCGCCACCAGCGACGGGCCGAAGCGGGCGGCGCTCAGCAGGCCGAGGGCGAGAGGGGAGTCGGTGAGCCGATACACCAGCCAGCTCTGCGCCATGGTCTGCATCCAGGTGCCGGTCACCGACACCCACTGCCCCACCCAGAAGAGGCGGAAGTTGCGGTGTCGCAGGGCGCGGAAGGTGCTCGACAGCCAGCGGTGCGCCGTGTCCATACGCCGCGTACGCTAGCAGAGCAGGCGGCGTTCGAGGCCGACGGCGTCCCCGCCTCGGCCGCCCGCTCGCCGTCGTTGCCCGGCCACCGCCGCGTTACTCGGCCGCGACGGCCTCTCCCCGGCCGGCCCGCGACAGCCGCCCCCGCACCACCGGCAGCTCATCGGCGGCGAAGCCCAACAGGCCCCGCAGGCGCGCCTCGGCGGCCGCGGCCAGGGCACGGCGGTCGGCATGGGGAGGCTGGAGGGGCTCTCCGAAGGTGACGCTCGCCTCCACCCGGCCAAATCCGGCCAGGCGCCACAGGTGCCTGAAGAAATGGGAGCCGTCGTACCACCCCACCTGCGGGCGCAGCTCGTCGTCGATGGGCCTTCCCCCCACCGAACGGTAGCGGATCGCCGCCGGCACCACCGGCGCCCCCGCCTCCACCGCCGCCTGAAACACCCCCGTGCGCAGGGGCAGGAGACCCAGCCCATCGGTGGAGGTCCCCTCCGGGAACGCCACCACCGTCGCCCCTTCCGCCAGCGCCGCGGCCACCTGCGCCACCCCCCGCCAGCCGGCCCGCTTGACGTCGCGGTTGATGAAGATGGTCGCCCCCGAGGCGGCCAGCGCGCCGAACATGGGCCAGCGCCGCATGTCGTGGCGGGCGGCGAAGATCGTCGGGAAGAGTCCGCCGATGGTGACGATGTCCACGTACCCCTGGTGGTTGGCCACCACCAGGGAGCCGCGGGGTGGGAGGGGGCCGGTGGCCGCCACTCGCACCCCCAGGCAGCGCGCGCCCCAGCGCGCCCAGCGCGACACGTGAACGCACGACCGCTGCCAGCGCCCCGGAAAGGGGGAAAACACCGCCCGCCACGCCCGCGCCACCACCAACCAGGAGCCCACCGAAAAGAGCTGCAACCTCCAGGCCGTTCGCACTCCCACCAGCCACCGCATGCCCCCTTGTAGCACATCGAGACGGGTACCTGGTATAGCCTTTTTGGCGTTTCCGAGGGAAATCCGATGTGGCCACTCTTTTCTGCTCGCCCATGGTAAGGCCGAACCGGCGCGCCGGCCCTGGATCCCCCCGCCTGCCTCGCGGTTGCCGGCGGATAGACGGGCAGCCGGTCCCTCCCTCGTTCCGTCCATCCGGGGCCCCTCCCGAAGGCTGGCCTTGCCGCCGGTGGTCGTGATAGATTTCACACGTCACGGTGCCCCCGTGGCCGGAGGTCTCCCGTGTCCGACGTTCGTCCCTTCCGGGCGCTGCGCCCGCGCTCCGAGCTGGCGGCCCGACTCGCCTCCCCTCCCTACGACGTGCTCTCCTCCGAGGAGGCCCGCGCCATGGCGGCGGGCAACGAACTGTCGTTCCTGCACGTCGTGAAGCCGGAAATCGACCTCCCCCCCGAGGTGGACCTGTACAGCGACGAGGTCTACGCCAAGGGCGTGGCCAACCTGCGCCGCCTCATCGCCTCCGGGGTGCTGGTGCGGGAGGAGCGGCCGGCCTTCTACGTGTACGCGCAGCGCATGGGGGAGCACCGGCAGTTCGGGCTGGTGTGCGCCGCCTCTTGCGCCGAGTACGAGCAGGGGTTGATCAAGCGCCACGAGTTCACCCGCCGCGACAAGGAGGACGACCGCACCCGCCACGTCGCCGAGCAGAACGCCAACGCCGAGCCGGTGTTCTTCACCTACCGCCGGCGCGACCCCATCAACGCCCTGGTGGAGGAGGTGGTGGCGGCCGCGCCGGTGTACGACTTCGTGGCCGACGACGGGGTGGGCCACACCGTGTGGGTGGTGCCCGAGGGGTTGAACGCCGCCCTCACTGCCGAGTTCGCCCGGGTGGAGGCGCTCTACGTGGCCGACGGCCACCACCGCACCGCCTCGGCGGCGCGGGTGGGCCTGGAGCGGCGCGCCGTCAACCCCCGCCACACCGGGGAAGAGCCCTACAACTACTTCATGGCGGTGCTCTTCCCCCACGACCAGCTGAAGATCATGGACTACAACCGGGCGGTGAAGGACCTCGCCGGCCGCACCCCGGAGGAGTTCCTGGCGGCCCTGGGGCACCGTTTCGAGGTGAGTCCGACGGACTCCCCCCGCCCCCAGGCCGTGCACCATTTCGGGATGTATCTGCAGGGCCGGTGGTACCGGCTAGTGGCTCGCCCCGGCACCTTCCCCGCGGACGAGCCGGTGCGTTCCCTGGACGCCTCCATCCTGCAGGAGAACCTGCTGGCGCCGGAGCTCGGCATCGCTGACCCGCGCACCGACAAGCGCATCGATTTCGTGGGCGGCATCCGCGGCTTGGGCGAGCTGGAGAGGAGAGTGCAGGAGGGGTGGGCGGTGGCCTTCGCCCTCCACCCGGTGACCCTGGAGCAGCTCATGGCGGTGGCCGACGCCGGGCAGGTGATGCCGCCCAAGTCCACCTGGTTCGAGCCCAAGCTGCGCTCGGGCCTGCTGGTGCGAACTCTGGACACCTGGTAGAGTGGGGCTCGATCGCTCCACCTGAAAAGGAGAACGTCATGCTGATTCTCATCTGTGACGCCTTCGACGCCTCGCTGCCCGCCCGCCTGGCGCCCTTCGGCGAGGTCACCGAGGACATGGGCCGCCTGCCGGAGGCCCACGTGGCCCTGATCCGCTCCAAGACCAAGGCCACCGCCGAGTGGATCGCCCAGGCTCCCAACCTGAAGCTCATCATCCGCGGCGGGGTGGGCCTCGACAACGTCGACCGGGCCGCCGCCAAGGCGCGCGGCATCGAGGTGCGCAACACGCCCAGGGCCTCCTCGGTGGCGGTGGCGGAGCTGGCCATGGCCATGATGCTGGCCATCCCCAACCGCCTCATCGAGGCCCACACCTCCATGAAGGAGGGCAAGTGGCTCAAAAAGGAGCTCAAACGCACCGAGCTCTTCGGCAAGACCCTGGGCCTCGTCGGCGTGGGCCTGATCGGCTCCGAGGTGGCCAAGCGCGCCGCCGCCTTCGGCATGACGGTCATCGCCCACGACCCCTACGTGAACGAGCACCCGGTGGCGGCCATGAAGTCCCTGGACGAGGTGCTGGCGCAGTCGGACTATCTCTCCCTGCACACCCCCTTGACCGATGAGACGCGCGGCATGATCAACACCTCGACCATCGCCAAGATGAAGAAGGGCGTCATCATCATCAACACCGGCCGGGGCAAGGTGGTCATCGAAGAGGATCTGGTCGCTGCCCTGAACAGCGGGCAGGTGGCCGCCTACGGCACCGACGTGTGGTACTCCGACCCGCCGGACCCCTCCTGCCCCCTGCTTTCCGCCCCCAACGTCCTGATGGCCCCCCACATCGGCGCCTCCTCCAAGGAGAACCTGCTGCGCATCGGTGACGAGGTGGTGGCCATCCTGGAGAACTTCAAGGTGTAGCGGGAACGACCCGCCCGAGGAGGATGCCATGACCAAGCGCGTGATCAACTTCTACGCCGGCCCCGCGGCCCTGCCCTTGCCCGCCCTGGAGCGAGCCCAGGCGGAGATGCTGAACTTCGACAACACCGGCATGTCGGTGATGGAGATCTCTCACCGCGCCAAGGAGTACGACGCGGTACACGAGGAGGCCATCGCCCTCGTCAAGGAGCTCCTGGACGTCCCACCCAACTTCAAGGTGTTGCTGCTGCAGGGGGGCGGCAACCTGCAGTTCGCCATGCTGCCCATGAACATCCTCCACTCCGGGCGCAAGGCCGACTACATCATCACCGGCCAGTGGGCAGAAAAGGCCTACAAGGAGGCGAAGATCGTCGCCGGAGAGGCGGCCCGGGTGATCGCCTCCACCAAGGACGAAGGGTTCCGGCGCCTGCCCCGCCCCGAGGAGATCCACGTCAACCCGGACGCCGCCTACGTTCACATCTGCTCCAACAACACCATTTACGGCACTCAGTGGAAGACCTTCCCCGACACCGGCGGCATCCCCCTGGCGGCGGACATGTCCTCCGACCTCATGTGGCGCCCCTTCGACGTGCGCCCCTTCGGACTCATCTACGCCGGCGCCCAGAAGAACCTGGGGCCGTCGGGGCTGGTGGTGGTCCTGATCCGGGAGGACTTTCTGGAGATGTGCTCCGAGGCCCTCCCCTCCATGCTGCAGTACAAGATCCACGCCAAGAACAACTCCCTCTTCAACACCCCGCCGTGCTTCTCCATCTACATCCTGCGCAACGTGCTTGCCTACAACAAGTCGATCGGCGGCCTCAAGGTCATCGAGGCCAACAACCGCAAGAAGGGGGAGCTGCTGTACGGTTGCATCGACCGCTACCCGGAGTTCTACCGCGGCTACGTGACGGTCAAGGAGGACCGCTCCTTCATGAACGTGGACTTCAACCTCCCCAGCGAGGAGCTGGACGCCGCCTTCGTGGCCGAGGCCAAGAAGAACGGCATGGTGGGGCTCAAGGGCTACCGCGCCCTGGGCGGCATCCGCGTCTCCATGTACAACGCCGTCACCGTGGAGCAGGTGGAGACGCTGGTGGCCTTCATGGAGGACTTCGCCGCCCGGCACGCCTGATCGACACGCCTGAAAGCTTTCGACGCCCCGGCGCCCCCCGCCGGGGCGTCACTGCTCAGCACCGCCTCACTGCCCGAGATCGCGAGGGCTTCGACGGCTTCTCCGGCCTGCCCTCGAGGGCGCCAACAGGCGGCAGGCGTCACGGTGGACACGAGCATCCCCGCTCGCCCGTGGGTCCCCCTCGGCGGCTCCGCCGCGCCCGGCGCGGGCGCGTCCCGGCCGTCCTGGATTGTCGGGCGGCAGGTCCACGGGCGATGCGCAGGGTTCGTTCAACCGAGACCCTACGGGGGAGGCAGCGAGCACGAGCCGCCGCTCCTCTGGCGATGTCCGAGTGAGCCCAACGGCGGAAGAATTCCCCCCGGTCACGCCCTGGGCCGGGTCGCACGCCATCCCCACCCGCCGCCATGGCGCACGCTTCGCAACGGGCACCGTCACAGCGACGTTTGCGCACTCCGATGGGAGGCCAGCGCCTTACGTGCCCGGCGGCAGCGCCAGCGACGCCTCCGGCACGGCGTTGCGGATGGGTGGCAGGGTCTTGAGGTAGGCGAACACCGACTTGAGATCCTCGTCGGTCATGTGGGCATAGGCCGCCCAGGGCATCGGCGGCAGAATGGGACGTCCTGCCCCCAGGTGCCTGCCGGCCCTCATGGCGGCGATGAACGACGCCTCGGTGTAGACACCCAGCCCGGTTTCCTCGTCGGGGGTGATGTTGGTGGCGTAACTGATGCCCCAAGGCCCGGCGAACGCCGTGTTGGTGGCCACCCCGGCCAGCAGCCACGGGCCCTGCGGCGGTGGGGGAGGCGGCAGCTCCATCTCCGCCGGGTGGCCAGAGAACGCCCGGGAGGGGTCCGGCTGGGGTCCGGTCGGAGTCATCCGAAACGGCGTATGACAGTCACTGCACCCCAGTACGGCAACCAGGTACCCGCCCCGCTCGACGGACGCGCCAGCGCCGCTCTCACCTCCGCCCCCATGCGGTGCTGCGCACGAAAGAAGCAGCGCAGCAGCCGCCACCGCCGCCCCGGCTCGTGCTGCTACCTCATTGATATACTTCGGTTTCAAAGATGAGAACCGCCTCTGCACATGCATTGCCCTTCTCTCCCTTCTTAGTAAAGGACCTTAAATGGATTTTACCTCATGATCTTTACCCTTCACAAGGTCGCGACCTGGACCGCCGCCGCCGGGACGCCGCTCGCCGCCGTCGGTGCCGCCGGCACTCCTGGTTTCGAAAGCCGCCAGAGCCGTTGTACCACTCGTTCATGGCGACGGCTGATGGCCATGGGGAACGAAAACGCCGTGCGGCGGCCACGACCATGTTGGAGGGCGAACTGCCGCTTCCACAGCCATCTGTCACGCCACAGCGGCAACGAGAGTATGAACAAGAGAAGGTCCTGAACTGGCCGGCTCATCCTGGAGCCGGCACGTCAGAACCTGCGGCCGAGGTAGAGGTAGAAGGAGTCCTTGCCGCCGCTGGTCACGCCGTAGGCCAGGTAGAGGGGGCCGAGAGCGGTATCGGCCCCGAACACCGCGGCGGCGGAGCGGCGCCAGTCGGCGAGGTCGGGCCGCGCCCCGGCCAGCCAGGCATCACCGGTTTCCACCGAGAGCCCGGCGTACACCCCCCCGCCCAGCGCCGGCAGGCGGCCCAGCTGGTACAGGTACACCAGCGCTGCCACCCCCCCCGCGTCGCCCGTGAGCTCGCCCACCGGGAGCCCGGAGAGGCGAAACAGTCCCCCCAGGGAGGAGCGCTGCTCCGGCGGCAGCCTCCCGCCCAGTGCCGACCAGCCGCTGGCCATGGCCAGCAGGGTGTGTCGACCCAGGCTGCCGGCGGTCACCAGCTGCGCCTCGCCGTGGCGGTACTCCTCGTCGGCGCCCAGCGCCGGACTGGCATCGTACAGCTCGCCGTAGAACAGCACCCCGCGGCGCGGGAAGTTGACGCTGTCCACCTGATCGATGACCAACGACACCCGCGCTCCGGCGTCCACCCGCTCGAAGGTGGGCAAGTGCCGGCGCGCCGTGGGGCGGGCATCGGTGCTGTCGCGCCGCAGCCCCAGGCGCACCTCGCCGTACCGCCCCAGCGACACCCCCAGGTCCACCGCTGCCCGCTGGCGCCAGATGCGATACTGCTCCGGCCCCGCCGCCAGGGGCACCTGCTGCTTGGTCTGGGACGACTGCAGCGTCACCGCGCCGAAGAGCGCCCGCGAGGTGCCCACCGGCTGGTAGATCTCCCCCGAAACCAGCGGGTCCTCGCCGAGCTGCCCGGCCACCTTGAGTTCTCCCCCCTGACGGTTGAGCCGGGTCATGGTCATGGCCCCCAGCAGGCTGAACTGGGAGCTGCCCTCCAGGTCGCTGGCCAGGCTCACCCCGAAGCGCAGGAAGTTGGGTCCCCAGCTCTTGCGCCTGCCGGTGAGGGCCACCACGTGGCCGTCCTCGTGCCGCTCGAAGGACGCCTCCACCGCCTCGAACTCCCCCAGCTGCCAGAGGCGATCCAGGTCCTCCTGCAGCAGGCGGAGATCCAGCTCGCCCCCGGGACGGGTGTGCACGGCGCGGGTGACCGCCTGGGGAGCGAGCCCCGGTCCGGGGTCCACCGTCACCGCGGCCACCTGGATGCTCGTGGGCATCTTCCCGCGCGAAGCCACGTACTCGCGCCATTCCTCCTCGGGCAGGGCCAGCGCCGCCAGGGCGTCGGCGCGCTCGGAGGCGGCCGCACGCCCCCGCCGCAGCAACTCCTCCGCCGCCGAGAAGGAAAGCATCCCGTACTCCGCCACCTGAGGGCGAACGAGCACGTCCACCTGGGGCAGCACCCGCTCCACGTTGAGCCGGGTGAGGAAGGCGCTGGCCCGGGACAGGATCGAGGCGATCGACTCCGGCCGGCCCTGCTCCGCCAACGGCTGCCCCAGGTCCACTGCGATGATCACCTCCCCACCCATCTCCCGCGCCGCCTCCACCGGCAGGTTGGCCACCACGCCGCCGTCCACCAGCAGGCGGCCGTCCATCTCCACCGGCGAAAACAACCCCGGTACCGCCATGGAGGCCCGCAGCGCCCGCGCCAGGCTGCCGCCGCGCAGGATCACCGTCTCGCCGGTGCCGATATCGGCGGCCACGGCCCGAAACGGCACCGGCAGGTCGTCGAAGTCCCGGATATCCACCGCCCCCACCGTCAGCACGTTGAGCAGCGCCCCCAGGCGATGGCCGGCCACCAGCCCCGAAGGGAAACGCAGCTTCCCGCCGCGAAAGCCGAACTCCCAACGGGTCAAATAGGTGAGGTCGTCCACCTTGCGCCGGAAGGGCAGGCGCCGCCGCTCGGGGGTGTCGGCCAGAAGGCGCGACCACGGCGTCGTGAGGGCCAGCTCGCGCAGCTCGGCGGGGGAGTAGCCGGCGGCGTACAGCCCCCCCACGATGGCGCCCATGCTGGTGCCGGCGACGCAGTCCACCGGCACGCGCAGCTCCTCGAGCACCTCCAGCACCCCCACGTGGGCGATGCCCAGAGCGCCCCCGCCGGAGAGCACCAGACACACCCGCGGCCGGCCCAGCCCCTCCCCGGGGCTGGCGCTGGCCACGCCTGCGCTCGCAGCCAGTACGAGGCACAGGATTCCCAGCCGGCGTTTGGACACTCGCCCATTGTAGGTGCGCCCGGCCCGCCCGGCCGCCGGCGTCGTCATCCTGCCCGCCATCCGCCGGCCGAAGGGGAGACAACCCCCAGGAACCCGAAACCAGCCACGCTGTCCGTGACCATCTCCGTGACCGTCTCCGAGACCGTGACGGTGTCCGTGTCCGTGTCCGTGACCGTGCCCCTGGGTGCGCGGGCCTCTGGCCCGCTCTCACGGTCGGTGCGGGCTTGCCACGGCCAGAAGGGTACCCGTGTCGGTGTCCGTGACCGTGTCGGTGACCGTGGCCGTGACAGTGTCGGTGTCCGTGTCCGTGACCGCAGCGCGGGAGGCCCGGCGCCACCTTATCGTCTGCCCACTACCTGATGGCGGCGCTCGGGCTGGCCGGCCGCCGGGCGGACGAGGCCGCCCTTCCCACTGCGGCCCACCCTCACGCCGACCCCCACCCCCTCCCCACCGGCAAAGGTGCCAACCCGGGCACGGGCGGAGATGCCGACTCCCCTGCCGGTGCGAAAAAACATGACAGGACCAAAGAAGCGAGAATCACAGGGACCTGGCGAGGCGGAACCCAATGTTTGGATACCTATGATGCGGCGAGATGGCGCTGCGCATCGCGGAGCGGCAGTAACGCGCGAAGGCTTCATACGTACCGCCGCGAGCAACTCGGTAGGAGCTGGAACTTGGACCGGTCGGGTCGGTGACGGGTCCAGGTGGAAAGGTCCCGTGCCAGTCCGCAACCCATTCGGCCACGTTCCCGTGCACGTCATACAACCCATATGGATTAGGGGCTTTCTGTCCGACCGGCTTGGTGCCAAAGGGAGAGTTGTTGCCGCACCACCACAGGTACGGCTCGGCCTGCGGGAAACTGCCACACTCGATGTTCCAGTTCGGACTCGCCGAGATGTCGAACGAAAAAGGCCCCGTCGTCCCAGCCCGCACCGCCCGCTCCCACTCCGCCTCCGTCGGCAGCCGGAACTTCCCCGCCCCGGGCTGCCCCGTCGCCTGCAGATGCGCGTTCAGCCTGCCGATGAAACTCGTCGAGGTGCAACTAGACCCCGTCGCCCCACCACAAATGTCGTTCCACGACACCAGCTCCACCGGGCAGTCCAGGCCGCAGCTCGTGAAATGCGACGGGTTTGACCCCATGATCGCCACCCACTGCCGCTGCGTTACCTCGTACTTCCCCATGTAGTAGTCCTGCGTCAGCGTCACTTGGTGCTCCGGTCCCTCATCGGCAAGTCGGCCGCGCTCTGACGCCGGCGACCCCATCATGAACGTCCCCGCCGGAATCCGCACCAGCACCAGCGGCACGTTGCCCGGCAAGGTCACCGTGATTTCCTGGGGGGACGAGCCCGATGCTTCCACCTCCGCCCACGGCATCGTGGTGGGGTCGTTGGTGCTCTGGTCGATCACCGAGCCCGAGATGATCACCCCCGAACCCGAGAGCACCGTCACCCGAGCGTACCCCCTCGCCAGGTTGGTCTGCCCCGCCCGATTCTTGAACGGCTGCGTCTCCTGCCGGAAGCGCCCCGCGTCGACGCTGACCGTGAACTCCGTGAGCTTGCCCCCCGCGCCATCCACCAGCTCGACCTTGAGAGTGGCAGCACCGGTACCCATGTTGGTGAACGCCAGGTTGCTGCGGAACGCCGCATTCTCGATGAGATGGGGGACGATGGCGGTCTTCCCCGCCGACAGCCCCTGGGTCGGCGTGAAGGCCGCGTAGAATTGCCCGAAGGTACCGGTGGCGCTGGCGTTGTAGGTGCGCGAGGTGACCACCACCGGCCGATCCGCTCGCACCTCCAGGGCACCGTTGCCGCTGCCCCCGAGCTGGCCGACCACGTCCGCGAGAATCGACTGGGACAGAGGGGTCACGAATGCGGTCTGGGTCAGCGGCGCGCCTCCCCCCGCCGGGTGGAAGCGCACCTCGACGTTGGCGGTCGCCGCGTTGGGGTTGTTGATGCCCACGTCGGTGCGCCACTGGCTGCCCGCCAGCCCCGACGCCCGAGACGCCACCTGCACCCAGTAGGTGTGCTGGGTAGTCGCCCCGCAGCCGAGAATCTCGAAAGAGTCATAGAGCACAGTCCCCACGCCTTGACTGGTACTCCCCACTCTGACTTGATCGGGCCTGACGGTATTGGTGAAGGAGTAATCGCGATAACAAGTACTGTCGATGCAAACGTCGAATCGGCCGGTACCGACGTTTATCCACGCCTCGACCGAGTACCACGTGTTCGCTGCATAGTTTCCAAGCGTGTACCACGTATTTCCTGGACCTGCTAACAGCCTCAACAAACCGCCGTCGCCAAAATCAAGGCGAAAAAGCTGCTTCACTCCACCCTCGCCAGAGAGAGAAAAGACCAAAAAGTCACTGTTTACTTGAGCAGCCATGGCTCTCGCTCGAGCGTAGAAAAGCTGCGCATTCCCTGGATTCCATGACCGCCAAGCCTGTATCCAGTGCTCCGAAGCGGGCCCACCACCTTCCGAATCTTGAACGACCAGTACCCCGCTCTGAATCCGGGCGCTGCAGCCGTTACATCCCATACCGCCGTAGACCTTTTCCCATCCCTGACCAAGCTCAGTACTGTCTGGGCGATCAAAATCGTCGGCAAACAAAAACTGACCCGGGCACTGCGCGATCGCGCCCTGTCCGATGCTGATCAAAATCGTAGCGATGAACAGTTGTCGTTTGGCCGGTAAACGCGACATGATCACGACACACCTCCTTCTTGCCAACTAGATTCATCCCTTCGGGACGACCTTCCGAGTACCCCGCGGATCATGGCGACTCCACCTCGGTAGTAATCCTGCGTTAGCGTTACCTGGTGCTGTAGCTCGTCATAATCCCTCCCCCGCTTACTCTCGAGTGACCCCATCAGAAACGTCCCCGCCGGAATCCGCACCATCACCAAAGGCACGTTGCCGGGCAGGTACACGGTGATCTCCTGCCCGCCCCCACCCCCCAGGTCCACCGCCGTCACCGCCGCCCGCATGTTGGTGGAGTAGAACTCGGCCGGCATGGTGGCGGCCGCATTCCAGACGATGCGGCGGTTGCTGCCGTTGGTGATGCCCGCCCCCACGTGCCCCGACAGCGCCGAGGCCGCCGGCGTGATGGTGTAGCTCGCCCCACCGTCCTGGCTGAACTTCACGCTCACCGTGGCGCCCCCCGCCGGCGCTCCCGAGAGGTCGTACAGCACCTCCACGGTCCAGTCGGGGAGCTGTGTCGCCCGCACGTTGGACACCGTGGGGTCGGCCGCCCAACTGGCGCTGCCCAGCAGTAGCGCTGCCAGAATCAGAAGACTTACGCGACAGTTCCCTTCACGAGCTGGCATGACGAGCTCCTTGATCCGGAGAGTAAGAGAGTTGACGACCGCTTGGCCGTACCGATCGGCACGGTTCGCGAGGAACCGGCGTAATTGCCGAGCTGATGCAGGGCCCGGTTTCCGCCCACACCTGCGACGGCAACTCCCCATTGCCATCGGCCCTTGGTAGAGGGAGCACGTCCCGGGCACCAGAAACGAGGAGGATCGCACCAGCCCCGCGGGCATCGACTGTGTGCGCAAATGCTCACGCTTTTCAGGAACTTTGCAAGAGTCCTGCCACACATGGCCAAGACTGAGCCCAGCTCGAAAAAAGCATTAATGCCCATCAACACCAGACCCTTCGATCATCAGCGTCACCCCAGCTGCTCGACCTGCAATGCCAAGCCACTGCGCGAAATGCCAAAGAACTTGGCGCCTTTCGAGGAAATGACTCGGGGCAAGGTGGATGAGATCACAAACCAGCCTTGGCCCAATCCGTCGCCTCTTCCCTCCCCCGCCATGGTCACCACTGCGCCTCGCCTCTTGGAGCGCAGCGCACCGCACCGGTATGTCCCGGTACCACTGGAGGTTGGAGAACTCGCCGCAAGCTCCATTTCGCCAGCTCGACCCTGCCTCGAGGTTTCGTCGTCAAACACCACGGCCGCAGAGACAGCGAGCTGTCCTCAGAGCCTCCGCCGCCTGGACACGCGCTCACTCCTGCCGTCGCCGTACCAAACCTTCTTCAAGACGCGGCCGGACACGGTCACCGACACGGACACGGGCACGGTCACCGTCGCGGCTGGATAAGCCTCCACGTCAGCGCCCGCACGCGGTCGAACAGCTCCAGGGCCTGGCCAGCCTTGGCCGCGTCCACCGCCCCGGCTGCCAGCAGCACCCGCAGGTGGCTGTCCGCCTCCAGCGCTGACGCGTAGGCGATGCGCCAGTGGTGCAGGCGGTCCCGCCCTGCCCGTCCGGCCCCCTCGGCGAGGTTGGCGGGTACCGAGGAGGCGGAGCGGATGAGCTGATCGGCCAGCGACCTGAGCGGGGCTGGTAGCCCGAGCGCCAGGGCGACGGCGGTGCCGGCGGCCTCGAGGGCCAGCTCGTGGGCGGTGAGGGAACGGTTCCGGGTCGACGGGGGCGGCGTGGTCCGAGTGGTGTTCATGCTCATCCCCCAGCGCCCGGGGCGGGCGCTGTCAGAAGGGGCGCCGAAGGCGACCGGCCGAAGGGCGGCACCAGCCCTTGACAGCGCCCGCCCTCGGGCGCTACCCCCCCCGGCCGCGAGAACACCACGAGGCCACGCCGCCCGGGAGACACTGGCACGGCCACGGCCACGGCCACCGACACGGTCACGGTCACGGTCGCCGACACGGGTACCGTTCTAGCCGTGGCAAGCCGTGCCGACCGTGAGAGCGGGCCGGAGGCCCGCGCACCCAGGGACACCGACACGGGCACAGGCACGGGCACCGACACCGGCACGGGCACGGTGACGGACACCGACACGGACACGGAGACGGTCACCGGTCACGGTCACGGACACGGACACGGACCGGTGAGCCGGCCCGGAGCCGGATCCGGCGAGAATTGCGAAAAAAGCTATACCAGGTACCCTATTCGTCAGCGGCGGGTGGCGGCCGCCAGGGAGCGGGCTAAGGCGCCCACCTCGTCGGCGAGTTCGGGGCAGTCGCCCAGCTCGGCGATGCGGTCGACGATGGCCGAACCCACCACCACCCCGTCGGCCAGGCGGGCCGCCCGCTGCACCTGCTCGGGGGTGCCGATGCCGAACCCCACCGCCACCCTGGGACGGACGAGCTTGCGCACCAGCTTCACCTGCTGGGCGAGGGCCTCCTCCAGCTCGGAGCGGGCGCCGGTGACCCCGGTGCGCGCCACCACGTACACGAACCCCGAGGCCAGCTTCGCGATCGCCTTGATGCGCTCGCGGGTGGAGGTGGGGGCCACCAGCAGGATGAGGTCCAGCCCCACCCGCTGCAGGGCCTCCGCCGCCGGCCGCGCCTCCTCCACCGGCACATCGGTGAAGAGCACCCCGTCCACCCCGGCCGCCGCGGCGTCCACGGCAAAGCGCGGCAGGGTGTAGGCGTGCACCGGGTTGTAGTAGGTGAACAGCACCACCGGCAGTTCCGAGCGAAAACGCAGCCGCCGCACCAGCGCCAGCACGTCGGCCAGGGAGGTGCCGCGGGCCAGGGCGCGTTCGGCGGCCCGCTGGTTGGTGGGACCGTCGGCAATGGGGTCCGAAAACGGCACCCCCAGCTCCAGGATGTCCGCCCCCGCCCGCTCCAGGGCGAAGGCCAGCTCCAGGGTGCGCTCCAGGGAGGGGTCGCCGGCGGTGATGTAGGGGATGAAGGCGGCGCGCTTGCCCCGGGCGGCGCGGGTGAAGGCGGCGGCAATGCGGCTGCTCATAGCTTTACCCCCTCGAGCTGGGCGACCTCGGCCACGTCCTTGTCGCCGCGGCCGGAGAGGCTCACCAGGATCGCCTGCTCCCGCCGCAGGCGCCCGGCCACATGGCTGACGTAGGCGAGGGCGTGGGCGGTCTCCAGGGCCGGTACGATCCCCTCCAGCTCCGCCAGCAGGTGGAACGCCTCCACCGCCTCGGCGTCGGGGACCCGCACGTAGCTGGCCCGCCGGGAGTCGTGCCAGAAGGCGTGCTCGGGCCCCACCGCCGGGTAGTCGAGCCCCGCCGACACCGAGTGCGTGGCCGCCACCTGCCCGTGCTGGTCCTGCAGCACGTAGGTGCGGGTGCCGTGCAGCACTCCGGGAGCCCCCCCGGCAAAGCGGGCGGCGTGTTCCCCCAGCGCCGAGCCACGGCCCCCCGCCTCCACCCCCACCAGCTCCACCTGCTTGTAGGGGACGAAGGCGGAAAACATCCCGGCGGCGTTGGAGCCCCCCCCGACGCAGGCCACCACCAGGGCGGGCAGGCCGCCGTGGCGGGAGCGGATCTGCAGCAGCGCCTCGGCCCCGATCACCGACTGCAGCTCCCGCACCATGGCCGGGTAGGGGTGGGGGCCCAGCACCGACCCCAGCACGTAGTGGGTGGTGCGCACGTGGGTCACCCAGTCGCGCAGCGCCTCGTTGATGGCGTCCTTGAGGGTGCGGCTGCCGGAGTCGACGCCCACCACCTGGGCGCCCAGCAGCTTCATGCGGTAGACGTTGAGGGCCTGCCGGCGCTCGTCCTCCACCCCCATGTAGACGCGGCACTCCAGGCCCAGGAGCGCCGCGGCGGTGGCCACCGCCACCCCGTGCTGGCCGGCCCCGGTCTCGGCGATGACCCGCGGCTTGCCCATGCGCCGGGCCAGCAGGCACTGGCCCAGGGCGTTGTTGATCTTGTGCGCGCCGGTGTGGACCAGGTCCTCCCGCTTGAGATAGATGCGGGCGCCGCCGAGGTGCCCGCTCAGGCGCTCGGCCAGGCTCAAGGGGGTGGGGCGACCACAGTAGGAGGACAGCAGCTCTTCGAGCTCCCGGCGGAACTGGCGGTCCCGCCGGGCCTCCCGCCAGGCGCGGGTGAGTTCCTCCAGGGGCGCCATCAGGGTCTCGGGGACGAAGCGTCCGCCCCAGACGCCGAAGTAGCCCCGCTCATCGGGCAGGGGTTTCATCCACACCTCCTCTCCCCTCCTCGAGGCCGGCCCACGCGGCCCGCGCCGCGCCCACGAAGGCCCGCATCCTAGCAGGGTCCTTCCGCCCCACGGCGAGCTCCACGCCGCTGGCCACGTCCACCCCCTCGGGGCGGGCGAGGGCGATGGCCGCCCCCACGTTGCCGGGATTGAGCCCCCCGGCGAGCCAGAAGGACAACCCCGGGGGGCAGGCGGCCAGCAGCGACCAGTCGAAGGTGCGCCCGGTACCGCCGCCGGTGGGAGAGGCGGTGTCGAAGAGAATCCGCGCCACCTCCGCCCAGGCCCGCACCCTCCCCCAGTCCACCGGCCCGTCCACGCTCACCGCCTTGATCACCCGGCCTCGCCCCCCCAGCCGGGCGCACGTCTCGGGGTCCTCGTCACCGTGCAGCTGCACCAGCTCCAGCCCCGCCGCCGCCACCACCTCCTCGATGAGGCCCGCCTCCTGGTCGCGGAACACCCCCACCCGGCCCGCCCTCCCCAGGGGGAGAGCGGCAATCCAGGCAGTGGCGGCGGCCGGCAGGCAGCGGCGCGAGTGGGGGAAGAAGACGAAGCCCAGCAGGTCGGCGCCGGCGGCGGCGGCGGCGAGGGCGTCTCCAGCCGTGGTCAGGCCGCAGATCTTGACCACTCCCCGTCGCGCTCCCCCGCTCACCCGCACGCCACCAGCTCCGCCACCGCCGCCTCGGGATCGGCGGCCCGCACCAGCGACCCGCCCACCAGCACGTGCCTCAGGCCGGCGGCCAGCAGGGGCGCGAGGCTGGCCGCCCCGTCGATGCCACTCTCCAGCACCACCGTGCGCCCCGCCGGCACCTGGGCGGCCAGCCTTACCGCCCCCTCGAGGTCCACCCGGAAGGTGCGCAGATCCCGGCTGTTGATGCCGATGAGCGGCGCCGGCGTGGCCAGGGCACGCTCCAGGTCGCGCTCGTCGTGCACCTCCAGCAACACCTCCAGCTCCAGCTCGGCGGCCACCGCCACCAGCTCCGGCAGCAGCAACCCCGGCAGGCAGCGGGTGATGAGCAGCACCGCATCGGCCCCCAGGAGCACCGACTCCGCCAGCTGCCGCACCGAGATGAGGAAATCCTTGCGCAGCACCGGCAGCGACACCGCCTGCCGGACGAGGGGGATCCACCCCGGCTGGCCAGCGAAGAACTGCGGCTCGGTGACCACCGAAATGGCCGCCGCTCCCCCCGCCTGGTAGGCCCGCGCCAGGGCCACCGGGTCGAACTCCGGCCGTAGCCACCCCGCCGAGGGGGAGCGGCGCTTGCACTCGGCGATCACCCGCACCCCCGGCTCGGCCAGCGCCGCCACCAGGGAACGGCGCCCCCCCCGCCGCCGCACCCCCGCCGCCTCCCGGGCACGCTGCCACAACCCCGCCGGCTCCGGCTCCCGGGCCAGGCGCTCCCGTACCGCCGCGACGATCTCCACCAGCACGTCGCCGCTCATGCCGACAGCTCCCGCGCCCGGCTGACCACCCGGGTCAGCAGGCGGGAGGGCTCCCCCGCCGCCAGGGCGGCCCGCGCCCGCTCCACCCCCTCCGCCAGGGTGGCGGCCACCCCGGCCACCACCAGGGCGGCCCCGGCGTTGAGGGCCACGGCGGCGGCCGCCGGGGTGTCCCGCTCCTCGCCGGCCAGCAGGGCCCCCAGGCGCGCCGCGTTGGCCGCCGCCTCCCCCCCGGCCAGCTCCTCCCGACGCCCGGCCAGACCCAGGTCGCATGGGTCCACGGTGAACTCCCCCACCACCCGCCCCTCCCGCACCTCCACCACCCGGGTGGCGGCGCCCACCGACAGCT
>Ga0226835_1000401_pt1 | contig 53225 bp, 40 predicted proteins | sample LAC_MetaG_1_FD_163627 | JGI IMG/M metagenome (GOLD analysis project Ga0226835, IMG submission 163627) | Anaerobic ammonium oxidizing microbial communities from anammox membrane bioreactor (MBR) in UC Berkley, California, United States -... | ecosystem: Engineered > Bioreactor > Anaerobic >...
TACCTGAAATTGAATGGCTCAAGTTAGGAGTACACAATGGCCCAAGACATGGAAGCGTACATCGCCGAATTGCAGAAACGACGCGCCATCACGCGCGGCACGCCCAAAGAAATTGACGCGCAGCACGCGAAAAAACGTTTGACCGCGCGCGAACGCATCGAATTGCTGTTCGACCCCGGCACGTTCACCGAGATTGATACGCTCGTTTTGCCGCGCACTGACGTGTACATGGGCGGCAAGAGTTCGCGTTACGGCGACGGCGTTGTGACCGGTTTCGGTTTGATTAACGGCCGACAAGCAGCGGCGGCAGCGCAAGACGCGTCGGTGTTGGGCGGTTCGCTCGGCGAGATGCACGCCAACAAAATCGTCAAAGTGATGCGGATGGCGCTCGAGTACGGTTGTCCCTTTATCGCGTTGAATGATTCGGGCGGCGCGCGCATTCAAGAGGGCGTAGATTCGCTCGGCGGGTACGCGAAAATTTTTGACGCGAACTGCGAAGCGTCGGGCGTGATTCCACAATTGTCCGTCATCATGGGACCGTGCGCGGGCGGCGCGGTTTATTCACCCGGTCTCACCGATTTTATTTTCATGACCGACAACAGCTACATGTTCATCACGGGCCCCGATGTGGTAAAAGCGGTGATGCACGAAGAAGTTTCGCAAGAAGATTTGGGCGGCGGCTTGGTGCATGCCCAAGAGAGCGGCGTCGCGCATTTTCTCGCGCGTGATGACCGCGCCTGTCTCGCCCAAGTACGCCAATTGTTATCGTATCTGCCCGGCAACAATCGCGACGACCCGCCGTATGTGAAACCGTTGGACGACCCCGAACGCCGTTGCCCCGAATTGGAACAAATTGTGCCGACCGACCCGCACAAACCGTATGACGTGCGCCAAGTGATTGCGAGCATCGTGGACGACGGCAAATTTTTTCCGGTGCATGAATTGTGGGCGCAAAATATGGTCGTCGGTTTCGCGCGCTTGAACGGCTATGTCGTCGGCATCGTGGCGAATCAACCGCTCGTCCTCGCGGGCTGCATTGACATCAAAGCGAGTATCAAAGCCACACACTTTATTCGCATCTGCGACGCGTACAACGTTCCGATTATTACGCTGCAAGACGTTCCCGGTTTTTTACCGGGCAAAGACCAAGAGTACGGCGGCATCATTCGCAATGGCGCGCGTTTGATTTATGCGTACAGCGAAGCGACGGTGCCGAAACTGATGGTGATTTTGCGGAAAAGTTACGGCGGCGCGTATTGCGTCATGAGCAGCAAAGGTTTGCGCGGCGATTTGTTGTACGCGTGGCCCAACGCCGAAATCGCGGTGATGGGCGCGGAAGGCGCGGTCAACATTCTCTTTCGCAACGACGTAAAAAATGCGCCCGACCCGAACGCGCGCCGCCAAGAATTGGTGAACGATTACGAAACGCGTTTCAACAATCCGTACGTCGCCGCCGCGCGCGCGTTGATTGACGACGTAATCGAACCGCGCGACACACGCCGCGTTTTGATTCGTTCGCTCGATTTCACGCTTTCGAAACGCGAACGCCATGTCGCGCGCAAGCATGGGATTAGTCCGATGTAGGTAGCAGGTATCAGGCCGCAAGTAGCAAGGAAACCTGATACCTGCTACGTAATACTTGCTACCTAACGTGTTCAACAAAATTCTCATCGCCAATCGCGGCGAAATCGCCGTCCGCATCGCGCGCACGTGCCGCGAAATGGGCATCCCGACGGTGGCGCTGTATGAAGCCGCCGACGAAACGTCGCTGCACATTCGGCTCGCCGATGAATGTGTTTTGCTGCAAACGCCGCGCGGTTTCAACGACATGGACGCCGTTTTACAAATCGCGCGCGACAAAGGCGCCGACGCGATTCATCCGGGGTACGGCTTTCTTGCCGAAAACATCGAATTTATTCAACGCTGCCAGGACGCGGGCTGTACCTTTATCGGTCCGCCGTACGCGACGGTCGCACAGGCATTGTCCAAAATCGAGACATTGGACGCGGCGCGCGCGGCGGGCATCCCCACCGTAATTGCGTCGGGCGCGTTTCTGGACGACCACGCATTGCCCGCGCTGCGCGCCGAAGCGGAACGGCTCGGTTTTCCCGTCGTCGTGAAATCGTGTCGCGGCGGACGCGGGCGCGGCGAGCGCGTAATCTATTCGGCGGAAACGCTAGAGCCGACCGTGCGCCGCGCGCAGGCGGAAGCGCAAGCCGTGTACGGCGACCGCCATGTCTTTATCGAAAAAGCAATTTTGCCCGCGCATCAAATCGGCGTGCAAATTTTGGCGGATCAGTTTGGCAAGCTCGTGCATCTCGGCGAGCGCGAAGGTTCGATGCTGCAAGGCAATCGCAAAGTAATCGAAGAATCGCCCGCGCCATGTTTGGACGATGCGGCGCGGACGCAATTGTGGGACGCGGCGTTAACGCTGGCGCGTTTGTTTGCGCTGCGCGGCCTCGTGACGATTGAATTTTTGATTGACGCGCGCGGCGCATTTTATTTCACCGAAATCAAACCGCGCATCACCACCGACCATCCGTTGACCGAAATGCGGACGCGGCTCGATTTGGTGCGCGAACAAATTCGCGTGGCGGCAGGCGAGCCGCTGAGTTTCGCGCAACGCGCGGTGCGTCTCGACGGCTGCGCCATGTTGTGCCGTCTCACCGCCCAAGACCCGCAGCAAAATTTCATGCCCAGCCCCGGCCGCGTGCGCGTACGTTTTCCCAACGGCCCTGAAACGCGCATGGACACGTATGTTTATACCGGCTGCGTGGCGCCAGAAACGTATGACGCATTGATTGCCAAATTGACGGTGTGGGACGCTACGCGCGCGGCATGTTATGCGCGTTTGTTGCGCGCGCTGCACGGACTTTCTTTTGGCGGCATCGTCACCAACGCGTCATGGATTGAAAAATTCGCGCAGCAGCCCGATTTTGCGCGCGGCGCTTATTCCACCGCATCGGCGCCAACGCCGCCGCGTGAAACTGACGCTTTGACGCTGCGCGATTTTGCCGTCGCCGCCGCGCTGTTGTATGCGCGCGCGCAAACTACCGCGCAGCCGACGATACCGCCGCGCGTCATGTCGCAATGGCATCGCGCGGCGCGCGCTTTGCCGGAATAAATTATGAATACATTACGCATTCTTTTGGATGGGCGCGCCTTTGAAGTCGAATGGCATGTGCCGCCCGACGCTTTTGCCGATACGCTGGTGCGCGTGGACGGCGAAACGGTGCGCGTGCGCGCGCCCGAACGGCTCGAAGGGGCTGCGCTGCCCGAATGGCTTGTCATCGGCGACCGACCGTACGAAATCTTGTTCGACCGCGATTTGCAGCATTTGCATGCGCGCGGCCACACCTATGCGCTGCAAATCCGCGATTTGACGATTGCCGCAGCGCGACCGATGAGCGGCGACGGGCGCGTCAAAGCGCCGATTCCGGGCATCGTCACGCAAATTTTTGTCCAGGTCGGCGACGCGGTGACGCTGGGTCAACCGTTATTAATTTTGGAAGCGATGAAGATGGAGAATCAAATTCGCGCGCCGCGCGATGGGACGCTCGCCTCGGTGAACGTGAGCGCGGGCGAAGGCGTGACGCTGGGGCAATTGCTTGTCGAACTGGCGTAAAATAAAAAAACGGGCGGCGCGCCGCCCGTTTTTTTATTGTCCGACAAAACGCCACCAAAAATAAATGCCGACCACAATAGCTTGGACGATGAGGATAATGAAAAATGGCAGCATGAAACTGCGCTTGGATGTTTTGTGATGTTCGCCGATTAAATACATTCCCGTAATCGCGCCGATGGTGCCGCCCGCCAACGCGAGCAAAAGTAAAACGCGTTCCGGCACGCGAAAACGGTCCGACCCCGCGATGCTTTTATCATAGCGATAGGCGATAAAGGTGACAAGGGTGATTGAAATGAGCCACGTCAACACCGCGTCCCATTTCAAAATCCACCAAAGCGCCAACGCGCCCGCCAAGGCGAGCCCAAAGAAAATAATGCTGTAAAATAAAAACGGATGGCCGCGCGCGGCAGAGTTTTTGCCCATGCGCGCATTGTAGCATTAGCGCGTCCAACGCGTCAATCGCGAATGACTTGACTGCTCGCATCTCTACTCTGCGCGGCAAGTCAAAAGATTTTTGCGGCGGAATACATCGGGCGGAGCAAAGCATAAAGGTCTGGTTAATTCGTCTCGGGACGCGTGATTGGCGCGCGATACAACTTCAAGCCCACCAAGACCGTAAGCCCCATCAAGATTGTCGCCGCCACCATCGGCGCGTTCGGGTCCACCGTATCAAACAAAAAGCCCGCGAGCAGCGGCCCCAAAATGCTGCCCAGCGCGTTCGCCGATTGATTCAAGCCAATCACGCCGCCGCGCTCGCTCGGCGGCGCGACGAACGTGAGCAGCGCGACGAGCGACGGCAGCGCGATGCCGCCGCCGATTGCCATCAACGGAATAGTCGCCAGCGCGATGGGCAGCGTCGGCAATAGCGCCAGCAGCGCAAAAGCCAGCGTACGCATTGCATTGCCCGCGTTCGTCAAATGCACTTCGCCAAAGCGTTTCACCAGCGGCCCCACCAGCCACACTTGAGTAATGACGCCGAAAATGCCAATCAGCGTCATGACAATCGCAATCGCTTGCGTCACATACGCTTGCGATTCGCCGGGGAACAGCAATTTTTCCGCCCACAAGACAAAAATCGTTTGGAACGAAAAGAAACTGAACTGCGTGCCAAAAGCGACCAATAGAATCAAGGCAATGGCAGGGACGCGCAGCAAAGCCCATTGACTGCGTTTGGGCGTATGCAGCGCGGCGGCGCGGTCGTGTTTGCGTTTTTCGGGCGTCAGCGATTCGGGCAGCATAAAGGTCGAAAGCAAAATCGTCGCGACCGAAAATACGGCGGCGGCAAAAAACGGCACGCGCGGCCCAAATTGGGCGGCGAGCAAACCGCCGAACGCGGGCCCAAAAATGAAACCTAGCGAAAATGCCGCGCTGATTAGACCCATGCCGCGCGTGCGCTGCGCTTCGGGCGTCACATCCGCCAGATATGCTTGCGCGACGGTAATGTTGCCGCCCGTCACGCCGTCAATGATGCGCGAGATATAGAGAAAAAACATGGTCGGCGCGAGCGCGTTCATCAGCAGCGCCGTCAGCGTGCCGATTTGGGACACAATCAAAACGGGCCGCCGCCCCACACGGTCGGACAAACGCCCCAACCACGGCGCGGCAAAAAATTGCGCGGTAAAAAAAATCGAGGTGAGAATCGTAATCTGCATCGCCGACGCGCCCAATTGATTTTGCGCGAACAGAGGCAGCACCGGAATCACAATGCCCAAACCCAGTACGTCCACAAACACAATCATGAAAATAGGGAATTGGGGCGAACGTAAAAATTTTCCGAATTGATGCAATGACATGCCGCTATATCCTTTTTACAAAAAATTTCAACAGGTCAAACCATTTCGCCGCGCGCCTACAACTCGGAGCGCAAACGCGGGTCGAGCGCGTCGCGCAAACCATCGCCGATGAGATTGAACGCCGCCACCGTCATTAAAATTGCGAGCGCGGGAAAGAGCGAGAGCCACGGTTGCGTGCCGACATATTTGCGCCCTTCGCTAATCATCACGCCCCATTCGGGCGTCGGCGGCTGCGCGCCAAAACCGATGAAACTCAAACCCGCCGCCGCCAGAATCGCCGCGCCCATGTCGAAACTCGCTTGGACCAAAAGCGGCGCGAGCGAATTGGGCAAGAGATGCCGCCACAATACGCGCGGCGTCGGCACGCCAATCGCAATTGCCGCTTGGATAAATTCGCGTTCCCGCAGCGACAACACTTGGGCGCGCGCCAAACGCGCATACACGGGCCACGTGACCACCGCAATCGCAATCATCGTATTGACCAAATTGGGGCCCAGCGCGCCCGCAATCGCCATTGCCAAAATCAACGCGGGGAATGAAAAGAAAATATCGGTGAGCCGCATCAGCGCTTCGTCCACGATACCGCCCGCGTATCCCGAAATCAAGCCGAGCGTGGTTCCAAAAATACCCGCCGCTAAAACGACGACCAGCCCAATCGTCAACGAGATGCGCGCGCCCCACAACAGGCGACTCCACATATCGCGCCCAAGTTGGTCAGTGCCCAAAAAATGTTCAGTCGTCGGCGGTTTCAGCCGCTGCGAAAGTTTTTGCTGCTGTGGTTCGTACGGCGCGAGCAGCGGCGCCAAAAGCGCCAAGATGACAAAAACGGTAATGATGACGAGTCCCGCCATCGTCAGCGGACTGCGCAAGGGCGCGGGCAAACGCCGCCGTTTGCGCGGATGGCTCGCCGGCGTCAAAGTCGCGTCCAAATCGGGAGAAATTGCTTGCGCCATATCAGGAAGGATGACGGATGCGCGGGTCGAGAAAACCGTACGCGATATCCACGACCAAATTGCCAAACATGTACACCAACGCGGCGAGCAGCGTTACGCCCATCACGGCGGGAAAATCGAGACTAATCGCCGAAGCCGTCGCGTACAAACCCAATCCGGGCCAACTAAAGACGGTTTCGGTCAGCACCGCGCCCGCGAGCAAACTGCCGAACGTGATGCCAATAATGGTGAGGGTGGGAATAAACGCGTTGCGAAAGCCGTGCTTGATAATGACGGCAAACTCGGTCAGCCCTTTGGCGCGCGCGGTCCGCAAATAATCTTGGGGCAGCGTTTCGAGCATACTCGAACGCATCATGCGCGCAATGACCGAAGTGGAAAAATAACCCAGCACTACAGCGGGTAAAATCAAATGCCAGAGACTATTCTCCAGCGTCTTGAAATTGCCCGTCAATAAACTGTCCACCACATACATGCCGGTCAGATTTTGCGGCGGCGGCAAAAAATCGTCCAGGCGTCCGCCCGCCGGCAACAAGCTCCATTCGTTATAAAATAAATCTACCGCAATCAAACCCAACCAAAAAATTGGCAGCGAGCCGCCGACGAGCGCGAAAATTCGCACGAGATGATCGGGCAAACGATTGCGATACACCGCCGACCAAATCCCCGCCGGAATGCCAATTAATAACGCAATCAGCAGCGCCGCCATCGCCAGCTCCAGCGTCGCCGGAAAATATTGGAGTAAATCTTGGATGACGGGGCGGCGCGTGCGAATACTGACGCCGAGATTGCCTTGCAATAAATTTTGCGCGTAAATGAGATATTGTTCCGGCACCGATTTGTCAAGCCCATATTCCGCGCGAAACTGCGCGAGCTGTTCATCGGTCGCGTGGTCGCCCAGCGCGGCGATAGCTGGGTCAGTCGTAGCCAGATGTGAAATTGCAAACGTAATGATGGACACGCCAATCAAAACGCCCACGATGCCAATCAAACGGCGCAATAAAAAAGTTCCGAAACTCACGCGTAATGATTCGACGCGCCGCTTTGAAGTTCAAAGCGGCGCGTCGGTTTAGTTTGTTTTCATGTGCGCGAACATGAAAAAGCGCAGAGTTTATTGTTTGCTGACCGTCCAGAGGTCGGCATAACCCATCGGGTTCCACTCAAACCCCTGCACGTTGCTGCGAACGCCAAAGAGCTGCGTCGGTTGATACAATACGGCGTATGGGCCATTGTGCAAAACGTATTCGGTCAACGCTTTGTATTCAGCGGCACGTTTCGCGAGGTCGGTTTCGAGCGCGGCGGCGCGTCCGTCCGCTGCGGCTTGTTTGTCATCCCACGCGTTGCGATACGCGATGGATTTCGCGGCATAATCGGTCCACGACCCCACGTTCGCGTCCGGGTCGGGAAAATCGGGCCCCCAGAGAATCATGGTCAATTGACCTTTTTGCGCGCGATAGTTGGTGAGCAATTCGGCTTGCGCCACTTGTTGGATGGTGGCTTTGATGCCGATTTGGTCGAGGTCGGATTGCACTTTGGCAGCCAGGTCCGCCCACGCCACGCCGCCGGGCGCCGCGCCGGAAGGCACGCCGAGTTCGATTTCAAAACCGTTTTCGACGCCCGCCTCTTTCAAGAGCGCTTTGGCTGCCGCGACATCTTGTTGAAAGGGCGTGTCCGGATTCGCGCCAAACAAACCGTTCGGAATCATGGTTTGCCATTTCGTCCCATTGCCCGAAAGCAAATCTTTGGTGATGCCATCGTAATCAATCACGGTACGAATGGCTTCGCGCACTTTGGGATTGTCGAGCGGTTTCACGCCCACGTTCATGCCGATATAAAACAATAACAAGCTGTCGCCTTTGACCGACGCCACGCCCGGTTTGGTCGTCACATCGGCGATTTGTTCCGGCGTGAGATTTTGGGCAATGTCGGCGTCGCCCTTTTCGAGCAGCGCTTGTTGATTGTTGGATTCGGGAACGTGTTTCATCAACACTTGGGCGATTTTGGGCTGGACGCTCGCGTTGGGATTCGCTTTGAGCAAAACTTCGGAATCTTTGGTCCAGTGGTCAATGACATAGGGGCCCGTTCCGGCGGAATGGTCGAGCAGCCAACCGGAACCCCAGTCGCCATTCACTTCATGCGCTTTGACCTCTTTCGAGTCCACGATGCCGCCGAGCGTGAATGTGAAAATCGTGAGCAGCGCCTGCGGACTCGCGTCTTTGGGCATTGTAATCACAACCGTCTTGGGGTCTTTGGCGGTCGCGCTTTCTTGGGTCAATTTGGCAATGTCCGTGTACAAAAACGCGGGCGATTTATTCAACGCAATCGCGCGTTGAATCGAATACACTACGTCGTCCGCCGTCACCGGATTGCCCGACGAAAATTTCGCATCGTCGCGGAGCGTAAAGGTGAGCTCCCAATGGTCGCCCGCATCCTTGATGTCCCATTTTTCCGCGAGCGCGGGTTTGAGATTGGCAAGGTCTGCGCCGATGAATTGGACAAGCCCTTCATAAACATTATGGTCTATCAACACGCCGCTAAATTCATAGGCGATGGCGGGGTCGAGCGAAACAATGTCGTCAATGTTATTGGCATAGACCAACGCGCCGGACGGTTGTTGACCGCCAGCCGCTTGGGTTGCCACAGCCGCGATGGTTGGCGCCACTTGCGTCACTTGCGCTTGAACGGTTCCGACAGCTGCATTGACGGTCGGTCCAAGCGCGGTGGCGGCGGCAGCGATGGTGGGAGCCACCGCTTGCGCGGTTTGCACGCCCGCCTGAATGGTCGGCTGCACATTAGCAGGTACGCCGCTGCACGCAGCCAGCGCCAGCGCCGCGACGAGAATTGCGAGTATGCCCGCAAACGTCAACGCGCGGGTTTTGGATGGATTGATTTGCATCTTCTTTTCCTCCGGGAAAAAAGATTTGTGCCCATGGGCACAAGGTGTAAAGGAACTGCTTGGTTTATGCGGCATTGCAAAAAGTGAAATGGTTCGCGCATCCATTTTTCGGCAATGCTTGGCGGAGACTCGCGCTTGCAAGCTGATGCGCGGCAGCCCCCGGCGTCTATGCGATTAATTCCCAAAATAACTGAAAGGCGCGCAGGCAGCTAGAAACGCGGAAACGCCAACGGCTCTGTACGACGTTTCCGCCCGATACAGATGCAGTGAAAGGATAAAATGCCAAGGGGACGCATAAGAAGAATAGGAAACGCGGATTATTATAAGCGCGCTCCTTGCCATGTCAATTTTCTGGCGCTTGCAGATGCAGTTCGCCCCAAACTGAACTCGAGGCGACAGCAAATTGAAAACTGCAAATCTTGGAAAATGTGAGATAATTGAATATAGCCGCTCCGCTCCGTTGCGCCGCGTGGTCTTGCGCGGCAGCTCAATTTGGCGCAAGAAATGGTCCGTTCTGCGCCGAAAGTTATGGAGGCAATATGCAAGTCAAGCTCATAGCGCTTTGTTTTTTGCTCGCGGTAGCGTCGCTCGCTTCCGGCTGCGGTCTCGCCAAAAATTTGACGGGTCAAAATGCCGGAACGGTGTCCGAGTTGTGGTCGGATGTGCCGGCGCTCGACGGCGCGACCAAAGCCAATATAGATATTCCCCTGCCGCTGCAATTGATTATTCAGGGGTTTATCCAAGCCGCTAACGCCGACAAGAGCAACACCACGAAACTCGACAAGTTCGATTTCATCGCGTTCCAAACGGACATGACGCCGCAGCAGGTTGGTGAATTTTATACGCTCGACAAGATGAAAGCCGCCGGGTGGAATGCCGAAGATATGCCAGGCTGCGCGACCGGCGCGGATACCAGCGGCGCCGCGAGCGCGGCGGGTTTTTGCGTTTTTGGCAAAACCGGCGATGGCGGCAAGTCCACCGCGCTAATGATTATTCCCTTCAAAGACGACAATCAGAAACAGACCCAAGTCTTTTTCGTGCGCTTTGAAGCGACAGAGAAAAAATAAATCGGCGCGCGTCCGACGCAGACCAATGAACATGGCGCAGGTTTTACAACCTGCGCCATGATTTTTTGTCGCGGCAAAATAAAATTTACGCGCGAAATACTCAGGGGCTTGCGCCGCCGTCCATGCCCAGCGCTTCGATTTCATTCAGCGCCGCCACGCGCGCCCAATGCCAATAACCATCCGTACTTGTGACGACAAAACGCAATTTATTGATGGTCACCGGTTCGGGCAGCGTGATGAGCGTACCGCCGTCGGCGTACGCTTCCACTTGGCCCACCGCAATTGCATCACCCACTTTATTTTTGCCCAACCACATTTGCAGCGCGCCGCCGGTAATATGATACGGCGTCGTTTCCGGGCCATTGCCAAAGCCGCCCCAATCGCCCTTGACCGGCGGCGGGCCAATCAAACGAATGGATTTGATTTTGACCGGCCGCTTCCATTTCAATTGAATCCATTCGCCCGCCGCGCTGCCGTCCGCATCGTGTTCGACCGACATCCAACCGGTTTCATTGTCTTGATTGTTCGGGTCGTCGGCAGTCGTTTGATCGGGCTGCCGCTGTTTTTGAGATTCGACAAACGCCGCGCCCTCGCGCACGATGCTCGCCAAGCGGTTGACGGGCGCATTGAGCGCCTCGCCGCTCGCGGCGGGATTCGGCGGCCCGCCCGCCGGAATCGGAATGAAACCGCGCCGGTCATTGACGCGCGACGGGTCAAAGGGTTGATATTGGTCGTCGGCGCGATTTTCCGAAGACGCGCGCGCTTTGGCATACGGCGCGACATTCGTCCAGCCCGCCGTCGCTTCGGCGACGTTGGTAATCGAACCGCTGAGATGGCCAAAGTGACAACCGATGCACGTGACGGTTTGCCCGGGCCGCGCGTACGCGTTGCCTTGCGCGATGGTGATGTAACCGCGTTTCCATTTGCTCACCACGCGCCCTTCGGCATCGCGCAGCACAACGAACGCGGGAACGTCGGCGGGAATCTGCGCGGTGAATTCGCCGCGCGGCGAAACCGGCACGCTCGTATATTTGATGCCGCGCTGTTGAATATCTTGTTTGAAGCCATTGCACGGATCGGGCCAGTCGCCATAACAATATGCGCCGGTAAAGGGATTTGCCGCCAACCACACTTCGGCGCGCGCAACGCTGCCGGGCGGCGGCGAATTATTGATAAAGGGCAAAGCCAATGGCGCGTTCGCGTACACGTTGGGATTGTGAATCGTCGCCATTTGCATCGTGCCGGATGTCTTTTGCGCCCAGCCATACGGTTTCGGCAGTAAATCGGAAGGCAGATTCCATTCTCGCGGGTCGTCGCTACTTTGGGTAGTGAATTGGTCGGGCAGCGCCGTCCAGCCATTGCGCGCCACAATCGGTTTTGCATCGAGCGCGTCCGCCGCGCCGATATTGACGGCGAGCTCGGTTTTATTGCCGCCGTCCAAATTCATGGTGAACAATTTGTATTGCAATTTGGAACCTTGCAACGCGAACGCGCGATTTGTCAGGGGGTCGTTATACGTTCCTTTTGTCGGCAAGCTGTTGTCATTTTGCTGCGCGTACGAAAATAAAATTGTGCCGTCGGGCATCCCCGCCGGATGCAGCGCGTACGGCGCGGACGAATCGTTTTGCCCCCACGCTTTTTTGTACGTCAAGCCCGCAATCGCATCGGGCGTATTGGCGTACAACATTTCGACGCCGGGCCGCGCGATGCGGATGCCGGTTTTTTGCGTCGAGTGCACCATCGTCGTATCCTGCTGCGAAGTGAACGCCACATACATCACATTGTTTTGAAAAACGAGCGCGGGCTGCGCGGCGGTGTATGTATCCAAGCCCGTATCTTCGGTGCGCGCCCATTCCGCATACGGCGTAAAAGCAAAGCGTTTGAATTCGCTGCCGTCCGGATTTACGACGTGCAAATGCCAGGTGTTGGGCGCGTCGCGGATTGCATAGCCGTTCGGCAATTTGCCGGTAGGCGGATTGAATTTTTCATCGCGGTTCGCATAAATCACCGTGCCGTCTTTGAGCGTGCGGTCTTGATTGCGATTGTCCGCGCGATTGAATACGGCTTGGCTGGCGGGTTGATTAAAATTATTCCACCAGCGCGCAAACAAAATGCGTCCGTCGGGCAGCGGCGTCGGATGCAGCAAACCGCCGCGCTCGGTTGTGATGCGATGCAAATCCGTGCCGTCGGCATTGACAATGTACAAATTGTACGTGTGCCGACCGTCGTATTCCGAACGCGATGGATAACGCGACGACGAAAACACGATGCGTCCATCGGCGAGATACGCGGGAAATAAATCGTTCCACCAGCCATACGTCTTGAAATTGCCGTAATCGTATCCGCGCTTGTTGTTATTGGGGACGCTCGTAAAGGCGCGGTCGGGCAGCGGGAGTTTGCGAAAGCCCGCGCCGTTGACGCCGATTTCGTACAAGCGCCAACCGTATTGCGCCGCCTCCGGGTCGAGGGTCGTCGCGCCCGCGAAAATAATTTTCGCGCCGTCAAATGAAACGTCGGGCGCTTGGACGTCAATCAAATTGCCGGTGGCGGGCGACGGATTCGCGCCGTCCACCAGAATCGTCAGCGAACCATCGGGCTGCCGAACCATCAATTTAGAACCGGGCGCGAACTTGGGCAAACCGGAACCGAATTGGCCCGCGGGGCCCGTTTCCGCGTCAAAAATATCGTCCGGCGTGGCGAGATGCGCGCGCGCGACAAACACAATGGCGGCGCCAGCCGCCGTCGCGCGCGCGGCGAAACTTGGCGCGAGGACAAGGAGGAGCGTCCACAGCATGAGCGCGCCGAGACGCCATAACAGGGTAAAAGGGCGCATAAATAAAAACAGGGACGTTTGTTTTCGACGATTTGAAAACCTGCGTCCCGATGCGGCAGTTTTAACGTTTGCGCGCATTATATGCCGCGCGCGCCAACCGCGAAAATAGGAAAATAACGCTATTGCCGCGCGCGCGGTTCGACCCATTCGCGCAGCTGCGTCAACATGTCTTCCGGTTTCAAACACACCTGCGCGCCCAAATTTTTCAAATCGGCTGAAACGTCCACCGGCATACTGCTCGGCGTATTATCGGGCACTTGATTCAAGCGTCCGCCAATGAAAATCAACGGGCTGATGCCCAAACGCGCCAGTTCCGCGCGCAGCGAACGCAGGTACGTCAACGCAATGCCGTTGTACGTGCTAATCGCTATCGCGTCCGCGTGCGAATTTTGCGCGCGTCGCGCCACCGCGTCCGGGTCCGCCGCGATGCCGCAATCAATCACCTGCATCGCTAGCCGTTCCAAAATCGTTTCGAGCAAAATTTTGCCGTATTCGTGAACGTCGGTGCTGGCGACGCACACCACCGCGCCCGCCGCGCTCAATTCGGCGCGCGTATCGGCGTCCAACGCATTGACAATTTTATCCGCGCGCGCTTGGAGCGCCGCAAGCGTCGTCGCCGTAACGACGGGCGCGCGTCCGCGTTCCGCGCGCAGTTCGCCGGGGCCAAACGCTTGCTCTAGTTTTTTCGCGCCGCAGCGTCGCAGCGCCAACAGCAATTCCACCGGATTGCGAATATCAATGCCCGCGTCGGTCAAACCTTGCAAGCTATTTTCGTAAAATTTTTTGCCGCCGGCAATCAATTGGGCGGCGATTTCGTCCGCGCGCGCGGTATCCATGATGAACGGAAAATTTTCCGCGCGCGCGGCGAGTTGATTGGCAAAGCGCTGCGCGTCCACGATTTCGTCAATTTCGGGAATACGCATCGCTTCGGTCACCGGAATCGGATTGACGGCGTGACCGGTCGGCAATAATTTTTGCGCGATAATATCCACCAACAAATAACTCGCAAGGTTCGCGTAATTTTCCACCGCGCCTTCGAGGTAAATGGTCGTGTTGCCATAAATCATGCTGCCCGGATTCGGATTGACGCGCGCGAGCGCGCGCTGAAACGCCAAACGCGTCAGCGGATTTTCAAAGGTGTGACCGTAACAGTGCGTCATTTTGCCGCCAAACAAATCTTCGACAAGGTAACGCTCCAGCAAAACCATGCCCAGCACGCACGCCAAATCATTGAACAATGGCGCAAAGCCGTCGTCCAGATTGGAATGAATCAAAATCTCGACGGGCTGCGCCGCGCACAAGGCAAGGGCTTGGACTGTCGCGCGCGTCGTCGCCAGCTCATCGTGCCAGTGCGGCAGCCGATACGTAAAGTATTGGCCCAGATTGCCGATGCTGGTCGAACCCGCCGCGAGCGCCGCGCTGACATTTTCTACCGCCGCCGGCATCCCAATCATGAAATCGCCAAAATGCGGCGCGACGGGCGCGCTGTGCGTGAGCGCGCTAAAATCTTCGGGCTGTTCCAAGAGCATGCCCGTGCCGCGCGGGCGCTGCGCGCGTTCCGCCCACGGATACCCCATGTTCCAATCGAGACAAATGCCATAGCGGTCAATGCGACAACCCGCCGCGGCGAGCCGTTCATAAATTTCCGCATAGGCGCGTTTTGATTTTTCAAATTGCCGATAGCCGATTTGCGAATGAAACATGATTGCGTTTTGCGCCATGCGCTGGCGTTTGAATTCGCTTTCGGACGCGACATTATATTTTTGCAAAAACGGGCCCGGCTGGACGCGCGCCGTTTGCGCCAACGCGCGTCCTTGCGCGATTAATGCTTGGGCGTCAGGCAAATTGGTTTCCGGTATCAAACGCGCGCGCTGCAATTCACTCATAGTTTTCCTCGCTTGCGGATTGTCGTATGGGTTTTGACTACGGTCGAAAAAAAAGCGGTTTTATTTATCGTATCCAATTTTCAAAACAAAACAAACGCGGCAGAGCGGAGGGACATTCTTTTGACTCGCCCGCAACCCGTTCTGACGTTCATCCGTTCTGACAAAATTATGGTATAGTATCGCTGTTTGCACCCCCAAATTTCAAAGGTGAGTTACCGCCGGCGCGCCCGACGCTGACGCGTAACTCGCATTTCTCAAGGAGGAGAAGAATGAAGCTCCGTGTTCCTATTCTCGTGATGGCGCTTGCCATCGGATTGATGCTTTTTGCCGCGTGCGCGACGCCGACCGCCGCGCCCACCAGCAGCCCGCCGACCGCTGCGGCGACACAACCTACCGCCGCGCCGCAACCGCCCGCCGCCGCCGAACTCAAGGGCGAATTGAATATGCTCTGCACGCCGCAGCAGGAATGGTGCGACGGGATGAAAAAAGAATTTGAAGCCAAGCATCCCGGCGTCACTGTGAATTTTGTGCGTCTGTCCAGCGGCGAAGGTCTCGCGCGGCTGCGCAGTGAAAAAGAAAATCCGCAGTTTGATATCTGGTGGGGCGGGCCCATTGATTCCTTTATCGCCGCCAAAGGGGATGGCTTGCTCGAAGCGTACCAATCGCCAAACTATGCCAATATCATCAATCCCAAATTGATGCTCGACCCGGATGGAAACTGGGTTGGCATCTATGTCGGTTCGCTCGGGTTTGGCACCAACACCGAATTCCTCAAAAACAATCCGAACGTCCAAGCGCCGACTTCGATGGACGATTTGTTGAAACCCGAATTCAAGGGCCAAATCTATATGGCGCATCCTGCCACCTCTGGCACGGCGTACACATTTGTCTGCACGATTTTGCAACAAAAGGGCGAAGAAGCGGGTTGGGAATATCTCAAGAAATTCGCGCAAAATGTGGCGCAGTTCACCAAGAGCGGCGCGGCGCCCGTTCAATCCGTCGGTCAGGGCGAAGGCGCGTTAGGCATTGTCTTTTCCCATGACATTGTCGCCGGCATCGAAAAGGGTTTGCCGTTGGAATTGAGTTTCCCCGCCGAAGGTACGGGTTATGAAATTGGCGGCATGGGTTTAATCAAGGGCGCGAAAAACATGGAGAACGCCAAGGCGTGGTTCGATTGGGCGCTAGAACCCTCCACGCAAGAGCTCGGTCCCAAATACAACGCGTTCCAGGCGCCGACCGTCAAGGGCGCGAATCCGTCGCGGCCCGAACTGCTCAAAGTGAAATTGATTGATTACGATTTCGAGTATTGCGGTTCCAACAAAAAAGCGTTCGTGGACAAGTTCACGAATGAAATCGCCAAACCGCCGCAATAAGTTTTCATTTCACGCGAATGGATAACGAGTGTGCGCGCGTACGCGCGCACACTCTGATTATGGATACCTCTCTTTCCTTAACTCGAGCCCCAACGTCGTGGCGCGGTTCGCTAGTGCGGCGCATCCGCGAGTTTCGACTCCTCGCGCGCGACCCGGCGCTTTTTGTGGGCGTCCTCGTGGCGGGCGCGTTCATTCTGACATTTATCCTGCTGCCCCTCGTGCGCGTTATCACGCAGGGCTTTTTCACGCCCGCCGGTGAATTCAGTCTGCAATACTTTGCTCGCTATTTCGAGCCGGGCTATGCGCGCGTCTATTGGGAAATTTTGGGATGGACGCTGCAAATGGGCGTGTTGACCGCGCTCGGCAGCACCACGCTCGGCTTTATCTTTGCCTATACCGTCGTGCGCTGCAACATTCCTTTCAAAGGGCTGGTTCACGCGCTCGCGCTGCTTCCGACCATTTCGCCGCCGTTCGCCATCGCGCTGTCCGCCATTCTTTTGTTCGGGCGCGCGGGTTTGGTCACGCGCGATATTTTGCACATGCGTTTTGGGCCCGGCATCAATGATATTTATGGCCTCGACGGCATTATCTTTTGTCAAATCATCACCTTCTTTGCGATTGCGTATTTGATTCTGCGCGGCTTGCTCGAACGGATTGACCCTTCGATGGAAGAAGCCGCGCTCTCGCTCGGCGCGAGCAAGTGGCGCATTTTTCGCACCGTGACATTGCCCTTGTTGACGCCGGGCATCGCCGCCGCTTTTTTGCTAATGTTTGTGGAATCGCTCGCCGATTTGGGCAATCCGATTCTCATTGGCGGCAACATTACCGTTTTGTCCACGCAGATTTGGATTGCGATTAGCGGCGAACACGATTTACAAAAAGGCGCGGCGCTGTCGCTCGTTCTTTTGCTCCCCACGCTCACGGTTTTTATTTTGCAGCGCTACTGGGTCTCGCGGCGTTCCTACATTGCCGTCACGGGCAAACCGACGAGCGGCGCGGCGACGTTTGTCAAAGAGCCGATTGTGCGCTGGACTTTTATCGCGTTCACCACGCTCGTGCTGCTCTTGATTATCGCGCTCTATATCACCATCTTTGTCGGTTCGATTACCAAATTATGGGGCATCAACAATACGCTCGATTTGACGCATTACGAAGCGGTGTTCAAGCGCGGACTGGAAGCGATTCTCAGCACCACCTTTCTCTCTGCGTTGGCAACGCCATTGGCGGGCGTCGCCGGCGTGGTCATTGCTTTTCTCGTCGTCCGCAAAACGTTTAGCGGCAAAGAAGCGGTGGATTTCATGTCGAATCTCGGCGGCGCGGTCCCCGGCACCATTCTCGGCATCGGTTATATTCTCGCGTTCATTCGCGCGCCAATGTTTGTCGTCGCCATCATTTATGCCGCGCTGGCGTTTTTCTTTATCAGCGCCGTATCTCCCAAAGCAAGTTTGCGCTGGCTCGTCTTTGGCGTCGGTTCGTTCCTTGGCCTTGCGATGGCATGGCTTTCGTATGACGCCAAGATGCGCGATTCGGTCGCGTGGAATTATTTGAGCGGCGGTTTGACTTGGCTGCCCACGCTGCAACAAACGCAATGGCTCTTGATCGCTGCGGGAATTTTATTTGCGCTCGCGTTGGCGAGTCTCGTTTTCGTCGAGGACAAAGCCAAGCGGCGCGTTTTTAGCTTGTTGTGTTTCATGGCGCTCTATCTGCTTTCGCGCGAACTCATTCTTTTCATCACCGACCCGCTGGCGATTTGGGGGCGGCGGATGGGCGGCAGCTATTTGCCGGCTGTCATTACCTCCATCGCCGCGTGGATTAACTTGGTCTTTCAACCGCCGCTCGCGGTTTTGGGTTTCACGTACACCGTTCTCGGCGGCTTTATCGTCGGCATGTGGGGCGCGCGCACGCGCGTCGCGGCGGCAATTTTTTTGCTCGCCGTCTGCTGCGCGCTGACATTTTACGGCGAACCGTTGGCGCTCGTGGGCAGCGCGTATATCGTGGTCGCCGCGTACACGGTGCGTTCATTGCCCGCGACCGTGCGCGCCAGCATCGCCTCGCTCCAACAAATTGACCCGGCGATTGAAGAAGCGTCCACCTCGCTCGGCGGCGACGCGCAGCACACATTCCGCCGCGTCACGCTGCCGTTGATTTTGCCCGCGTTTATCGCGGGGCTGATTTTTAGTTTCACCCGGCACATGACATCGTTGTCGGCGATTATTTTTCTGACTTCGCCCAAATGGCCCATTCTCACCGCATTGATTTTGAGCGAAGTGGAACAGGGCGGTTTGAGTCTCGCGGCGGCGTATTCCGTCGTCCTCATCGCCATCGTATTGACCGCCATTGGCCTTTTGTATTTTTGGGCGGGACGCACTTTTCGCGCGAATTGGGAAACGACATTGGGCGGGGGCTAAACAGAACGGCGTATGTATCTCACTCTGGAACATATCACCAAAAAATTTCCGGGCCGCGGCCAAGAGGGTTTGGTCACGGCGGTGGATGACGTATCGCTCGCCATCGGCAAGGGCGAATTTTTCACTTTGCTCGGACCGTCGGGCTGCGGCAAAACGACCATGCTGCGGCTCATTGCCGGGTTTGAATTTCCGACCAGCGGGCGCATCGCGTTGGACGAACGCCAATTGGAACAGGTGCCGCCCAATAAACGCGATATGGCGATGGTCTTTCAAAGTTATGCGATTTTTCCACACTTGACGGTGTTTGAAAATATCGCGTACGGCTTGCGGATTAAAAAATTGTCGCAAGACGAAATTCGCCGCCGCGTCGCGCAAATCATGACGCAGACCAAATTGACGGGGCTCGAAAATCGGATGCCCAATCAAATGTCGGGCGGACAGCAGCAACGCGTTTCGCTCGCGCGCGCGTTGGTGGTCGAACCCAAAGTGTTGTTGTTTGACGAACCGCTTTCGAACCTCGACGCGAAATTGCGCGAAGAGATGCGCTTTGAAATCCGCGATTTACAGCGCCGCTTGAACATCACTTCGATTTACGTGACGCACGACCAAGAAGAAGCGCTGGCGCTTTCGGACCGCATCGCGATTATGAACAAAGGCAAACTCGCGCAGCTCGGCACGCCCGAAGAAATTTACGAATTGCCGCGCTCCAAATTTGTCGCCGATTTTATCGGGCTGGCGAATTTCTTGCCCGCGCAGGCGCAATCCGTGCAGGACGGCTGGGCGAGCGTTCAGGTGGGCGCGCACGCTTTGCGCGTCACCGCGCTGCCGCACGACGCGGCGCAGCAGTCGGCGCTCATTTTTATCCGTCCGGGCGATATAAAAATCGCGGACGAAAACACCGTCGAAAATATCCTCACCGGTCAAATCGTCAAGGCGACATATCTCGGCGAAAAAATTGATTATCGCGTCCAAGTGGACGATACCGAATTGCGCGTGCAAACTTCTGACGCCAAACGGCGCGCGGTCGGCGAAAATGTGCGGCTCTATCTGCCGCCCGAACGCGCGCGTTTGATTGGCGAAGCGTAGAAATTCAAAATTAGAGCTTGGGAATGGGAGAGATGACCGCTTTGCGCGTGACGGGGGCAAAAGAAATTTCTAAAGACATTCGCGCCGCCGATAAAATTCTCGGACGCGTGTTCGGCAATCCCATCTTGCAAGGCAACGACGCCGTCGCGGTGTTGGTCGGCTGCATTCTTTCGCAAGCGACGACCGACAAGCAGAGCGACGCCGCGAACCAAGCGTTAATCAAAAAATATCCGACGTGGGCGAAACTGCGCGATGCGCGCGTATCCGAGATTGCGCGCGTCATCCGGTCGGCGGGTCTGGCGAACGAAAAAGCGCGTTACATCAAACACGCGCTGCAATATATCGAACGCGAGCGCGGCGCAATCAATCTGGATTTTTTGAACGACCTGAGCGAACGCGACGCGCGCAAGTGGCTGATGCAGATGGAAGGCGTGGGTCCAAAAACCGCGTCCATCGTTTTGTTGTTTGCCCAAAAGCGCAATGTATTTCCGGTGGATACGCACGTGCATCGCGTCACGCGGCGGCTCGGTTGGATTGACGAAAAAACATCGGCGGAACAAGCGCATCAAATTTTAGAGGGGCTCATTCCGCCGCAGCGCTATTACGCCATGCACATCAATCTGATTCGTTTGGGCCGCGAAATTTGCCACGCGCGCAACCCGCGCTGTGAAATATGTCCGTTAAAAGATTTGTGCAAGTATTATCGGCAATCCCGCAAGTAAAAAAAATTGGCGAGCGATGCTCGCCAATTTTTTTGCTTTTTTTCTACCAACCCGTCAACATTCTCGAAATCACCACACGCTGCACTTGACTCGTGCCTTCATAGATTTGCATGATTTTCGCGTCGCGCATCCATTTCTCGACGGGATAATCGCGCATGTAACCGACGCCGCCGAGAATTTGCACCGCGTCCGTCGTCACTTTCATTGCCGTGTCCGCCGCGAAACGTTTCGCCATACTCGCTTCTTTGTTCACCGGCAGCCCTTGGTCGAGCATCCACGCGGAACGCCACGCGAGCAAACGCGCCGCGTCAATTTCCGTCGCCATATCCGCGAGCATGAAACCAATCGCTTGCAAGCGCGCAATCGGTTTGCCGAATTGTTCGCGCTGCTGCGCGTAATCCATCGCATATTCGAATGCCGCGCGCGCGACGCCGATAGCCATTGCCGCCACGTCGGGCCGTGTATGCTCGAACGTCCGCATCGCAATCAAGAATCCTTCGCCCTCTTCGCCCAACAGATTTTCTTGCGGTACAAAAACGTCTTCGAGATGAATCTGCGCGGTGTGCGACGCGCGGATGCCCATCTTTTTTTCCTTTTTGCCCGGTTGGACGCCCATCTCTTTTTCGACAATGAACGCGGTGATGCCGTCGGCGCGCTGCGCCGGGTCGAGCGTGGCAAAAACGACATACACATCCGCCAAGCCGCCGTTGGTGATAAATTGTTTCGTGCCGTTCAGCACATAGCCGCCCGAAACTTTTTTCGCGGTCGTTTTCATCGAAGCCACGTCGCTGCCCGCGTTCGGTTCCGTGATGGCATACGCGCCGAGCGACAATTTTTTCGTGTCGGCGAGACGCTTGAGATATTTGGTTTTTTGCGTCGGATTGCCCGCAATCATGATTGGCGTCGCGCACAAACCCGTTCCGCCCATTGCGGTGGCGATGCCCGCGCAGCCCCACGCCAATTCTTCGGTGACGACGACATTGGTCACGGCGCTCTGCACGCCCGCGCCGCCGTACTCTTCGGGGAACGCGTACGTAATCAAGCCGAGCTCATTCCCTTTTTTGATAACATCCCACGGGAATTCTTCGCGCTCGTCATAGTCGGGCGCGACGGGACGCATCTCTTTTTCCGCAAATTCGTGCGCGAGTTCTTGGAACTGTTTTTGTTCCGCGCTCAAATCGAAATGCGGCGCCAACGCTTCCACATTCGTGGCGGTCCGATGTTCGGTCAGCATAATCTTGTTCTCCTCTCGCGCAGCGTTTAACGCGTCTGGTCAAACGTCACGCTCATTGTCCGATAAATTCCGGTTCCTGTTTTGTCCAGAACGCGGCGATCCCGCGCGCCGCGTCGGCGGTTGAATTGAGCGCGATGATTTGTTCGCGCGCCGCAGCCGCGTCGCCGTCGTCCGCGCGCAAGAGCTGCAAAAGCGCGCGCTGCGCCAACGGCGCGCCTCGCGCCAGACGTTTTGCCCAAGTCAAAGTTTCCGCCATGAATTGCGCGGGCGGCAGCGCGCGCTGAATCAACCCAAGCCGTTCCGCCGCGGGCGCGTCAATGCGCTCTCCCGTCATCAGCAATTCCAGCGCGCGGCTTGGACCCAGCAAACGCGTCAGACGTTGTACGCCGCCCCAGCCGGGCAGGAGGCCCAGTTTGATTTCGGGCAGCGCAAATTGCGCCGTCGCGACGGCAAAACGAAAATGACACGCCAAACTCAATTCGCAGCCGCCGCCAAAGGCGCTGCCGTTCACCGCCGCGAGCGTCGGCTTGGGAAACAACTCTAGCTGGCGAAACAGGTCTTGGCCAAAAGTAATGAGCGTGCGCGGCGCGATGCGGTCGAGTTCACGAATGTCCGCGCCGGCGGAAAAAAATTTTTCGCCCGCGCCCGTCAACACGAGAACGCGCGTCGCGTCGTCGCGCGCCAAGTCGTCCAACTGCGCGCGCAGTTCTTGCAGCAGCGCAAAGGATAACGCATTCACTTTGGGATGATTCCATGTGATGACGGCAACGCCGGCGTTTTTTTCCAACGTTAAAAATTCGGACATTATCGTTTCGACTTGCTCCGCCGCGCCCTGACAGGTTTGCTTTCGGCGCGCGCGGTTTGGCTAGGCGCCTTGTTTCGCTTTGGCTTTTTCCTCTTCGACCAATTGCCGTTTCAACACTTTGCCAATCAGCGTTTTGGGCAGCGCGTCGCGGAATTCAATTTTGCGCGGCACTTTATAATCGGCGACGTTCTGGCTCATGTAATCAATGATTTCTTGTTCCGTCGCGCTGGCGCCCGCTTTCAAGACGACGAACGCTTTGGGGACCTCGCCCATTTTGGGATGCGGTATGCCAATCACCGTCGCCTCTTGAATTTTGGGATGCTTGAACAATTCTTCTTCAATATCGCGCGGAAACACTTTGTAGCCGCCGATAATAATCATGTCCTTTTTGCGTTCGACGATGTAAAAGAAACCGTCGTCGTCCATGCGCGCAATATCGCCCGTGATGAGCCAGCCATTCCGCAGCGTATTGACCGATTCTTCGGGGCGATTCCAATAGCCCTGAAAAACCTGCGGACCTTTGATAGCCAATTCGCCGACAGAGCCGGGCGGCATCACTTCGTCGGCATTTTCGGGATTGACAATGCGCGCCTCCGTCGAGGGCACCGGCACGCCAATACTGCCTGCGCGCCGTTCACCGTTCAACGGATTCGCGTGCGTGAGCGGCGACGATTCCGTCATGCCATATCCTTCGACCAAGCGCCCTTGCGTCAACATTTCAAAACCGGTCTGCACCTCTTGCGGCAGCGGCGCGGCGCCAGACAAACACGCTTTGATTGAACGCAAATCGTGCTTGTGGACGTCGGGATGGTTGATGAACGCGATATACAACGCGGGTACGCCCGGAAAAATCGTCGGCTTGTATTTGTCAATCGCCAGAAACGCTTGCGCGATTTCAAAACGCGGAAACAAAACCAGCGCGCCCGCTTTGAAAAGCGTCAGCAGCATTGCCACCATCATGCCGTACATGTGAAAGAACGGAATGATGGACAGCGTGACCTCTTTGCCCTCTTGCGCGTTGGTGAACCACGAAACGCACTGCAAACAGTTGGACACCAGATTGCGATGCGTCAACACCGCGCCCTTTGGCACGCCCGTCGTGCCGCCCGTATATTGCAGCAGAGCGATATCGTCGGGCGCAATCCGCACTTGGGGTTTCGCATCGTTCGAATGTTGCAGCATCAATTTGAACGAATAATCCTTCGGGTCGAGTTTGACGCGAAATCCTTCTTTTTCTTCTTTCGCCAGCGTAAAGAGCAGCGCCGCGACGGGATGAAAATAATCTTTGATGTTGGTCGCAATGACGCGCGTCACGCGCGTATTCGCCTGCACTTGTTTGATGGCGGGATACCATTTCGTCATCGTGACGACAGTTTCCGCGCCGCAATCATTCAACTGCCGTTCGATTTCGTGTTCGGTGTACACCGGATTAAAGGCGATGACGACGGCGCCCGCTTTGAGCGCGCCCAAATACGCAATCACAAACTGTGGCGAATTGGGAAACAACAGCGCGACGCGGTCGCCCTTTTGCACGCCGAGTTGAATCAACGCGTTGGCAAAACGATTCGTCGCCAAATCCAAATCGCGGTAGGTCAACCGTCCCGCCAACAGCCGGCTGCCCACCGCTACCGGAAAAATTGTCGCGGGATTATTTGGGAAACGCGCCGCCGCACGTTCCAAAATATCCGGCACGACCATCCCTTCGGGATAATCAATTTCCGCCGGTACGCCCGCTTCGTACATTTTCTGCCATGGCCGTTCCATGATGCTCTCTCTCCTCTTGGCAAAGCCGGGTTGCAAGGCACAAACGCTGCGCGGGTGCGCGCAAGCCGCGTGTGCCTTTGCAATCTATGTCCTGCATTTATTTTGCGTTGGCAATCGCTTCTTCGATTGACGCCTGTTTGAAATCTTTGACTTCGAGCTGCGCCGCATAAGTCACGACGCCGTCCTTGTTGATGCCATAAATCACAACCGGCGTTTCGACGCCATACAAGCCAAAGACTTCTTGTTTCTGGTCATAGACCACCGGAAACTTGATGCCGAGCTGCATCAAAAACGCTTTCGCCATCGTCACGCTCGGAATTTTGCGCGTGACCGAAACCATTTCAATGTCCGCTTTATTTTTTTCGTACAAATTTTTTGCCCACGAAACTTGGGCGGGATTGATTTGGTCGGGCGAAAAGGTCATGACGATGCCTTTCGCGCCTTTGACCGTATCAAAATTAAATTCGCCGCCCAATAAATTCATCCCTTTGAATGTGGGGGCTGTCGAACCCACTGTGAGAAGCGCCATATTTATTCCTCCGCAAATCAGCGCGCAATGAACCGCGTTCTATCGGCGGCGTTGCCGATAAAAAAAGGTCTATGGCGGGCTGACGTCTGATTGTTTGTACCCCTTTTTGATTTTAGATTTTTCCGGTGTCAATCCGGTCAAAATGAGTTCCGAAAATGTCGCGGCAATTTCACGCGGCGCGAACGCGCCGTCGGGCGAATACCATTCGTACAACCAATTGCACATGCCCAAGAGCGCCAAGGTCGTCACGGTCACATTGACCGCGCGAAATTCGCCGGACGCGATGCCCTGTTCCAAAATGGCCGCCCAGAGCGCGGCGTGTTTTTTGCCTTCGCCGCGCAGCGCTTCTTTTTGCGTTTCGTCGAGAAATTTTTGTTCGCGCAGAAAAACGCTAAAGAGGTCCAATTGTTCGCACAGCGCGACGAGATGACATTCCATCGCGCGCCGCAGTTTGACGGGGGCGGTCAAATCGGACGCGACGATTTCTTCCAACGTTTGCGTAAAGGCGCCGGCGCCGCGTTCGCACACCAGCGTCAAAAGTTCTTGTTTGCTGCGAAAATAGTAATAGAGCGATGCCTTTTGCATACCGACGGCATCGGCGAGGTCTTGCATGGATGCGCCGTGATAGCCCTTGGCTTGAAAGAGACGCAGGGCGGCGGCGAAAATTTCAGCGGGTTTATCGGGCGCGTCCGGGGCGGACGCGCGCGCGGCGGCGCCATTAGACGGCGATGAGAGCGCCGTCGGGTGCGTGGGCGCGCGGCCATTGGCGCGCGCGGTTCTCGGTCGTTGAGTGTGAGACGTCATAGTCTCGCTTCGGGCGTTTGTGACGCAGTGCGTCATAAACGCGTTAAAAAAAAGCCCGTCGTTTATCTACCTAACGGTCGGTAGAAAAAAGTATAGCGCCTCTTGCGGTGGATGTCAAGAGATTTATGACGCAGTGCGTCACGAATTCGAGTTGTGGGCGCGTTGGGACGCCAGCGCGCCGTCGCGCCAAAATTTGCGCGCGCGCCGCGCTGGCGCTATAATCGCCCCCGTTCGTTACCAAATTTCAATTCGCAAACCAAGTTTGCGACACGCCTTTTCGCTCTGCGCCTCGCTCAAGTACGCGGGCGCGTTTTTGTGCAAGCGCAGCGCTATCCCAAGGGAAGGAGACCCTCTTGTCAAACTATGAATTGACGTTTGTCTTGCGTCCGGCGGACGAAGCCGCGCTGACCGCCGCGCAAGACCGCATCGCCGCCCAAGTCCAAAACGCCGGCGGCGAAATCGCCGCCCGTCACGATTGGGGCAGACGCCGCCTCGCTTATCCCATTCAAAAAAATAAAGACGGCTATTATACAACGCTCTATGCGAGCATGCCCGGCAGCGCCGTGCGCGGCATCGAGCGCGCCCTCAAATTGAACGACCAAGTTTTACGCTATCTGTTTGTGCGCGTCGAACAATTTGTTTTGCCGCAAACGCCGGCGCCCGCGCCCGCGCCCGAAGCGCGCGTCGAAACCGAAGCGGCCGCCGCATCCGCCGAAATGCCTGCGGCGCCGACCGAAGCGCCAACCGAACCTGTCGCAGAAACGCCTGCGGCCGAGACGACTACTGTATCCGCAGAAGGGAGTTGAACATGGCACGCGGTCTCAATAAAGTCATGATTATCGGCAGACTCGGACGCGACCCCGAAATGCGCTATACGCCCAGCGGCAAGCCGGTCACTTCGTTCAGCGTCGCCGTTTCGCGCACTTATACCAAACCCGAAGGCGAACGCGTCGAAGAAACCGATTGGTTCAATGTCGTCGCCTGGGGACGGCTCGCCGAAATTTGCAGCCAATACCTTACCAAAGGTTCGCTCGTCTATGTCGAGGGCCGTTTGGAAACGCGCAGCTGGGAAGGCGACAATGGGCAGAAACATTATCGCACCGAAGTCGTCGCCGGCGATGTCAACATTTTGGACCGCAAAGGTCGTCCAGACGAAGGCGGCGCCATGGATTCTGCCATCGGCGACATTGGCGCGCCCGGTTTGGATGAACCTTCCATCTGAATTCGCTCACAGTAGATTGTCCGAGCTTTAAGGAGTAATTAACGCATATTATGGAAAATCAATCACGCAGCAGTTCCGGACCCCGCAGCGGCGGCTATGGCGGACCGCGCGGCCCGCGTTCGGACCGTGGCGGCGACCGCGGCCCCAATGGCCGCGACGGGCAACGTCGTTTTGCGCCGCAACAGCGCCGGGTCTGTGTCTATTGCAAAGACAAAAACAAGGTCGTTGATTATAAAAACGCCGACCAACTGCGCCGCTATCTGACCGACCGCGGCAAGATTCGCCCGCGCCGCAAAATTGGCACCTGCGCGCGGCATCAGCGCGAAGTATCGCTCGCCATCAAGCGCGCGCGGCAATTGGCGCTCTTGCCGTTTGCGCCCGAACACGTGCGCGGTATGAACGCCTGAACCCGCCGCGGGCAAATAGAAACCATCCGGGCATAGGCGGTTCGTTCGTCTATGCCCTTTTTTTGGAATTATGGCAAAAAAGAATCAAACTCCTCAGACCGAAACGCGTAAACAATCGCGGATGCGCGAGCGCGACCAAGAACAACAGCGCGTACTCTTTATTGTCTTGGGCATCGTCGCCGCGCTCATCGTCGTCATTCTCGCCGTCGGCTATTGGCGCACCGTCATTGCCGTCCAAGATGAAACCGTCGCCACCGTCAACGGCGTTTCCTTGCCCGTGCGCGCGTATCAGGCGCGCGTGCGCTATGATGTGCAAACGATTGTCGCGCAAATCAATAGCATCCAGAGCGCCTTTCAACAATTCAACGCCGAAGACCCGGCGATGGCGTCTATCGTTCAGTACTATCAAAATCAATTGGCGCAATATACCCAGGCGCTTCAGCAAGCGCCCAGCAAAGCGCTGGAAAATTTGATTGACGACGAACTTGTCCGCCAAGAAGCCGCCAAGCGCGGCATTACGGTGAGCGATGCCGACATTGACCGCGAGATTCAACTTGCCATCAATGAGAATCTTGGATATGAACGTCCAACCGCGACGCCGACGGATGGCCCTTCGCCGACGCCGACGTTGACGGCGACGCACACCGCCACGCCTTCCATTTCGCCGACGGCGACCGCGACGCTCACGGCGACGCTCATGCCGACGCCGACCGAAGGCCCCACGCTGACGCCCGAACCGACGCAGACGCCTTTGGGCCCCGACGCGTATGCCACCGAAGTGGCGAAACTCAAAGACAACATTAGCAAAATCAATATCAGTTTTGACGATTATCGCAAAATTGTCGCGGTGGATTTATTGCGGCAGCGCTTGAATGACGCGTTGGCGCGAGAGGTCAAGACCACCGCCGAACAGATCCACGTCGAACATATTCTGGTCAAGACTTTTGAAGAAGCGCAAGCGGTGGAAGAACGTCTGAAAGCGGGCGAAGATTTTGGCAAACTCGCGGCAGAACTTTCGATTGACCCCAGCGCGAAAACCAATCAGGGCGATTTGGGTTGGGCGGCGCGCGGTCAATTTGTCCAAGAATTTGAAGATGCCGCGTGGAGTTTGCCTGTCCTTCAGGTCAGCGCGCCGGTTACCACTTCGTTTGGCGTTCACATCATCAAGGTCTTGGAAAAAGACGCGAATCACGCGCTGGACGCCGCCGCGTTGGAACAGGAACGCGCGGGCGCGTTGAGCGCGTGGCTGCAACAGGCGCGCGCCTCCGCCGGCGGAGCGATTCAACGCTTTTTTAGCGCCGAATACATTCCGAGCGAAATCAAGAAATTGACCAGCGCGCAATAAAGCGAAACGCCGCACCCGTAGAGTGCGGCGTTTTTTTTTCAAACGCGCGTTCGTTCATTGCCGAGAAAACAGGGCGCGCCAAAATGGCTTGGCTCATTCTTTCTTGGGTTCAGCGAAAAAGAAACGGTGCGCCGCGCGCAGACAGCGATCCATCACGACTTGGATTCCTGCGGCGCGCGCGCGCTGCGCCGCCAGCTCGTCGCGCACGCCTTCTTGCATCCAAATCACTTTGACGCCGCGCGCAATCGCTTCCTCTGTCGCCGCCGCAATCGCTTCCGGTTTGAGAAACATTTGAACCAGCTCAATCGAAATTGTGCGCGGGATCGCGGTCAAGGTGGGATACGCGGTCTCGCCAAGAATTTCCGTCGCGCGCGGATTGACCGGAATGATGCGATAGCCATGCGCTTGCAGATATTTTGGCACATCGTGCGCGGGCTGTCCCGCGCGCGACGAAAGACCCACCACCGCAATCGTTTTTGTATCGAGCAAAATCTGTTTTACTTGGTCGGGAGACATAGCAGCGCTAGGCCGCGCAGGGCAATGACTCGAGTCATGCGCTAGGCGGTTTGTTGAAAGGGCAAGGCAATTTTGAAACAGGTGTAACCGGGTTTTGATTCGACCATCAGACGACCGTGATGTTTCAACACAATGATATTGTATGAAATGTGCAAACCCAAGCCGGTGCCTTGTCCAACCGGTTTCGTCGTAAAGAACGCGTCAAACACGCGCGGCAGCGTTTCGGGCGGAATACCGGGGCCATTGTCGCAAATCTCGACGCACACATGATCCGGTTCGGCATAAGTGCAGAGCGTGAGCTCCCCATGTCCCTGCATCGCGTCAATGGCGTTGTCAATGATATTGGTCCACACCTGATTGAGGTCGCTGGCATACGCTTCCAGTTTTGGTAAATCGCGTTGATAGTTGCGCTGAATGGTAATGCCCTGTTTCCATTTGTGGCGCAAAATAATTAGCGTGTTCTCTAGTCCTTCATGCACATCTACTTTTTGGAGCGGCGCCCGGTCGAGATAGGAATATTCTTTGACCGCCTTGACAATGTTGGAAATGCGTTCCGCGCTGTCGGCGATTTCCGCCAGTAACACGATGCCGCTGCCGCGCGCCGCCGCCCATTCAATCACCAATGGCAAGCGCTCGGCAAACGTCGCGTCCCATGTCTCTAATTTTTCGCGCGTGAATCCCAACGCCACCAAACGCGGCGCCACCTCCCACGCTTCCGCAATGTGATGCGCGTCCAACCAGACTTGGATTTCGCTCTCGTAATCGGAACGCGTAATGGCGTCCCATTTTTGCGCGGTCTGCGCGTTTTGGTCAATCTGCGCGCGCAAATTTTTCAACGCCGCGCGCTGCGCGGGCGTCACCTCCAAGCTGTCCAATTGCATCGTCAATTGTTCGACGCGCCGCAAATCTTCGCCCAATTGCGCGGCGCTGCGTTTCACCGCCGCCGCCGGATTATTCAATTCGTGCGCGATGCCCGCGGCGAGCGTGCCGAGCGACGCCATCTTTTCGCGCTGTTGAAGCGCCGCTTGCGTGGAACGAATGCGCTGCGCGAACGTTCGCAAAATCGCGCGCGCCGCCGTCGGACTCCAATCCAACAGCGCCATGAACATTTCTTGGTCAATCGCAAGCGCGCGCACCGGCGTCAAGGCAATGACCGACGCCACGCGCGGCGCTTGGTCCAGAACCGACATTTCGCCAATCACTTCGCCCGCGCCGCGTTCAGCCAATACAATCTCGCCGTCGCGCGCGCGCTTGCGGATTTGCAAACTGCCATCGAGGATAATGTACATCGCGTCGCCGATTTCGCCTTCGCGGATGAGCAACTCGCCGGGTTGTAGCGAAATTTCCGCGCTCATGGCGACCAGCCGTTCGAGCGCGTAATCGTCCAAACCCGAAAACAGGGGAATTTGGCGGAGAAAGTCGTTCATTTATAAAGTCGAAAGATATTCATGCACCATCGAAATCGCGGTACTGCCTTCGCCGGCGGCGGCGGCGACGCGATTGCGCGCGCCTTGCCGCACGTCGCCCGCGGCAAAGACGCCCGGCACATTCGTTTCCAAAAGCATCGGCTCGCGTTTGAGTTTCCATTCCGGCGGCAATTTGCCGTTTTCATCGCGCAGCGCGGGCCCCGTCAACAAATGTCCTTTGGGGCCGCGCCGCAACAAATCTTGAGCAAAGTCGCTGCGCGGACGCTGGCCGATAAAAACAAACAACGCCGCGCCGGGCAAAAATTCCGTGACGCCCGTTTTTCTAGCGCGCACCGTCACGCCTTCCAACTTGGCGACGCCATGCAGAGAAACCAATTCGGTCCCGATGCGAACCTCGATGTTGGGCGTTGCATACAACGCATCGGTGAGATATTGCGAGGTGGAAAGTTCGCTGCGAACGAGGAGCATAACCTTGCGGCAATAGCGCGCGAGAAAGAGCGCGTTCTGCGCCGCCGAATTGGCGCCGCCGACGACAAACACATCTTGGCCCTTGAAAAACATCGCTTCGGTGTACGCCGCGCCGTAATACACGCCTTTGCCCGTCAGTTCCGCCGCGCCCGCCAAATCGAGAATGTGGAACGACGCGCCCGTCGTAATCAATACCGCTTTGGCGATAACTTGCGTGTCGTCATCCAAAACCAAAACGCGGTACGGGTCTTGGACGCGCAATTGACAAACTTGGCGGGTTGCCAAAAATTCCGTGCCAAAACGCTGCGCTTGCGTCAAGGCGCGGCGCGTCAAATCCAAACCGGAAAGCCCGGACGGAAATCCTAAATAATTTTCGATTTTTGGACTGCTGCCTGCCTGTCCGCCCGGCGACTCGCGTTCAATCACAATCGTGCCGAGACCTTCGGAGGACGCATACACTGCCGCCGCCAAACCCGCCGGCCCGCTGCCCACAATGGCAAGGTCGTACACTTGCTGCGCGGGTTGGGTTTTCAAACCGACTTTTTCCGCCAACGCGCGGATGGTCGGTTCAACCAACAAGGTCCCGTCAGGGAAAAACACGACCGGAATTTTGATAACGCCATTCAGCGCGGTTTCGACCAGCGCGCGCGCGCGCGCGTCTTTTTCAATATCCAAAAATTGATACGGCGCTTGATAGCGCGCCAAAAATTCTTTTGCCTCGTGACACGCTTGCGACCATAACGTGCCAGCCAAGCGGATGCCTTCGCGCGCGGGCGCGGCGCTCGCGCTCCATTCCGCCAGCAAATCGTCCAGCACCGGATACAAACGCTCTTCGGGCGGGTCCCACGGTTTCAACAAATAATAATCCAACCCGACTTGATTGATGCTTTGAATCGCGGCTTCGGTATCGGCATACGCGGTGAGCAAAACTTTTTTCGCTTCGGGAAATACTTCGCGCGCGCGCTGCAAAAAATCCGTACCGGACATTTGCGGCATTCGTTGGTCCACCAAAAACAACGCGACGCTTTCGCCGCGCTGTTGCAGCGTTTGCGTCGCCGTTAACGCCGTCGCGCCCGAATCCGCGCGCACGATTTTATATTCTTTGGCGTAACGGGGATTCAAATCGCGGTAAATGGCATTCAAGACGGCGGGCTCGTCGTCGGCGATGAGAATGTTTGGTTTAGACATAATTGATTCACTCGTCAAGTCCTGCGCGCGTTGCGCCCGACAGAGCTGCGCGGCGCATTGCAAACTTATCGGCGCTTGCTAAAAAGCGTGTCGGTTCAAGCCGAGCAAGCGCTCCCCAATGGACATTGCGCTCGATTTCATTTTATCACTGTTTCTGCATGACAATCAGCTCTTCGCGGCCCTTGCGCGGTTTAATCGTGGCGGGATGAATTTCGCGGCGGCGCAAAACCAAACCGCGCGCCTGAAGCAGCGCAATCAATTGCGGCGCGTTCACCGGAAACGGCGGTCCCGGCGTCATTGCGGGCGGATGAACAAGTTCGCCTAACGGAAACGCGAGCGCGATATATTTGCCGCCAGCTTTCAAAAGGCGCGCAATTACGGCGGCGTACTCGTCGCGCCGCGTCGGGTCCAGCGCGCAGAAACAGGTATATTCCAAAACGTAATCAAACGTTTCATTCCACGCGGCGGGCAACTGAAACAAATCGGCTTGAACGATTGCGTGCGTGGTTTCAGGCGTCAACGCGTTTTGCATCGCTGCGACCGCGTCGCGCGCAAAGTCCACCGCGACGACGGCAAAGCCATGCCGCGCAAATTCGCGCGCGTCATAGCCCAAACCCGCGCCCGGTATCAAGATGCGCCCCGGCGGAAAAACGCGTTGCCCGTGCGCGTCCTGTTCCGCGAGCAAATGTTGAAACACCGGCGTCGGCGTATGCAAACTCCAGCCCGCCTTGCCTTCGCGGTAATAGCGTTCCCATTTTGCAGGGTGATTAACGTCGTCTAGCATTGTTTCGCTCCAAGACGCGGCGCCGCTTCAGCGCCCACGCGTCTCGTTTCCGTGGCCGGGCAAAAAACCTTTTGGCATTTTGCACACCATCGTATAGGCCGGGTCGAATACATTTCCGATTTCGTACCGAATGCCCTGCGCCATCAACACGCTTGCGCCGCGCGCATCCAGACCGTACGCGTGCATTAGCCATTGGTGCATTTCGGTCGTCGCAATTTGCAACGCGCCGTCGAGCGGGCGCGCGTTGCCGACAGTGAAAATAAATTCCGCGTTCTCGCCGCGCACGGTATTGATTTTTTGATTTTTCAAAATGCGCGCGGTGAACTGCACATTCATTGAAATCTCGACGCCCGTGCCGCCAATCTCGCCGTCGCCCTGCGCCGCGTGTCCGTCGCCGAGAAAAAAGAGCGCGCCCGGCACAAAGACCGGCAGGTACGCCGTCACGCCTTGCGTAAAACCGTTCCAATCCATATTGCCGCCGTGTTCCGCCGACGTAAAGGTCGAAATCGCTTGGCCGTCCCGCGGCGCGACGCCGAAACAGCCGAGCATCGGCGCGAGCGGCAGCGCAAAATTTTCCAAACCGCGCGGCGGCGTCTCGATGCGCGCAAGCCATTTTTCCGTATCCACAAACCAATTCAAAAGATTGCGCGGCGGCAGCGTGCGAACGTATTCAGGGTTCACCGCGTTCGCCGCCAACGCATCGCGCGACCAGCCCCATGCGCGGTTCGGGACGATGGAATCGAAATGCACGGCGAGCGCATCGCCCGGCATTGCGCCTTCCACAAAAAAGGGTCCGGTCATCGGGTTCGGTTCGGCGGTGATAATTTGCGCGGACGCATCGTATCCATTCGCGTCCACCGTCGTCGTAATGACAGTATCGCCATCCTGAATATACAGCGCGGGCGCGGGCGTGCCGATGGCGACGTGATAATGAGTTGGAAAATAATGATGAATAGTCATAATCAAAAATGGCGCGCGCTGCGTTGCGGCATAAAACGCAGCGCGCAGCTTGGGGATGCGCTCAATTTTATCAAACGCGCGGCGGTCGCGCAATCGCCAAATTTAGAAATTCCAATTTTTCACGCTTGACAAATCAGAACGTCCGTGCTATGCTGTGGGCAATCAAGACGTTGCGCGTCTTGCATACAAACCATCGTTCACCCTAAAATGACTTGTCCTGAAATGATTCACGATGGTTGCGGAGGAATGTGACGCAAGTTATGTTGCGCCGCACAATCCCTACGGAGGTAGATTCATTATGACGCGCGAACAAATTCTCCAAATTTTGCGCGCTACGCCGAATGTCGGCAAGGCGACGCACGAAGAGTTTGCCGATTACATAGTCGCCCTCACCCAACGACGGCGCGACAAAGACGGTTGGCAAAATACCGAACATCCCTACATGACGGTGGACGGCAAACTCGCGATGGCAAATCAAGACCATGCCCGGCAAGGCAAACGGCTCGATTTCGGAACTCCCGTTGTCCTCGTGGACAATTCAGAACAACTTACGTTGCTGGTCAGCGTGACGAGCGAAATCTATGGCGCGCGACACGGCATCGCCACGTCCCGGCGCGTAGGCGGCACGGCGGCAGAGCGCGAATTTCCTTGGGAAGTCGCGGAAACCTCCGCCACCGGGCGCGCGCTTTCGATGATGGGCTATGGTTTGTTTCCCGGTTCAGGACTCGCCTCTGCCGAAGACATGCTGCGCGTCAGCGCCGAAACGCAGCGCGGCGGCGAACGGCGCGCTGTTGAAAGCGAACGGCACGGCGTTCAACCGAGCGCGCGTCCTGCGCTGAATGAGACGCGCCCGACGTACGCGCGCGCACATCCGCCGCTCTCGCCCGTTCAACGCGCCAAACTCGTCGAACTGTGGCGCAATCTGTACGGCGGCGGCGAATTGGACGCGACGGAAGGATTGGACGACCTATTTAGCAAAAATTTCAAACACGGTCTGAATGAAGCGACCTACGAAGAAGGCGCGCGTTTGACAGGGCAGCTGCTGGCGGAACTGCGAAATAAATCGAGCGCGTCGGTCTAGTCCTCTATGAAATTGTGGGGTGGGATTGCGTAGAAAGGCGTTCGCTACGCAATTTCATGTTGGTCGAGTACTGCCGATGCAAACAAAGTATAGTATGACAGGGCTGAAAAATTTTTGGCTCTGTCATTTTTCATCAACGCGCGTTACGTCACATTAATTCTCCAGGAGGCATTATGGCAAAACCCGATATGATTGGCATCGTGGTCAAGGACATGCCCAAGGCCTTGGCCTTTTATCGCGCGCTGGGCTTGGAAATTCCCGCCGACGCGGATTCCGAGGACCATGTCCAAGTGAAAGCGAATGGCTATCGGATTGCGTGGGATACGGAACAAGTGATTCGCGGATTCAACCCGGCTTGGCGCGCGCCAAACGGTTCGCGCATCGGCTTGGCGTTTTTGTGCCAGAACGCGGCGGACGTGGACGCGACGTACCAGAAAATTATTGCGCTAGGATATCGTTCGCACAAGGAACCCTTTGATGCGTTTTGGGGACAACGCTACGCGCAGGTTCTCGATGCCGACGACAATGTGATTGATTTGTTTGCGCCCATGTAGCGACGCGCCGCCGCCGCGCACACCCGTTCAGCGTAAGAATCAAAATCGGATTGACACACATCTATAGTGTCAGTCCGTATTTTTTTCATCTACATTTAATGTGCGCGGCGTATCAAGAATAAAGGACTTGTTTCACGTTGGCAGGAGAAAATAAAAATGAAGTGGTCTTGGAAACTGGGAGAATTTTTGGGCATCGGCGTATATGTGCATGCCACGTTTCCGCTGCTGCTCGCCTTTATCGCGCTCCCCGTGTTGATGCAGGGTGGCACGCTCTGGGATGTTTTCGCCGACACTGTATTTGTGTTGGTGTTGTTCCTGTGCGTCGTGCTGCACGAATACGGACACGCGCTCGCCGCGCGGCGTTACGGAATCAAGACGCAGGACATTACCTTGCTGCCGATTGGCGGCGTCGCGCGTTTGGAACGGATGCCGTCGAAACCGTCGCAAGAGCTCGTCGTCGCGTCGGCAGGTCCGGCGGTCAATGTGGCGATAGCGGCAGGTCTGTTTATCATAATGACCTTGGCGGGCGTCGCCGCGCCTGCGCTCGGCTTGGGCTGGGGCAATGAATCGTTCCTCGAACGTTTATTCACCATCAATATCGCGCTGGTGTTGTTTAATCTCATTCCGGCGTTTCCGATGGACGGCGGACGCATCTTGCGCGCGCTGCTCGCGACGCAAATGCCATTCCCGCGCGCGACTCAATTTGCCGCGCGGCTCGGTCAGGCGTTAGCGCTGGGTTTTGGCATTGCCGGTTTCTTTATAAATCCGCTGCTCACCGTTACCGCGCTCTTTATCTTTATGGGCGCGCAAGCGGAAGCGCAAATGGTGCAGCAGCGCAGTCAGTTTGAAAACTATCGCGTCGGACAGGCGATGCGGACGAATGTGCGCGCGTTGACGCCGCAGGAATGGCTCGGCGCCGCGATAGATTCGCTAATGGCGACGGGACAGCAAGATTTTCCGATTGTTCAAAACGGCCGCGTGGTCGGCTTGTTGACGCGTGACGCGCTCATGAATGGACTACGCACGTTCGGCGCGTACACGCCCATTCACCGCGTCATGCTGCCGACAGCGCCGACGGTGGACTCGAACGCGTCGCTGGTGGACGCGGCGGAAACGATGCAAGAACGTCAACTCGGCGCGCTGCCCGTCACGATGAACGATACGCTGGTCGGCATGTTGACCGGAGACAGCATCCGCGAATTTTTGCGCGTGCAGCAAGTTTTGAAAACGGCGCGTCAGCCCGAAACGCCGCGCCCGGTCTGAGAGTGCGCGCGCCGTCAAGGCAGCGCGCGGCATTAAAAATTTTTTGCAAAACAAAAACGCTGCGCTTGAGCGCAGCGTTTTTGTTATGGCCCAATTTCGAACGCGTCCAAGACGATGATGGAATCGGTCGCGTTCGGATTTTTATTGCCCCGATTGATGATTTTCAACGTGTGGGCTCCCGGCGCCAAGCCGCCAAAAGTTCGCGCCAAATTGAATGTCACGCCCGGCGTGTATTGGTCAATCGCGCCGACCCGTTTTCCGTCAATTTTGACCACCGCTTTGCCGCGATTTTTATAGCCGATATACCAAAGCGTAATCTGCGTGCCGGTGAAATTGTAATTTGCTTTAACCGCCGCGCCTTTGGCGCCGCGACCGTAATGATACGTGCCGTTCAGGGCGCGCGCATCCGCGCCTTGCGTCCATGTTCCGCCATAGCTAATGGCGGCATCCGTATCGTCAATTTGTATGCCGGGGATTGCCGTTTGCGTCGGCGTGGGCGAGAACGTTGGAGGCGGCGTGAAGGTTTGCGTCGCGGTGGGCGGCGCGCTGTCGGTCAGAGTTGGCGTGGGCGTAGCCGATGGTTCTATCGCCGTCGCGGTGGGAGTCCACGTTGGCGTGTGAGTGAGCGTAGGCGGCAACGTCGGCGAGGCCCAAACCGTCCATGTCGGCGTCGGCGTTAGCGTTGGCGTCGCGTTGTTCGCGCTCTTGATAGTTTTTTGAAAATACAAAATGAAACTGACATGGTTGTTGCCCGGCAAACCCATGCCGCGCACCGTATCGCTCGGCAGTCCATTCACATAACCGTTGTAGGGACCCGGGCCATTTTGCGGCCAATAATTTGCCCACATGGCAATATCGGCAATGCCATCGCCATTTGTCATTGCAGAAGTTTGATCGTCGGGCCAGGACTGCCATACCTTTTGATTTGCCACGCGCGCGCCATTCTCATCAGTCACCACGTAATACATATTGTGGTCGCCGCCAAAAACGCCGCCGTGTTGAAATGGGTCGTGATAATCCGCGCGAATCAATTTCCAATAGAGCGCGCCGACCGAGACGTTGGCGGTTTCCAAATATACGTTCAAGTCCGCCAAACGCGAATCCCAAAGCACTGACGGGTCGTCGGGCGTTGGCGCGGCGGGCGCGGCAAATTCAATCGGAATCCAACGCGGCGGCACGCGCGTATGCGTCGGCGTTGGCGTCGCGCGCGGCGTTTTGGTTACGCGCAAGCCAATTGACTTGAAAGCGCGGGCTGCTTGATCCATTGGCGTTTCAAGCGCGTCCAACACGATGATGGAATCGGTCGCGTTCGGATTTTTATTGCCCCGATTGATGATTTTCAACGTGTGGGCTCCCGGCGCCAAGCCGCCAAAAGTTCGCGCCAAATTGAATGTCACGCCCGGCGTGTATTGGTCAATCGCGCCGACCCGTTTTCCGTCAATTTTGACCACCGCTTTGCCGCGATTTTTATAGCCGATATACCAAAGCGTAATCTGCGTGCCGGTGAAATTGTAATTTGCTTTAACCGCCGCGCCTTTGGCGCCGCGACCGTAATGATACGTGCCGTTCAGGGCGCGCGCATCCGCGCCTTGCGTCCATGTTCCGCCATAGCTAATGGCGGCATCCGTATCGTCAATTTGTATGCCGGGGATTGCCGTTTGCGTCGGCGTGGGCGAGAACGTTGGAGGCGGCGTGAAGGTTTGCGTCGCGGTGGGCGTCGGCGACCACGGGGTCGAAGTGGGCGTCCCACTTACGGCGCGCAAACAGGCCGTGTCAAAAAAAACTTTGTTGCGGCCGTCGGCGTGACCGTTTTGCGCGCGCAAAAATAAAGTCGCCGTCGCGCCGCTGGCAATAAAATTCAAATGCCATTCAGGGCGGTTAAAACCGCTTTCGCCATAATACGGCACGCTCCATATCACATTCGGCGCGGTCGGGTCCGTGCCACCGTCGAGAGCCACGCCGATTTGACGATTCAGCATGGTGGCGCGCGCATTATTGCCCGCAATGTCATGCAGCGCCTGACCCCACACCATCCAAAAATGATAATTTTGTCCGGGCGTGAGCGTCGTCACTTTTTGATAAATGCCCGCATCCCATGTATCCAAGTCGCGCCAAATGTACTGCGAGCCGTTCGGGTCGTAGCCCTCGTTCAACGCGTTTTCAAAATTTGGCTGCGTGGCGCCGACGACGAACGCTTTCCATTTTTGCGCGACGACGCCGTACTGATTGGGATTGCCGCCCGCCATCGTGCCATTTTGTACAAGATTCGCCGCGTCTTCGGCGCACGACGCGGCGGAAACGCGCGCAGATTGCAAAGGCGTCCATAACAAACTCGCCAGCAAGAGCGCGACGACGCCGCCAAAAGTCAAAAGGGGAATTGAAATTTTTCGCGTCATAAGCTGTTTTCCGAAACTATCGCATACTTGATTTGTCAAGACAATAGGACAAAAGCAACAAAATGTCGCGCGCGGGACGGCGTTGAAATTTTCGAGTCGAAAAAATAAGGCGTACAAGCGCGCCTGCGTTTGCGTCAACATTACAGTTTGCTTGCAGCGCGCCAAGCTGTGCTAGAATAATCCAGAAATTTTTACTCGCCGGAGAGTCTCATGTCCGATTATCTGGAACGCGCGCAAGCGCTGCGCGACCAATTGATTGCCACGCGGCGCGACTTGCATCAACATCCTGAACTTTATTTCCAAGAAATTCGCACGGCCAAAAAAATCACCGAACAGCTGGACGCGCTGGGCATTGAATATACAACCGGCGTTGCCAAAACCGGCGTCGTGGCGCATTTGGGCGAAGGCGCGCCCGTCATTGCGCTGCGCGCGGATATGGACGCGCTGCCGATTCAAGAAATCAATGCCGTGCCGTACAAATCTGAAACGGACGGCGTGATGCACGCGTGCGGTCACGACGCGCATGTGACGTGTTTGCTCGGCGCGGCGACGCTGCTCGCGCAAGATTTCGCGGCGGGTCGTTTGCACGGGACTGTGCGCTTTTTATTTCAACCCGCCGAAGAATGTGAAGACGACGAAGGTAAATCGGGGGGGCAGCGTATGGTCGAAGAGGGCGCGCTGCAAGGCGCGGACGCGGTGATTGGAATGCACGTCATCAGCACGCTGCCCGCCAATCAAGTCTTTGTGCGCGAGGGCGCGTTCATGGCGGCCGTGGATAGTTTCGACGCGACCGTGATTGGGCGCGGCGGACACGGCGCGTATCCGCACGAAGCGCTCGACCCGATTTGGTTGTCCGCCCAAGTCATCAATGCCATTCACGGCATTATCTCGCGGCGCAAACATCCCGTCGAAGCCGGACTTATCACCGTCGGCGCGATTCATGCGGGCAAAGCGGGCAATGTCATTCCCGTCGAGGTCGCCATGACCGGCACCATTCGTTCTTTTTCGTCCGAAACGCGCGCGCTGCTCGTGCGCGAATTGGAAAATTGTTTTCGACTCGTCCAAGCGTTCGGCGGCGACTATCAATTGAAAATTCAGTACGGTTATCCTGTCACCGTCAACGACCCCGAAATGGCGCGCTTGGTCCGACGCATGGCGAGCGCGCTGCTTGGCGCGGACCAGACGCATGAAGCGCATGTGGAAACGGGCGCCGAAGATTTTTCGTTCATGGCGCAAGCGGCGCCCGGCGCTTTTTTTTATCTCGGCGCGAAAAAAGACGACGTGGATCGCCAACATCACGCGCCCGATTTCGACATTGACGAAAGCGTCTTGCCCACCGGCGCGGCATTGCTGGCGGAAGCCGCGCGCAAGTATTTGCAGGAAAATGCCGTCAACGCATAATGTCCAAACTGAAAATGCGCCGCGCGTTTGGCGCTGAAAATTTTTACGCCGCTGGATAAAAAAATGAATCCGAACTCACGTGCTGATATTTGGAATTTGGTCTGCGAATATACGCCGTCCGAACAATTACGCAAACACATGCTCGCCGTCGAAGCCGCAATGAAATTTTACGCGCGCAAATTTGGCGCGGACGAAAATTTTTGGGGCAACGTCGGGCTGGTACATGATTTCGATTACGAAAAATTTCCCGAGCGTCATCCGTTTCAGGGCTTGGAAATTTTGACCGCGTTGGGGTTTGACCAAGATTTTTTGTACGCCATTCGCGCGCACGCCGATTATGGCGACCCCGCCGCGTTGGAAGAAAAATATCGCGAACCCGCGCCGCGCACGCGTTTGATTGACAAAACGTTGTACGCATGCGATGAATTGACCGGACTCATCATTGCCGTCGCGTACGTGCGTCCCTCCAAAAAATTGGCGGACGTGGATCTACAAGCCATCAAGAAAAAATGGAAAGATAAAGCGTTCGCGCGCGGCGCGAAACGCGAGGATATCGAACGCGGCGCGCAAGAGCTCGGGATTCCATTGGACGAACATATCCAAAATGTTTTGACCGCGCTGCAAGCGACGCACGCGCAATACGGTTTATGACGCGCCGCTGCATATTTGCAGCCGGTCAGCGTTGGAGAACGCTTCCTACGCGTTATAGCCAAGCGCCAGAATTTGGCTCTTGTTTCCGCGCGCAGACAAGTTTATAATAGTCACAATTTCTACCCCGCCCGGATACCGCTTGAGCCGACAATCGAATGAGCCGATAAAGGTAAAGTATGAACCGAGATTACTTGCCTGCCGCTTCCGCAAATGATGTTGCGCCGCCCGACGCGACGCTGTGGCGCGAATTGATTACGCAAACGGGGCGCGCGACAGACCCCGCCGCGTGGTTCGCCGCCGCGTTTGCCGCTTTGGCAAAATGGCTCGCGTTTGATTTCGCGCTGGCTCTGGAATTTTCCCGCCAGCCGCCCCACCTCACGATTCTGGCAAAATACCGCGAATTGCCGCCGACATTTCTCACCGATTTCGAGACGTTCGAACTTGAAACCGAATTTGTTGCCGCATTGGACACGCCCGCCAGTTTGGAAAAACTGGATCAGGCGCTCGATGGTTTGCGCGCGTTGTTGGCGCGTTTTCATTATGGCTCGCCGGTCTGGGCGCCGTTAACGGCGGATGGTCTTGCGCTGGGCGTAGTGATGTTGGTTCGCAATCCGCATCCCGAAACGCGCGAAACACACGCCGCCGAATTGGCGCGCGTACAGAGTTTGATACCGTCGCTCGGCGCAGTATTGGGCGCGGCGTTACGCCGCGTGCGCTTGCAAGAACGATTGACCTGTCTCACCGAGCGCTTGGACGCGTTTGTAGAAAATAACACGGATGCGTTTTGGGAAGCCGACGCGGATTTGAATTTGGTATATGTGAATCAAGCTGCGTGCGCTTTGCTCGGGTTGACCGAGTCAGACCTCATCGGACAAAACTTGGCGCGTCCGCTTGCCCGACGCTTGGCGTTTAGCCAAGACCGGGCGCCGTTTGAAAAATTGCTTGCGGTCTTGTTGGAACAGGGCGCCGTCACGGATTATCGTTTGCCCGTGATGGGCGCGCACGGCGGCATTACCGTCAGCGTGAGCGCGCGCGTACAACGCGACGCGGCGGGCAAGCGGTTGGGCATTCGCGGCAGCGCGCGCAATGTGACCGCGCAAGTTCGAGCGCAGCATGAATTGGAACAACGGACACGCGAGCTGGAATGGTTGTACGAATTGGCGCGGCGGCTCAACCAGACTATTGACCCGCGGCAAGCGCTGCGCGATGTCTTGACGCCAATTGTTCAAATGTTGGGCGCGGACGCGGCGCTGTTGGGCTTGTTCGATAAAGGGATGGAACGCTTTGAAGTGGTCGCGCATCACGGCGTGACGGATGAATTATTGCTGCCGTTCGACAATGTGTCGTATGGCCACGCGGCGACAGAGTCGGACTTGGGCGCGCCGCGCATGTCCAATTTATTTGCAAGTATGGTGTCTGCGCGCCGCGTGCTGACGACGCAAGAATTGTTGGACAATCCCCACTTTGACCGCGAATTGGCGGAACGGTTTGGGCATCAAGGATTTCTCGCGTTCCCCATCCTGTTCGAAACGCAGGTTTATGGGTTGGCGCTGGTTGGCTCTAAACAGCCCGCGCAGTTGGACGCGCATGGCACGCGTTTAGGTTCGAGCATTTCGGCGCAATTGGGTTTGGCGCTGCATACCTATTATTTGATTCAAGCGCATGAACGCAGCGCGACGCAAGCGCGCATGTTGGCGCATATCGGGCGCAAGATTCAATACGCGCCGCGCGCGGAACAGGTCTTGTATTCGGTGGCGCGCGACATCAAGACAATTTTGGAAGCGGATTACGTGGTGATTCAACTGATCCGCGCCGATTCTTTCCAAGTCGTGACGGCGACGGATTTGCGCGAAACGGCGCAGCGTCATCCGATTTCGGATTATGAACGCAAAATTATCGAGACCGATACGCCGGTGACGCTAATGGATTGCGAAGCGCCCGAAGTGGACCCGGTGCAGCGCGAGATTTTGCGCGCGCTCAATTTGCGCGCGACGATTTCGATGCGCCTCTTTGCGCACGACCATCCGTTGGGCATCCTCTTTGTCAATCAGACGCAGCCGCGCCGCTGGCGCGAGGATCAGGTGGAATTTACGCGCCGCGCCGCGCAGCAAATCGCGTACGCGTTGGAAAACAAACGGCTGTTGGATGAAAGCGTCAAACAACTGCGCGTACAGCGCGCGTTAGAGAATGCCGCGCGGGTGATTGCTTCCGTGCTTGCGCCCGGCGACGCGCTGCACGCCGTGGCGGACGAATTGCAGCAGTTGTTTCAAGCGGATTACGTCGCGTTCCATTTGCTGGAAAATGAACGCCTTGTTTTATCCGCCGAGTCCAATGAGATTGGCGCGCCGCGCTGGCTGCCGGTGGCGGCGCACCAACATTTGATTTTGCGCGAATTAGAGACGCGGGTCGTGCGCGACCGCGACAAAGAGTCTTTGCCGCCAACCCAGCGTCAAGCATTGGAACAGTACAATCTGTGCGCCGATATTGGCGCGCCGTTAGTGGTGGGCAAAGACGCCATCGGCATTCTCTATCTTTCGCAGCGCGCGCCGCGCGTCTGGACGGAAGAGGAAATTCATCTGGCGGAAACGTTTGCGCGACAAATCGCCGTCGCGTTACAGAACGTGCGCTTGTTCACCGAAACGCGCGAGCAGGTGCGCGATTTGCGCGCGTTAGCGCGCAGCGCGCAGTTGATTGCGACGAGTCGTTCCTTGCCGGATGCGCTGCCCTTTATTGCGGCGGAGGTGCGGCGCTTTATGCAAGCGGATTATGTCGGCTTTCATTTGGTCGAAGGCAGCAAATTGCGCGTGATTACCGAAAGCCATTCCAAGCTGGCGGGGCAGCTCTATGCGATCGCTAATTATCATCGCTTGATTTTGGAACACGGTCAACGCATCGTAACCAATGACATCGCGACCGAAGCGCGCGACCAAGAATATCGCGACAATCTCAAAAATGCCGGTCTGCGCGCAGATATTGCCGTTCCAATGGTGAGCCGTAATCGGCCCATCGGCATTATGTTTGTAAGCCAAGCCGTGTCGCGCATGTGGCGCGATTCCGAAATTCGTTTGGTGGATACTTTTGCGCAGCAAATTGCCAACGTCTTGGATTTGGTGCAGGTGCTGAATGACCAGCAGGCGCGCGTGCGCGAACTGCAGGTCTTGGCGGAACTGCACGACTATACGTTGACCATGCCGGGGCGCGAGGCGCTGCAAGAGCTGGTTTTGCCATTGCTCCAAAATCTTTTGCAAGCGGATCATGTGATTCTGGCATTTGTCGAGGCCGAGAATTCTTTTGCGCTACATTCCAGTAAAGGCAGAATTTTTCCAAAACCGCTGGCTTTTTCGCCGACCATTCAACGCATCTTGGAATCAAAGGAAGCGTTTGTGTTTGACGCCGCGCATCCGCATACGTTTCAACCCGATGAAATGGCGCGCTTTAATTTTCATCACGCGCGCGCCGTACTGAGTGTGCCGATGGTGGCGGCGGACGGCGTGGTTGGGCTGCTCAACGTAATCTATGAAACCGAGCATGTCTTTTCAGAGCGCGCGAAACAGCTCGCGCAAGCTATAGCGAATCAATTGGCGCTGGCAGTGGCAAACGCAAGCTTGCTGCAAGAACAACGGCGGCGCGCGGCGCGTTCGTCCAAACTGACAGAGTTTGCTTTGTTTTGCAACGCGATGCAAGACAGCGCGACGCTGCAAACCGAAGCGGTCGAGCGCATCTGCGATATTTTGAACATGCACGCCGTCAGCGTGCGTTTGGTCCAAGACGGTTGGCTGACCACTGGCGCCAGTTACGGTTATCGCAACGTATCGGCGCGACAACATCCGATTCCGTTGGACGGACGCTTGGAGAAAATTTTGCGTGGCCCCCAACCGTTTGAAATACCCGATTTAGCGGCGGCAGTGGATTTGCCCGCGCACTGGCGCGAGCGCCATTTGCAAGAAGGTTTCAACGCGGGTTTGATTGTGCCGATGGTTGCGGCGGGACAGCTGACGGGCGCGCTTTCGCTGTTTCATCTCGAAGCGCATCGCTGGGTTCGGCACGAAACTGAATACGCGCGCACCATGGCGAATATCCTCGCGCTCGCGCTCGCCAATTTGCAAGCCCGCGAACGCGCGGCGTTTCAGAGTCAAGAGCTGCAAGCGACGGTGGACAGCGTCTTTAGCGGCTTGTTGACGACCGACGCCGAAGGCGTCATTCTCTCATGGAATCGCGAAGCCGAACGGATTACCGGTTATCCGGCGGCGGCGATGCTTGGCAAGCGTTGGGATGTGGATGGACCACGTGTGGGAACGTCGCGCCGCGACGATACGTTGATTTTGGAAGCGATGGCGGACCGTCAGGCGCGCTTTGGTTTGGCGACGCGTTACTTTACGCGCGCGGACGGCCAAGTCATTACCCTGCGCGAAGTAGCGACGCCCTTTTGGGACGCGGCGCAAAATGTGCGCGGCGCCGTCGGCGCGTTTTGGGACCGCACCCAAGAACAAATGGCGGAACGTCAAAAACTTGATTTCATTAACGAAACGGCGCATCAATTGAATACGAAAATGGGCGCGGTTGTGTTGGGCGCGGGGCAGCTGCTGCGCGACGACCTCGCGAAAAAAATGCGCGCCCAATATACGCGCGTAATCCAGGAAGCGGTCCAAGACCTGCAAGGATTTCAAGAGTGTCTCGCCGAGCTCGAGCTGGAGCGTCTCGTCCAAGACTCGGCAGCAGAACAAGTGGATGTACGCGCTTTGCTGAAAGAACAGCTTGCGTCATTTCGCGTGCGCGAACCGGGCCGCCGTTTTCGGGTGGAGGGCGAATTTGATTTGGCGCTGGGGGACCCGACGCGTTTGCGCGTGGTCTTGGAGAATTTATTGGACAATGCCTGCAAATACTCGCCGCCGCGTTCCCAAATTACGATCAAGGCGAGCTGTCCGACGCCCGACACGCTGACGCTCCGCTTTTCTAACAAGAGCGCGCCGATTCCCAAACATATTCAACCGCATTTGTTTGAACGGCGGCAGCGCGGCGATGTAAATGTGCGGGGCAGCGGGCTGGGCTTGTGGCTGGTCCAGACAAAATTGCACGAGATGGGCGGCGCGATTGAATTCGCTGAAACGACAAACCAGAGCGTTACCTTTAGCGTGACGTTGCCGCGCCAAGGCGCCGCGCCGCGCGGCGAGCGATAATTGTTTGCATTTTGTAATGGCGCAGGCGCAAAATTTTATTTGCGCGCGGCACACATAAATCTCGGAAAACGTCATTTTGCATGACGCAAAACATTTTGACGCGATACCAAGCCGTTTGGTTTTTGGCATGGCAGGGCGACCGGCAACGCCGTCGTCGCTTTTAAGATTGGGCGTTGGTTAGCTTTATAAAAGGAGGCGCGATGAATTCCACCAAATCAAAAATCTTGGTGATTGATGATGATGCGAGCATGGTGCAGGTGCTGCGCCTATTATTGACCGAAGCGGGCTATCGTGTGCTTGCGGCGACAAATGGCCCCGAAGGATTGCGGATTGCGTATGACGAGCATCCCGATTTAGCGCTGCTCGACATTATGATGCCGGAAATGAACGGTTTCCAAGTGTTGGAGGCGCTGCGTCTGGTGTCAGATATTCCGGTGATTTTTTTGACCGGCGCGGCGCAAGATACCAATCGTATTCAGGGGCTGGACAAAGGCGCGGCAGATTTTCTTGCCAAAACTACGGCGCCCGAAGTAATTCTGGCGCACATTCGTTCCCGTTTGCGCGCCGCCGCCAAACCACAGAACCGTCCCGTGCAATATTTCGGCAAAGCGTTGCGCGTAGATTTGGCAAAACATGAAGTGCAGGTGAACAATCGTCGCGTTCATCTCACGCCAATTGAATGGAAAATGTTCCAGTGCTTGATTGACCATCGCGACCAAGTGGTGTCCTACGAAACCCTCTTGAACGCGGGCTGGGATCATCCCGAATTCCGCGACATTCACGCGGTCAAGGTGGTGATTTCGTCGCTCCGCAGTAAATTGCGCGACCGCGCGTTTCGTTCGCATTTGATTCATACGATTCGCGAAGAAGGATATTTATTGGAAGCGCGTTAAACGGCGGCGCGGCGCGCGTATGCTATAATGGCGCGCGTCCGCCACGCAATGATTTATTTTGTTTATCCGCGCCTGCGTAAACTCTCCGGCGCCGAGCGCCTCATTCTCCGCCTCGCCAGTTATCTCACGCTAACCGGTGCGCCCGTAACGCTTGTGACGCACTATTTCGACGCGCAGTGCGCGCCCGCGCTGGCGTCGTCCGTCCGCTTGCTGCAAACGGGCGACCGTCTCGCCTATTTCAAAAATCATTATCTCAATGCGCCGTTCGAATATCTGGCTTCGCTGCGCTTGCTACAATACATTGGCGCGGACGCGCGCGCGGTGACCTTTTTTGGGCCGCCGAGTTTGCCCGCGCTCGCGCGGTTTGCGCGCCACCGCCAAACGCGCGCGCAGACTTTATATTTTTGTTACGAACCGCCGCGTTTTATTTACGAGGATACGACGCAAGTGACTGCGCGGCTGGGCGGCGGCGGCGCGCTCGCGCGCCCGTTTTTTGGGCTCTATAAATATCTAGACCGCGCGATGGCGCGGCGCGCCGATACGCTTTTGGCAAACAGTCAATTTGGCGCGGCGCGCGTGCGCGCGGCGTACGGGCGCGCGGCGACGGTGATTACGCACGGCGCGGATTTCGCGCCCGCGACGGCGGAACAAATTCGCGCGGTGCGCGCGCAATACGCGCTGGACGAAAAATTTGTCGTCTTGACGGTCAACTTTTTGCATCCGCGCAAACGGCTGGATTTATTTTTGCGCGCGCTGGCGGAATTGAAAACGCGGCTGCCGCAGGCGGTCGCGCTCGTCGTCGGCGCGGGCCCTGAAAATGACGCGCTGCGCGCGCTGGCGCGCGAATTGCAAATTGACGCTGCCGTGCGCTTTACCGGTTTTGTGCCGGATGAGGCATTGCCCGCGTATTACGCGGCGAGCGAGGCGTATATTCATACGTGTCAAAATGAATCGTTTGGTTTGAGCGTTTTGGAAGCGAGCGCGGCGGGTTTGCCGGTCATTGCCGTCAACGAAGGCGGTCCGCGCGAAATTGTGACGCATGACGAAACGGGTTGGTTGGTGGACGCGACGCCCGGCGCGCTTGCGGACGCCGCGTTGCGTTTGGCGCAAGACGCGGCGCGCGGGCGGCGGATGGGCGCTGCGGGCCAAGCGCGCGTCGCGCAAATCTATACGTGGCCGCGCGGCGCGCAAGATTTTTTAAGCGCGCTGCGCGCGGAATGAGATGGCAATGTCAGCGCACACTTGGTCATGGCGCGCGCGGCTGCGAACGCGACTTGACGCGATAATCGAACGACCCCGAGCGTTATGGGTCGCGCTGTTTGTAATTTTTTTATTGGTGTACGGCGCGTCCATTTTTTTGATTCCGAAACGGTACGGGCGTTTGATTGTGGGCGACGGCATTTATTATTATGTGTATTTGCGTTCCGCCGTCCTGGACGGCGATTTGAATTTTCAAAACGATTATGAAATCTATCAAAGTTTCAACACGCAAGATTTGCGAAAAAAGCAAGAGATGTTGGAACGTAAAACGCCCATCGGCATGCCCGCGAATTTATTTTCGGTGGGCCCCGCCGTTTTGTGGGCGCCGCTTTTTTTATTGACGCATTTTGGCGCGGCGCTCTGGCATCAAACGGGCGACGGCTATGCGTTGTGGGAACAAGCGCCGCTGATGTTGGCGAGCATCGCGTATGGTTTTATCGGCATCCTGTTGATGTATCGCGTGACCGCGGGCATGTTTTCCAAATTCGCCGCGTTGGTTTCGCTGCTCGGCATTTGGCTCGCAACCAATGTGGTGTACTACATGGGCATCTCGCCGTCGGCGTCGCATGTGCTTTCAATGTTTGCGAGCGCGCTCTTTGTGTATTTGTGGTGGCGCGGTCAAAAGGGCTGGACGAAACTTGGTTGGTTGGGCTGGGGCTTGAGCGCGGGATTGATGGCGCTGGTGCGCTGGCAAGACCTTTTGATTGCGCTGCTCGCGCTGTTGGAATGGATTGCCGTGACGCGCGCGGCGCGCCAAACGACCAAAAATTGGCTGGCACATTCGTTGGGCGCGGGCATCTTGTTTGTCGTCGGGATGACGCTGGCGTTCGCGCCGCAAATGGTGGCATGGCAAATTTTGTACGGTTCGCCTCTCACCGCGCCGCAGGGCGGAGGATTCTTTCAATGGCTGCGCCCCGAAATTTTGAATGTGTGGTTTTCGACCAAGCGCGGCTTGTTTTCGTGGTCGCCGATTTTATTTTTGGCGGTTCTCGGTTTCGTACCGCTCTGGCGCAAAAATCGTTTGTTGGGCGCAGCCGCGATGTTAATTTTCCTCGCGGAATCGTACATCAACAGCGTCGTCAATGATTGGTGGGGCGGCGAAGCGTTTGGCGCGCGGCGCTTTATTTCGCTGATGCCGTTTTTCGCGTTGGGTCTCGCGGCGCTGCTCGACGCTTTGCGCCAAACGCCCAAAACGCGCGCCTATGTTTCGCAAAAGGCAATCCTCGTTATCCTCGTCGCGTTGATTGTGTGGAACAATTTATTTGTGCTGCAATACAATTTGTGGCTCAAAGGCATCGGTCACATCAGCGCCGTGCCGACGTTCCAAGAAATGACGCTCGATAAATTCACCGCGCCGTTTTTACTGCTCGATACATTGCGTAAGCGTTGAGCGCGCGCGTTTGTCAAATCATGTCACAGCTCAAAACTTGGGCGCCGATTTTTCGCGCCGCGCTCGTCGTTGCATTGTTGACCGCGCTCGCGTTGACCTTGGCCTATCAAGCGCGCGCGCAGGTGCGAATAGATGTGGGCGGCAGTTATGACGCGCCGTTTGTGGCGCGTTTTTTTGACGCGGAAAACGACGGGACACAAACCTATCGCTGGACGCGCGATACGTCGCGCATCGCATTGGACGCGCAAGCGTTGACGGCGCCGTGGACGCTGCAAATGCGTTTGAACGGTTTCCGTCCGAATCGTCCCGCGCGTCTGACGGTCGAAATGAATGGCGCGCCGGTGGATACGCTGACGGTGACAGACGGTTGGGATATTTATACGCTACAGGGCAATGGCGCCGCCGATGTGTGGACGGGCGACAATCGGTTTATTTTGCGCGCGGATACGTTTGTGCCGCAGCGCGAAATCGAGGGCAGCGCGGACACGCGCAAACTTGGCGTCGTAGTGGATTGGATTGAATGGACGCCCACGCGCAGTCGCAGCGTCATTGGCACGGATGCGGTGTGGTTGGATTTGGGCGCGCCGCCCGTCATGCCGCCGTGGGCGACGGTGACAAGTTGGGCGGCGGCGCTGGCGTTGTTGTACGTCACCGCGCGCGTGATTGGCGTCGCGCCCAAATTGGCAAACCTGGGCGCGGCGGCGAGCGTTATTCTCGTCGCGCTCGCGTTCGCTTTGGCGCGCGTGTGGAGCGGTTATTTTACGGCGCCGTTTCTGACGCTTGCGGTTGCGCTGACCATTTTGGCGAGTTTATTGGCGTGGCTGCTGCCGCGTTTCGCCGCGCGTTTGGCGCTGCCGCTCGACGCGCGCGCCTTGACGGCGCTGTGCGCGCTGATTCTCGTCAGCGTCGCGCTGAAATGGGGCGGCGCGTGGTATCCGCAATTTCGTTCGTCCGATTTATTATTTCACGCGCACCGGTTGGAATTTGTGACGCAAGGCAATTTATTTTTTACTTCGGAATTGCCGGACGCGGCGCGGCGCGTGGTGCCATATCCGCCCGCGCTGTATGTGGCGCTGGCGCCGCTGACCGTTTTTTTCCAAGATTTTTCCACGCTGTTGCTGAGCTTTAACGCGCTCGCCGATAGCGCCGCCATCCTCGCCATTTATTTCGCGGCGCGCAAAATTATTCAAGCGTCAAACCAAAAAATTACAGACCCCGATTCGCAAGCCGCGTTCGCGCTGTGGGCGGCGCTGCTCTTGGCGTTCAATCCCGTTTCGTTTTGGATTTACTCGTGGGGCAATCACACCAACATTTTCGCCCAAGCCGCCGCGACGATTTTATTTGCTTGGCTGTTGACCGTTCCGCTGACGCGTCCGCGCAATTTTTTACTCGCGTTATTTTTTTTCCTGCTCGCCGCGCTGGGGCATCTCGGCGTTTTTTTGTCGCTGTTGGTATTTTTTCCGCTCGCCATTATCCTGCGCGCAACGATGCGCGCCGCCAACGCGCGCCGCCAAGTATTTTTACTGGGCGCGTTGTGCGCGGCGGGCATCGTCTTGAGTTGGGGTTTGTACTATGCCGAATTCACGGCTATTCTCTTTACGCAAGCGCAAAAATTTCTCGCCGATGTGGGCGCGGGCCGCGCGGCGGGGCGCGGCGGCATTACGCTCGCGCGCGCGCGCGATGTAGCGCGTTATACCGTTGAACAATTGGGGTGGGCGCTGTTGCTGCTCGGTTTGAGCGGCGTTCCGCGCGCGTGGAAAAATTTTAACGCGCGAGCGCGCGCGGTGTGGAGCGCGTGGCTCTTGACTGGCGTTGCGTTCGCGCTGCTTACGCTCGGCGCGGCTTTTTCGACGCGCTATACCTTGTGGGCGGCGCCGGCGTTGGCGCTGAGCGGGGCGTGGGTTTTGATTTGGCTGACCGCGCAATCGCGCGCGGGCCGTTTTGCCGCGTATGGTTTGGGCGCGCTCGCATTCGCGCAAACGCTGTGGCTGTGGTTCGACCGCGTGTGGAACGGTTATCATTGACGCGGCTGAACTTGTGATAGAATCGGCGGCGTGAACGCTTTGAATGAACGGTGGGAGATTGTCGGACATGCGTGGGCGGTGGCGGCGCTCGAACATGCTATTCGCACGCAGCGCAACGCGCACGCGTTTCTCATTGCGGGCCCGCACGGCATCGGCAAAACTGCGTTGGCGCGCGCGTTGGCAAAACGTTTATTGTGTCTGCAAAATGACGCGCTCGCTACGCAAGACACGCTGTTTGGCCAAGCCGTTGTCGTCGAACCGCCGTGCAATGAATGTCGCGCCTGCGTGAAAACGCGCAAAGGCGTCAACCCGGACATTATGCAGTTGGAAGGCGTGCCGTCGCGCGATTTTTATAACAAACACGGTTCCACCGCGCCGCCGCGCGCGAGCGACCGCGAAAAGCGCACGGTTTTGGTGGACCAAATGCGCGACTTGGAAAAATGGTTGTCCACCGCGCCGTTCGAATCCAAATTCAAAATCGGCATCGTGCGGCGTTTTGAGGACGCGAACGAAGAGGCGCAAAACGCGTTTTTGAAAACGCTCGAAGAACCGCCGACGCACGCGGTCTTGATTCTCACCGCCCAAGACGCGGGACTGTTACTGCCGACGATTGTTTCGCGCTGTCAGCCGTTGACATTGCGCCCCCTCGCCGTCGAAACCGTCGAACGCGCGCTCGTGGAAAAATGGAACGCGAGCGAAACGGACGCGCAGCTGCTCGCGCGCATTTCGGGCGGGCGTTTGGGCTGGGCGGTGCGCGCGTTGAGTACGCCGCATGTTTTGGAAACGCGCCGCGAAGCGTTGGACGCGTTGAACGCGTTGGCGCAAGAAGGACGCGCGGAACGCATCGCGCGCGCCGAGAAATTGGCAAAAAACTCTACTGAATTGCCGCAGATGTTCGAGACGTGGCAAACGTGGTGGCGCGATCTTTTGCTGCTCGCGTCGAAACAGAACGCGCGTGTGACGAACATAGATTATTTGAGCGCGCTGCAAACGCAAGCCGAGATATTTTCGCTGGCAGAAATCCAACGCGCGCTCAACGCCAC
>Ga0226835_1000402_pt1 | contig 53199 bp, 48 predicted proteins | sample LAC_MetaG_1_FD_163627 | JGI IMG/M metagenome (GOLD analysis project Ga0226835, IMG submission 163627) | Anaerobic ammonium oxidizing microbial communities from anammox membrane bioreactor (MBR) in UC Berkley, California, United States -... | ecosystem: Engineered > Bioreactor > Anaerobic >...
CATTGAGGACACATGGCGTCACATTGGCACCCTCGTCGAAAACATCGACGCCCTCGAATGCCAGAACTATATCGCCAACGCCGGATACGCTTCCGTCAAAACGTGAAGGACTCTAGACTTCGATCCGCAAGGCCGCCGAAGGCGGACGGCCGTTCAACCCGTTCGGAGACATGCCATGGAGATCATGCGGGCGGGCTCGCGCCCCTCGGGGAAGGGGCCGGCCGACTGGTTCACCGGCGCGGTGCGGATCGATCCGCTGTTCAACCCGCACGCGCCCGAGCGCGTCCAGGGCGCCAGCGTCACCTTCGAGCCGGGCGCCCGGACGGCCTGGCACACGCATCCGCGCGGCCAGACCCTCCTCGTCACCGCAGGCCTCGGCCGCGCGCAGCGCTGGGGCGGCCCGGTCGAGGAGATCCGCCCGGGCGACGTGGTGTGGTTCGCGCCGGGCGAGAAGCACTGGCATGGCGCCGCGCCCGACACGGCCATGACCCACATCGCCATCCAGGAGGTCGAGGACGGCCGGGCGGTGGACTGGCTGGAGAAGGTCACGGACGAAGACTATCGCGGCTGACGGCGGCCGCGCCCGCCGGCGCCGCGCGCCGCATTCCGCGCCGGCCGGCGGACGCGCATGCGCGTCCGCCGCGATGCGTCCCCTACTCCGCGCCGTCCTGCGCGGGTCCGGCGTGCATGATGTCGTCGTTCTCCGGCCCGTCGACGATCAGGTAGCCGACGAGGCCGCGCTCGGCCCGCGACAGCGCGTGGTCGACCAGCACGTAGTGGCCGCCGCGGTCGATCTTGAAGTCGACGATGGTGGCGCCGCCGGGCGGGACCGTCACCGTCTGCACGCCGGCCACCGGCGGCGACATCACCGAGCCCATCGAATAGACGTGGTCGAAGATCTCGCCGATGACGTGGAAGGACGAGGTGAAGTTCGGCCCGCCGACGCCGAAGAAGATGCGCACCGTCTCGCCGGCATTGGCGTAGAGCGGGTGCGAGCGGGTCAGCGCGCCGACCGAGCCGTTGAAGAAGAAGTATTCCGGCCGCTCCGAAAGCAGCTTGTCGTAGTCCATCTCCATCATGCCCTTCGTGCCGAAGGGCTCGACCGTGTAGAGCTCGCCCTGCATGACGTAGAACTCGCGGTCGACCTGCGGCAGCCCGCCCTCCGGCTCGACCAGGATCAGGCCGTACATGCCGCTGGTGATGTGGTGGGCGACGCTCGGCGTGGCGCAGTGGTAGACGTAGATGCCCGGCTTCAGCGCCTTGAACGTCACCACCGCCTCCTCGCCGGGGGCGATCTGCGTGAAGTCGGCGCCGCCGCCGGGGCCGGTCGCGGCGTGGAAGTCGACCGAATGCATCATGACGCTGTCGGCGGCGTTCCTGAGGTGGACCTCGACCGTGTCGCCGACGCGCACGCGCACGAACGGTCCCGGCACCTTGTTGTTGAAGGTCCAGTAGACATAGGTGGTGCCGTCGTCGAGCCGGCCCTCGAGCTCGACCGTCTCGAGATCGACGCGCACGACCTGCGGCTGGCGCTGGCCGATGGGGCCGGGAAGGTCGGCCGGGTCGCGCACGATGTCGGCGCCCTCCGTCTCCATCGCCTCGCGCAGGCCGGGCATGACGTGGATCAGCCCCTCCATGCCCGCCGCGCGGTGGCCGGCGATGGAGCAGAAATAGGCGAACTCGCCGACCTTGGTCGCCGTGAAGGAGAAGGTGGACGAGGCGTTCTTGCCGATGACGATGGCCGAGCGCGCCGCGTACTGGTCGATGACGACGTCGTGCTCGGCGCCCTCGCCGTTGATGAGGTTGATCTGCACCAGCTCGCCCTCATGCACCATCAGGGTGGGGTTGACCTGGCCGTCTATGTCGCCGCCGACGCCGATATAGACCATGCGGCCCTGGGCGATGCCGGTCCTGAGCGTGAAGATGGTGGCGTTGTGGTAGCTGACGATGGGGCTCGCCGTGGCGGCGCCGGCCGCCTCGCCCGCCGGCGCGGGTTCGGCCTGGGCGGGCTCCGTCTGGGCGGGTTGTGCCTGGGCGGTCTCGGCCGCGGCGCCGTGGTTGTGGCTCTGGCCGAAGGCAGGAGCCAGCAGCAGCGCCGAGAACAGGGCGAAGACGGCGGCCAGCAATCGCGCCGACGCCCGCCGCTCCCTTCCTGCCGGGTCCTGTCCCGGGTGCGATCCGCCGCCGCGCGGCACCTGCGGGTTGGTCCTGCCCTTGTGGTTCATCGTGGGGGTCCTCCGATTTCTCCGGCCCCAACGGAAGCACGACTTCGCCCGATCTGCAAATCCCGCGCGCGGCGGGCGAGGGATCGGACCCGCCCGGGAGAGCGCCTCAGCGGTCGAGGCGCAGCTCGGAGGTGACCTCGAGCGCCCGGTCCTGCAAGGTCGGGATGCCCTTCGGCGGCACGTGGGCGGCAAGCACGCGGTCGCGCTCGCGGATGAGGTCCGCGATCTCGGGCTCCCAGGCCACGAACAGGGCGGTGAGCCAGCGATTGACCAGATAGGAGGGGCGCGGCATCTGCACGTCGAAGCGCGACAGCAGCGCCACGGCGGCCTCGGCGTCCGTCCGCTGATCGTCCACCACCCACTGGTTGACCGTGAACAGGCGCAGCGGCCGGCCGTCGCGGTCGACCCCGACCGCGGCGAGATGGTGGATGGGGCCGTCCGGGCCCCCGGGCCGCACGAAGCAGTGGAAATGGCCGTGCTCGGCCGAGCCCTCGGCGGCGGGGTGGCAGTGATAGAACCACTGCGCGCCGCTTTGCGGATCGTAGACGTCGCCCGGCGGGAAATGCTCCCACGCCTCGACCGACGAGACGCCGTGGAATATCTCCGTCAGCACGGTCAGCCCGCCCCTGGCGAGGATCGACTCGCAGAAGGCGATCTCGCGCCGCGCCTGCTCGCGGGCCTCGCTCATCGGCCGTCCCCGACGGCGAGGTCCGGCGCCTCCTCACCCTGCGGCAGGGGAAGGGGCGGAGGAGGCGGAGGCGCGAGCGCCGGCGCGGGACTTGCCTGCGGCGCGGCCGGGGGGGCCGGCATCGGCGCCGGAGGCGGGGGAGGCGCGCGCTTCGCCGGCGCGCCGGCCGCGCAGGGAGATGCAGGCGGCGGCGCGCCCGCGGCGCAGGGGGCGGCTGGCGGCGCGGCTCGGGGCGGGCTGCCGGCCGCGCAGGGGGCGGCCGCGCAAGGCGCGGTTCCGCCGGCCGCGGCCCCGCCCTCCAGCTTCGGCCGCTCGGGCACCGGATGGGCGATGTGATCGACGGCGATGGCCGCGGTGGAGACGGCGAGCGCCGCACCGAACAGGAGGGTGTTGCGCGCGCTCATCTGCGTGCGAACCCGTCGAGGCCGAACAGCGGGCGCGCCCACACGCCGGCGAAGGAGCCGGCGAAGGCGGCGGCGAACCACAGCCATCCGTGCAGGCTGCCGGTGGCGATGCCGGAGAACAGCGCGCCGATGTTGCAGCCGAAGGAAAGCCTGGCGCCGTAGCCCATCAGCAGCCCGCCGAGGATGGCGGCCAGCAGCGAGCCGAGCGGGATCTTCGCCTTCGGCGCGAACGTGCCGGCCACCGCCGCGGCGAGCGCGGCCCCCAGCACCAGCCCGAAATCCATGACCGAGACCGTGTCGGCCAGCACCGAGGCGTTGAGCGCCTGAGCCTGCGCCGGCCATGTCCAGAACTCCCAGCCCGCCACGTCGATGCCGGCGGCTTGCGCGATCTTGGCGCCCCACAGGCCGAAGCCGTAGGTGATCGACCACGGATGGCCGGCGACCAGCAGCGTCGCGACGTTGAGGACGGCGAGCAGCAGACCGGCGCCGACCAGCGGCCACGGGCCGCGCCAGATCCACGTCCAGCCGGGGCGGGCGGGGGCGGGCTCGCGCTCGATGTCGCCATGGGCGCACCGTTCGATCAGCGCCGTGACCAGCGCCACCAGGCCGAGGCCGGCGAGCGTGGCGGCGAGGCCGGCGGCAAGTCCGAGCTCCGCGCCGATGGAGACGGGCGGCAGCGACGGCTGCGCCAGCCAGAACGGCAGGTGGGCGGTGCCGACCAGCGCGCCGACGATGAAGAAGGCGAGCGTGACCAGCATGCGCGCCGAGCCGCCGCCGACGGTGAACAGCGTGCCGGAGCCGCAGCCGCCGCCGAGCTGCATGCCGAAGCCGAACATGGCCGCGCCCACGAGCACGGACACGCCCACCGGCGCCATCGCGCCGACGATGGGCTGGCTGCCGACGCTGCCGGCCGCCGTCAGCGGGATCATGGCGAGCGCGGCCACGGCGATCATCAGCATCTGCGCGCGCATGGCGCGCCCGCGCCTTTCCACCACCATGCGCCGCCAGCCGCCGGTGAAGCCGAACGAGCCGTGATAGAGCGTGGCGCCGAGCGCGCCGCCGATCAGGAACAGGCTGCCCTGCCGCAGGTCGACGAGGCCGGAAATCAGCAGGAAGCCGGCGGCCAGCGTGGCGGCGGCGACGAGGAGAGGCCCCCTGTCGGCTCTGGCGTCGGGCAGGAAGCGCGGCGGGATGGCGGTGGAGGCGACGTCGCTCATGATCGGTCGGGTCGAACGGTTGAAACGGGACGAGCCTCGAATGTTCGCGCCTCGACGCGCAACACCCAAGGCCCGCTCTTGCGGTGTGAAGGGCTGCCGCCCGGCCTACCGGACCTGGATCGGCCGCGAGGGGTCGGCCGCCCACTCGGCCATGGAGCCATCATACATGGTGGTGTTCTTGTTGCCGAGGATTTCCGACAGGCCGAACCAGGCGATGGACGACCAGTGGCCGGTGTTGCAGAAGGTGATGTTCTTCTCGTTCTCGGCCAGGCCGACGCCGGCGGCGAGGGCGGCGACGGTCTCGGGCCGGGCGAAGCTGGCGTATTCGGCGCTGTAGAGCGCGGAGTGCTCGATGTTCACCGCGCCGGGAATGGTTCCGGCGGCGGCCACGATCGGGCTCTTGGCCTTGCCGACATGCTGCTCGTGCGGGCGGCCGTCGACCAGCTTGACGCCGCTTTCGAGCGCCGCGACCACGTCGTCGGTGGTGGCGCGCAGCTCCTCGCGGACCTCGTAGGTGAACTCGACCGGCTGCGGCGTCACCGGCTGCGCGGCGCGCTCGCCGCCCTTCGCGTCGTATTGCCGCCAGCCGCCGTCGAGGATCGAGACCGCGTCGTGGCCGAGATACTTGAAGGTCCAGTAGACGCGGGTCGCGCCGCCGAACTCGGTGGAATCGGTGCCCCACGGCACGATCACCACGTGGTCGTCGCCGTCGATGCCGAGATTGCCGATCAGCGCGACGATCTCCTCGAGCGGCGGAAGCTGGGCCGGCACCCCGTCGACCGCGACGCGCCAGCCGGCCGTGGCATAGGGCGCGGCGACCGAGCCGGCGATGTAGGGCAGCACGCCGAGATCGGTCTCGTCGACCTTGTCGCGGACGTCGAGGATGACGAGGTTGTCGTTGCCGGCATTGGCCTTGAGCCATTCGGCGGTGACGAGCGGGGTGACGTCCTGCGCGAAGGCGGGCGCGGAAAGGCCGGCGAGCAGGATGACGAGGGTCGGTGCGAGACGCATGCGGAAGCTCCGGGGGGTGAAAGTTTTCCCGACTATACCCCGCCGGCCCCGCGCGAGCCCCGAACCCGGCCCCAAAACCTGCGCCGGAACTGGAATTTCATACCGAAGATGCGCGGTGACGGAGCATGGCTTGCTCCGACGTGCCGCGCCCTCCGTTCCGCCCCGGCCGCGTTCGCGCCCCGCGGCTACTCCGCCGTGGCGTGCAGATCGTTCCAGACCCGCTGGTCGACCAACTTGCCGCCCTCGACCACGAAACGGTCGATGAAGCGGATGCCCTCGAAGGGGCGCCCGTCCGGCCATTCGCCCGAAAGCGTGCCGAAGCAGTAGACCACCATGCCCTCCTCGCCGAAGCACTCGTCGAAGCCCTCATAGGTCTTCCTGACAAAGCGGTAGCGCTCGCCGCCCCAGGCGACGAGGTCCTCCAGCCGGCCGAAGCGGGCGTTGCCGGGGAAGGTCATGACGAAATCCCCGGCGAGGAAGCCGCGGGCGCGGTCGAGGTCGCGCGCCTCCATGGCGGCCAGGAATGCGCGCACGGTCTCGGCCGGCGAAGCGACCGGCTCGCCCGGCGTGCGCGACGCGCGCGCGCGCATGTAGCCCGACGGCTTCACCTCGTCGATGATCACGGTGATGCCGTCGAGCGGCGCGGCAATGGTCGAGCGCACGGCGTCGGTCAGGCGCGTCGCCAGCCGGCTGCGGGTCTCGTCGTCGTATCCCTCCACGAGCGTCGTCGTCACTACAGGCATTTCTTCCTCCCGGATGTCGAAGCGGTCAGTTGACATATTGGTATATCGATATACCATATCGGGCAAGTCAAGGGAGGTTGACGGATGGGCGGCAACGGAGCGGGGAACGGCAAGGACCGGGCGGGTGCGCTGCACGGCCGGCTCAATCCCGACGCCCGCTTCCCGCTCTACCACCAGATTTTCGTCCTGCTGCGCAACCGCATCTATGGCGGCGTGCTGACGCCGGGCGATCTCGTCCCCGGCGAGATGGACCTCGCCCGCGAATTCGGCGTCTCGCGCATAACCGCCAAGCGGGCGCTCAACGAGCTGGCCGATGTCGGCCTCGTCGTGCGCGAGCGCGGCAAGGGCACGCGCGTGGTCGCGCGCCCGCCGACGCCGGCGGTCACCTCCTCCATCGAGGGCTGGCTGGAGAACATCTCCCTCATGGGCATCGCCACCGAGGCGCGCGTGCTCGAGTTCGACTACGTGCCGGCGAGCGAGGACATCGCCGCCGCGCTCGATCTCGAATCGGGAATGGAGGTTCAGCGGGCGGTGCGCGTGCGCCGCCTCGACGGCACGCCGATGTCGTTCCTGGTCACCTACGTGCCGAGCGACATCGGCCGCCAGTACGACCGCGACGACCTCAACACCAAGCCGCTGCTGCATCTTCTGGAGCGCGCCGGGGTCGACGTCGCGTCCGCGCGCCAGACAATCTCGGCAACGGTCGCCGACGGCGAGGTCGCCGCCGCCCTTTCCGTTCACGCCGGCGCGCCGCTGATCGAGGTGAGGCGCGTCGTGCGCGACGTCTCCGACAGGCCCGTCGAATACATCCGCGTCCTCTACCGGCCCGACGTCTATCGCTTCGAGATGAGCATGCGCCGGGTGCGCGGCAAGGAGGGCATGCACTGGTCGGCGCTGACGCAGACGCCGATGCAGACCGGCGACGGCGAGACGGTGGTGGCCGCCGCGGAGCAGTGAAGACCGAACGCTTCAACGATACAGGAGGAGACAGATGACCCACAAGACAGGCAAGGGCGCGATGCGCCGTCGTGACTTCCTCGCCGCGGGCGCGGCGACCCTCGGCGCCGCGGTGGCGGGCTTTCCCGCCGTGCTCAGGGCGCAGCCGGCTCCGGTAAGGATCGGCCTCATCCATCCGGTCACCGGCTTCATCGCCTTCTCGGGCACGCAGTCGCGGGCCGGGGCGATGATGGCGATCGAGGAGATCAACGCCGCAGGCGGCATCAAGTCGCTCGGCGGCGCCATGCTCGAGGCCGTGCTGGGCGACAGCCAGGGCAAGCCCGAGCTCGGCGCGGCCGAGGTCACCAAGATGGTCGAGGCGGGCGTGCACGGCATCGTGGCCGGCTACTCCTCGGCGATCTCGCTCGCCACCTCGCAGGAGGCGGCCAAGACCGACACGCCGCACATCGTCGATGTCGGCGTCGCCGACGACATCATGAACCGTGGCCTCAGGAACACGTTCCGCTTCGCGCCGGGCTACAGCGCCATCGCATCCGCCGCGGTCGCCAACCTCGACACCATCAACAAGGCCGCCGGCTCGCCGGCCAGGACCGCGCTCATCGTCCACGAGGAGTCGCTGTTCGGCACCGGCTCGGCCAAGCTGCTCTCCGTCGAGCTGCCGAAGATCGGCATCGAGGTCGTCGACGTCATCAAGCACGCCAATCCGACGCGCGACTTCACCAACATCGTGCTTCAGATCAAGTCGAAGAAGCCCGACCTCATCATCCCGGCCAACTACTACAACGAATACATCCTCTTCGCCCGCACGCTGCGCCAGCAGAAGGTCGAGGCCAAGGCGATCTACTCGGTGCTGGGGGGCGCGGCCTCCAACTACCAGTTCGTCAAGGAGTTCCCCGACGCCGCCGACCAGATCATGGACTGCAACCACTGGTTCAATCCGAAGTCCGAGCTCGCGCTGGCGCGCAAGAAGGCGGCCGAGGCCAGGGGGCTGGTCTACACCTACGAGGTCTTCCTCACCTACAACGCCGTCGCCTATCTGGCCGACGCCATCGAGCGCGCGGGGTCCACGGACAAGGAGAAGGTGATCGCCGCGCTGGCCGATTCCACCTGGGACCAGCACGGCATGCCCTACGGCCCGACCAGGATCGAGAACGGCCAGAACCTCGGCGCGCAGCCGGTGAACACGCAGATCCTGAACAACGACATCGAGGTCATCTACCCGCAGGAGTTCGCCTCCGCCGAGGTCGTCTTCCCCATGAAGACCGGCGCCTGATCGCGGATGCGCCAGCCGGGCGGCCGCGCGCCGCCCGGCCTTTCGAGGATATGCCGTCACCCATGCCAGACCTGTCGATCGTCGTTCCCTCGCTGCTCAACGGCATCACCACCGGCGCGCTCTACGCGCTGGTGGCGCTCGGGCTGACGCTGATCTACGGCGTGCTGCACATCATCAACTTCGCGCATGGCGCGCTGCTGATGATCGGGCTCTACGCCGTCTACTTCCTCAACGTGCAGTTCGGCGTCGATCCCTACGCCGCCCTGCTCGTGGTGCCGCCGCTGATGTTCGCGCTCGGCTATGCGCTGCAACGCGGCATCATCACGCGCGCCAGCCACGGCCGCGACGAGAACATCCTGCTCGCCACGCTCGGGCTGTCGATCGTCATCGAGAACCTGGCGCTCTACTTCTTCAAGTCCGACACCCGCATCGTCGACACGCCCTATTCCTTCGAGACGGTCGAGGTGCTGGGCGCGTTCCTGCCGCTGCCCAAGGTCGTCGCCTTCTTCGGCGCGCTGGCGACGGCGGCGCTGTTCTGGCTGGTCATGGCGCGCACCGACCTCGGCAAGGCGATCCGCGCGCTCGCCAAGGAGCGCAAGGGCGCAGCCCTCGTCGGCATCGACACCGAGCACGTCTACGCCGTGAGCTTCGGGCTCGGCATCGCGTGCCTGGGCGTCGCCGCCTGCCTGCTGCTGCCCAGCTACTACGTCACGCCGCAGGTCGGCCACGGCTTCATCCTCATCGCCTTCACCATCGTCGTGCTCGGCGGCATGGGCTCGTTCGTGGGCGCGCTGCTCGGCGGCTTCATCATCGGCATCGTCGAGGCGATGGGCGGGCTGTTCCTGGGCGAGAGCCTCGGCCAGATCGGCATCTTCCTGATCTTCATCCTGGTGCTCATCTTCCGTCCGACCGGCCTTCTCGGGCACAAGGCATGACCGCGATGCGCAGCCTCCTCATCCTCCTCGCGATCTTCCTGCTGATCGGCGTCGCGCCTTTCGCGATCGGGTCCGACTTCTGGCTCAACGTCGTCATCATGACGCTCTACGCGGCGCTGCTCGGGCAGGCGTGGAACATCCTCGGCGGCTATGGCGGCCAGTTCTCCTTCGGCCACGCCGCCTTCTTCGGCACCGGCGCCTACGCCGTGGCGGTGCTGCAGGTGCAGCTCGGCGTCAATCCGTGGGTGGGCATGGCGCTGGGCGGCGCGCTGGCGGCGGCGGTCGCGGCCTTCATCGGCTTCTGCACCTTCCGCTACGGATTGCGCGGTTCCTATTTCGCGCTGGTCACGCTGGCCTTCGCCGAGGTGCTGCGCATCCTGTCCAACTCCGTCGACTTCACCGGCGCCGGCGTCGGGCTGCTCATCCCGCTCGCGCGCGGAATGGAGAATTTCCAGTTCGCCACCCGCGCCGGCTATTTCTGGGTGGTGTGGGCGCTGACGCTCGCCGCCTTCCTCACCGTATGGTGGATCGGCAATTCGCGCTTCGGCGCGCAGTTGACGGCCGTGCGCGACAACGAGGACGCCGCGCGCGCCCTCGGCGTCGACGCCTTCCGCGTCAAGATGGGCGCGATCGTGCTTTCCGGCTTCTTCTCGGGCCTCGCCGGCGTCTTCTACGCGCAGTATTTCCTCTATCTCGACCCGGCCATCGCCTACGGCCCGGAGATTTCCGTCACCAGCCTGCTGGTGCCGATCATCGGCGGCATGGGAACGCTGTTCGGGCCGCTGCTCGGCGCCGTCGGCGTCCACGCCATCTCCGAAGGCACGCGCACCTTCGTCGGCGAGGCGCCGGGCATCAGCCTCGCCCTCTACGGGGCCGTCCTGGTGGCGATGGTGCTGTTCATGCCGCGCGGGCTCGCCGGCCTGCTGGCGCGCGCCCCGCGCAAGGCGCATGCCGACGAGGCGGCGGCAGCGCCGGCGACGCGGGCGGAGGCTGGGCGGGCGGAGGCGTCCGGCCATGCTTGAGGTCCGCGCCCTGTGCAAGAGCTTCGGCGGCGTGCGCGCCGCCCGCGACGTCTCCCTCACCGTGCCGGAGGGCGGCATCGTCTCGCTGATCGGCCCCAACGGCGCCGGCAAGACCACGGTGTTCTCGCTCGTCACCGGCTTCCACAAGCCCGATTCCGGCTCGGTCGCCTTCCGCGGCGAGGACATCACCGGATTCGCGCCCGAGGCGATCGCCCGGCGCGGCCTCGTGCGCACCTTCCAGATCGTGCAGCCCTTCGCCGGCCAGTCGGTGCGCGAGAACATCGCCGTGGGCGCGCATCTCCACATCGCCTCGCGGCGCGAGGCGCTGGCGCGGGCCGGCGAGGTGGCGCGCATGGTCGGCCTCGCCGACCGGCTCGACATGCCGGCCGGCGCGCTGACGGTCGCCGGCCGCAAGCGCCTGGAGGTCGCCCGCGCGCTCGCCACCGGGCCGAAGCTGGTGCTGTTCGACGAGGTGCTGGCCGGCCTCAACCCGTCGGAGATCCGCGACGTCATCCCCATCATCCGGGCGATCCGCGAGACCGGCGTGACCATCCTGCTCATCGAGCACGTGATGCAGGCGGTGATGAGCCTGTCGGAGTACACCTGGGTGCTGAATCAGGGCGAGCTGATCGCCGAGGGCAAGCCGCGGGACGTGGTCGCCGACCGGCAGGTCATCGAGGCCTATCTCGGCAAGGGCATGGCCGAGCGCATCGCCAGGCGGGAGGCGGCCGATGCTTGAGGTCCGGGGACTGACGGGCGGCTACGGCGCGGTCGAGGTGCTGCGCGGCATCGACCTCGACATCGCCTCCGGCGAGATCGTGGCGCTGCTCGGCTCCAACGGCGTCGGCAAGACCACCTTCGCGGCGGCGCTGTCGGGGCTGATCCGCTGCCGGCAGGGCTCGGTCCGCTTCGAGGGGCACGAGATCGCCGGGCTCGGCGCGCGCGCCATCGTCGAGCGCGGGCTGATCCAGGTGCCGGAGGGGCGCCACATCTTCCCCAACCTCACCGTGCGCGAGAATCTCGAGCTCGGCGCCTATTGCCGCGGCCGGGCCAACCGCCCCGGCAACATCGACAAGGTGGCGGACACCTTTCCGCGGCTGCGCGAGCGCTTCGGCCAGAAGGCCGGGACGCTGTCGGGCGGCGAGCAGCAGATGCTGGCCATCGGCCGCGGCATGATGGCCGAGCCGAGGCTGCTCATCCTCGACGAGCCCTCGATCGGCCTGTCGCCGCTTCTGGTCGAGGAGATGTTCGCGCTCATCTCGCGCCTCAACGCCGCCGGCCTGACGATCCTGCTCGTCGAGCAGAACGTGTTGCAGTCGCTGGAGATCGCCAGCCGCGCCTTCGTCATGGAGAACGGCGAGATCCGCCTGTCGGGCAAGCCGGCCGAGATGATGGGCGATCCCGAGCTGCGGCGCTCCTATCTGGGGCTGGCATGATGGCGGCGACGCTGGCGCAGAAGATCATCGCCCGCGCGGCGGGACGGCAGTCCGTGCGGCCGGGCGAGGTGGTCACCGCCAGGGTCGACCTGGCGATGATCCACGATTCGGGCGGGCCGCGCCGCGTCGAGCCGATCCTGAAGGAATTCGGCGTCGGCCTGTTCGACGCCTCGAGGGTGGTCCTCATCTCCGACCATTTCGTGCCCGGCGACACCGACGAGGGCGCACGCATACTGGAACTGACCCGCCAATGGGCCAAGGAGCGCGGCGTCGCCTTTCACGACGGCGAGGGCATCTGCCATGTCGTGCTGCCCGAGCGCGGGCATCTCAGGCCCGGCATGTTCGTCGTCGGCGGCGACAGCCACTCGCCCACCGGCGGCGCCTTCGGCTGCTACATGTTCGGCATCGGCGCGACCGAGATGGCGGGCGTGCTGGCGACCGGCGAGATCTGGCTCAAGGTGCCCGGCACCATCCTGATCGAGTGGCGCAACCGTCTCGGCCCCGGCGTCACCGCCAAGGACATCATGCTCGCGCTGTGCGGCCGGCTCGGCATGGACGGCGGCCGCTACCAGGCCGTCGAATATGCCGGCGAGGCGATCGAGGCGCTTTCCATGCAGGAGCGCATGACGCTGTCCAACATGGCCGCCGAGCTCGGCGCGCAGGCCGGGCTGATCGCGCCCGACGAGACGACCGCCGCCTTCCTGCGGGCCGCCGGCGGCGAGCCGGGCGACTGGCGCCACCTGTTCACCGATCCCGGCGCGGAGCTTCTGGAGCGCCACGTCTTCGACGCGGCGGCGCTCGAGCCGCAGGTGGCGGCGCCGCATTCGCCCGCCAACGCCGCGCCGGTCGGCGAAAGCGCCGGCACGCCCGTCGACGTCGCCTATATCGGCGCCTGCACGGGCGCCAAGTATGTCGACCTCAAGGGCGCGGCCGAGATACTGCGCGGCCGCAGGCTCGCCCGCGGCGTGGAGCTTCTGGTCGCGCCCGCCTCGCGCCGCGACCAGCAGCGCGCCGCCGAGGACGGCATCATGAAGGTGTTCGAGGACGCCGGGGCGCGCATCCTCGCCAACGCCTGCGGCATTTGCGCCGGCTACGGCGCCGACCGCCTCGGCGAGGACGTCGCCTGCATCTCCTCCACGGCGCGCAACTTCAGGGGCCGCATGGGCGCCGCCTCCTCGAAGGTGTGGCTCGGCTCGCCGCTGACCGTCGCCGCCTCGGCCGTCGCCGGGCACATCGCCGATCCGCGCGGGTTCCTGCGGGAGACGGCGCGATGAGCGGCCGCGTCTTCCTGTTCGGCGACGACATCGACACCGACCAGCTCGCGCCGGGCCGGTACATGAAGGGCGGGCTCGAGGAGCTGGCGCGGCATTGCCTGGAAGGCGTGCGCCCGGATTTCGCCGCCGCCGTCAGGCCCGGCGACATCGTCGTGGCCGGCAGGAACTTCGGCATGGGCTCCTCGCGCGAGCAGGCGGCCGAGGCGCTGAAGCATCTCGGCGTCGCCGGCGTGGTGGCCCGCTCCTTCGCCGGCATCTTCTATCGCAACGCCGTCAATCTGGGATTGCCGGTGCTCGTCGCGCCGGACCTTTCGGGCGTCGCGGACGGCGACGTCGCCGCGCTCGACCTCGAGGCCGGCGCGCTGCGTCTGGCGCGAGGCGGCCGGGCGGTCCCGCTCGAGCCCCTGCCGGACAATCTCAGGCGCATGCTCGCCGACGGCGGGCTGGTGCCGCACCTGAAGAAGCGCTTCGCGGCGGAGCGCAGCAACGGAAGACCCTCATGAAAGCCACTCTCAAACAGCGCCTCGGGGAAAAGCGCATCCTGCTCGCCCCGGGCGTCTACGACGCGCTGAGCGGCCTGATCGCCGCCCAGGCGGGGGCGGAAGCCGTCTACCTCTCCGGCGCCTCGATCGCCTACACCCGGTTCGGCCGGCCCGACATCGGGCTGGTGTCGATGAGCGAGGTGGCCGACACCGTCGCCGTGCTGCGCGACCGCATTGGCCTGCCCATCGTGGTCGACGCCGACAACGGCTTCGGCAACGCGCTCAACGTCCAGCGCACGGTCCGCGTCTTCGAGCGCATGGGCGCCAACGCGCTCCAGCTCGAGGACCAGACCATGCCGAAGCGCTGCGGCCATCTCGACGGCAAGTCGCTGATCCCGCCGGGCGAGATGGCCGGCAAGATCAGGGCGGCCTGCGACGCGCGCGCGTCCGACGACACCCTCGTCATCGGCCGCACCGACGCCATCGCCGTGGAGGGGTTCGAGGCGGCGCTGGAGCGGGCGGAAGCCTATCTCGAGGCCGGCGCCGACATGCTGTTCATCGAGGCGCCGCAGTCGATGGACCAGATCGCCCGCATCGTCGCGCGCTTCGCCGGCCGCGTGCCGCTGATGGCCAACATGGTGGAAGGCGGCAGGACGCCGATCGTCGACGCGGCCGGGCTGGAGAAGCTCGGCTTCAGCTTCGTCATCTTCCCCGGCGGCATCGTGCGCGCGGTGGCGGCCACCCAGCGCGACTACTACCGCAACCTGACCCGCACCGGGTCCAACGAGTCCTTCCGCGACCGCATGTTCGACTTCGCCGGCCTCAACGCCGTCCTCGGCACGCCCGAATTGCTGGCGCAGGGCAGGCGCTACGACGGGGAGGAGGCGTGATGGCGCTCGATCCCGTCACCCTGGCCATCCTCAAGGGCCGCCTCGAGCAGATCGCCGACGAGATGGACGCGACCCTGTTCCGCTCCGCCTTCAACCCGATCATCGCCGAGGCGCACGACGCCTCGCACGGCATCTACGACGCGCAGACCGGCGAGACGCTGGTGCAGGGCAAGTCCGGCCTGCCGATCTTCGTCGGCGTCATGGCCTTCGCGGTCAAGGCCGTGATCGACAAGGCCGCGCGCCGGGACGGCATCCGCGAGGGCGACGTCTGGATCTTCAACGATCCCTATGACGGCGGCACCCATCTTTCGGACTTCAGGCTGGTCAAGCCCGTCTTCCGCGACGGAAGGCTGTTCTGCTTCCTCGCCTCGGTCGGCCACTGGCACGATGTCGGCGGCAACGTGCCGGGCAACTACAACCCCGCCGCCACCGAGTGTTTCCAGGAAGGCATGCTGATCCCGCCGGTCAAGCTCTACGACCGTGGCGAGTTCCGCCAGGACGTGGTCGACATCCTGTCGGCCAATTCCCGCCTGCCCCTGTCGCTCTACGGCGACCTCAACGGCCAGATCAACGCGCTGGAGCTCGGCGCGCGGCGCATGCACGCCCTGATCGACGACTACGGCGACGCAACCGTGGCCTCCGCGCTCGCCGAGCTCAAGGCGCGCGCGGCCGAGATGATGCGGGCGCAGATCGCCGGGCTGCCGGCCGGCACCGTCTCGGCCGAGGATTTCCTCGACAATGACGGCATCGTCGACGAGCCGCTGAAGATCGCGCTCGACCTCACCGTCGAGGGCGACCGCATGGTGATGGATTTCACCCGCTCCTCGCCGGCCTGCGCCGGCCCGGTCAACATCTCGCGCGCGACCACGATCGCGGCCTGCTACGTGGCGCTCAAGCACATTTTCGGCGACGTGCCGGCGAACGCGGGCGTGCTGGAGCCGGTCGAGTTCCGCATCGCGGAGGATTCGCTGCTGTCGGTCGGCGCGCCCAAGCCCGTCGGCGGCTATACCGAGACGATCCTGCGGCTGATCGACGTCGTCTTCCAGGCCGTCGCCCGGATCGCGCCGGGCCCGGCCATGGCCTGCGCCTACGGCACGATCAACGCGCTGTCGCTGGCCGGCCACCGCGCCGGGGGCCGGCGCTGGGTCATGTTCTCCTTCTTCGGCGGCGGCCATGGCGCGCACGGCGCCGGCGACGGCCTCAACCACGGCAACGCGCCGATCTCGACGGCCACCATCCCGCCGCTCGAGATCCTCGAGGCGGCCTATCCGGTCCGTTTCACGCAATGGGCGCTGCGGCCCGACTCCGGCGGGGCGGGCCGCTACAGGGGCGGCCTCGGCGCGGTGTACGAGATCGAGCTGCTGGAGAAGGAGGCCGACGTGTTCCTGTTCGGCGAGCGCGGCAGGTTCGCGCCGCCCGGCGTCGCGGGCGGCAGGGCCGCCGCGTCCAACCGCTTCCGCTACGAGCAGGCCGACGGCGAACGCGAGCCGCCGATGGCCTCGAAGATGGTCGGGATCCATTTGCGGCGCGGCCAGAAGGTGCGCCTCGAGACGCCGGGCGGCGGCGGCTACGGCGATCCGTTCGAGCGCGAGCCGGAACTGGTGGCGCGCGACGTCGCGCGCGGCTTCGTGAGCGCGCAGCGCGCCGCCGCCGACTACGGCGTCGCAATCCGCGACGGCCGTGTCGACGCCGCCGAGACGGCAAGGCTGCGCAACAGGGAGGCCGCCGAATGAACCGCCCCGCTTATGTGATCGGCGTCGATGTCGGCGGCACCTTCACCGACGTCTTCATCCTCGACGAAGCCGCCGGCACGGTGATGACGGCCAAGGTGCCCTCGACCCGCGGCGACCAGTCGAGGGGCATCGTCGCCGGCATCGGCGAGCGCGTCGGGGACTTCGCCGACATCCGCACCGTGGTGCACGGCACCACGGTCGGCACCAACGCGCTGCTGGAGCGCAAGGGCGCGCGCACCGGCATCATCACCACGCAGGGATTCCGCGACGTGCTGGAGATGCGCCGGCGCGACCGGCCCACGACCTGGGGCCTGAAGGGCTCGTTCACGCCGGTGGTGGAGCGCGCCGACCGCGTCGAGGTCGCCGAGCGCGTGCTCGCCGACGGCTCCGTGCTGCGCGCCGTCGAGGAGGAGGAGGTGCGCGAGCGGGCGAAGGCTCTGGCGGCGGGTGGCTGCGAGGCGGTCTGCGTCTTCTTCATCAACGGCTACGCCAACAACGACAACGAGAGGCGGGCCGTCGAGGCGGTGCGCTCCGTGTGGCCCAACGCCTATGTCACGGCGGCGACGGAGATCCTGCCCGAGATCCGCGAGTTCGAGCGCGCCTCGACCGCGACGCTGAACGCCTATCTCCAGCCCGTCGTCTCGTCCTATCTGGAGCGGCTGGAGAATGCGCTGTCCGGCCGCGGATTTTCCGGCGACATCCTGATCGTGCAGTCGAACGGCGGCGTCATGGCCGTCGACACCGCCAGGCGCTATCCGGTCCGCACCGCGCTTTCCGGGCCCGCGGCCGGGGTCATCGCGGCGACGGCGATCGCGCGGGCAGCGGGCTTCGACGACATCATCACCTGCGACATGGGCGGCACGTCCTTCGACGTCTCCCTCGTCACCGGCGGCAAGGCCGCGCTCGCGGCCCAGACGGCGATCGACTTCGGCATGGTGGTGCGCACGCCGATGATCGAGATCACCACCATCGGCGCCGGCGGCGGCTCGATCGCCTCGGTCGACCGGAGCGGCCTTCTCCAGGTGGGGCCGGAATCGGCGGGCTCCGATCCCGGCCCGGTCTGCTACGGCCTCGGCAACGAGCGCCCCACGGTGACGGACGCCAACCTCGTGCTCGGCCGCATCAACCCCGACCGTCCCATCGGCGGCAACCTCGCGCGCCTCGACGTCGAGGCCGCGCGCGCCGCCATCGGCGCCCACGTCGCCCGGCCGCTCGGCCTCGGCATAGAGGAGGCGGCCGACGCCATCCTCAAGCTCGCCAATGCCAGGATGGCGGGCGCGATCCGGCTGGTCTCGATCGAGAAGGGCCACGACCCGGCGAAGTTCGCCGCGATGCCCTTCGGCGGCGGGGGCGCCCTGCATGCCGGCGCGCTCATCAAGGAGGTCGGCCTCGGCGCCGCGCTGGTGCCGCGCTTTCCCGGCGTCACCTCGGCGCTGGGCTGCGTGGTCGCCGACATGCGCCACGACCGGGTCCAGACCGTCAACCGCCTGCTTGGCGAGGTCGACGCGGCGGCGCTGGGCGGCGAGATGCGGAACGTCGCGGACGAGACGCAGGCGCTTCTGTCGCGCGCCGGCGTGACCTTCGAGAGCGTCGAGCGCATCTTCGAGCTCGACATGCTCTATGTCGGCCAGACGCACACGGTGAGCGTGCCGGTGGCGCTCTCGGGCGCCGGCCTGACGCGCGAGGCGATCCAGGCCGCGTTCGACGCGGCCTATCGCGACGCCTATGGCCGCCTGCTGGAGGACATCCCGACGCGGGTGATGAACTATCGCGTGGCGGTGATCGGCCGCCGCCCGGATCTCGACATGGCGGTGTTCGCGCCCGTGGACGGCAAGCCCGCCGTGGCCTGCCGCACCGGCACGCGCCGCATCCATGCCGACGGCGCGTTTCACGAGGCGGCGATCTACGACCGGCTGGCGCTGGAAGTCGGCGCCACCGTCGCCGGACCGGCGCTGCTCGAGCAGCCGGACACGACGATCTTCGTCGATCCCGGGCTTGTCGCCCGCGTCGACCGCTTCGGCAACCTGCTGATCGAACGGGGAGAATGACGATGCAGGCGATCGCCGACCCGCGCGCCACCGGGCTCCTCGTCATCGACCTCACCAACGACTTCCTCCATCCCGACGGCGCCTACGCGCGCGGCGGCCAGACCAGCCCGGACATCGCCGCCCTGCCGGCGCGCGTCCTTCCCGTGGCCGAGGCGCTGCGGGCGAAGGGCGGCTGGATCGTGTCGGCGGAGTTCACGCTGGTGCCGGGCAAGGGCGGCGAGCCGTTCGTCTCGCCCCATCTCAAGGCCCTTCGCCCCTTCCTCGGCAAGGGCGACTTCGCCCCGGGAAGCTGGGGCCAGGAACTGGTCGAGCCGCTGCGGCCGGCCGATGTCAGGATCGAGAAGGTCGCCTACTCCGCCTTCTACATGACGCGGCTCGAATGGGTGCTGCGCAGGGCCGGCATCGACACGCTGCTCGTCTGCGGCATCGTCACCAATGGCGGCGTGGCCTCCACCGTGCGCGACGCGCACATGCGCGATTTCGCGACCACGGTGCTCAGCGACGGTTGCGCCGCCTTCAGGCGCGAGACGCACGAGACGGCGCTGGCGGACCTGCGCACCGTCGCCGGCCAGATGACCTGCGCCGAGGCGGCGGGCTTGATCGCGGGGCTGTGAGATGCGCGCCGGCGCGGTCAGCCGCGAGCCGCCGCCGCGCGCGGACGTCTCGGCCGACGTGGTCGTCGTCGGCGCCGGGGCCTGCGGCCTCGCCGCGGCGTTGAGGGCGGGCGAGGCCGGCGCGCAGGTGCTGGTGCTCGAGCGCGATGCCTCGCCGTCGGGCTCGACCTCCATGTCCTCCGGCTTCGTCCCGGCGCCGGCGACGCGCTTCCAGCGCGAAGCGGGCATCGCGGACGACACGCCCGGGCGCTTCCTCGCCGACATCATGGCCAAGTCCCGTGGCCGCTCGCAGGCGCGGCTTGCCGCGCTCGCCGCCCGCACCATCGGCCCGACGCTCGAATGGCTCGCCGACCGGCACGGGCTCGAGTGGATCGTGCTCGACGACTTCCTCTATCCCGGCCATTCGCGCCACCGCATGCACGCCGTGCCGGAACGGACCGGCGCCGCGCTGCTGGCGCGCATGCTGGCGGCGGCCGGGCGGGCGGACATCCCGATCGCCTGCGGCGCGCGGGCGACGCGGCTCTTCGTCGACGCGAGCGACAGGGTGCGCGCCGTCGGGATCGCGCGGCCGGACGGCGCCGCCGAGATCGTCGCCTGCGGGGCGCTCGTGCTCGCGTGCAGCGGCTTCGGCGCAAACCGCGACCTCGTCGCCCGCCATATCCCGGAGATCGCCGGCGGGCTCTATTACGGCCACGCCGGCAACACGGGCGACGCGCTGCTCTGGGGCGAGGCCCTGGGGGCCGAGGTCGCGCACCTTTCCGCCTGCCAGGGGCACGGCTCGCTCGCGCACCCGCACGGCATCCTGATCTCGTGGGCGCTGATGACCAAGGGCGCGATCCAGGTCGACGCCTCGGGCAGGCGGTTCTCCGACGAAAGCGGCGGCTATTCCGAGCAGGCCGTTGCCGTGCTGCGCCAGCCGGGCGGCGTCGCCTGGAACGTCTACGACCGCGACGTCCACGACTTCGCGCTGGCGTTCCCCGACTATCGCGACGCCGTGGCGGCGGGCGCGGTGCTCCATGCCGACGACCTGCCGGGGCTGGCGCGCGCGACGCGCCTGCCGCAGGCCGCCCTCGAGGCGACGCTGGACGCGGTGGAAGCCGCGCGCTCGGGCAGGCGCGAGGATGCGTTCGGCCGCGATTTCCGCGCGCTTGCGCCGCTCCGGCCGCCCTATTGCGCGGTGAAGGTGACGGGGGCGCTGTTCCACACGCAGGGCGGCCTCGTCATCGGCGACGACGCGCGGGCGGTGCGGGGCGACGGCACGCCGTTCCCCAACCTCTTCGCCGGCGGCGGCGCGGCGTGCGGCGTCTCGGGGCCCGACGTTTCCGGCTATCTTTCGGGCAACGGCCTGCTCACGGCGCTGGCCTTCGGCTTTCTCGCCGGAGCGGCGGCCCCGGAAAGCGTCAGCGGCTCATCGTGGTCATGACGACGCCGATGCCGACGAACATGCCGCCGGTCGCCCGGTTGAACCATCGCCCGTGCCGGGCGAGCCAGGGGGCGATCTTCTGCGCCGTCTGCGCCAGCAGCATCTCGTAGACGACCTCGACGATCACGAAGGTGCCGCCGAAGATGGCGAGCTCGGTCAGGAACGGCATGCCCGCGACCATGAACTGGGGCAGGAAGGCCGCGAAGAAGATCAGCCCCTTGGGATTGGAGACGGCGACGAGGAAGCCCTGGCCGAACAGGCGCAGCGGCCGCGCGCCGCCCGCCTGGCCGCTGCCGGGCATGGCCGCGGCGAGCGGCGGCGGCGCCCGCCAGGTCCGGTACCCGAGATAGACGAGATAGGCGGCGCCGGCCCACTTCATGACGGTGAACGCCTCCTGCGACGCGGCGAGCAGCGCGCCCAGGCCGACGAGGGAGGCCGCGATCAGCACGAGGAAGCCGAGCGCCCCGCCCAGCACCGTGTAGACCGTGGACCGGAATCCGAAGACCGCGCCGTGCGTCAGCGACAACAGCCCGTTGGGGCCCGGGGTCAGCGAAAGGCCGACGGCCGCCAGCAGGTAGATCAGCCAGAGCTCGATCGTCATGATTGCGGCTGCCCTTCGCGCAACGCCTCGTCCGGCATGGTGTATGGCGGCAACCGCGGCCCGTGGCAAGACGGTTCCCGACACGCCGCGCGCCCGGCGGCCTAAGAGGCCAGCGCGGCGGCGTAGTCCCAGACGAGCTTGAGCGACACGCCGAACAGCGTCACCTCGATCAGGCGGAAGAACAGGCCCTCGGGCATGGCCCCGGCCAGCCAGCGGCCGAGCACGGTGCCGGCCAGCGCCGGCGGCGCCAGCCACAGCGCCAGGCGCAGGTCGAAGGCCGCGAACTGCTGGAGCTGCCAGTAGGGCACGATCTTGGCCGCGTTGACGACGGCGAACAGGATCGTCGCCGTGCCGGCGAAGACGAGCTTCGGCAGGCGCTGCGGCAGCACGTACATCTGGAAGGGCGGGCCGCCGGAATGGGACACGAAGCTCGCCAGCCCGGTGAGGATGCCCCAGACCGTGCCCCGCCCCACATCGGCCGGCCGCGCGGCCGCGCGGCGGTGGCGGCGGCCCAGCCAGACGTTCAGGCAGAAGAAGATGCCCACGAGCCCCACCAGCATGCCGATGAAGGCGCCCGACAGCCGGGCGCCGAGCAGCCAGCCGAGCCCGACGCCGACAAGCGCGGCCGGCGTCAGGATCAGGAGGTTCCGCGCCGAATATTCCTTGCGGTAGAGATAGACGCCGACCACGTCGCTGACGACGAAGATGGGCAGGAGCAGCGCCGCCGCCGCGACCGGCGGCATGACCAGGGCGAGCAGCGGCACCGCCAGCGTGCCCACGGTCGGCACCCCGCCCTTCGACATGCCGACGAGGAACGAGGACAGGACGGCGATCGACACGGCGACGGGCGCTTGCTCGATCACGGCGTTCCCCTTCGGCCCGGCCTTCGCCCCGCCCGCCCCGGCAGGCGGCCGCCGCTCAACCCGCCCGCCCGCCGGGCCGCCGCGCCTTGCCGCGCGCGGCCGGCGCATCCCCGGCCGGGGCGGGCGCGGCCTTCAGCGCCTCCAGCTCGTCCTCGTCGAGGGTCTCCTTCTCCAGCAGGCGGCGGGCCATGGTCTCCAGCAGCGCGCGCCTTTGCGTCAGGAGCGCGACGGCGCGGTCGAAGGCCCGCTCGACGATGGCGCGCACCTCGGCGTCGATGGTCTCCGCCGTGGCCTCGCCGTAGTCGCGCTCCTGCGGAAAGGCCGCGACCGGGCCGGCGCCGAGGAAGGAGCGCTGCTCCTTCTCCAGCGCAACGTGGCCGAGCTTCTGCGACATGCCGTAGCGGGTGACCATGGCGCGGGCGATGTCCGTCACCCTGGCGAGGTCGTCGGCCGCGCCCGTCGACAGGTGGCCGAACACGATCCATTCCGCCGCCCGGCCGCCCAGCAGCACCACCATCTTGTTCTCCAGCTCCTCGCGCGTCATGAGGAAGCGGTCCTCGGTCGGGCGCTGGATGGTGTAGCCGAGCGCGCCGACCCCGCGCGGGATGATCGAGACCTTGTGCACCGGGTCCGAGCCCGGCACCGCCAGCGCCGCGAGCGCATGCCCCATCTCGTGATAGGCGACGACCTCGCGCTCCTTCGGGTTGAGCAGCCGGTTGCGCTTCTCCAGCCCCGCCACGATGCGCTCGATGGCGTTGTTGAAATCCTCCATGCCGACGGCCGCCGCCTTGCGGCGGGTGGCCAGCAGCGTCGCCTCGTTGACGAGGTTGGCGAGGTCCGCCCCGGTGAAGCCCGGCGTCAGCGCCGCCACCTTCTCGGCGTCGACGTCGCCGGCGAGCCGGGCCTTGCGCATGTGGACGCGCAATATGTCGACGCGCCCCTTCTTGTCCGGCCGGTCGATCAGCACCTGCCGGTCGAAGCGGCCGGCGCGCAAGAGCGCCGGATCGAGGATCTCGGGCCGGTTGGTGGCGGCGAGCAGCACCACCCCTGTCGAGGCGTCGAAGCCGTCCAGCTCGACCAGGAGCTGGTTGAGCGTCTGCTCCTTCTCGTCGTTACCCCCCATCGCCGGGCCGATGCCGCGGGCGCGGCCGAGCGCGTCGAGCTCGTCGATGAAGATGATGGCGGGGGCCCTGGCCCGCGCCTGCTCGAACAGGTCGCGCACGCGCGCCGCGCCCACGCCGACGAACATCTCGACGAATTCCGAGCCGGAGATGGAGAAGAACGGCACCTTCGCCTCGCCCGCCACGGCGCGCGCGATCAGCGTCTTGCCGGTGCCGGGCGGGCCGAGCAGCAGCACGCCCTTGGGCATGCGCCCGCCGAGGCGGCCGTATTCCTGCGGGTCCCTCAGGAAATCGACGATCTCCTGCAACTCGGCCTTGGCCTCGTCCACCCCGGCGACGTCGTCGAACGTCACCTTGATGTCGGTCTCGACATAGACCTTCGCCCGGCTCTTGCCGATCTGAAGCAGGCCGCCGCCCGCGCCGCCGACGCGGCGGATCAGGTAGAACCACACGCCCGCGAACAGCGCCATCGGCACGATCCACGACAGAAGGTCGCGCAGGAAGGTGCTCTCGACCTGGCCTGTGACGACGACGTCGTGCCGGCGCAGCTGCTCGGCCAGCCCCGGCTCCACACGGGTGGCGATGAAGCGGGTCTGGCCGCCCTCCAGCGGCTGGCGGAACGTGCCCTGGACGAAAGTGTCGGACACCCGCACCTCGGCGATGCGCCCGGCCTCCAGGTGGGTCTCGAACTCGCTGTAGGGAATCTGCGCCACCTGCGTGGCGGTCGAGAACAGGAGCTGGAAGACCATCAGCCCGATGAAGGCGGCGATCCAGTACCAGATGTTGAACTGCGTCTTCGGGTTCATCGTCGTGCCCTGCCCTGTCCTGCCCCGTTTCGTCCGGCCGCCGTGCCGGCGCCCGTCATGCCGGCATTTTCCCGCCGCACTCTATGGGCCTTGCGCGGATTTGCCGAGCCCCGCCGCCTTCCTGTCTATGCGCCGGCCGCGGCCGGCGGCTTGAGCTGGGTCAATCCCGCCGGCCGCGCGGGGGCGGATTCGACGCCGGCGAAGGTTATGCGATCCGGTTATGAGGCGTTTTCCCCAGAAGGAACCGAACCGCTCCCGGTGCCCTTGACGCGGCCTCCCGGCATCGAACGGGACGACGAAGCCTTGCAACGCACGCGATTGCGGCGAGGTATCGTCGCGCGCACGGTCGATTCGATTTATAACCTGAAGGCATGTCATTGCCCGGATAATGAATTTTACAACCGCGACCCGTGTACGGATGGTAGCAAGGCACGGGCCGTCCTGCCTGTCGCGTCTAGGCGCCAACAAAGGGAGAGTTGGATGAGGAAGTGGAGTTTCTTGACCGTTGCGACGGCAGGCGGGCTGCTGGCGGCGATCGGCGCCGCGCAGGCCGATCTCGTGCATGCGACCTGGGGCGGCGGCGGCGCGATCACGCTGCGCGAGGCCGTGGCCGAGCCGTTCGCGAAGGCGACCGGGATCGGCGTCACCGTGGCCGAGGTGCCCAACACGGCCGGCGTGGTGCGCTCGCCGACGGCCTCGCAGTACGACGCGGTCACCGTCACCTTCTTCGAGGCGGCGGGCATGGCCGACCAGGGCCTGCTCGAGACCTTCGAGGACAGCGACATCCCCGGCCTCGCCGACCTGCCGCCGGACATGGTCGTGCGCGACAGCGCCGGCAAGGTCGTCGGCCTGACCGCCTATTTCGCCTTCTACGGCATCGCCATCAACACCGACTACGTGTCCAGGGACGATTTCAAGTCGTGGAACGACCTCGCCGACCCGAAGTGGAAGGGCAGGCTGGCGGTGACGCGCGCGGTCTATTCCGCGCCCTACGACCTGACCATGTTCGCCTACGCCAATGGCGGCGATTCCGCCGATGTCGAGCCCGGCATGGCCTCGCTCAAGGGGCTGATCGCCAACTCGCTGACCACCTACACCTCGATGGCGCACATGAACACGCTGCTGACCAGCGGCGAGGCCGTGGCCGCGCCCTACTATTCCAGCCGCGTCTGGCACATGCGCGAGGAGGGGCTGAAGAACATCGAGATTGCGGTGCCGGAGGAAGGCGCGCTGATCCTGCCCTATGTCGTCGTCGTGCCGAAGGGCTCGGCCAACAAGGCCGACGTGGCGAAATATCTCGACTATTTGCTTCGGGCCGACGTCCAGGTCAACCTGTCGGTCTCGACCGGCAACATCCCGGCCAGCAACAAGGCCCAGCTTCCCGCCACCTTCGAGGAAAGCTTCGGCATGACGCGCGACGACATGATTTCCCGCATGGTCAACCCCGACTGGAGCCGGATCGTCGAGCACTATGAGGAGCGCACCAACGCCGTCGAGCAGATGATGGCGCAGTAGCGCCCTCGCTCCACGGGCGGCACGGCCGCCGCATGGCGGCCTGCCGTCCCCTTCAGCTCAAGAGAACGCCCCGATGAGTGAACGCGATACCGAGACCCATGCCGGGGCGGCCGGCGCCGTCGACATCCGCGGCGTGTCCAAGCACTATGGCGACGTCGGCGTGCTGCGCGACGTGTCGGTCTGCGTGCCGCCGGGCACCTTCCTGACGCTGCTCGGCCCGTCGGGATGCGGCAAGACCACGCTGTTGCGCCTGATCGCCGGCTTCACCGAGCCGAGCTCCGGCGCCATCGCCATCGACGGCCGCGACGTGGCCGGCGTGCCGACCCAGAATCGGCCCATCGGCATGGTGTTCCAGAACCTGGCGCTGTTTCCCCACTATTCGGTGGCGCAGAACGTCGCCTACGGCCTGAAGCTGCGCAGGATCCCCGCCGGTGAGACCGCGCGGCGGGTCGAGCGCTTCATGGACCTCGTCGGGCTCGCCGGCTACGGCGAGCGCCGCATCTCGCAGCTTTCCGGCGGCCAGAAGCAGCGCGTCGCGCTGGCGCGCTCGCTGGTGCTGGAGCCGTCGATCCTGCTGCTCGACGAGCCGCTCAGCGCGCTCGACCAGCAGTTGCGCAGGCAGCTCCAGTTCGCGTTGAAGGACATACAGCGGAAGCTCGGCACCACCTTCGTCTTCGTCACCCACGACCAGGAGGAGGCGACGCTGATGTCCGACGTGATCGTGGTGATGAATGCCGGCCGCATCCAGCAGGTCGGCTCGCCGGGCGAGATCTACCAGAACCCGCAGAACCTGTTCGTCTCGCGCTTCGTCGGCGAGATCAACGAGATGCCGTGCGAGGTGGTGCGCGCGGGCGGCGGGGAGCTGGAGGTGCGCACGCCCGCGGGCGGCCTCACCCTTCCGGCGGCCGCCGCGCGCGGCTTCGCGCCGGCGGCCGGCGCTGCCGGCGTGCTGTGCATCCGGCCCGAGCAGCTCCACGTGCGCGCCGACGCGGCGGCGCGCCTTCCCGGCATGGTCTCGATGCCGGGAAGCCTGGTCGAGGAGCTCGACCTCGGCCCGGTGCGGCGCACCACGGTCGCGGTCGCCGGCCGCCACCTGCGCAGCCTCACCGTCGGCGGCGAGGCGGCCCGCATGGGCCGCGCCGGCGCGCCGTGCGCGGTGCTGCTGCGGCCGCAGGACCTGCGGCTCTACGAAAGCGCCGACGCGCGCCAGGCCGGCTGACGGGAGCGGAGCATGTATTCCGGAGAGCGCCCGAGATCGGTCCACTATCTGCTTCTGCTGCCCGTTCTGGCGCTGCTCGGCCTGTTCCTGGCGTCGGTCGCGCTCCTGTTTTCCAACGCCTTTTCAGGCGGGGGCGGGTTCTCGCTGCAATATTTCCAGCAAATCCTCGACCGCACCGACTACCAGATCGTGTTCCTGCGCACCTTCGTGGCCTCGGTGGCGATCGCGGTGATCGCCACCGTCCTGTCCTATCCCGTCGCCATGCTCCTGTGGCGCGCCGACAGGTGGCGCAACCTCCTGCTCATCGTCGTCCTCATCCCCTGGCTGGTCAGCCTGGTGATCCGCACCTATGGCTGGATCGTGCTGCTGGGGCCCAAGGGCGTCATCAACGGCATGCTGCAATGGCTGGGCCTGCTCGACCAGCCGGTCAGGCTGATGTTCAACGACACCGGCCTCGTCATCGGGCTGGTGCATGTGCTGATGCCGTTCGCGGTGATCTCCATCCTGTCGTCGCTGCTGACCATCGAGGACAATCTGGAGGAGGCGAGCCGCGTGCTGGGCGCCCGCCCGTGGCAGACGCTGACCCGGATCGTGCTGCCGCTGTCGCTGCCGGGCGCGTTCACGGCGCTGATCGTCATCTTCCTGGCCTCGATGGGCGCCATCGTCACGCCCATCCTGCTCGGCGGCGTCAGCCAGAAGTTCGTCGGCACGCAGATCTACCAGGAGGTCATGTACGCCTTCAACATGAACAAGGCGGCCGCCTGGGCGCTGTGCCTGCTCGTCGTCAGCCTGCTCGGGCTTCTGGCGCTGAAGGCGATCGAGCGGCGCGTGCTGCGCAACCACGAACAGGGGGCACGAACGTGACAGGGACAATGCGCATCCTCGGCATCGCGCTGCTTCTGGCGCTGCCGCTGCCGATCCTCATCGTGGTCGGCTCCTCGTTCAACCCCGGCGGCTACATCAGGTTCCCGCCCGACGGCTTCAGCCTGAGATGGTACGTCGAGGCCTTCGCCGACCCGCGCTGGCCGCGCGCCTTCGGCGTCAGCCTCCTCATCGCCGCCGTCTCAGCCGTGCTGGTGACGGCCACCTCGTTCCTGACCGCCTATTTCTCGCTGCGCTACGCGCCGCGTCTGGGCGCGGCGCTGGAGATCGCGATCTTCTCGCCGCTGTTCTTCCCGAGCGCGGCCATGGGTGTCGGCTTCGTCGTGCTCCTGGCCAGGTTCGGCCTCGTCGGGGTGATGGGCGGCATCGTCCTGGCGCACCTGGTCGTGACGCTCCCCTTCGCCTACCGCCCCATCCACGTCGCCATGCGCAGCATCGATCCCGACATCGTGCGCGCCGCCAACGTGCTCGGCGCCAGCGAGTGGCGCGCCGTGCGCGACATCGTCCTGCCGATGACGCGCTCGGGCATCATGACGGCGCTGCTGTTCTCCGGCATCATCTCCTTCGACGAGGTGACGGTGACCATGTTCCTGATCGGGCCGCACATCACCACGCTGCCGGTGCAGATCTACGCCTTCATCCAGGACACCTCGTCGCCGGTTCTGGCCGCGATCTCGACGATCAGCGTGGTGATGACGCTGGTGGCGGTGGTGCTTCTGGAGCGCACCGTGGGGCTTGCCTTCTTCGTGCGCCGCGAGACGGCCTGAGCGCCGCCGCCGCGCTTGCGGTCACGCCCTGGCGTCGCGCAGGCGGATCAGCCCGGCGAGCGGCGACGACCCCCCGGCCAGCCGGCGCAGCTCGGCGTTGAGCTCGTCGACGAAATGCGCCGCAAGGCGCGTCATCTCGCGGTCGCGCCGGCGCACCAGGTTGAAGGTGAACTCGATGGCCGGCGCGAACGGGATCGGCACCACGCCGAGCTCGCGCCACCTTTGCACGCCGAGCGGCTCCACCAGCGCCACGCCGAGCCCCCGGCTCACCAGCACGTTGGCCTCCGCCGAGGAGAACACCTCGGTGCGCATGGTGCGGATCACGCCGTGCTGCTCGAACAGCGCGTCGGTCAGGTGCCGCATGCGGCTGTTGCGGGTGAACGAGACGAACTCCTCGCCCTCGAGGTCCTTCGGCCCGACGACCGCGCGGCCGGCGAGCCGGTGGTCCTTCGGCACGGCGCACACCGCCTGCGCGTGCAGAAGCGGCGTGGTGACGAGCGAGGGATGCTGGAACTGCGTGACCGAGAAACCGAGGTCGACGTTCTGGTTGAGGATGTCGCTGGCGACGGAGCTGGAGACGTCGAGCGAGGCGCTGACGGCGCTGTTCTGCCGCAGCACCGAGACGATCACGTCGGCGACGATGGTGTGGCCGATGGAGGCGGCCGAGACGATGCGCAGCTCGCCCGAGCGGAAGTTGCGCAGGTCGTCGGCGAAGCGCTCGATGTTGGCGACCGAGGCGAGCAGCCGCCGCGCCTCCTCGTAGACCAGCCGCGCCTCCTCCGTCGGCACCAGCCGCTTGCGCACGCGCTGGAACAGCGTCAGGCCGAGATCGACCTCCAGCCCCGACAGGATCTTGCTCATCGCCGGCTGCGAGACGAACATCTTCTCCGCCGCCGCGGTGACGGTCCCGGCTTCCATGAACTGGATGAACGCCTCGAGCTGGCGGTGCGTGATGCGCATGGCGGCGCCTCCTCCCCGGAGCGGGAAGCTACAACATAACGGCCGGTTATGAACAGGGGCAAAAAAGCAATTTGCCGCGCCGAATCCGATGCGAATAATGAACCTGCCTGACGGCTCCGTTCAGAGCGCGGCGGCGCGAAACCCGGAAAGAAGGATGACGCCGCGCGCACATAACCTGCGACTATGGACTCCGCACCTTCCTTCCGCATCCCAGCAACTGGCAGCACATCACGATGACACAGCCCATGCCGGCATCCGACACACGCCTTCCGATCGACCGCTGGGTCGACGAGCTTGCGCGCATGAGCGTCGCCGAGCGCCATGCCGCCATCGAGGCGTATCGGTTCCCGGCCAATATCGGCAGCCTGATCCGCGAGGCGGCGGCGCAGACGCCGGACACGACGGCCCTGTCCTTCTTCGAGGCCGGCCGCACGCTCACCTATGCCGAGCTCGACCGCATGGTCGACCGCGTCGCGCTGGCGCTCGCCGCGCAGGGCGTGGCCTTCGGCGACAAGGTCGGCGTCATGCTGCCCAACATCCCGGAATTTCCGCTGTGCTGGCTGGCGCTGATGCGCATCGGCGCGGTGATGGTGCCGGTCAACCTGCGCTACACCGGCCGCGAGCTCGCCTATGTGCTCGACGATTCGCAGGCCCGCTTCCTCGTCATCCACGACACCTGCGCAGAGCAGCTGCGGGCCGCGCGCGCCGGCGCGGCCGGCTCCTTTCCGGCCGACGAGCGCATCGTCCTCGTCGGCGCGGCCGCCGGCGGGGCGCTCGCCCGCTTCGAGGACATCGTCGCCGCGACCGCGGAAGGCGGCCGCTACGAGGGCGTCGAGCCCGGGCACGACACGCTGGCCAACATCCAGTACACCTCCGGCACCACCGGCTTCCCCAAGGGCTGCATGCTCACCCATCGCTACTGGCTGGGCGCCGGGCTGGTCAACGCGGTGCGCGACGGCAAGCGCTTCCACCGCGTGCTGGCGGCCACGCCCTTCTTCTACATGGACCCGCAATGGCTGCTGATCCTCGCCGCCTACCATCGCGGCACGCTGTTCGTCGCCGCCCGCCAGAGCGCCAGCCGCTTCGCCGGCTGGCTGCGCGAGCACCGCATCAACTTCTGCCTGTTTCCCGAGATCGTCATGAAGCAGCCGGAGGCGCCCGGCGAGCGGCTGACGGAGCTGCGGCGCGCCAACATCTACGGCGTGCGCAAGCAGGCCCATGCGCGGCTGCGCGAGCGCTTCAACGCCCCGGCCATGGAGGCCTTCGGCATGACCGAGGTCGGCCCCTGCCTCTACATGCCGCTCGATGCGACCGACATGATCGGCTCCGGCTCGTGCGGGATTCCCGCGCCCTTCCGGCAGGTGCGCATCGTCGACGAGACCGGCGCAGACGTGCCGGCCGGCGAGATCGGCGAGCTGGTCGTGCGCGGGCCGGGCATCATGCAGGGCTACTACCGCCGCGAGGACGCCAACCGCGACTCCTTCTTCGGCGAATGGTTCCGCACCGGCGACCTGTTCCGGCGCGACGAGCGCGGCTATCACTACATCGTCGGCCGGTTGAAGGACATGGTGCGCCGCGCCGGCGAGAACATCGCCGCCCGCGAGGTCGAAGCCGTGCTGCGCAACATGGACGAGGTCGAGGAGGCGGCCGTCGTGCCGGTTCCCGACCCGACGCGCGGCGAGGAGGTCAAGGCCTATATCCAGCCGCGCGATCCCGCCGAGGCCGGCGACGCGCTGATCGGGCGCATCCTCGCCCATTGCGCCGGGAACCTCGCCGCGTTCAAGGTGCCGCGCTACCTCGAATTCGTGAGCGAGATTCCGCGCACGGCCTCGCAGAAGATGGCGAAGTCCAAGCTGGTGGAAGGCCGCGCCGACCTGCGGCAAGGATCGTTCGACCGCGTGGAGGGACGCTGGATATGACGCGCGAGCCCCCGATCTGGACGCTGACGGCGACGCAGTTGCAGGCGAGGCTGCGCACGGGCGCGCTGTCGGCCGAGGCGGTGATGGCCGCGACGCTGGAGCATGTCGCCCGCCGCGAGGGCGACCTCAAGGCGTTCTCCCATGTCGACGCCGAAGGCGCGATGGAAGCCGCGCGGCAGGCCGACCGCAGGCTGGCGCAAGGCGCCGCGCCAGGGCCGCTGCACGGCATCCCCGTCAGCGTCAAGGACCTGATCGGCGTGCGCGGCCTGCCGCTGACCTACGCTTCCCGCGTCTTCGAGCACGACGTGGCCGAGGACGACGTTTCCGCCGTCGCCCGCCTGCGCGCGGCCGGCGCGATCCCGTTCGCCAAGTCGACCACGCCGGAATTCGGCCACAAGGTGCTGACCGACAGCCCGCTGGTCGGCGTCAGCCGCAACCCGTGGAACCCGGCGCTCACCTGCGGCGGCTCCAGCGGCGGGGCGGGCATCGCCGCCGCCATGGGCTTCGGCCCGCTGCACGTCACCAGCGACGGCGCCGGCTCCGGCCGCATCCCCGCCGCCTGCTGCGGCGTCGTCGGCCTGAAGCCGACATGGGGCGCGGTGGCGCACGAGGCGACGACCGACCTGTTCGGTTCGCTGACCTGCCTCGGGCAGATGGCGCGCACCGTCGCCGACGTCGCGCTTTTGTTCAACGCCATGAAGGGGCCGGACCCGCGGGACCCGTGGTCGCACGGCGGCTCGGCCGGGCCGGTCGGCCTGCCCGACGACCCGGTGGCCGCACTTTCGGGGCTGCGCTTCCGCCTGGCGCTGCGCACCAACAACGACTGGGTGCATCCGCACGTGGAGGCGCGCGTGCGCGCCGCCGTCGAGGCGCTCGCCGGGGCGGGCGCCCGCGAGGTGGCGCTGCCGGGGCCGGTCCGGCCGGACATCGCCTCGGCGCTGGTGCTGATGCGCGCCTATCAGTCGGCGCGCTTCGGCGCGCTGATCGCCGCCGAGGGCCACCGCATGGACCGCACGGTGCGCCTCGGCCTCGATCCCGCCAACGCGATCTCCTACGAGCGCCTGCGCGACGCCCAGCGCGCCCGCACCGACATGTTCCGCGAGGTCGAGCGCCTTCTCGACGGCGCCGACGTGTTCATCACGCCGACGGTGGCGGCCCCGCCGCCGCCGGTCGAACAGCAGGCCGACGCGCCGCTCGTCGTCGACGGCGTCGAGCGCGGGCCGCTGCGCCAGGCGTGGTATCCCTACACCATCCCCTACAACGCCACCGGCCATCCGGCGATCTCGGTGCCGTGCGGCTTCACCGATGCCGGCCTGCCGGTGGGCATCCAGATCGCCGGGCGCTGGCACGACGAGGCGCGCCTGCTCGCCGTCGCCGCCGCGCTCGAGAAGCTGATGCCGTGGGCCGACGTCTGGCCGGCGGCGGCCGGCCACGGGCAAGCGTGAGGGCATCGCCATGATCATCGACTATGGAAGCAGACCCCCGGTCGCGGCCTTCCGGCCCGGCGATGTCGGGCACCTGCAACGCTATCGCTCGGTCTACAGGGAAAGCGAGGCCTCGGCCGCGCCGGCCGGGGATCTCGCCGCCTATCTCGCCGAATACGACGCCGCGGGCGTCGGCCACATCTGCGTCAAGGCGCGCGACCTCGAGACCACCTATGGCTGGCGCATCGCCAACGAGGACGTGGCCGCCTTCTGCGCCGGCCAGGGCGGCCGCTTCGTCGGCTTCGCCGGCGTCGATCCCAACAAGGGCATGACGGCGGTGCGCGAGCTGGACCACGCCGTGCGCGTGCTCGGCCTGCGCGGGCTCAACCTGCAATGCTTCGAGCACAAGGTCGCCATCAACGACCGCCGCATGTACCCGCTCTACGCCAAGTGCATCGAGCTCGACATTCCGGTCAACATCCACACCTCGATCAACTTCGCCACCTCCTCGCTGATGAAGTACGGCCACCCGCTGCTGCTCGACGAGGTGATGGTCGACTTTCCCGAACTGCGCGTGTGCGCCTCGCCGCCGGGCTTTCCCTGGGTCCACGAGCTGATCGGCGTCGCCTGGCGGCACGCCAACGTCTCGATCGGGCTGGTGGCGGTGCGGCCGAAATACCTGACGGTCGCGCATTCCGGCTACGAGCCGCTGCTGCAATACGGCCGCACGGTGCTGAAGGACCGCATCATCTTCGGCTCGGCCTATCCGCTCGCCCCGGTGCAGCGCACCATCGACGAGATCAGGGCGCTGCCGCTGCCCGAAGACGTCGTGCATCTGTGGCTCTATGAGAACGCGAGGCGTTTCCTGAGGCTCCCGGACGTTGCGGCCGGGCCGGCCTGATCCGGCCGGCCGGTGGAATCGAGCCGGGGAAATCGCCATGCACACGTCGAGCGCGAAGCGGGAAGGCAGGGCCGGCGCCAGCCGCCGCCGGACGGGCCGATGAGCGGCGCGTCGGGCCGCGCCTATCTCGCCATTCCGGGACCGACCGTGGTGCCCGAACGGGTGCTTGCGGCCATGCACCGCCCGTCGCCCGACATCTATGACGGCGCGCTGGTCGCCATGATGCCGGGGCTGATCCGCGACCTGCGCCGCCTCGCCGTTTCCGACACGGCCGACGTCGCCATCTACATCGCCAACGGCCACGGCGCCTGGGAAGCGGCCATCGCCAACATGTTCTCGCGCGGCGACCGGGCGCTGGCGCTGGCGACCGGGCTTTTCGGCAGCGGCTGGGCCGCGCATGCGCAAGCAATGGGCGTGAAGGTCGACGTGCTCGACTTCGGCCTGCGCGCGCCGGTGGATCTCGCGCGGGTCGAGGAGGCGCTCGCCGCCGACCGCGACCATGCCGTCAGGGCCGTGCTGGTGACGCATGTCGACACCGCCACCTCGATCCGCAACGACATCGCCGGCCTGCGCGCCGTGCTCGACCGGCTGGGCCACCCGGCGCTGCTCGCCGTCGACGCCGTCGCCTCGCTGGGCTGCGAGGCGCTGCGCTTCGACGACTGGGGCGTCGACGTGATGATCGCGGCCAGCCAGAAGGGCCTGATGCTGCCGCCGGGGCTGGGCTTCGTCTGGTTCTCGCGGCGCGCCCGCCGGCTGAGTCTCGGATCGGACCTCGCCACCCCCTACTGGGACTGGCACGCGCGCACCGGCGACGTCGAGTTCTACCGCCATTTCGCCGGCACCGCGCCGACGCATCACCTGTTCGGCCTGCGCGAGGCGCTGACGATGCTGCTGGACGAGGAAGGGCTCGGCCGCGCCTGGGCCCGCCACGCGGCGCTGGCGCGCGCGGTGTGGGCGGCCTTCGACGCATGGTCGGCCGGCGGCGACATCGCCATGAACGTGGCCGATCCCGCCTGCCGCTCGCACGCGGTGACGGCGGCGCGGCTCGGCGGCGGGGCCGCGCAGCGCCTGCGCGACTGGGTGCCGGCCCATGCCGGGGTGACGCTCGGCGTCGGCATCGGCATGGTCCGGCCCGGCGAGGCGGCGGCGGGCGATCATCTGCGCATCGCCCATATGGGCCATGTCAACGCCCACATGACGCTCGGCGCGCTGGCGGCCATGGAGGCGGGGCTTGCCGCGCTCGGCGTGCGCCGCGGCGGCGGCGCGCTGGAAGCGGCGGCCGCCGCCATCGGCGCGGCGTGACGGCGCGCCGCCGGATCGACGAAACAGGAAAGGAAGACGCCATGAACGGAGCCGACATGCTCTGCGACGTGCTGCTGGCCAACGGGGTGGACGTATGCTTCGCCAATCCCGGCACGTCGGAGATGCACTTCGTCGCCGCGCTCGACCGCAAGCCGGCCATGCGCTGCGTGCTCGGCCTGTCGGAGGGCGTGGTCACCGGCGCGGCCGACGGCTATGCCCGCATGGCCGACCGGCCGGCCGCCACGCTGCTGCATCTGGGGCCGGGGCTGGCGAACGGCCTCGCCAACCTGCACAACGCGCGCCGCGCGCGCACGCCGATGCTCAACATCGTCGGCGACCACGCCACCCATCATCTGGAACTCGACGCGCCGCTGACCAGCGACATAGAGAGCCTGGCGCGGCCGATGTCGCACTGGGTCGGCCGGGTGCGCGACGCCGCCGACGTGCGCGCCCGCACCGAGGAGGCCTATGCCGCGGCCCTGTCGCGCCGCGGCGTGTCGACGCTGATCCTGCCGGCCGACGCCGCCTGGGGCGAGGTCGAGGCCGCCGCGCCGCAGCCGGTTGCGCCGCCCGCGCCGCAGCCCGCGCCGGCGCGGGAGCTGGAACGGGCGGCCACGGCGCTGCGCGGCGGCAGGAAGGCCGCGCTCATCCTCGCCGGCAGGGCGCTGCGCGCCGGCGCGCTGGAAGCGGCCGGCCGCATCGCCGCCGCGACGGGCGCGGCCCTGCTTTCCCAGACCGCCCCCCGCACCGCGCGCGGCGCGGGGCGGGCGGTCGCCCCGCGCATCCCCTATGCGGTCGAGCAGGCGGTGGCGGCGCTCGCCGGGTTCGAGGTCGCCATATGCGTCGGCGGCGGCCAGCCGGTCGCCTTCTTCGCCTATCCGGGCAAGCCCGGCCGCCTGCTGCCTCCGGGCTGCGAGGTCATCGAGCTGGCCGGCCCCGGGCACGATCTCGACGCCACGCTGGAGGCGCTGGCCGGCGAGGTCGGCGCCGGCCCCGGCGCGCCCTTCGCCCGCGGCCGGCTCGCGCAGCGCGACATTCCCGCGCCTGCCGGCCCGCTCGACGCCGACACGGTCTCGATCGCGGTCGCGCGCGCCCTGCCGCAGGACGCCATCGTCTGCGACGAGTCGATCACCTCCGGCGGCCGGCTCGCCGCGCTCGCGCCAAGCCTGCCGCCGCACGACCACCTGATGCTGACGGGCGGCGCCATCGGCATCGGCATCCCGCTCGCCGCCGGGGCGGCCATCGCCTGCCCGGACCGCAAGGTGGTCGCGCTCCAGGCCGACGGCAGCGGCATGTATACGGTGCAGGGCCTGTGGACGCAGGCGCGGGAGAACCTCGACATCGTCACCATCGTGCTCGCCAACCGCGCCTACGCCATCTTGCAGGGCGAGATGCGCAATGTCGGCGTCAACCGCTTCGGCCGCAACGCGAGCCGCATGCTCGACCTCGGCGACCCGGCGCTGGACTGGTGCGCGCTGGCCAACGGCATGGGCGTCGAGGCCGGTCGCGCGGAGACGGTGGAGGAGTTCACGGCCCTGCTCGACGCCGCCCTGTCGCGTCGCGGCCCGTTCCTGATCGAGGCGCTGATCTGAGCGTCGCGGCGGCCATCCGGGGATGAGCGCAGGATCGCGGCGGCGGTACCGGCCGCCGCCGCGATCCCGGCCTGCGCTCCGGGCGGGACCCCCCTTCCCGACCGGCGCGGCTGTCCTCCTCAGCCGGCACCGGCGGGAGAGACCGCCGCCACGACGAGGGGCGCCGCCGGGACATGACGGCGCGCCTCCAGCGAGCGCAGGAAACGCCGCACGAACAGCAGCGTCGTCAGAAGCAGGCCCGGATAGCCGATCCCCGCCATCAGATAGGGAAACAGCGCGTTGCCCTGCTGCACGGACGGCAGGTTGAACGACAGCAGGCCGAGCGTGATGATGCCGCCGAACACCCACATGGCGAGCAGCCACAGCCCGGTCTCCCAGCCGCTCAGCCGCCGGCCCCAGCCGGCCGACGGCGGGACGGCGGCCGCCTCGTCGCCGGACGCGGCCGGCGCGCGCAGCCCCATCGTCAGGAGGTCGTAGACCAGCACGCCGACGCCGGACGCGAAGACCATGCCGAAGACCGGCACCGAGACCTTGGCGAACTGCATGGCCGGCGCCACGTCGCCGCTGAACCAGTCGAGGCCGAGCGTGCGGTAGACGAACACCTGCACCGTGCCGCCGATGGCGAAGACGAAGCCCAGCCCGAGCATGCCGGTGAAGACCAGCCAGAAGGCGAGCCGCCCCGGCCGCTGGTCGAAGGCGGCCAGCCCGCGCATGATCGGCACGGCATAATAGGCGGCGGCGAGGCCGAGCATGCCGAAGGTGCCGAACAGCGCCAGATGCGCGTGGCTCAGCGTCACCCATGTGCCGTGCGACCACACATTGGTCAGCGCGAAGGTCATGGTGAAGCCGAGGATGCCGGCCCCGACCTGCTCCAGCACCACCGAACCGAGCAGGAAGGAGAAGGCCGGCATGTTGGCGACCGGCTTTCCGTCCTGGTGGGCGTCGAGATAGATGTGCCAGAAGCAGAAGATCAGCGGCAGCGGCTCCAGCGCGCTGAACAGCGAGCCCCAGAACTGCCAGAACTCGGGCGTGCCGATCCAGAAATAGTGATGGGCGTTGCCGAGCAGGCCCGACAGCCACACCAGCGAGATGCCCCAGAACACGGCGTAGCCGACCGACTTGACGTTGGCGCCGAACATCAGCACCAGCAGGAAGCCGACCAGCGCGATGTGGATGACCTCCCACACGCCCTCGACCCAGTAGTGGACGACGTACCAGCGGAAATATTCCTGCACGTCCAGCCGCTCGACGAAGGCCATGCCGAAAATCCACACCAGCGTCAGCGCCACCACGCCGAGGCCGAGGCCCCAGTGGATCTCGTTCCACTGCGCGCGCGGCGGGAAGGTGCGCAGCACGACCCAGCACAGGATGGCGAAGCCGATCAGGATCACCACGTCGGCGATGCGCCCGGCCTCCAGATACTCAAGGCCCTCCTGAAGGAGCGGCTGGCCCATCCACCAGCCGGCCACGCCCTGCTGGGCAAGAACCTGGGTCAGCGCGTTCCACGCCACCACGGCCAGGAGCGCGTAGAACAGCACCTTGATCAGCCACGGCTCGGCCAGCTCGCGCTTCGACAGCAGCGGGCCGACGAACAGGATGGTGGCGATGAAGCCCGACAGCACCCAGAAGATGGCGAGGTTGACGTGCTGCGAGCGCAGCACGTTGAAGTTGAGCATGCCGGCCAGCAGCGTCGGGTCGATGTGCTGGGCCGCCAGCAGCAGGCCGAACGCGGTCTGGAGGAAGAACAGCACCAGCATGACCATGAAGAAGCGCAGCGACAGCCGCTGCGTCTCGTATTCGATCCGGATCATGGCTTGGTCTCCCCGAGGCTGCGGATGAAGGCGACGATGGCGGCGACCTCCCCGGCCTCCAGCATGTCGGCGAAGGAGGGCATGGCGCCCGGCTCGAACCCGGCGACGATGCGCGCGTCGGGGTCGAGGATCGACTGGGTCAGGTAGGCCTCGTCGACCGCGACGGCCGAGCCGTCGGCGAGCGTGGTCGTCGAGCCGTAGAGTCCGCCCCAGCCGGGGCCGACCAGCCGCTGGCGGTCGGTGGCGTGGCAGGCCGTGCAGCCGTTGTCGACCGCCAGCGCCTCGCCATGGGCGACCGCCGAGACCGGCGCGGCCGCGGCTGCGCCCTCCTGCGGGGTTGCCGTCGCGGCGGCGCGCAGGGCGGCGGGAAGCGGCGTCGCCTGCGGGAAGGACAGCCCGTCCACCGCCGGCGTCGGCGGCCAGCCTTCGGTGTTCATCTGCGAGGTGTATTTGAGGAAGGCGATCAGGTTGCCGATCTCCTCGCGGGTCAGCGGCAGGTTGGGCATGGTGGTCGCCTTGCCGCCGCGCCGCGCGATGCGCTCGGCGGCGGCCGGGTACGCCTCCAGATAGGCGTCGAGGTCGTCGGTGCCGGCCTCGGCGGCGATGGCCGGGTCCTGCAGGTGGCGCCGCACCGCGCCGCTCGTCGGCCACGCCCCGGCCGAGGGGAGGAAGGCCTCCAGCCAGGCCGGGCCCGCCTTGTCGTAGAGCTTGGTCAGGTCGGGCGCGAAATAGGCGCCGTTGCCGACGATGGTGTGGCAGCCCATGCAGTTGTAGGACTGGAACACGCGCTTGCCCTCGACGGCGTCGAAGCCGGCATAGCCGACCTGCGACGGCACGGCCTGCCCGCGCGAATCGAGGAACGAGACCGCCGACAGCGCGACGAACAGGATGGCCATCAGGCCGAGGACGGCGAGCGCGCGGCGGCGCTTCAGTCCCTCGTGGCACGGCTCGCCCGGCTTGCAGCTCATGATGCGTCCTCCGTGCCGGCAGGTTCGCCGCAGCCGCAGGCCGGCCGCTTCTCGCGCTCCAGCGCGTCGTGCTCGAACAGCGTGCCGAGGCTGTCCAGGAAGGCGTAGAAGACATAGACGGCGAGCACGAAGCCGACCGCGAAATAGGCGAGCCACATGGCCCGCGATTCCGGCCAGTACTGGAAGTCGCGCCAGTAGGGCCACGACAGCGCCAGGCTCGCCGCGCTGGCCAGGATCGCCAGCGCCATCCGGATGATGTGTTGTGCAGTCATGTCCCCCTCCGCTGCCCTGTGCCGGCGGAGACGACGCCGCGCCGGCGACACGCGCGCCGGCGAGGCCCGGCGCGACGGCACGGCGCCTCTCCGCCTTCCTTCCGCGGCGGCCGAACGGTGAGTCGCCGGGAAATCGGTATTCAGATTGCCAATTCATAATCGCTATAATTGGTATTGTAAATACCAATTAAGAGGCGGCATGTCAGGCAGCCGGCAGGGCAGGAAGCCGCGCGAGCGGGACGGCCGAAGCCTTGCCGGCCGGCGTGGTTCTGCTAGAGGAGCTCCGCGAGGATCGCGCCGGCGGCCGGCGATGCGCCCCGTTACGGGAGGAGGATATGTCGAGAACCACGCCCGCGACGCTCGCGCTTTCCCGGCTGGGCGTCGATTTCTCCGTGTCGTCCTACGACTACGATCCCGGGGCGGAGCGCGTCGGCCTCCAGGCCGCCGGGGCGCTCGGCGTGTCGCCGGCGATCGTGCTCAAGACGCTGATGGTGGAGGTCGACGGCAGGCCGGCCTGCGTGGTGGTGCCGTCCGACCGCGAGGTCAACATGAAGAAGGTGGCGGCGGCGTTCGGCGGCAAGTCGGCGCAGATGATGAAGCCGGCCGACGCCGAGCGCCTGACCGGCTACAAGGTCGGCGGCATCAGCCCGTTCGGCCAGCGCAGGCGGGTGCCGACCGCGGTCGAGGAGATGGCGACGCTGGAGGAGCTGGTGTTCCTGAACGGCGGCCGGCGCGGCCTGCAGATCAGGATCGGCCCCGGCGATCTGCTGCGGGCGCTGGACGCAAGCGCCGCCGACCTCGTGCGCTGACGCGGCCCGGAACCGCCATCGGCGCGCGCCCCTCGCCGTCTCGGCGATGCGTTTCCAGCGGCCTCATCGGGCGTATCCGAGATAATAGAGGCCGGCGAGGATGAACAGGCCGATGAAGACGGTCTCGGCGACCACCAGCGCCACCGCGTCGCCGCCGACGTCGAGCACCCGGCGCAGCGACGTCTTGATGCCGACGGCGACGATGCCGGCCAGCAGCGCCCAGCGCGAGGTCGCGCCGCCGAGCTCGGCGACGGTTTCGGGAATGAGGCCGAACGAGTTCAGCGCCGCGAGCGCGAGGAAGGCCAGCACGAAGCCGGGCAGCAGCGGCGGGCGCCTTGCCGTTCCCGCGTCCTGGCCGAGATTGCGCGTGGCGAGCGAGAAGACGATCACCACCGGCGCCAGCATGGTCACGCGGATGAGCTTGACCAGCGTCGCCGTCTCGCCCGCCTCCGGCGACACCGAGAAGCCGGCGCCGACCACCTGCGCCACGTCGTGGATGGTGCCGCCGAAGAAGATGCCGGTGGCGCGCGCGTCGAGCCCGAGCGCGTCGGCCAGGATCGGGTAGCCGATCATGGCCAGCGTCGACAGCACGGTCACCGACAGCACGGTGAAGATCAGGTTGCGCTCGGAGAACTCGTTCTTCGGCAGCACGGCGGCGATCGCCATGGCGGCGGAGGCGCCGCAGATCGCCACCGCGCCGCTGCTCAGCAGCGCCAGCCGCCAGCCGCGCCCCAGCAGCCGCGCCGCGACCAGCCCGAAGCCGACCGTCGCCGCGATCGCGAGAACCAGAAGCAGGATGGTGGAGGCGCCGAGCCCCAGCAGCAGGTCGACGCTGATGCGCATGCCCAGAAGCGCCACGCCCAGCCGCAGCACCGTGCGGGCGCACAGGTCGATCCCGCGCACGCAGCGCCCGTCCTCGGACAGGAAATGGAAGGCGATGCCGAGAAGCAGCGCCATCAGCATCGCCGGCGCGCCGTAGTGGTCCGACAGGAACTGGGCCGCAAGGGCGATCGCGCCGGTCACCGCCACCCCGGGCCAGAAGCTCCACAGCGTCGAGGGCAGGTTCCGGAAGCGGCGCCGCGTTCCCGTCGTGATGGTCATGTCGAGGTCTCCGATTCCGCATCCCGCGCCCGGGGGGCACGCCACCCGCCCGGCCACCGCGGCGCATCGTCTCCTGTTTCCTCGCGCCCGGCCACCACGACGCGGCGATCCGCCGCTTGCGCACCGAGTAGCGCCACGCGGTGATGGCGCGCAAGGGCATGAAGATCGCCGGCGCCTCCGGTTTCGGCGGCACACCGCCTTCTGGATCGAGGGGCCGGAAGGGCTCGACGCCGACCGGCCGATGCTCGATCTCAGGCAGGACGGCGCGCCGATCGACCTCGCGCCGGCGGGAGGGCGGCCTCAGCCGGCGGGAAACGTCCTGTGCCAGTGCTGCGCGATCTCCCGCCGCTTGCAGATCCAGACGTCGGGAAAGCCGCGGATATGGTCGAGGAAGCGGGCGAGGCCGCTGGAGCGGCCGGCATGGCCGATGACGCGCAGATGCAGGCTGACGGTCATCATCTTCGGCCGGTCCCTGCCTTCCCGATACATGACGTCGAAGGTCTCCTTCATGTATTCGAAGAAGTCGCTGCCGGTGACCATGGCGCCGCGGATGTACTTGGTGTCGTTGTTGACGAGGTTGTGCGGCACGACGAGATGCGCCTTCCCGCCGACCCGCAGCCAGTAGGGCAGCTCGTCGTTGTAGGCGTCCGAATCGTAGAGGAAGCCGCCATGCTCGACGACGAGCCTGCGCGTGTTCACGCTGGGGCCGTAACGGCAGTACCAGCCGTCCGGGCGCCGGCCGGTCGCCCGCTCGATGCCGAGGACGGCCTGGCGGATGCGCTCGCGCTCCTGCTCCTCGCTCATGCCCTGGTGGTGCTCCCAGCGCATGCCGTGGGCGCACACGTCGTAGTTGCCGTCGCGGATGGCCTCGCACACGGCCGGGTTGCGCTCGAGGGCCAGGCTGCAGGCATAGACGGTGGCCGGCAGCCCGCGTTCCTCGAACAGGCGGTGCAGACGCCAGAAGCCGACGCGGCTGCCGAACTCGAACATGGATTCGGCGGCGAGGTCGCGCCCGGGAAGGTTGAGGCTGCCGCCCTCCACGAGGCCCGTTTCGCTGCGCTCGTCGCCGTCGGGAACCGACGGCTCCCCGCCTTCCTCGTAGTTGATGCAGAAATTGACGGCCAGGCGCGCGCCGCCCGGCCATTGCGGATGGGGCGGGACCGCGCCGTAGCCGACGAAGTCGCGGGTGGGGGTATAGGGCATGGTCATGTCGCTCAACGGTCCGGGTGAAGCGTCGCGCTTACGCGAATTGGATGGGCAAGCGGCTCGAAGACCGCATCGTCGTTCTCGCCGGTGACGGACATGGCGACGAGGAAGTCGGCGGGCGCCTCCAGCGTCGACAGCCCGAAATGCCATACGTTGCGGTGATAGGTGACGCCCTGTCCGGGCTGGGCGACGAAGGCGGCGAGGGTCGCGGGGTCGGCGGCGCCCCGCTCGTCGCCCAGGGCGACGACCACCAGCAGCCGCGTCGGCCCCAGCGGCACGAAGGTCTGGTTGGAATAGGGATGCCGCTCCATCCGGTCGACGACGAGCGGCAGGGCGGTCCGTTCCTTGATCCGGCTGATCCACAGCGACGGCGTCTTCGCCTCCGGCTGGGCGGCGAAGGCCTCCGTCAGGTGCAGCCGGCGCTCGAGCCCGAGATGCTCGACCACGACGCCATACGGCGCGAAGGCGGCCGTCGTCAGCGGCCGGGCGACGATGACGGGGATATCGGATCGGGAGCGGCCGTCGTCGCCGCAGGTGGAAGACCCGGCGGCGCGGTCGGTCGGCGCGGTCCGGGAAGGGTCGCTTGGCAGGCAGGTCATGGCAGATTTCGATGTTCCGAGCGAACCGCATATGTCGCGAGAAAGCCCTGCGTGATGTTTTCCAGGTGGACGGCCATGGCGTCGCGCGCCTGCTCGGCGTTTCCGTCCAGAAGCGCGTCGATGATGCGCAGATGCTCCTCGGAGGCCTCGGCGCTGCGGCCGGGAACCCGCTCGATGTTGGACATGCGGATGCGCCGCCGCGCGTCCCTGAGGATGTTGGCCAGCGAGCGGTTCGTGCAGTAGTCGCAGACGATGTCGTGCAGCTCGTCGCCGGCCTGCCAGGTCTCGATGCGTCCTTCCGTGGCGAGATCGGGATGCTGCACGGCGTCGCGGACCTTCGCGAGCTCTCCGGCGGGGATGCGGCCGGCCGCGAGCATGACGGCCTCCGGCTCGAGGAGCCGGCGCACGTAGAGCAGCTCCAGCACCTCGCCGACGCCGACCTCGCGGACCATGATGGTGCCGTTGACGAGGCGCACGAGATAGCCCTCGCCCAGCAGCCGGTTGAGGGCGTTGCGCAGCGGCGTGCGGGATATGTCCAGCGCGCTCGACAGCCGGCGTTCGTCGAGGACGAATCCCGGGCCGATCTGGCGGTTCTCGATCCAGCTCAGCATGGTCTGGTATGCGCGCTCCGTCGCGTTGGCGGCCGGAGGCGCGACCTTGGATAGTGGCACTGGGTTTTCCAAATTCGACCCCTCATTGCTTGCGGCGCAGGGGAGCCGCGACCTGAAGACAGCCGCGGCTCCGGCACCTGCGACCGGCTACTGGCCCTTGCGCACGGTCTCCAGATGCCAGCCGAAACCGTGGATGGACGGAGTCCATCCCGCCACGCGCGGACCGACGACCGCCACCTGGCTCTTGATGGCGACCGGATGGTTGACGAATTCGCTGTACATCTTGTGGTTCAAGCTGCGCAATGCGTTTTCGAGATCCTCGACGTCGGTCATCTTGATGAGATCGCTCCAGATCTTGTTGATGCCGGGCAGGTCCCAGTAACCCTGGATGAGGCCGCCGACATCCTGGCCGATGACCGCGACGCGCAGGTTCGGCAGCACGGTCGGCCTCACGCCCGGCGCGTTCAGGTAGAGATGGGCGGCGAACTCGGTCTCCCAGGTCTGCGGGTTCGAGGCGTAGCGCGGACGGAACGCGCCGAACTCCATCGGCGTGATCTCGGTGTTGATGCCCGCGGCGCGCAGGTAGCCGTCGACCAGCTCCATGATCTCGGGCGCCTCGGGAATGGAGATGGTGCGCACCGACCAGATCTTGACGGTCGTGCCGTCGTAGCCGACCTTCTTCAGCAGCTCCTTCGCCCGCTCGGGATCGTAGGCGTAGGGCTCGATCTCGGGGTCGAAGCCCAGCGACTGCGTCACCGGCCAGTAGGAGGACGCGATCTCCCGCGCCGTGCCTTCGGGATAGATGTGCTTGAAGATCGTCGGCATGTCGATGGCGCGCACCAGGGCCTCGCGGAAGTCCTGCTGGTGGCACAGCATCTCCTCCTGCCAGCAGCCGTAGAACTCCAGCGAGGAGATGGCCGCGCCTTCCGAGGTCATGATGCGGAGGCCGGCGGCGCGGGCGTCCTCGGCCTGGCGCGGGTCGACGAAGGCCATGTCGGCCTCGCCCGAGCGCACCATGGAAAGCCGGGTGCTGGGCTGGCTGCGCGGCACGAGCCGGAGCGTCCCGAACTCGGGCACGCGCTCCTTGTCCCAGTAGTCGGCGTTGGCGCGCAGCACCATGTCGACGCCGCGCGAGAAGGACTCGTATATCCACGGGCCGGTGCCGACCGGATCGCCGATCATCTCGAACCCGTCCTCCACGGGCCGGTAGTTGTGGCGGGGAACCATGCGGATGTCGCCGTCGCGGCCGCTCAGCACGGCCAGGAACAGCGGATCGGGCTCCTTCAGCGTCACCACCACGGTCAGCTCGTCGGGCGCCTCAACCGCGTCGATCGGCTGGAGCAGGCGGCAGAAGGTGCAGATGGCGTCCTTGGCGCGGAAGCGCTCCGCCAGGCTGAAGACGACGTCGTCGCTGGTGAAGGGCTTGCCGTCATGCCATCTGACGCCCGGCCGCAGCGTGAACGTGTAGACGCGGGCGTCCTCGCTCATCGACCAGGATTCGGCCAGGCCGCGCTCCGGCGACAGCGTGCCGTCGGGCGCGGTGCCGACCAGGGGCTCGTTGGTGTGGCCGGTATATTGCAGATCCTGCGAGGAGGTCTTGGCCAGATCGAGCATCTCGCGCCCGAAATTGGGCATGACCACGGTCAGCGTCCCGGACGGCGCCGCCTGGGCCGGCGTCGCCGCGAGCGCGCCGAGCGCCAGAAGCACGCCGCCCAGACGGGCGTATTTCGCTTTCCTCATATCTTCCTCCTGTTTGATCGAGGGGCGTTGAACCTGGGTTGCGGCGGGAATGGCCATCACGCGCCATGCGCGGGCGGGCGCATGCGCGCCGCCTCGATCAGCGTGCGGGTGTATTCCTGCCGGGGAGCGGTGAAGACGGCTTCGGAGTCTCCCTCCTCGATGATGCCGCCGCCGCGCATGACGGCCATCCGCGTCGCGAGGAAGCGGACCGTGGCGAGGTCGTGCGAGATCAGCAGGTAGCTGATGCCGAGCGCCTGCTGGAGATCCTTGAGCAGGTTCATGACCTGCGCGCGCACGGAAACGTCCAGCGCCGACACCGGCTCGTCGAGGACGATGATCTTCGGGCGCACCGCGACCGCGCGCGCGATGGCGATGCGCTGGCGCTGGCCGCCGCTGAACTCGTGGGGGAAGCGGTCGGCCGCCGCGGCCTCGAGGCCGACGTCGTCGAGCGCGCGCGCGACGGCCTCCCCGGCGGCGCGCCGGCCGTGGCCGTTGAGCAGAAGCGGCTCCGCGACCAGCTCGCGCACCCGCATGCGCGGGTTGAGCGAGCTCCACGGGTCCTGGAACACGGCCTGCACCGACGAGCGGTACTCGCGGCGCTGCTGGCGCGTGGCGGTCCTCAGATCGACGCCCCGGAACCGGATCGTGCCCGAGGTGGGAGCCTCCAGCCCCAGCAGCATGCGCGCCGTGGTCGTCTTGCCGCAGCCGGATTCGCCGACCAGCGCCAGCGTCTCGTTGCGCTCGAGGCGCAGGCTCACGTCGTTGACGGCGACCACCGGCTGCGCCGGCTTGCGGCGCAGAAGGCCGTCGCGGCGCTGGAAATGCTTGACGAGGCGTTCCGCCTCCAGCGAGTGGGAACTGCTCATCTCATTCCTCATGCAGCCAGCAGCTTACCTCGTGGCCGTCGTCGAGCCGGCGCGTCGGCGGCGTCTCCTGGCGGCAGCGGTCCATGGCGCGGGGACAGCGCGGGGCGAAGGGGCACCCCGTCCGCGGCGCGAAGACGGACGGCGGCTGCCCCGGAATGGCGTAGAGGCGCTCCTCCCGCCGGTCGACGTCGGGAACCGAGCGCAGCAGGCTTTCGGTGTAGGGATGGCGCGGCCGGTCGAACAGCATGTCCGTCGGCGCCGTCTCGACGATGCGGCCCGCATACATCACCGCCACCCGGTCGCACATGCGCGACACGACGGCGAAGTCGTGCGTGACGAAGAGGATACCGAGCCTGTCCTGGCGCTGGATGCTCTTGAGCAGATCGAGGAAGGCCGCCTGCACCGTCACGTCGAGCGCGGTGGTCGGCTCGTCGGCGATGAGGATGTCCGGGTTGCCGGCAAGGGCGATGGCGCCGACGACGCGCTGGCGCATGCCCCCGCTGAAGTGATGCGGATAGGCCGACAGCCCGGCCGCCGGGTCGGGAATGCGCACCCGCTCCAGCAGCTCGCACGCCGCCTCGCGCAGGGCCGCGCCGCGGAGGCCGCGATGCAGCCGCAGCGACTCGAAGATCTGCTCGCCGACGGTCAGGACCGGATTGAGCGCCCGCATCGGGTCCTGCAGGATCATGCTGATCCTGCGGCCGCGATAGCCGCGCATCTCGGCCCCGGTCTTGCGCAGCAGGTCCTCGCCGTCGAATATCACCTGTCCGCCGGTTATGTGCGTGGCGGCGGGCGGCGTGAGCCTGAGCACCGACAGGCAGGTCATGCTCTTGCCCGAGCCGGACTCCCCGACCAGCCCGAGCGTCTCGCCCGGCATCAGGTCGAAGGACACGTCGTCGACCGCGTTGCCGAAGCCGCGCTTGCCGCCGATGCGCGTGACGAGGTTGCGGACCTGAAGGATGGGCTGCGCCTGTTGCGTCATGTCAGACATTCCTCAACTGGGGATCGAGCACGTCGCGCAGCCAGTCGCCGACCGTGTTGTAGGAGAAGACGACCAGCAGGATGGCCAGGCCGGGCATGACCGAGATCCACCAGGCGGACTCGATGTAATCCAGCCCCTCGGCGACCATGCCGCCCCAGGTCGGGGTCGGCGGCGGCACGCCGGCGCCGAGGAAGGTGAGCGAGGCCTCGACGATGATGGCCCAGCCCACCTGGAGGGTACACAGCACGACCAGCGTGTTGAGGATGTTGGGCAGGATGTGCCGCCACACGATGTAGGCGCCGCCGGCGCCGGCCACGCGCGCCAGCAGGATGTAGTCGCGCTCCTTGATCGCCAGCACCTCGCCGCGCACCAGCCGCGCGAAGCGCGCCCACAGCACCAGGGCGAGGACGACGACGACCACGGTGAAGCTGGGGCCCACCGTCACCGCCAGCACCAGCGCGAGCAGGATGCTCGGGAAGGCCAGGAAGCCGTCGGCCGAGCGCATGACGAGCGCGTCGATCCAGCCGCCGCGATAGCCGGCGACGAGGCCGAGCACGGTGCCGATCAGGCCTCCCAGCAGGATGGTGGCCACGGCCACGCCGAGCGAGATCTGCGTGCCGAGGACGATGCGGCTGAACACGTCGCGCCCGAGGCGGTCGGTGCCGAGCGGATGCTCCCAGCTTCCGCCGGCGAAGACCGGCGGCATCTGCCGCGCCGCCGGGTTGATGCCGAGCGGGTCGTGCGGCGCCAGCACGTCGGCGAAGAGCGCCACCAGGACGGTCGCGGCGACCATGGCGAGCGGCAGGAGCGGCAGGCGCCGCAGCCGGGCGAACCTGCGGGTCGAGGTCATGGTCATTGCTCAGGTCCTGATGCGCGGATCGATCAGGCCGTAGCTGACGTCCACGAGGAAATTGATGCCGACGATGATCGCGGTGTAGACGAGCACCGAAAGCTGCAGCACGGGGAAGTCGCGCCACAGGGTGGACTCGTAGGCGAGATAGCCAAGGCCCGGCCAGCCGAAGACGACCTCGATGACGACGCCCGAGGCGATGATGACGCCGTACATGAAGCCGATGAAGGTCACGACCGGGATCAGCGCGTTGCGCAGCGCGTGCTTCCACACGACCACCGGCTCGCGCAGCCCCTTGGTGCGGGCGAGCTTGATGAACTCGGCGTCGAGCACCTCCAGCATCGACGAGCGCAGCAGGCGCACGATGCCGGCGCTGATGCTCCAGCCCAGGACGAGGCTGGGCAGGACGTAGTGCTGCCAGCCGCCGACGCCGGAGCTGGGCAGCCAGCGCAGCCACACCGCGAAGATCAGGATCAGCACGATGCCGAGCCAGAAGGCCGGCGTCGACTGCCCGAGAAGGGCGAAGCCCATGCTGAAGCGGTCCCAGCCGCGGCCGCGATGCACGGCGGCCATGACGCCGAGCGGCAGGCTGATGAGCAGCGCCACCGCGAGGCCGGCCGTGGCGAGCAGCAGCGTGCGGCCGACCCGGTCGAAGACCAGCTCGGTGGCCGGCGCGCCGGTGCGGATCGACACGCCGAAATCGCCCTGCACGGCATCGCGCAGGAAGATGAGATACTGCTCGGCGATCGGCCGGTCCAGGCCCATGCGCTCGATGTAGAGGGCGCGCTCGGCCGGCGTCGCGTCGGTGGGCAGGACGAGGTCGGCCGGGCTTCCCGACGAGCGGGCGAGGACGAAGACGATCAGGCTTGTCACCAGAAGGGTGGCGAGGGCCTGGACGAGGCGCGACAGGATCAGGCGGGTCATCGGGGCTCCCCTTCGTCGGGAAGGCGCACGCCGCCGACGTCGACGACGCCGTGCGGATGCGCGGCCATGCCGGCGACGCCCGGCCGCCAGCCGACGACGACGTTGGACGCGAACAGGGCGACCACCGGCAGGTCCTCGCGCAGGATGCGCTGGATCTCGGCGTAGAGGGCGCGCCGCTCGCCGTCGTCGGTGCCGTGGCGCGCCCGCCGCGCCAGCTCGTCCACGCGCGGGTTGGCGTAGCGCCCGGCGTTGAAGGCGCCGTCGCTGCAGAACTCGCGGCGCAGCATCGTGTCGAAATGCGGCCGGCTGGCGGTTCCCTGGATCGCCATCTGCCAGTTGCCGTGGGTGTACATGTAGGGCCACCAGGGCGGATCGTCGTAGGCGGTGCTCGACAGGCGCACGCCCACCTCGGCGAGGTCCCGGGCGATGCGCGCCTCGACGGCGGGCAGCGGCGCCGTCGTGGGGTGGGCGACCACGATCTCGATGCCGTCGCCATGGCCGGCGGCCTGGAGCAGGGCGCGCGCCCGGGCCGGGTCGTGGACGATCGGCTCCACCGGGTGCGCCCACGGATCGTCGTGCGGCAGGAGGCCCTCGCCCGCCCGCGCCTGCCCGCCCATCACCTCGCGGATCAGGGCGTCGCGGTCGACGGCGCAGGCGACCGCCTGGCGAACGCGCACGTCGTCGAACGGCGGCCGGCTGCAATCGAAGCACAGGAGCACGCGCGCCTGCGACGGCGCGACCATGGTCCGCAGCAGGCCCGCCGCCTCGAGCCCGGCGGCGGCGAAGCCGGGCACGCTTTCGACGATGTCGGCCTCGCCGCGCTCGATGGCGGCGATGCGGGCATCGCTGTCGGGGGCATAGTCGATGCGCAGGGCATCGGCGTTGCCGGCGCCGCGTCCGCGGCCGTCGACGTGGCGCAGCATGGAGATGTGGCTGCCGCGCCGCCATTCCTCCAGCTTGAATGGACCCGTGCCGCAGGGCTGCGCGGCGGTGTCGTCGACGATGTGCGTGCGCCAGGCCAGATTGTGGAGGAAGGCGTCGTTGGGGACGTCGAAGACGAACTCCAGCTGATGCTCGCCCAGAATGCGCACCTCGGCGAGGCCCTCATAGTCCTGATGCAGGATCGAATCGCTGCGGCCGTCGAGGATGTGGCGGAAGACGCGGGCGACGTCGCGCGCGGTGCAGGCGCGCCCGCTGTGGAACGACGCGCGCGGGTCCAGCCAGAACGTGTACCGCCGGCGGCAGGGCGACACGTCCCAGCGCAGCGCAAGCTCGGGCCGGATCACCCCGTCGTGGTCGATGCGCACGAGGCTCTGGCACAGGATCTTCAGGATCACCGTGGCGGCACTGGAATCCGAGTTCAGCGCATTGGGCGCCAGCGCGATGGCCTCGTGCTTGAAAAGTAGCCGCAACGTCCGCATGTCGGTGCCTGTTTCCTCCATTCCCTCCTCCCTTGCCGGAAGGCTTGGTCTCCTCTATACACACCATTGGGATACCAAGAAAGAGCCAAATGAATTTTATTATTTCAAAGGCACCTGGCGGCAACGGGAAACTCGCAAGGCACCGGCGCGCCGACCTCACAAGCGGCACCGTCGGGGCGCCGGCGTGCCGGTATCATTGCCCGATCGATGAATCGTAGGATGCAAAGAACATGGAAATCAGACTGGACGGCCGCTCGGCCCTGATAACCGGCGGCAGCACGGGCCTCGGCCTTGCCATGGCCAAGGAATTCGCCGCCAGCGGCGCGGACGTGGCGATCGTGGGGCGTCGCCCCGACGTGCTGGAGGAGGCCCGGCGGGAGATTGCGGCCGTCGCCGCCGCCGCGCGCGTCCACGCCGTCGCCGCCGACGTCGCCACGGCCGAGGGAACCGATCTGGCGTTCCGCTCGACGGTCGCCGCGCTCGGGAAGGTCGATATCCTCGTCAACAATGCCGGCAAGTCGCAGGTCGGGGCGTTCGAGGACCTCACCGACCGGATCTGGCAGGAGGATTTCGACCTGAAGCTGTTCGCGGCGGTCCGGCTGGCGCGCGCCGCGCTTCCGGCGATGAAGCAGCGCGGATGGGGCCGGATCATCAACGTGCTGGCCACGTCGGCGAAGACGCCGCGCGCCGGCACGGCGCCGACGGCCGTTTCCCGCGCCGCGGGCCTGGCGTTGACCAAGGTGCTCGCAGGCGAGGGCGCGCCGCACAACGTGCTGGTGAACGCGCTGCTGGTCGGCCTGATCGACAGCGACCAGTGGATGCGCCGGCACGCCGCCTCGGGCCAGGACGTCACCTACGAGGAGTTCCTGGCCAGGATGGGCGCCGGCGTCCCGCTCGGGCGCGTGGGAAGCGCCCGGGAATTCGCCAGCATCGCCTGTTTCCTCGCCTCCGACGCCGCCGGCTACATCACCGGCACGGGGATCAACGTCGACGGCGGCGCCTCCCCGGTCGTCTGACCGGCGCGAGGCCGGCCGCCTTTCGGCCGGGAGCGGCAGGCCTCAGGAGGACGAGGAGGAGCGGCGGGCGGCGATGCCGACCACCGGCTCCTCGTCATCCTCGACGCAATGGTCCGAGAAGACCGGCCAATCGCCCTCACCTGAAGACACGGCTGCCCCGGGCGCCGAACGGGCCTGCGGGCCTATTGCCCCGCTCCGGTCGAGGCGCGGGGCAGGTAGGTCTCGACCAGCGACGCCATGTGCGCGTCGCGGGAGGCGGCGCTCTCGCCGCCCATGACCACGGCGACGATGCGCCTGCCGCCGCGCCCGGCCGAGGTGGCGAGGTTGAAGCCGGAGGCGCGGATGTAGCCGGTCTTCAGCCCGTCGACGCCGGGCACGCGGCCGAGCAGGCTGTTGTGGCCGCGCACGATCTTGCCGCCGAAGACGAATTCGCGGTTGGCGAAATAGTGGTAGTGGTGGGGAAAGCGCGCGCGCAGCGCCACCGCCAGCACCGCCATGTCGCGGGCGGTGGTGCGCTGGCCCTCGTCGGGCAGGCCCGACGCATTGCGGAAGACGGTGCCCGTCATGCCGAGCTGGCGCGCCTTGGCCGTCATCATCCGCGCGAACGCCTCCTCGGAGCCCGCCAGCCGCTCGGCCACCGCCACGGCGACGTCGTTGGCCGAGCGCACGCACAGCGCCAGGATCGCCGAGCGCGCGTCGATGCTGCCGCCGCGCTTGAAGCCGATCTTCGAGGGCGGCCGCGCCGCGGCGAAGGCCGAGACGGGAATCGCCTCGTCGAGGCGCAGGCGGCCGTCGTCCAGCGCCTCGAACAGAAGATAGAGCGTCATCATCTTGGCCAGCGAGGCCGGATAGCGCGCCTCGCCCGAGGCGCGCTCGTAGAGCACCTTGCCGGTGCGGGCGTCGACCACGATGGCGGCGTACTTGTCGGACGCGAGCGGCGTCACCGCCGATTGCATCACCCCCTGGGTGGTGCAGGCCGACAGGAAGACGATCAGGGCAAGGAGCGCGGCGAAGCGGCGAGGAAGGGTCGTCGAGACCCGCGATGCGTGCAAGTTTCCCACCCGGCTGTTCGTGGACGACCCGTCTGCTTCCCCCGCGATCCCCGGCCGCAGGACGGTGGTCGCCCTTCCCGGAACCGCTCGAGCCCGAAGCGGGCGGATGATGCCCCAGCGCCGGCTGGCCCGCAACCCCGGCCCGCAACGCCGGACTGCAACGCCGGAGCGGGCGGCACGAACGAGAACGGCGGCGACCCCTCCGGGCCGCCGCCGCATCCGCTGCCGTCGCCGTCGCGGGATCAGGCCGCCGGCTGGCGCGTCTTGCGCAGATAGGGCAGGATGGTCTCGAAGCCGCCGAAGCGCCTGATCGCGTCCTCGTCGGAGACGGCGCCGGTGATGATGACGTCCTCGCCCTGCTTCCAGTTGGCGGGCGTCGCCACCTGGTGCCTGGCGGTCAGCTGGATCGAGTCGATGGCGCGCAGGATCTCGTCGAAGTTGCGGCCCGTCGTCATCGGGTAGGTCAGGACCAGCTTGATCTTCTTGTCCGGGCCGATGACATAGACCGAGCGCACGGTGGCGTTGTCGGCCGGCGTGCGGCCGTCCGACGAGTCGCCGGCATCGGCCGGCAGCATGTCGTAGAGCTTGGCCACCTTGAGGTCGCGGTCGCCGATCAGCGGATAGCCGACGTCGAAGCCGGTGGCGATCCTGATGTCGTCCTTCCACTTGTCGTGGCTCTCGACCGGATCGACCGAGATGCCGATGATCCTGGCGTTGCGCCTGG
>Ga0226835_1000404_pt1 | contig 53056 bp, 40 predicted proteins | sample LAC_MetaG_1_FD_163627 | JGI IMG/M metagenome (GOLD analysis project Ga0226835, IMG submission 163627) | Anaerobic ammonium oxidizing microbial communities from anammox membrane bioreactor (MBR) in UC Berkley, California, United States -... | ecosystem: Engineered > Bioreactor > Anaerobic >...
GCGCTGGTGCATAATCGCGTCCAAGTGCGAGCCGAGCCATCGGTCGAACGTTCCGGCAAACCGATAGCGCTGTATCTCAATAATTTTAGGCGTTGGAAGCGACCCGATTTGTGTGTCCAAGCCGCCGCGTGGGTCTGTCAACAAATCCCGGATGCAGAATTCTGGCTGGTCGGAGACATTCCAAACAGCGAGCTGGCGACGGATAAACATCGCGATTCGGTGTGGAGTTATTTTGACAGAGCCGAATTACAGGCGCAAGCGGAAGCGTTGGGCGTCGGTTCGCAGGTAAAGTTTTTCGATTTTACCGATGACCCAATACGCTTTTATGAGCAGGCATGGGTTTTTTTATTTCCGTCGGATTTGGTTTTCTGCAATTTTAGTTTGCTCGAAGCCATGGAGCGCGGGGTGCCGGCAATTATTTCGGATGTCCAAGATGGCGAGAAAATTGTGGACGATGGCATCACTGGCTTTCGTGTGCCGCAAACAAGCCAAGCGATTGCCGAACGCGCGCTTGAACTTTTCGGCGACGAGGCCAAGCGGTGCAGCATGGGCTTTGCCGCGCGCAAAAAAATTATTGACGACTATAATCTAAGCGATATGGCGCGCGCTCTGGCGCAAATATACTGGAAACATGCTTGGTCACGGGACGCTTGAGGCGCGCTCTTTTTTCCCTGACCCGGCAAGTCGGACTGAACGATTGTGAAAAAAATAATCTCGGCGCTGTGCGTTATCTTTGCGCTGGCGTTTGGCGTTTTTGCAACGCCCGCGCTGGCAAACGCGGCATGTCAAAATCTGCGCGCGCAACGCGTCTTGAAATTTTTAACCGAAAAGCCCAATGCAGTCTTGGAAACAAAGGATTGGGCTTGCGGTTCCTCGTCGGCTGCCGTCGAACTGCGCGTGATGGACCAACTCGCAGCAGGCGAACTGGAACCCGTAGCGGATGCCGTCGAAAATTTTTTGGCTGCGCACGCGCAGTACGAACGCTCCCACTTTTGGGGGGCGCGTCTCGTCCGCGTGGCGCAAACCAAACCGCCTTTTGAGATAGCGCGCGCTGCCTATGACCTTGCCGTAAAAATCGCGCCGTATGATGCGGACTTTTGGTATCTGCGCGGAGATTTTTTCGCTAAAAATCAAATGTCGGACCAAGCGGCGGCGTCATTTAACGACGGAATCCGCGCCCAACCCGCCAAGGCGGCGGAGGGCTATTTGCGTTTGGGGACGCTCTATTTTCAATTGCGCAAGACGGACCAAGCGCTCGACGCGTTTCAACGCGCCGAGCGAGCAGAGGACGCGACGCCAACCCTGCCGAAATGGCAAAAGCAAATTTTGCTTTTTTACATTGCCGAGATTTATCGCGGGCAAAAAAATTGGACGCCAAGCGCGACATATTATCAACGCGCGCTCGACACATTTCAAAAACCCGGCTGGCCCACCTATGCCGCATTGGTCGGCAAGGGCGATGTCTTGTTCGCCCAGGGCGCTTGGGCGGACGCCCATCAAGCTTATACCGGCGCGCTTGATTTTGCCGCGGCTCAAGCGCAGCGCGCGATTGTTTATGCCAAGTTAGCCAACTGGTATGTTGCAATGGGCGAACTCGACCGGGCGCTCGACAGTTATACGCAGGCGGTGCAGTACAATCCTGATGACCCATGGCTTTACATGACGCTGGCGCAACTTCAGGAGCAAAAGCGCCAGCTGCCGCAAGCGTTGGCAAACTATCAAAAGGCATTGCGTCTCAATCCCAATTTGAGCGCGGCGCAAAAAGCGCTTGAACGGTTGGGGGCAAAATGAAGACGGGCGTTAGACCGCGCTTTAACGAGCCGCAGCTTTTGCTTGGCGGCTTGGCGCTCAGTCTGCTCGTGGGCGCGTTGGCGGCGCTCAACCCGGCGTTTGCGCTTGTGCCAATAGGGCTCTGCGCCGGTTTTATCATTATTCGGTTTCCGGTTGTAGGTTTATATCTTTTATTTCTTGGCGTATTTTTTCTCGATTGGTTGGCGCGCGTGCTCCACGTTATTCCTAGCGCGAGCCGTTATCTCACGGATGGCGTCTTGGCGCTATTGCTCGCGGCGGCGCTTTTGAGAGGATTGAGCCGTCCCAAGCGCCTGCGACGGACGCCGCTTGATGCGCCATTGCTTGGCTTGGTCGTCATCGGCATCATTTCAGCGCTCGGCAATAACGACCCCTGGCTGTTGACGTTGGCGGGTTTTCGGACTCTGCTTAAACCCATTTTGCTGTTTTACATTTTGGTTTATCTGGATTTGAATTCGCAGACGCTAAAGCGGTTGATTTATTTTTTAATTGCGCTAGGATTGCTCCAAATTCCGGTCATGCTCGTCCAAGTGCGCTTGTACGGCGGCGGCGGCGATTTTGTCACCGGCACGTTGGGTTATTTTGCAACAGGGCCCGTTACAATTGTGGCGTTAACTATCATGGCGCTTTTGTATGGCCAAGCCGTCGCCCAATCGCAGAAAGGGCGCGGCGTCGTGTTTTACGGAGCGCTTGGCGCCAGTTTGTTTATTCCAATTATTCTGGGCGAAGCCAAAGCGGGTTTTTTCATGGCGCCGTTAATGCTGCTCTATCTCTTTTCCGGCAACCTGTTACGTTACCTGACTCGCGTGCGGACGTGGCTCTTGATCATTTTGTTTGTAGGCATTTTTTTCATTGGCGTTCAACTGATGCCGACCATTAACCCGCGCTCCCAATTGGTTCAATTTTTGCAATCGCCCGAACGCATCATTACCGAATACGACCGACCTCTTGAGAAAACGGGTGGTGTGCCGATGTCACGCTTGGGCGATTTGCAATTTGCCTGGCAATTGGTCGCAGCCAATCCATTCCATTTGCTGTTTGGTTTTGGGCCCGCGCAATCGGTCGAAACGACTTTTTTGGGCGTCACCGGTACATTGCGCCAAACCTACGATTTGGGAATCTTTTTGGGATTTCATCAATTGAGTCGGACGCTGCTCGAATGGGGCTTGGCGGGTTTGCTAACTTATCTGTTTGCGATCTTGGCGGTGTATCGCGCGGTGCGTTCTCGATTCAAACGGGGCGCGTTCGATGATTTTTGGCGCGGCGTCGCGTGGAGTTTTGGCGGCATTACGGTTTTATTTGTGCTGGGCACATATTATTTGCCGATTTGGGAAACCGAAGTAACGGCATATATTTTTTGGACTTGCGCGGCGGCGCTGTGGACGATGGGCGCGCGCGGCAAGGACGGGGCTCATGCATACGCGTCTCAAAAACATGGGTCTTTTGAGCGAGTCCACCGGGGTCTAGGGTGAAAATGAGCGAGCCGCCTTTAGTCAGCGTTGTGGTCTGCACATTCAATCGCGCCGTTTTTTTACGCAAGTGTTTGGCTAGCTTGTTGAATCAAGAAAACTTTCCGCCGTTCGAGGTTGTGGTAGTTGACAACAACTCAACCGACGATACGGCAAAAGTTGTGGCGGAGGCGCGTCAGGAGACCGCGCTGCCCTTTCAATATATCTTTCTCGCAGAGATGGGCTTGTCGCTGGCGCGCAATGTCGGGATTCAAGCCGCGCGCGGAAGCATTATCGCATTTATTGACGATGATGCGGTGGCTGAACCGTCGTGGGTCCAAGAGATCCAAAACGGCTTTCAGCTTTTCCCGCAAGCGGCTGGCATGGGCGGCGCGGTAAAAGGCGAATACGAAAGCGCGCGACCGGATTGGCTCGCCACGGACCTTTTGTGCGCGATTTCCGTCGGTGAATTTGGCGAAACGCTGCGTTGGATGGAACGCCACGAGAGCGTGCTGGGTTGTAATATGGCGTTCCGCCGCGAGATTTTTGAACGGCGAGGCAATTTTTTGGCCAACTTGGGTCGAACGGGCTTGTCCTTGTTGGCGGCTGAAGAGGTGGAATTTTGCAATCGGCTGCGCGCGCACGGCGAATCCATCGTATATAATCCACGTATGGCGATAAGCCATTGGGTTCCAAAGGAACGTCTGACGAAACCCTATATTCGCGAGCGCATGAATTGGAATGGGCGTTCGATTGCGCGGACTGACCAAGCATGGGGCAATTCGATTTTGTTGCGCGCTGCGGCTCGTTTTGTGGGCGCGATTCCGTTGGCGGCAGCTGGGCAAATTTTGGCAACGGGTCGCCCCGCTCAAAAATTTTTTTATCGCTGTATGATTACCAAGCATTGGGGTTATATCCGTGAAGCGTTGGAATTGAGCGGCTTGACGCGAAAGGAATAATGCGAAATGCGGACGCTTCAAGCGATTGAGATTGCCGGGGTAGCGTTGAGAAACCTGCTTTTAGGCGGTAATGCGGTTTCGTTAGCTTTGGCGAAAAATCCAAAAAGGATGCTGCATTATGTTTCGGAAACGTTGTTCTTGTATAAAACGTTTAATGCGCGGCGCGGGATTCCGCAAAAAAATGTTTTTGACGTTTTAACGGCGCATAACGTCGAAGAGATTCGACTCGGCAGTTTGCAAACTGGCGGTACCTGGTTCTGGTCCTTTTCAGCTTTTGCTTCGGATATTGTCAATCTTTGCCTTTTATGCCGTCTTGTTCAGCCCCGAGTTGTTTTTGAGATTGGGACGTTGACGGGATATACTGCATTTCATTTTGCCTTGAACAGTCCGGCGGATGCCAAGATTTATACATTAGATTTGCCCATGAACAGCAAGCCCGCGCCCCAGCTGAAAACTACAATGGTGGATGGAACGCATATCGAATCGCATTTGGGGCAAAAGCGCTATGCGTTTCAGGACACTGCGGAAGCAAAAAGTATCACGTGTTTATTTGGGGACAGCGCTACATTTGATTTTTCGCCATTTCATAACCAAGTGGATTTGTTTTTCATTGATGGCGCGCATTCTTTTGAATATGTTCGCTCTGATACGCTTAACGCGCTTGCTTGCTGTCATCCGGGCAGTGTAATGGTGTGGCATGACTTTGGCCGGGTTGGCGTTAACGGCGTCTCCAAATGGATTCTCGAATTTGCGCGGACGCATCCAGTCTATTGCGTTCCCGGCAGCTCGCTTGCTTTTATGGTCGTTCCAGATAAAAGTTAGGCGGAGAAAGCTCTTTGTCCAAACGCATTTACAAAATTGGCCTCGACGCGCATGCGCTGGCGGCGGTAGGGACCGGCAATCATTCTTATCTTCGCGGCTTGATAAAAGGTCTGGCGCAAGTTGACCCGGAAAATACATATCTGCTTTATGATGCCGCCCGCGCGCCGGATGACGTAATCAACCGCGCGGCAAAAAATTTTTTCGTTCGGAACCTGTATTTACATTCCGCTTTGGCGCGGAATGTATTTAGCGTTCCGCTTGCTCAACGGCTAGACCGTTTGGATTTGTATCACGGGCAGTTTTTTTTGCCGCTCGGCTTGAATTGTAAAACCGTCGTTTCTATCCATGACCTTTGCTTTGAACATTATCCTGAATTTTTTCGCTTGGCAGAAAGAGCGCTTTTGCCGCGGCTCGTCCGCGCCGCCGCGCGGCGGGCGGATGAGATTTTGACCCTTTCTGAATTTTCAAAACAAGACATCGCGCAGCGTTATCGCGTGGACGCGACTAAAATTCATGTCGTCGCGCCGGGCATTGAACCGCATTTCAAGCCCATTCAAGATGCTGTAATTCTCGACGCAATACGCGCGCGGTACGCTTTGCCGCAATCTTTTATTTTATTTTATGGGCGGACCGACCCGCGCAAAGGCGCCGAGGTTTTGGTTCAGGCGTATCAAAAACTGTTGGCGCAAGGCGCAATCAATGCAGAGCTCATTATTGCCGGACGCGCCGGCAGCGCGGACGCGGCATTGCGCGCGCTTGTGCAGAACGGCGGTCTTGCCGCACGCGTCCGTTTCATCGGCATCGTTCCTGACCAAGATTTAGCGGGCGTCATCTCTGCCGCAACGTGCGTGGTGTATCCTTCCATCTTTGAGGGCTTTGGCTTGCCGGCGCTCGAAGCGATGGCGTGCGGAACGCCCGTAATCACCACGAACGCGAGCGCGCTCCCCGAAGTGATGGGCGATACGGAATTGATGTTTGAACCAGGGAATGTTGACGCGTTGGCGCGCAGCTTGAAACGCTTGCTTGATTCGGAAATGGCGCGTACGCAAGCGGCTGCCGCAGGGCTCGCCCGCGCGCAAATGTTTTCGTGGACGCGCTCGGCGCGCCAAGCGCTGGCGGTCTATGAACATGTTTTGGCGGCATAGCGCGCAAGCTGCAAGACCATTCTTTTTATAACCAATTTTCAAGAATATCCATTGTATTCTTGGTATGGAGCAAACAATGCGGATTGGTATGTTGGGAATTCGCGGAATTCCCGCAAACTTTGGCGGCTCGGAGACGGCCGTCGAAGAAATTGGCGCGCGGTTGGCGGAACGCGGCCATCACGTTACAGTGTATTGTCGCAGGCATCGCGATTCATTGCGCGGCCAAGCGCGTTACAAAGGGATGCAGCGGATTGTTCTACCATCGCTCAATACGCTCAACCTAGATTTACCGAGTCACTCTTTTTTGGCGCTTTTGGATATGCTGCGTCGGCAATTCGACGTCGTACATTTTCACGGCGTCGGCAATGCGCTCTTGTTTCCCATGTTCAAAGTGACCGGGCGCGGCGCAAAATCATTATTGATTGTGGATGGACCCGATTGGCAGCGTCCGAAATGGGGTAAAGCCGCGCGACTTGCCTTTCGCGCCTCGTTTCCCGCTGCCGCGCGCTTTGCCGATGAAATCATTTCCGACAACGTACAGGTGCAAGAATTATTTTGGTCGGCATATCATCGCGAAACGGCGCTCGTCGGATATGGCGCTGACCTCACTTTGCCGTCGTCCCGCGCGGCGTTGACGCAATACGGGCTAGAGCCCAACAAATACATTTTGCAAGTCGCGGCGCTTGTGCCGGACAAAGGCGTACATACGCTAGTCGAAGCGTACGAAAAACTAGAGACCGATCTGCCGCTTGTGATTGTCGGCGATACGCCGTATCTGTCGGAATACAAAGCGCGGGTCACAAGCACCCGCGACCCGCGCATTCGATTTCTCGGTTATGTCTATGGCGCAGCGTATCGCGAATTGCTGGCAAACTGTTATTTGTATATCCATCCGTTGTTGGTTGACGGAACATCGCCCGCGCTCTTGCAAGCGATGGCGTATGGTTGTTGTGTCATTGGCAGCGACTTGGCTGAAATAGATGGCACGCTCGCCGACGCGGGCCCGCGTTTCCCCGTCGGCAACGCGAACGCGTTGCGCGCCGAGATGGCGCGTATGCTTGCCCAGCCCGACCAAGTAGAACTCTATAAACATAAAGCGCGCCAGCGTATCAGCGAGTATTTCTCATGGGAGCGCGTTGCCGACGCGTATGAAGAACTCTCCACGAAATTGATTTTGGCGCGCGGGCAGGTACAGCTTGGCGAATCGCTTTGACCATCCCACCGCGCTCGTCGAAACCGACAACATCGGCGACGGCACGCGCATTTGGGCGTTCGCGCATATCCTAAAGGGCGCGGTGATTGGCGCGGGTTGTAATATCGGCGACCACTGTTTTGTCGAAAGCGGCGTCGTCATTGGCAATGATGTGGTGGTGAAAAACGGCGTCGCGTTGTGGCAAGGCATTACGCTCCAAGACCGTGTGTTTATCGGACCGAACGTCGCGTTCACCAACGATATTTTTCCGCGCGCAAAAATTTATCATGCCGAGTACGAACATACTTGGCTTGGCGAAGGCGCGAGCATCGGCGCGAACGCGACGCTGTTATGCGGCATCACGATTGGGCGTTACGCGTTGATTGGCGCGGGTTCGGTGGTGACGCGCGATGTGCCGGCGTTTGCGCTCGTGTACGGCAATCCCGCGCGGCAGCATGGTTGGGCGTGTATGTGCGGAAATCCCTTGCCGACCATTCAATCGGACGCCGTGACCTGTCCGCAGTGTCAACGCGCATACAAACTCACCGACGCGCGTTTGGAACTTGAAACATGTTAGAGTCAGCGCCTGCCGCGCGCGCAATGGCGACGGAAATTTTTCTCGACGCGGACGGGATTGACCCGGAAGCGGTTTGGGCGCGCGTCCAAACCGAACTTGCGGCGGGGCATTGCGTTTGGCTGCGCGGCGCGCTGTTTGCGAATTTAATCCAACGATTGGGCGTGAAACGCGATGGGCAAAGCTGGCTCTTGCTCGCGCCGCGCCCCAAACAAGCGGAATGGTTGTATCGCGCGCGCGATGCGCTTGTATCCGGCGCCGCCTTGCTTGTCCTTGCGCCATTTTTTCTCTTGCTCGCGTTGTTGGTAAAACGTTCGTCGCCGGGCCCCGTTTTTTACGCGACAACGGTGGTGGGCGCGGGACGACGCAAATTTGTATGGCACAAATTTCGCTCGATGCGCGTGCTATCGCAAGCGCAAGATGAAACTGTGCGCCGCGAACAATTTCGCGCGTTCGCGCAGGGACAACATCAAGGCAAAGTGATTGATGCGTCGCGCGTGACGCCCATCGGCGCGTTCCTCCGCAAGTATTCGCTCGACGAACTGCCGCAGCTGTGGAATGTATTCAAAGGCGATATGGCGCTGGTTGGGCCGCGCCCCTGTTTGCCGTACGAAGCCGAAATGTTTCCTGTGTGGGCGGCGCGGCGTTTTGACGTGCGTCCGGGGTTGACGGGCGTGTGGCAAGTGGCGGGACGCGCGCGCGTTCCGCTCCAAGAAGGGCTGGCGATGGATGTCTATTATGGTTTCGCGCGCACGTTTGGCGGCGATTTGAAATTGATGTTGGAAACGCTGCGCGTGATGCTGCGCGGGGAAGGCGGCAAATAATTTAGCATGGCTCAAGATGAACCGCTTGGGATTGCGCTGGTCGGCGCGGGCTATTGGGGCCCCAATCTCATTCGTAATTTCAATGCGCTGGACGATTGTTTTGTATGTTGGGTGTGCGACAAAAAGCCCGGACGTCTGCAATTTATCCACGAACGTTTTCCCCACCTGCCGCTGACCGATAATTTCGATACAGTTCTCGCGGACCCACGCGTCAACGCGCTCGTCTTGGCGACACCCGTTTCCACTCACCGCGACCTTGCTTTGCGCGCGCTCGAAGCGGGCAAACATGTCTTTGTCGAAAAACCATTGGCGGATACGACGCAGCGCGCGCAAGAAATTGCCGACGCGGGGCGTGCCGCCAAGCGCGTTGTCGCCGTCGGGCATATTTTTGTGTACAATCCCGCGATTGTGCGAATGGGCGAGCTCGTCCATGCTGGCGCGATTGGAAAATTGTGTTATGCCGAATCCTCGCGCGTCAATTTGGGACCGCCCGCGTCTGAAGTGAATGTGATTTGGGATTTGGCGGTGCATGACATTGCGATTTTGCTTGACGTATGGCGTCAAAAACCAATCGCCGTGACTGCGTTCGGCAATCGCTATTTGCATCCGCATTTGATTGATGCGGCGTTTCTGCACATTCACTTTGCGGATGGCAGTATGGCGCAGCATCATGTGAGTTGGCTTTCGCCAGACAAAGTGCGCCGCTTTTTTGTCGCGGGGACTCTGGGTTCACTGCATTTTGACGATATGCAGCCGCAAGCGAAACTGCGCCACATTGACCAGGGCCAAGACAGCCGCATCGGCTTGAGCGATACCGAGAGCAAAGAGCTTTTTTACAAGCCGGGCGAAATCAAGACGGTTGCATTGCCCGCCGACGAACCGCTGCGCGCCGAGTGCGCGCATTTTTTGGAATGTATTCGCACGGGAACCAAACCTCGCGCGGGCGCAGACGAAGGCGTTGCCGTCGTCCAAATTTTAGAGGCGGCGTGCGCGTCCATCGAAAATCATTCGGCGCGCGTCGAATTGTGATACAACGCGCATTGCGCGCAAAATTTCTTGGTGAGTTGAGACAATGAAAATTCTCGTTACCGGCGGCGCCGGTTTTATTGGTTCGCACACGGTAGATTTACTTTTGCAAAATGGGTACGCGGTGCGCGTGCTGGACTTGTTGACTCCGCCCGTCCACGAGGACGGCGTGATTCCCGAATACCTGCCCAGTCACGTAGAATTTTTGCGCGGCGACGTGCGCGACGCCGAGGCGTGGCAGCACGCGCTGCAAGGCGTGGATGCGGTGATTCATCTCGCCGCGTACCAAGATTATCTCACGGACTTTTCCAAATTTTTTCACGTCAACACCGTTGGTACCGCGCTGCTGTACGAGACGGTCGTCGCGCGCAAATTGCCGGTTCAAAAAATTGTCGTGGCGAGCTCGCAAGCCACGTATGGCGAGGGTAAATATGTTTGTCGCCAACATCCGGACCGGCGCAACGGCAGCCACGAATCCCATGCGGAGGTTCTTTATCCGCCCTTGCGTCCCGAGATGCAGCTCAAACAGCGCGACTGGGATGTGCGCTGTCCCGTGTGCGGCGTAGTGATGCAGTGGATTCCCACCGATGAAGCGCAAGTGAATCCGCACAATCAATACGCCATGTCCAAGTACACACAGGAAATGGTCGCGCTCAATTTTGGCGAGCGCTATGCGATTCCGACGACGTGCCTGCGTTATTCGATTGTGCAGGGCAAACGCCAATCGTTTCGCAACGCGTATTCGGGCATCCTCCGCAATTTCACGCAACGTTTGCTCGCGGGCAATGCGCCCGTGTGTTATGAGGATGGTTTGCAAGTGCGCGATTATGTGTACGTCGGCGACGTCGCGCGCGCGAATCTGCTCGCGCTGCAAGATGCGCGTTCCAATTTTCAAGTTTATAATGTTGGCGGCGAACAGTCCGTGACCGTCTTGGAATATGCCACCCTGCTCGCGCGCAAAATCAACGCCAACATCGCGCCCCAAGTTCCGGGGCTGTATCGGTTTGGCGATACGCGGCACATTGTCTCGGATGTTTCAAAATTAAAGGCGCTGGGCTGGGCGCCGACGAAACGGGTGGACGAAATTGCGGACGAATATATCGCGTGGGCGGCGACGCAGCCCGATTTGCGCGACTATTACGCGGCGGCGGAACAAGGCATGTTGGCGCGCGGCGCTTTGCGCGCGACAAGTTGAATCGCGTGCGCCGTTATGGCAGGGGCCACGCCTTATTTTTTCGAGAAAATTTGGGGCGCCTTTTATTGCTCTTTTTTGAAAAAAGACGTATTCTTGCGCGAATTCCGATTTGATTTCAGGGTTAACCTCTGGTACAAGATAGGGTCGTTCTGCGTCAAATTGGAAGCTGTTCTAGGTAACGATGTTGATCGCACGCGCTCCAGTCCGAATTTCATTTGCGGGAGGTGGCACCGACCTCCCCGCGTATTATGAACAATTTGGCGGCTGTGTCATTAACGCTTCGATTGATAAATATTTTTATGTGATTTTGCAGTCCAGTCCTGACCCGACTCTGCAAATTACCTCTTCAGATTATCAGACCTTTTTTCGTCAAGACGCGGACCCCGAGGCGACATTTTTCGGGGAAGGCGCTTTGGCGCTGCCGCGCGCGGTGCTGCATCACTTTGACGTGACACGCGGCGTTTCCATGTTCCTCGCTTCCGAGATTCCGCCGGGCACCGGGCTCGGCTCGTCGTCCACCGTCACGGTCGCCATCGTCAAAGCAATTTCGACGGCTAAAGGGCTCAAACCGACGCCCTACCAAATCGCCGAACTGGCTTCCTACATTGAAATTCAGAAAATGGGGATGCCGATTGGCAAGCAAGACCAATATGCCGCCGCATTTGGCGGATTGAATCGGATTGAATTTACGCGCGAGGACACACGCGTGCTGCCGCTCAAATTGACGGTCAAAACGCGCGCCGTGCTGGAACAAAACATTATGCTTTTTTTCACCGGCAGCACGCGCGCGGCATCTGATATTTTGATTCAGCAGAAAAAAGCGTCCGAAAATCAAGACCCAAATGTGATGAATGCTCTGCACGCAGTCAAGGAATTGACGACGGCGGTGCAAGCTGCGCTCGAGCGCGGCGATATGGCGGCGCTTGGCGATATTTTGCACGAATCATGGGAACGCAAGAAAAAATTTGCCAAGAACGTATCGAACGCGCGCATTGACGAGCTGTATGCGCTGGCGCGGCGGCTCGGCGTACGCGGCGGAAAAATTGCGGGCGCCGGCGGCGGCGGTTTCTTGATGTTGTTTTGCGCGCCCGAGTACCAAGACGCCGTGACGCGCGGTTTAGAACAGGCGGGGCTCAAACGGATGGCTTTTCATTTCGAAGCCGGCGGCGCCAAAGTTTTGATGAATGCGGGACTGCGGCTAGAGAGCAATCCGATACCCTCTGAAAAATGATGCGCGACATGGTAGGTGAACCAAAGCGAGCTATGCGAAAGCAAAAAGTTGTTCTGATTGGAACGCTTGTATTGCTGGACGTGACGATGATTATTGCCGCCTGGGCGATGGCGTATCATTTGCGCATCACGGGCGAGATTTTACCGTACCACCCCACTGCGGACCCGAAACAATATCGCAATATCGTTTTGTACGCGTTGCCGCTGTGGATTATTATTTTTGGTTTATGTCGTTTGTACGACCGCGAAGAATTGTTGGGCGGCCCGCAAGAGTACGGCAATGTCGTCAAGGGCTGCTTGATTAGTTTTGCGGCGATGGTCGGCGTTTCGATTTTGATGCGTCCGGCGGACTTTGCGCGCGGATGGCTGCTGCTTGGCTTGGTCTTGACGACGGCATTTGTCGGCGTCGCGCGTTTTCTCGCTCGCCGCGTTTTTTATTCGCTGCGTCAAAATGGTTGGTTCATCCAGCGCGCCTTGATTGTCGGCGCCAATGACGACGCCCGCGCGATTGCGCGCCAGCTGAGTCCCGCGCCCAAAACCGGAGTGGAAGTTGTCGGGTTTGTGGACGAATATCTGCCGGTGCAAACGCCGGTGGAGCATTGGCGCGTCGTCGCGTCCACCTCGAATTTACATGTCATCACGCGCGAGCTCGCCATTGACCAAGTGATTTTGGTTTCCGGCGCCATGACATGGGAAAGTCTTGACCAATTGCTGCGCGGCATTACGCTTTCCAAACAAGATACGTATGCCATCAAAGTTTCGCCGGGCATGTACGAGACGTTGACGACGGGCGTGCGCGTGAGCTATAAAAATCGCGTGCCGCTTTTGGAGATTGAACGCGCGCCGATTACGGGCATTGACGCGCTGCTCAAAGGCGCGCTTGATTATAGCGTTGGTTGGCTGGCGCTGGCGCTTACATTGCCCCTGATGCTTTTTATCGCGGCCGGACTCTATCTCATTGGTCGGCGTCCGATTATCCAAGCCTTGGCGGTTTTGGGCAAGAATGGCGTTCCTTACACCTCGCGGCGTTTTCAAGCGGAACGTCCGCAATCAGAACCGTGGCCGCGCGGCCGTGCGTTCGGTAAATTTTTGTACGCCTCCGGTTTGGAAAAATTACCGCAGTTGTGGAATGTAGTGCGCGGCACAACCTCCCTGGTGGGTCCTCGCCCGGTGGACCCGCGCGATGCGCCGATGTATCAGGAATGGCTGCCGAATTTGCTTTCGCTCAAACCGGGCATGACCGGCGCGCGCGCTTCGAGTCCGCAAAGCGTCCTGACCTTGGAACAAGAGATGCGTCTCGAATTGTATTACGCGCGCAATTATTCCATCTGGCTCGATCTGCAAATCTTGTTTCAGACGTTCGTGCGAATTTTGAAACGTGAACGCGTTGCCCGCGCCAGCGATGTGTCGCCGCAAGAGCCGGCGCGCCCGGATTGGTACGTCTCGATTTTTCCTTCGCAGCATTGAGCGCGTTCGCCGAAACGCGTCTTGAAAATTTGCAAACTTTATCCATCAGGAAAATGGAATGAACGATACGGAAACTTGGCAAGCGTCGTTGAATGATGAAATTGACATTGGACGCTATCTCGCCGCGCTTGGCCGCTGGTGGCGTCTAATCGTCCTGTGCGCTATTTTAGGCGGGTTGGCGGCCTTGCTTGTTGGTTTTTTGAGCGCCAAATCGTACCAAGCTAACTCGTACGTGGTGCTGATGCGTACGGGGACGGTGGTCAATCTCGATTCCAAAATTCGCAGCGTATCGAATACGGACCCGACCTCCGGCCAGACGGTGGACCTGGCATCCTTACGCAAAACCTTGACTTTGCTTGCGGACAGCGAAGATCTCGCGCAATCGGTCTTTGGCGCGCTGCAGACGCAATTGGCTTCCAATATCACGGACCCGTCCACCTTGCATTCTTTGGTTCAAATTACCAATGACGGCGATACGTTTCAAATCGTCGTCCGTTCCCAATCGCCAGAACAAGCCGCTCTGATTGCCAATGCGTGGGCGCAAGAATTTATCACGCGCGCCAACGCCATTTACGGCGAGAGCCCCATTTCGCTCGATACATTAGCGGGGCAATTGCAAGCGGCGCGCAGCGATTATGACGCCCAAGAGCGCGCGTTGGTCGCTTTTGTCCGCGAGGCCCAAGCGCCAAGCTTGCAGCGCCAGCGCGATGAAAAAGTGGAAATCCTCAATACGCTGGCGGAGGGCAAAACGATTGCGGTCCAAGCTGTAATTACCGAAACGCAACAGACGCAGATTCGCCTGCTGCGCGACTATTTGAACGCGGTGGGCGACACGCGCTCCGCTGTCTTTACGCAGCAAGCGCAGGCGCGCGTGCAAAAACTCAGAGACTTGTACGCGCTCCGTCTCAAGCTCGAACGCTTGACGAGCAATGCCCAAGCCCTGCGCGCGCGGCTCGCGCAATCTTCCACGCAAACCCAAGCGGGCAACAGCTTGGCGCTAACGCTGCTCGAGTCGAGCGCGTTTACTACGTGGGCGGATTTACCGGTCAGTCTTCAGGTTCCCCTCAGCGCGTTGGATAGTGAGGGCACAGTTGCGGAACAGCAACTGGCGCTCGATAGTTTGATTGCCGAAATCGAAAAACAACGCGCCGCCCTTCAAACCCAAATTGCCGACGCGTCGAAAGAATTGCTCGGCGATTCGGGGTACGCTTATTTGGAGGAGAATACGTTTGATGCCGCATCGCCGCTCAGCGCCGCGATTCAGCAGCGCGCGCAGGCGCTTTTGAACCTACAGGGCTTGGAAGATATTGCTTCATACGAATCGGCGGATGCCGCCGTTGTCGCCGCGATAGACAAACTACAAAAAGATATCAATACGCTCGACGCGCAAATCGAAGTGGAAGAGGCAAAGAAACGCGATTTGACGCGCGCCCGCGATTTGGCTTGGGATACATACACCGCGCTCGCCAGCAAACTCGCCGAGTCGCAAGTGACGGCGGACGCAGGCGCAAGCATTGTGCGGCTCGCTACGGCGGCAGTTCCGCCAACGCAACCAACCGGCGGAGGGCTGACCCGTGTCGCATTGGGCTTGTTCTTGGGCTTGCTGGTCGGCGTCGTCTTGGCGTTCCTCCTCGAATTTTTCGCGACGGGATTCCCCGATGCGGCGCACGTGCAAAAGGCGCTCAATCTTTCTACGCTCGCGACGATTCCTGTATTCACGCGCGCGTCTGGACAATCGAGTTTGCCGCAATCTGTTTTAGAAGCGCTGCGCGGCGTGCGCTATCAATTGTTTGAGCAGCGCAAAGCGCGCGGCGTGATGGTGACGAGCGCAATCGCGGGTGAAGGCGTCACAACGATCGCAACAAATTTAGCGACCGTCGCCGCGCAGGGCGGCATGAATGTTTTGCTGATTGACGCCAATCTGCGTCAACCGATGGCGCATACGCACTATCAACTGGAACTCGCGCCCGGTCTGACAAATATGCTCAACGCCACAGAGACGAATCTGGACTTGTACGCGCACCGCGTCAATCCGAATCTTACTGTGCTCACGGCTGGTTCGCCGACAGCGGACCCTGCGGCGCTGTTGCAGCACAAATCATTCGAACTCGTGGTGCGCCAAGCGCAAGCGAAATTTGACGCCATTATAATTGATGCGCCGCCTGTCAATGGCATGATTGACGCAGTGGAAATCGCGCGCGCGGCGGATGGCGCGCTGCTGGTGATTGACGGCGCGCATACCGCGCGCGCGCCAGTCCTGCAAGCGCAAGCCGCACTCGCCGCGTCGGACGCGTCAATTTTGGGCGTTTTGTTGAATCGTGTTGGACGCGGCGTCGCGTCCGATACGCCCAAGTCCGACGCAATGCCTTTGCAAACGTTGTGGACGAGTTTGCGAACGCGGTTGTTTGCTTTGGTCGGACCGCGTTCAGGTTGAGAGAGTGGCTCGATCCTCGTTTTTGCGGCGCGTCGCGACCCTGATTGCCGATAATGAATTTTGGCTGTTATGGGTCTATGGCGCGCCGCTTTTGCTTGCAAGCAATCTGCCGCTGTGGCTTTTGCTTGGCGCGTTGTGTACCGTGCCGTTTTTTTGGCTCGCGCGGCGCAGCGCGCGCGGCAATTGGTCCGTTGCCGCGCCGCTGGATGTGCCGCTCACGTTGCTTTTGCTTTTGGGTTTGGTCGGCGTAGCGGTTTCGATTGATCCGCTGTATAGCGCCAGAGTGTACGCGGAACTTTTGGGCGGCGTGGCGTTGTATTTCGGCCTTCTCAATGGTTTGAGCGAAACCGAAATTAAAAAAAACGGGCAGCGCTCCATCTCGAAGCGTTTCACAAGCGCGCTCTGGATTTTAATTGCGCTTGCGTGTACGATGGGTTTGGTCGGCGCATTGGGTTTGCGTTTTTCTGAAAAATTTTTGCCTGTGCAACTTTATCCGTATCTGCCCAAACTCGATTTTTCTATTTTCAATCCGCGCGGTTTCACGCCGAATCTGGTCGCGGGCGCTATTGCGCCGGTCATTCCGCTATGTTGGTTTTGGGGTTGGCGTCAACCGCGCTGGCGGCGGCGCGCGTTATTCGGCATTGCATTGTTTTTATCGCTCGTTGTCGCGCTGACGCAATCGCGCGGCGCAATCATTGGGCTCGGCGTGAGTTTCGCGTTCAGCGCGCTTTGGCTCAAGCCGCGCGTCGGATGGATTGTCGCCGTTTTGCTCATTGGCGCCGCGACGCTCTATTGGGGCGCGGAAACGAATCGCCTTGTGGATTCGTCCCTGCTCGACGATTCCACCGTTACGGCGGCGGGCCGTTTTGAATTGTGGCAGCGCGCGCTCTATATTACCCAAGATTTTCCCTTTACCGGCATCGGCTTGGGGACATTTTCCCAAGTCGTTCCCGCGCTGTATCCGCTTTTTATCAACAGTCCCGACGCGCCGCTGCCGCACGCGCACAACATGTATTTGCAGATGGCGGTGGATTATGGCGTGGGCGGATTCGTTGCGTTTATTGGAATTGTGGCGACAATGTTCGCGCTCTGTATCGCCGTCTTGCGGCGCACGCGCGGTACGCCGAACGAATTGCTCGCCGCAGGTCTCGTCGGCGGCTATCTTGTATTTCTCGTGCATGGAATGTTTGACGCCGTGGCGCTTAGTACCAAAGTGAGCGTGGTCGTGTGGATGCTGGTTGCGTTCTTGGGCGTGTTGTATCGCAGCGTCTTGCGCGATGGGGCGTATGAGTGACGGCGGCAAGCAAGCCAAGCCGCGGCGCGCATGGTTTTCGCTCGGTCTCGGCGCGTTCTTGAGCGCGCTCGCGTTCTGGTTGATTGCGCGCAGCGTGAATTTGGACGCGACGCGCGCCGCGCTGGCGTCAAGTCAATTGAGTTGGGTTTTACTGGCGTTTATTTTACAAATCGGCGCGACCTTGTCGTCGGTGCGACGCTGGCAAATTTTATTGCAACCGTATCCGACGCGTTTTTGGAGTTTGACGCAAATTTTATTTGTGGCGCATCTGTTAAATACCGTATTGCCCGCGAAACTTGGCACGGTGGCGCGCGTCCTCTTGGCGGCGGAAGAGGAAAAATTGAACGTCGGTTTTGTGTTTGGCTCGGTGGCGCTTGAAAAAGTTTTGGATACACTTGTGATGCTAGTTTTGTTTCTCGTCCTCGCGCCGTTCGCGCCGCTGCCGGAATGGGCGCGCGATGCGTTGGGCGCGAGCGGCTTGGTCGTTTTACTCGGCATTATTGTGTTGGCAAGCGTCCGCCGCGTGCGCGAACCATTGTTGAGCGTCTTGGCGCGCGGGGAAGCCAAATTGTTTGGCGCGCGTTCGCAGCGTCTCACCGCTTTTGCGCGTGGCATGTTGGAAAGTTTGGCAAACTTGCGCGGACGGCGCGAAGCGTTTGCGGTTTTGCTGTGGACCGCCATAATTTGGACGCTCGGCATCGCGGTCAATTACGTTTTATTTTTGGCGCTGGGTCTGGCTTTACCGTGGAGCGCGGCGATATTTCTTTTGGTTGTTTTGCAAATCGGCACGCGCGTGCCGGCGCTGCCCGCAAATTTGGGCGTGTTTCATTATCTCGTAATTTTGGCGCTCGGCGTGTATCGCATCCCGGAAAGCGCCGCGCTGGCCTATGCGATTCTGCTGCATCTCGTCGTCTTTATCTTGCCCGCGTTTCTTGGCGCGGCGTGCGCGCTGCCGTTAAGCGCGCGCCTGGCCGCGTTGGTGAGCGCGCAATGGCGTCGTCCATGATTCGAAATCAGGTCCTGGTTTGTTTCTCGACCATCAGTTGGGATTATTTGTGGCAGCGCCATCAAGAATTCATGTCGCGTTTTGCGCGCGCGGACAATCGTGTATTATTTGTTGAACCGATTGGGATTCGGATGCCAAGCTGGCAAGACCGCCATCGCATCGTCGCGCGCTTGAAAAATCGTTCGCGCGCGCGCGGCCAGAGTTTGCGCGGCGTGATGGAAAATGTGTGGGCGCTGGACCCGTTGGTAAATCCGTTTCAGCAAATCGGTTTCGCGCATCGCCGCAACGTGTCGGCTTTGACGGCGCAGTTGCAAAACGCGCTCGCGCAAGTGGGCGGCGCCGAGCCGCTAGCATGGTTGTATGCGCCGACGCCGTTGGCGCGCGCGACGGCGGCGCGCTTGCATCCGCGCTTGGTGATTTATGATTGCGTGGATGCGTACAGCGAAAACCCGAAAGGCGTATTTTCGTTTTATGCCGAATCAGAGCGCGCGTTGGTGCGCGAGGCGGACATGGTGCTAACGACTTCGCCGCGATTATTGGCGCAGCATCGCCCCGCGAATTCGCATACCTATTACGTGCCGCCCGGCGTGGATTTTGAAAAATTCGCGGACGGGGCGTGGGCGGAACCGCCCGCGCTGCAAAAGCTTCCGACCCCGCGCCTCGTTTTTTTTGGCGGCATTGACGAACGGGTGGATTTGGAATTATTGACGCGTTTGGCGCAAACTCACGCGGCGTGGCAATTTGTGTTTTTGGGCATTGTGCGAACCGATGTGTCCGCGCTGCAAAGATTGCCCAACGCGCATTTTCTCGGACACATCGCGCACGACAAACTGCCCGCGTATTTGCATCATGCGGACGTTTTACTCTTGCCGTACGTACGGACGGTATTTTCGCAATACATTCAACCCGCGAAACTGTTTGAATGTTTCGCCACCGGGAAACCGATTGCGGCTTTGGGCTTGCCCGTGTTTCAAGAATATCAAGATGTGATGTATGTGGCGCCCGCGGCGGCGGACTATGTCGACGCGCTGCGGCGCGCGTTGGACGAAGATCAAAACGCGGCGGCGCGCGCCGCGCGCCGCGCGCGCGCGCAAGCCAATACCTGGACTGTGCGATTTCAAGAACTAGACGAGCTCATCGCGCGCCGCTTACAGGAAACGGCGCCATGAAACGCGTTGCCATTGCGCATGAATACTTTTGCAATATGGGCGGCGCGGAATTGGTGGCGCGGGTCCTGCACGAAATGTTTCCCGACGCGCCCGTGTACACGCTGCAAATCTATGACCGCAATCGCGGCCATGCGTGGATGAAGGGGATGGCTTTGCGGACTTCGTTCGTACAGCGGCTGCCGTTTGCCGGCCGCACGCACGAAATGTTTTTGCCGCTTTTGCCGTACGCGATTGAACATTTTGATTTTTCCGGTTACGATTTGATTTTGTCGTCGTCGAGTTTGATTGCCAAAGGTTTGATTCCGCCGCCGGACGCGCTGCATATTTCCTACACGCAATCGCGGCAGCGAGTCGCGTGGGATTTATCCTACGCCTATATTCGCACGCTGCCCTTTTTTTTGCGCCCGTTCGCGGAAATGTACATGCACCATTTGCGCTTGTGGGATGTCGCCGCCGCGCAGCGGGTGGACCGCTTTATTGCCAATTCGCATTTTGTCGCGCGACGAATCGAACAATTGTATCGCCGCACGGCTGAGGCGCTGCATCCGCCCGCCGATTTGGATTTGTTCGCGCCGCTCGAAACTCGCAGGCGCGAGTATTATGTGATTGTGGGGCGCTTGGTGCGTTACAAGCGTTTTGATCTAGCCGTCGAAGCGTGCAAAAAATTGGATGCGCCGCTGCGCGTCATTGGCGACGGCACGGAACGCGCGGCGTTGGAAAGATTGGCGGGCCCGCGCACGGAATTTTTGGGTTTGCAATCGCACGCGGTAATTCGGGAACAATTGGCGGGCGCGCGCGCGTTATTGTTTCCCGGCGTCGAAGATTTTGGCATTACGCTGGTCGAAGCGCAAGCGATGGGCTGCCCGGTGGTGGCGTATGCGGCAGGCGGCGCGATGGAAACGGTGCGCGATGGCGAAACCGGCGTTTTGTTTCACGCCCAAAATGCCGATGCGATTGCGGATGCGCTGACGCGCGCCGCCGCCATTTCATTCGACGAAAAATTTTTGAACGCGCACGCGCAGCAATTTTCGATTCCAAATTTCAAGACGCGGTTGCACGAAATGATTTGCAAGTATGAGGATGCGCGATGAATTGGGTTGAACGCGCGCCGTCGCGCGGCCGGTGGCGCGGCGTTATTTTGTGGACGGGCGATGTGCTGTGCGCGGTCCTGGCGATGGCGCTCGCGGCAGGCGTGCGCGTTCTGCTGCCGTTTGGCGTGACGCCTGACCGCGCGTACGTGACGCCGGGCGTGTTGGCGCTCGTCGCGTTCGTGTGGGGCCTCGTCTTTTATTTTCTCGGCGCGTACGAACGCCGCAATCGCGAAGAATGGCGCGATGAAGCGCGCGCGATTTTGTTGGCGTGCGTGTTTGCCGTGTGCGCGCTCGCGGCGTCGTTTTATTTTTTCAAAGTCGAATTATTTTCGCGCGCGCTGTTTGCCTATTTTTTTGTTTTGGATGTGGCGTTGACGTTGGCGTGGCGCGCCGGTTTGCGCGCATGGCGCACGCGGCGCGGCGCGGGAACAATAGGTTCACGTCGCGCGCTGGTGATTGGCGTGGACGCGGCGGCGCAGGAATTGGCGGCGCATGTGCAGATGTGGGACGGTTATACGCTGGTCGGTTTTGTGAGCGACCGCGCCGAGCCGGATAAAGCGTTGACGCTCGGCGCTCCCGTGTTGGGAACATTGGCGGACACGATGCGGCTGGTCGCGCGCTGGGAGATTGACGATGTATTTTTGACGCAGAACGCGCGCGGCCGCGCGGAATTGGCGGAATTGATTTTGGCGCTGCGCGAGCAGCACGTGCGCGTGCGGCTCATGCCCGATTTGCTCGAAGTGGTGACAGTGCGCACCGGCATCGAAACGCTGCGCGGCGTGCCGATGATTACGCTCCGCGAACCTGCGATTACGGGCATCAACGGCATGATGAAACGCGCGTTGGATGTGGTCGGCGCGGCGTTCTGCTTGATTATTTTTGGCCCCGTGATGCTGGCGCTGGCGGTGTGGATTCGGCTCGATTCGCCGGGACCTATTTTGTTCACCCAAGAACGCGCGGGACAGTACGGTAGACCGTTTCGCATTTATAAATTTCGTACGATGGTGGCAAATGCCGAAGCGCTGCTCGACCAGGTGGTCAAGCTGGATGAATTGGCTGAACCGCATTTCAAATTGCGCCAAGATCCGCGCGTGACGCGCGCGGGCAAATGGCTGCGGCGCACTTCGCTGGACGAGCTGCCGCAGTTTTTGAATGTATTGTGTGGCAACATGTCGCTCGTCGGTCCGCGCCCCGAAATGATGCGTTTGGCGTCGCAGTATTCGCCTTTGCAGCGGCAGCGTTTGTTGGTAAAACCGGGTATCACGGGCGCGATGCAAGTGAATGGCCGCGGCGACCTTTCGTTTGATGAATGGATGAAATTGGAATTGGATTATATTGAAAATTATTCTATCTGGCGCGACCTGGCGATTTTGGCAAAAACGGTGCCGACGGTGCTGAGCGGGAGGGGGGCGTATTGATTGGGAGATTGAGGGATTGGGGGGCTGACAATTTGCGGTACGTATTGGGTCGGTTATACTCGAATGGTTATGAATTCATCGAATGAAATGTCGGCGGTTGACGCCCCCGCGCTGGACGCGCGCGAACAAGCGTTGTTCAATCTGCGCGCGGCGCCCGCGCTACTTGCCATTATCACCCTCGCGTTGGGATTGATTTATTTGGCGGTTATTCCGCCGTGGGGCGGGCCGGACGAACCGCGTCATTATGAATACGCGCGCCTCTTGTACGAAAAAGGACGTCTGGTGAGTTGGAGCGACGCCGATAAAAAAATCATGGCGGAAATTGTGCGTTCGATGGATGCGGTGGGATATTGGAAGTGGGGCGTTTCGGAATGGAAACCGGACGGTCAATCGCCGCTGCCGGATGATTTTGCAAAAATCTATCCGCAAAACGCGCATCAACTCCATCAGCCGCCGCTCGCCTATTTGGCGTACTTGATACCGCTGGAATTGACGCAGACAAGCAGTATCACCACGCAGCTGTATGCCATGCGCTTGCTTTCAATTTTGCTGAATGTGGCGGTGGTATTGGCGGCGTACGTGGCGGGGCGTGAATTGTTTCGCAGCGACCCGACGATGGCGCTCGCGCTGCCGGTGTTTATCATGCTCTTGCCGCAGCATTTATTTTTGCACAGCACGATAATGAACGACCATCTGGTCGAAGCCGCGCTGGCATGGATGTTTGTAATTCTTGTTCGCGTATTCCGCTTGGGTTTGTCGCTGCCGCGCATCGTGGGCTTGCTGTTGTGCGTGGCAATTGGGTTGGGCGCAAAACGCAGCGGTTTGTACGCATTGCCCATTCTCGGCGTGGCTTTTTTGGCGTACGCGTTCACGCATTGGGGCGGCGCGCGGCTCTCGACGGCGCAAAAAAGCATACGGCTCGCGCTGACCGTCATTATGCTTGCGCTCGGCGCGATGGGTCTGCTATTTGCGTGGAACTGGGTGAGCGTCAATCAACCGCAACTCCACGATTATATCGTGCGCCTTTTTTTGTTTTTGCCGACGGAACAATTTCCCTTTGAATCGTATGCGCGCGTTTTGTCGCCCGCCGCGCTGCCGCTGTACATGAGTTATTTCAAATATCTGTTTATCAGTACGTGGGGGCATTTCGGCTGGATGAATATCACGCTCGGCGTCCAAGCGTATTGGGCGTTCGCCGCGCTCACCGTATTTGCCTTTGCGGGTTTGGCGTGGTTTGCGTTCAAAACATTGCCGCAATGGGAAGCGTGGCGGCGCGCCGTCCTGTTTGTATTTGGCGCGAGTATTCTCGTCGCGCTCGGCGCGATTATTGCGCTCGAAGTGCGCTATTGGGATTTGGGCTGGGGCGGCGACCCGCAAGGACGCTATTTATTTCCGGTGTTGATTCCGCTTGCCACCCTCTTTTTGTTGGGTTTGCGCGGTTTTGTTCCGCGCGCGCGCTATCTGGTATGGTTCGGCGCGTTGACCATTGCGCTAGCGCTTTACAATGTAATCGTCTTGGCGCTGGTCATTATGCCGTTTTATCGCGCGTGAGGTCGCGCACTATGACTCGCACTCGAGAAATCATCGTCAGCTTGGTCTTTGTGGCGTGCCTTGCGCTTGGCGTTGTTTTTGTATCCAGCTATTTGGGCGACCGCCAAAAATTTCGCGGCGAAATTATCCAGATGCAATTTGATTTACTGCAAGGCAAGGATTACGTCTTGAATGGTCGCCCGATGTACCTGCCCGCGTTTCAAAATCGCGTGCTGTTTCCTTTGGCGCTCTATGCCGTGACCCAGAGCAAGTTGTTGGATGCGAACGATGCGTTTCTCTTGTTGCGTTTGCTGACCGCGTGCTTGGCGCTGGCGACCATGTGGTGGGTTGCGCGCGGTATTTCCAACTGTTCGCCCAAACTGGCGGCGGGCGGCGCGCTGCTTTTGGCTTTTAGTTTGATTTTCACCTTTCAATTTGCATGGGAACATCCTACCGACCTGTTGGATGTTTGCTTTATCGCGTTAATGACGCTGGCGACGGTTCAAAAACGTCTGCTGCTCTTGTTGGGAATTGCGCTCGTGGCGGCGCTCAATCGCGAGTCAGCCGCGTTTGCGGGCGTGTTGTGGGCGTTTTGTTACGCGCTGGATGAAAAACGGCGCGTGCAGTTTGGCGAAATCAGCCGCGCCGTCATTTTGATTGCCGCGCCCTATGCGGCGACGCTGGCGCTGCGTTATGCGTTCGGCGGCGCGCGCGCGGTGGGCCCCAGTACGCAAATGGTGACGGCGTTGACGAGTCTGCAAAATGACATCAAGATTTTAACCGATTATCTCACGCCGTTCAATTGGCTCACGTTGGCGATGGCGCTTTTCATTCCGCCGCTGTTGTGGTTGGCGGTCAATTGGCGGGCGACGATTTGGTTGCAGCGCCGCTTGACGTATGCGGCATTATTTCTCATCCTAATTTCATTTTTGTTTGGTATCGTGAGCGAATTACGAATTTTCATACCGAGCGTTGTAATTCTCGTTTTGATGGGGGTGTGGAGCGAAACGCCGCGCCCGGTCACGCCCACGACGGCGTAAAATTGTAAAAAAGGAGCGCTAAACATGACAAAACAAATGTTTCAGAAATGGTTCGCGCGCGGTCTTGGCTTGGCGGGGCTGATTTTTTTGGCTGCCGCCATGAATACGCCCGCGCCCGCGTTGGCTAGCGCGCCCGCGCGTCCATTGGCTGCGCCCACCGGCGCGGCGAGTTTGTTTGGCATTGACGACGGCGGCGTGTTGGCGAATTCTGACGCCGCGCGCGCGCTCGCCGCCGCCACCGGCGTAAATTGGGAACGTATCTCGGTCTATTGGAGCAGTCTCGAACCGACGCCGGGCAATTACAATTTTGCTTCGGCGGATGCCGTTATCCCACCGTTATTGGCGGCGGGCCTCTCGCCGATTGTGTATTTGGAACAAAATCCGAGTTGGGCTTCCAATACGACATGCGGCCCCGTCAACGACGTCCAAGCGTTTGCCGATATGCTGGGCGCGCTGGCAGCGCGTTATCCGGAGGTCCAAGTTTGGGCGACGTATAACGAAGTGGATTTTGATTATGCCGATTTGAATCAACACACCGGCGGCTGTTTTGGCGCGCGCAGCAAGGGCGGCGTCAACAATAACGGCGTCCGCGATTATATCGAGTACGCGGAAATGCTGCGGGCGGCATGGCTCGCGGTACACGCGGCGAATCCCAATGCGCGGCTGGCGAGCGGCGCATTGGCGTACGACAATTTTAATGTTGGCACGGCGCCGGCTGACTATCCCGGACACGGGCAAGGCGGCTTGTTCAATTCCAATTTCGCCGCCGATTTATTCAAGTACATGAAAGCCAATCCATTGCCTAACGACGAAAAGTATATGGACATGTTGTTGTTCAATTATTACAACCTCTATGGACCGTATTGGCAAAAGAAAGCGTCGGGCTATGGGATTCAAGCCAAGACCAAAGTTTTGCGTAAATTGATGAGCAACGCCGGTATCGCAACGATTCCGCTCTTTGTGAGCGAAACGGGCGAATCTTCGAATGCGGGTTGGATTAGCGCCAAAACGCAAGCGCGCTGTTTGAACATGACAATGATACGCGGCGCGGCGGCAAAATTATCCGGCATCGTTTGGTGGACTTTTCGCGATTTTCCCGACAATGCGCCCAAGCCGAGAAATACATGGAAATACGGCATTGTGGACCAAAATCTCCAACCGAAACCATCTTATACGGCGCTTCAGACCCTTGCCGCCGAATTGAACGGTTTGGATTTTGCCAAAAACAGGAGCAACAAGAACGGGTTCAAAGGCGTGGAGGCATATTACTTTGCCGGCGGCGGCTTGAAAAAATATGTCGTGTGGACTTTTAGCAAACCGAATCCGCCCGACCCGTGGGTGCAGCCCGAATGTGCTTGGCCCCGCAACGCGGCGACCGCTTCGTTCCAAGCCACTTCGCTGCGCGTCGTAAGTTATTTGGGCAAAGTGAAAACGATTCAGGACAATAGTAAAAAGGACAAAGACCCTGCCGTTGGTAAAATCACTATCAATGTGAACGCCAACCCACAGATTGTCCAAGTCAATCCCTGATAACATCGCGTCATCATATTTCGAGAGAGGAAGCAAGTCTTTTGGTTCGTACTCTTTTATTCACAGCATGTATCGCGTGTTTGAGCGTTGTGGTCGCGTGCGCTGCGCCCTCCACGCCTGTTGTCCTGGCGTCGCCGCAAACGTCTGAATCACCCACCGCGCTCTCTTCGCTCACCGCGCTCCCGGCCACACCCACTGCGCTTCCTTCGCTCACTGTCGCGCCCTCTTTGCCCACGCAAGCGCCGCCGACAGAACGCGCCACCGCGCTTCCTTCGCCCACTACCGCGCCCGCCACCGCGACCCCTCCGCCCACCGCTGTCCCTGCCGCGCCGCCGCTGACCCATTACTTTGGCGTCAGTTCAAATGGCGAAGTTGCCGCCAATGATGAGGTCCGCGCGCTGGCAATTTTGAGCGGCGCACAGATGGTGCGAACCAGTATCGCGTGGCGCCAAGTCGAACCGACGCAGGGCAAATACGATTGGCGCTATGCCGATAGCGCGTTTCACGCTTTGACCGACAACAATTTGGAACCGCTGGTATTGATTATGGATAATGCCGAATGGGGCGCGTCCACAAAATGCGGACCCGTTTCCGATTTGTTGGCATACGACCAATTTTTGCGCCAACTCGCCGCGCGGTATCCGAATGTAACATACTGGGCGTTGTATAACGAACCCGATAACGCGTACGGCGAGGCGGCTTCGACGGGCGGCTGTTTTGGCGGCGACGATGTGGACGGCAATGGCAAACCCGATTACGCCGATTATGCCACTCAACTTCAAGTAGCATGGCGTGCGATTCATGCCGGCAACCCCGATGCCAAGTTGGTTGTTGGCGCGATTGCGTTTGACAATTTTGACCAAGCCACCGCGCCGCCCGGTTATCCCGGCGGCGGGAACGGCGGCATCTTTAATGCCAAGTTTCTCGACAACCTGTTTGCGTACATGCAAGCGAATCCGCCGCCGCCCGGCGAAAGATATTTTGACCTGTTGGGTTTTAATTATTACAACATCTATGGCCCGTATTGGGAAGGACGTTCCGAAGGCAAAGGCGTCAGCGCCAAAGCGAACGCGTTGACCAAGTTGATGCAGCAGTACGGCTTGGCTGCGCCGCTGCTGGTGAGCGAAACCGGCGACGATTCGGGGACGATTGGCGATGACGCGCAAAGCGCTTTTCTCGCCAAGACGTTTGTGCGCGGCATGGGGAGTAATATCGCGCACATGATTTGGTGGACGTTCCAAGATTTTCCCGATACCGCTCCTCCTCCGTCTAATACGTGGAAGTACGGTTTGATTGACCAAAACGCCAAACCGAAACCTTCGTACAGCGCGTTTCAAACCGTCGCTAAACTGCTCGGCGACGCGCAATTTGTTCAACCGTTGAACGTTCGGGGCGGCGAAGGATATTTATTCAACAAAGACGGCGCGGGGGTCGCAGTCCTTTGGTCGTCATCCGCAGAGCCGATTTCTGTTTCGTTCGTGGGCAATGTGTTGAATGTGACCGATATGTACGGCGCAGCGCGTGCCGTGTCCGATGGTTCGCCCGAAGACCATAATCCGGATTCGGGGCGCATCGCATTGCAATTGAATCAAAATCCAACGTATGTTCAAACGGTTCAATAATTCATCGCGCGGCTGGACGATTTGGCGCTGGCTGCTTTTGGGCGCGCTGGGCTTGAGTTTGATGGCGCTGCCGCGCGCCGCGTTCGCCGATGGGCCCATCACGCCCGATTTTTTTTCAATGGACGACGGCGGCGTAACTTTGGCGAATCCCGCGTTCACGGCGTTGGCTCGCGCGACGGGCGCGCCCTATTTGCGGACGGCGGTTTATTGGAGCGCGGTGGAACCAACCAATACGACGCCCGACAATTACAATTGGTCGCTGCTTGACTCTTATTTTAATCGCGCATTTAGCGCGGACGTTATTCCGCTGGCGTACGTTGCCGAAAATCCGTCATGGGCGGCAAATACCGCGTGTGGTCCCATTGATACGACAAACGAAACCCTGCGCGCCGAATTTGCGGAATTTGTGGGCGCGCTCGCGGCGCGTTATCCGCAAATCAAACGCTGGGGCTTGTACAATGAATCCGACGGCAGCCGCGTGGATTTGCACACCGGCGGCTGTTTTGGCGATACGGTGAACGGCGACTTGAACGCCAATGGCGTTCCCGATTATGCCGAATATGCCGAGATGGCGGGCATTGCGCGCGACGCAGTGCATCAAGCCAATCCCGACGCTCAACTCTTTATCACGGTCGCCTTTGACGATTTTGATATTCCGACGTGTCCCCCCGGTTACACGTGTCTCCCGCCTTCGCATTTCGATTATAATTTTCTGCCCAATTTGTTTGGTTACATGGCGCAGCATCCGCGTTCGAATGGTCAACCGTATGCCGACACGCTCGCGTTTACCTATTACGACATTTACGGCCCGTATTGGGAAAGACAATCCAGCGGCGCGGGTTCGCACGGCATCCAAGCCAAAGCCGCCGCGATTCGAAAACGGATGCAGGATGCCGGCATTGCCATGCCGCTTTTGGTGGTCGAAACGGGCGATGATTCGCAAGCGGGATGGATTGGCGCGGACGGGCAGAGCCGTTGTTTAGCCATTTCGCATGTGCGCGGCATGGCGAGTGGACTGCAATTAATGACTTGGTGGACCTTTGTGGACAATCCCGTCAAGACTTGGTATTACGGTTTGGTGGACGTGAATCAAAATTTGAAACCCTCTTATACCGCGTATCAAACCCTGTTTCAGCAAATGAACGGCTGGACGTATAGCAAACGGTGGGAAAAAAACGAATCCGTCGAAGCGTATCTCTTTACGCTGGGCGGCAAAAAGAAATGGGTGGCATGGTCCAATCGCGCGCAATCCGACGGAAAATCGCCGTGCGCGTATCCGCGTAAAAAAGCTCGCATGAATTTTCGCGCGAAACGTTTGAGCGTGACCGACCTGTACGGCAATGCCAAAATTATCCGCGACGATCACGCCGGCGATTTGAATCCGCGCCCGGGACGCATTCGTCTTGCGTTGGATGGTTCGCCGCAATATGTCGTCGTCAACCCCTGAGCGCGCCGCGTCGCCCGATGTGACAATCTCGATTGTCAATACCAACAATCGCGACCTTCTCCAAACTTGCCTGTGTTCGCTGTATGAAACGACGCGCGCCCAAATGCAAGTGATTGTGGTGGACAATGCCTCCACCGATGGCAGCGCCGCGCGGGTGCAGCGCGAATTTCCCCAAGTCACGCTTTTGGAAAATGAAACGCGCGCCGGTTTCGCCGCAAGTCACAATCGCGCGTTACAAGACGGCGCGGGCCGTTATCTCTTGATCCTCAACGAGGACACTAAACTTTTGCCCCGCTGTTTGGATACGCTGATTGCGTTCATGGACGCGCATCCCGACGCGGGCGCGTGCGGTCCGCGTTTGTGGAACGGCGACGGTTCGCTTCAGCGCACTGCCAATCGTTTCCCTACGTTGGCGTTTGGCGTCTGTGAAGCGCTGGCGCTCAATCGTTTGTTTCCCAACAATCCGGTTTGGCGCCAGAATACGTATGCCGAATGGGACCGCGCGACAACGCGCCAAGTGGACGCGGTCTCTGGCGCGGCGCTGCTCGTGCGCGCCGCCGCGATTTCCCAAGTCGGTTTACTCGACCCGCAATTTTTTATCTATCACGAAGAGGTGGATTGGTGTTTGCGGCTGCGACAGCGCGGCTGGAAAACGTTTTACGTCGCCGACGCGCAGTTGATTCATTACGGCGGCGCGAGTACGGCGGCGCGCGCGCCGGAAAAATTCCACCAGATTTATTGGGACAGTTTTTTATATTACTATCGCAAACATTTCGGCGCGCCGGCGTACTGGCTGGTGCGCGGTGTATTTGAAACGCGCATGGCGGCGCATCGTTTGAAAAACAAAATAGCCCGCGCGTGTTTTTGAATGAATTCCCGTGTTGCATTTTTTTCGCCGCGCGACGCCGTTGTTGGCATTAGCCAACGCTAGCGCGCTGGTCTTGCAATTTTTCACGACCATCCTCATTGCGCGCGCGTTCGGCGCGACCGCGCAAATGGACGCGTACACGCTCGCCGTTTCGATTCCCGAATCTTTGCAATATGTGCTGATGCTTGCCACGTTGAGCGTCGTCTTTACGCCAATGTTTATTCAAGCGCGCTCAGAGCACGGCGAAGCGGACGCGTGGAGCATGGCATTGTCGCTGCTGTTACTCGTCGCGGGCGCGGTGGCGCTGGCGCTGCCGCTTTTGGCGTGGGCGCTGCCGTGGTTGATGGAATGGCTCGCGCCCGGTTTCGCGCCCGCCACGCGCGCGCTGGCGGTGGAATTGACGCGCTTGATTTTGCCGGGCTTGATCTATTACGCGACGGCGGGCTTGCTGTTAGGAATTTGTTATGCCTATCGCGATTTTGCGACGGCGGCGTTAAATACCTTTTTGGTCGCGCTGTTGAATCTCTTGGCGTTTTTTATTTTTGTAGAATGGTTGCAGCAGGGCGTGCGCGGCTTGATGGTGGGCCGTCTATTGATTTTGATAACGCTGGAAATTTTTTTACTCGCGCGCACCTTGCGTTGGAAACGCGTGGCGACAAAAATTCAATTGCGCCAGCCGCGCGTGTGGCAGCTCTTGACGTATTTGCCGCCCTACATGTTTGGCGCGTTGAGCGGTCAACTCGAATTGCTCGTGAACCGCGCGCTGGTTTCAACGCTGGGCGCGGGTAGCGTCGCCGCTTGGGGTTACGGTCAGCGTCTCGCCGAAATCCCGCTCGCGGTTTTGGGCGGCGCGATTGGAACAACGTACCTGCCCGAATTTGCCGACCAAGTGGCGGAAGGAAAAACCGCCGCGGCGAGCGCGCAATGGAATCGTACCGCGCTGCGCGTGACGCTATGGCTTGCGCCCATCGCCGCGTTTTTGATTGCGCTCGGCGCGCCGTTCATCGCATTATTGTTTCAGCGCGGCGCCTTCGACGCGACGGCAACGCGTTATAGCGCGCTGGCGTTGGCGGGACTCGCGTTCGGTTTGCCGTGGCGCGGCGTGGGCGGCTTGCTTGTGCGCGGGATGCCCGCGTTCAAGACGCGGCGCTTGCCCTTGATCTTGAGCGCGCTCTCGTCCGGCGCGAGTATCCTGTTGGCGTTCGCGCTGCTCGGCGTGTGGGGCGTATTCGGCGTCGCGTTGGCGGCGTCGCTTGGCGACATTCTCTTTGTCGGCGTCGGCGCAACCGAGTTTTGGCGGCGTTTGCGCGCGACGGACGCGCGCGCGACGATACTGGAATTTTTCAAGCTGTTGTGCGCGGCGACGCTTGGCGGCATGGTCGCGTTTGGCTGCGCGCAATGGCTCGCCGCAAATAGCTCTGTCAATGAAATCATTTTGGCGTTGCTTCAGGTGAGTTTGGGCGCAGTGGCGGGGAGCTTGAGCTTTGTCGGCGCGAGCATGGGTTTGAATGTCGCTGCGGTGCGCGCGCAGTGGCGAAATGTGCGGACACGGATGATTCGGTTTTGATGACGCCGCAAAATATCTTGTACCTTTCGACGCTTGGCGGTTTGGGCGGCGGTGAAAGCGCGCTGCGCGCCGATATTACCGCGCTCGACCGCGCGCAATTTTCGCCGCATGTTATTTGCGCGGAACCGGGCGCGTTTGTGGACGCGCTGCGCGCAAGCGGCGTACCCATAGAGATTTTTCCGTTCGCGCTGCCGTATTTCAAATATGGTTTTTTGCCTGTGCTTACGCTGCCCTTTTTTCGCCGCCTCTACGCGTATGCGTGTCGCCAACGGATCGCTTTGATTCACTGCAACGATTTAGAGACCGTGTATTATGCCGCGCCCGTTGCGCGTTGGTTGCGCGCGCCGTTGGTGTGGACCTGTCATGGTTGGTGGAGCGTGGAACGCGGTTGGAAAATGACGTTTGTCGAAAAATTTGTCGCGCGCATCCTCGCGCCGACGCAATCTATTCAGCAGCGCCTCACGGACGCCAACGCGCGTTTGCGCGCGCGCGTAACGCTTCTGCCGTTCGGCGTGGACACGTTAGCGTTTGCGCCGCAGCCGCACGCGGAAGGTGCGCGCGCGGAATTTCAAATCGCGTCGGACGCGCCGCTCGTGACGATGCTCGCGCGTTTCCAGTCCGTCAAGGGTCACGCCGTCTTGCTCGATGCCGCGCCGCGCATTCTCGACGCCTTTCCTCAAACGCGTTTTCTGCTTGTTGGCGACGCGGAATTCAACACCCCCGACGCGCGCGCGACGCGCGCCGAAATTTATGCGCGCGTAAACGCGGACGAACGTTTGCGGCGCGCCGTGGTATTCGCCGGTTTTCGCCGCGACATTGCCGACATTTTGAACGCGAGCGCCGTTCTCGTCTGTCCGTCCGATTTTGAATCGTTCGGCGTGGCGAATATCGAAGCGATGGCGTGCGGCATTCCGGTCGTGAGTACGAACGTCGGCGGACCTATGGAAACGATGGTTGATGGCGAAACCGGTTTTTTGATTCCGCCGCGCGATCCCGCCGCGCTTGCGGCGCGCGTCAACGCTTTGCTCGCGGACGCCGCCTTGTGTCAACGGCTGGGCGCGAACGGACGCGCGCGCGTGTTAAAGCATTTTACGTTGGCTGAACGCGTGAAACAGCTACAAACTTTGTACGCGCAATTGCTTGCCGCCGCATGAACATTTTGCTTGTTACGCCCGCGCCGCCCTTTCCGCCGCGCGATGGCGCGCAGGTGATGATAGCCAACCTCGCGCGCGGTTTGGCGGCGCGACACACGTTGACGCTCGCAACGTTGAGCGCGGCGTCGGACGCCCACGCGCCGCAGCCGTATTTTCAAAACGCGTATTTTTTTTCGCAGCGCGTCGCGCCGCGTTGGCGCAAATGGGCGTACAGTTTTTTTGACGCGCTCCCACTGTGGGCGCGCGTACACGAATCGGCGGAACTGCGCGCGGCGCTGCCCGAAATTGCGGCGCGCGCCGCGATTCACGTCGCGCATCTGGATACGGGCGTGTTGGCGCCGTATGCGGCGGCTTTGAAAAATACGCCGACGGTTCTGGCGCCGCACGATGTTTTGACGACGCAATTGCAAGACCGCGCGCGGCACGCGTCGGATTGGCGGATGCGCGGCGCAATGCGCGTGCAGGCGCGCAAGATGCGCCGCTTTGAGACGCGATTTTATCCGTACGCGACGCGTTTGTGCGTGGTGACAGAGCGCGAACGCGCCGCGCTGCAAACGCTCGCGCCCAATTTGAACGCGCGCGTGATTCCCAACGGCGTGGATACGGATTATTTTGCGCCGCAAGCGGAACCCGGTGGGTCGGACCGCATCGGTTTTTTGGGCGCGCTGGATTACGCGCCGAATCAACACGCGGCGCTGTATTTTGTCAAAACGATTTTCCCGCGCATTGCGCGTCAACTACCGCAAGCGACCGTTACGCTGATTGGGCGCAATCCGTCCGCCGAAATTCGCGCTCTGGCGCAAACGCCGCGTATTTGCGTCACCGGCACGGTGGACGATGTGCGCCCCTATGTGGCGAGTCAAAACATTTTGGTCGCGCCGATTTTGGAAGCGGGCGGCATGAAATTCAAAGTATTGGAAACGCTGGCAATGGGCAAGGCGTTGGTGGCGACCTCGGCGGCGATGGAAGGCATCGCCGCGCGCGACGGCGCGGAATTCTTGTTGGCGGATGACGCCGAATCGTTCGCCGCCGCGTGCGTCAGAGCGCTGCGCGATGAAACTCTGCGCGGCGCGTTGGCGCGCAAAGCGCGCGCGTGGGCGTTACGTCACAGTTGGGAAAATTCTGTCGCGCAGTACGAAGCGTTGTATCAAGAGGCGCTGGATGCGTTTGTTGTGCATTGAACACAAAACGGTTTTCGGCGGCGGCCAAGTCGCGCTGTTGAACGCGTTGGCGGAATGGCAAACGCAGCGCGCCGAAATTACGCCGTTCGTCGTGTGTTCCAAAGGCGCGGCGATTGCGCCGCACGCGCGCGCGCTGCAAATTCCGTGCGCGGAAATGGATTTGGGCGCGATTGAAAAAACGCGCGGCATCGCGTGGAATCTCGGGCAGCGTCTCGCGCCCACGCGCGCGTTATGGCAAACCATGCGCGCGTTTCAGCCCGACGTGTTGTTAGCCAATGGCGCGTATTCGTTTCTCGCCAGCGCGCTCGCGGCAAACCTCGCGCGCGTGCCGGCGGTGTGGTACGAACAAAATACGACGTTGCCGGACGGCAGGGCGTTGGCGCAATTGATTCGCGCCGCGCGCGAAATTATTGTCGTGACGGAAATGATTCGCGCGCAATTTGTAAAAACGCATCCGCGCGCGGCGGACAAAATTCATGTGATTTACAACGGCGTGGACACGGAACATTTTCGCGCGGACGCGGACGCGGCGCGCGCGATACGCGAATCTTTCGGATGGACCGAGTCCGCGCGCGTGGTCGGCACGGTGAGCCGCTTGGCGCCGGAAAAAAATGTCGCGCTCTTTTTGACCGCCGCGCAAGCGCTCGCGCGGACTCGGCCCGACGTAAAATTTCTGGTCGTCGGCGATGGACCCGAACGCGCGTCATTGCAAGCGCAATTTCAAGACGCCAACATCGCGTTTGTCGGGCAGCGCGCGGATGTGCCGCGTCTGCTGCAAATTTGCGATGTCTTTGTTTTAGCGTCGAACACGGAAGGTTTTTCGGTGGCGCTTGTGGAAGCGATGGCGGCGGGGCGCGCGATTGTGGCGACGGACGTGGGCGGCGCGCGCGAAGCGTTGGCGGATGGCGCGTGCGGCCGTCTTGTGCCGCCGCGCAATGTCGCGGCGTTGACGGACGCGCTCCAAGAATTGTTGCGCGATGAAACTGCGCGCGACGCGTTGGGCGAACGCGCCCGCGCGCGCGCGCAACAGCGCTTTACGCGCGCGCAGCAGGCGCGTCAGATGCAAAATGTTTTGGAACGGGCGCGCGCTATTTCACCGTGAACGTAAAATAATCGCTCCACGCGCCGCAGCCCGCCGGATTGCACGCGCGCACGCGCCAGCTATATTGCGTGTTGAATTTGAGTCGGGGCGTCTTGTATTGTGTGCCGTTGACATCCGCTTGCGTTTTCCAATCGCCGACTGTCTCGCGGATTTGGACGCGATAGGACGTTGCATTTTTCAGCGCGCGCCATATCAAAACGGGACGCCGCTGCGTGACCGTACTCGAATTCGACGGCGCAAGCAAGGTCGGCGCTTTGGTGGGCGGCGCGTCGCAATTCATGACGCCGTGCAAAATTACGCTGCCCGCATTGAGCGGCGGCAAGAAACTATTAAACGAACCGACGACCCATAGCTCGGCGGGCGAGACCACGCTCAAATCGTTGAGATACGTATTGCGCGCCTCTGCCGGCGAAGGGATCTCTTGCCACGCTTTGCCGTTAAAATGTTGAATCACGCCCAGCGAACCGTGCGCGTACGCGCTGCCGATGGCGTACAAATTATTGGCTGCCGCGCCGTCAATGGCGACGAATGCGCCGAGATAGGATGATGCGCCCGGCGGGAAAACTTTCCAATGTTTGCCGTTCCAATGCAAAAATCCGTTCATGTTTTGCCCGACAAACCAAACATCATTGGGCGCGAACGCCGCGAGACCCTGAACCGTAACATCGGATTGTCTTTGCCACGCGCTGCCGTTCCAATGATAAATGCCCGCGCCAGCCGCCCAAATATCATTTGGCGCAAGGAGGTCAATGGCGTCCAAACCGCCAAGCGTTTGCGGCGGCGTATCGGCGGCAACTCGAGTCCACGTATTGCCGTCCCAATGCAGGATGAGATTTTTTGTGGCGCCGCCGTCTTGATACCAGCCGACCGCCCAGACGTTATTGGCGTTCAAACCGTCAATGGCGGCAAGCGCGTGATTGACGTTGCCAAGCGGCGCGGGAAGCATATTCCATGCGCTGCCGTCCCAATGCAAAAGCAGCGCGCGCGTTTCAGTATCCGAAATGCGATTGTGTCCGACCGCCCAAACATCATTCGCGGCGCTGCCGTACACCGCGCGCAATTCATTCGCGCCGGATACGGCGTTCGGACTCGCGACGATGCTCCACGCGCTCCCGTTCCAATGCGCGGTTAAGGTCGCGCCGTCCGCGCTGCCGACTGCCCAAACGTCATTCGCGTTCAGCGCGTGAACGTTATACAAAATATCTTGCGCGCTGACTTGGGGCGCGTTGACATGATTCCAGACGAGTTGACAGGCATCGGCGTCGGCGTGCGCGAGCGGGGCGGAATTCCAACCATTCCAAAAGAGCAACGCCGCGCCGAGAACAAGCCCAAGCCCAATGTGACGTAATAAAGGATTCATTGCAACTCCATTCTATGTTTTCATAATGGACTCTCCCTCTCTCCAAGAGTGTACACCCATTTTGATGGCGCGGTCAAGACGATATGCGCGTTGTAGGATATACGCACAAGGCGCGCGCACAGCGCGCGCCAAATCTTTAACCCGATGTAAAATCTGCGTATGCGTATCGCCGTAAATCTCTTGCCGTTTCGCGCGCAGCTCGCGGGCGCGGGGCATTATACGCAAAATCTGCTGCGCGCCGTGACGCGCGCGGACGCGCGCAATGAATACATTTTTTTTGTGACGCCACAAGCAGAGGAGCATTTTGCTTTTGAGGCGGCGAACGTGACGCGCGTAGCGGTCAACGTGGACGCGCGCGCGGCGCGGCTTGCGTATGAACAATGCGCGCTGCCAATTCAATTGCGCCGGCACGCCGCCGAGCTCTTGTTCACGCCGTCGGTGGCAGTCCCTCTCGCATGGCGCGGCAAACAGGTCACAATCATCTATGATATGATTGCGGAACATGCGGACGTGACAAAATATCCGCGCGCGCGCAATCTATATGTGCGGTGGATGTCGCGGTACGCCGCGCGGCGCGCGGACGCCGTCATTACGATTTCCGAAAATTCGCGCCGCGAAATCGCGCAGTATGCGCGCGTGCCGCGCGATAAAATTCACCTCGCCTATCCCGCCGCAGCGCCGACGCTTGCGCGGGTGACCGACGCGTCGGCATTGCAGCGCGTGCGCGACGCGTACCAATTGCCCGAACGTTTTATTTTGTATCTCGGCACGCTTGAACCCGGCAAAAATCTGCCGCATTTGATTCGCGCCTATAGCGCAATGAAACGCGCGCGTCCTGAATTGCCGCAGCATTTGGTTTTGGCGGGCGCGCAGGGTTGGGGCGTGCGCGCCATCGAAGATGAAATCCAACGCAGCGACGCGACCGGTTTTCATTTGATTGGTTTTGTGGACGAGTCGGATGTCGCCGCGCTGTATTCGCTCGCGGATTTATTTGTGTATCCGTCGCTGTATGAAGGATTCGGGATGCCGCCGCTGGAAGCGATGGCGTGCGGCGCGCCGGTGATAGTGTCGAATGTGTCCGCACTGCCCGAAGTGTTGGGCGCTTTGTGGCAAGGGCAGCGCGCCGGTATCACGGTGGCGCCGCGCGACCAAGACGCGTTGACGCGCGCCATGGCGCGCGTATTGACCGACGACGCGCTGGCGGCGCAATTGCGCGCCAAAGGTTTGCAACGCGCGCAGGAATTTTCGTGGCAGGCGAGCGCGCAAATTGTGTTGGACACATTGAACGCGCAAGCGGCGCAACATTGAAATGGAACTGGACCTTTCCATTATCTTGTTGGTTTGGCAAGACCGCGCGTATTTGCCCGCGTGCCTTGAAGCCATCGCGCGCGCGCAGCAAGACCTCGCGTTGGAAATTATTTTGGTCGAAAACGGCATTGCGCTCGATGAAACGGAATACGCGCTGCCGCAATTCGCAAACCCGATTCCCATTCGCAATATCCATAATGCGAAAAATCGCGGCGTCGCGCCGGCGCGCAATCAGGGCTTGGCTGCCGCGCGCGGTCGTTATTTGATGTTGTTGGACGTGGATACAATAGTTACCCAAGACGCATTGACGCAGCTGACGCATTTCATGGACGCGAATCCGCGCGTGGGGCTGGCAGGTCCGCGTTTGCAGGACGCGCAAGGCAATTTGCAATTGACGTGCCGCCAGCTGCCGACGGTCGGGAGCAAAATTTTGCGCCGCATTCCGATGCGTTGGGCGCGGGCAGCATTGGCGGATGAAATGCTGGAAGCGTATGACCATCGCGCGCCGCGTGATGTGGATTACGTCATTGGCGCGTGCCAAATCATTCGCTGCGCGGCGTATGAAATGGTGGGCGTCTTGGACGCGCGTTTTTTTTACGGACCCGAAGATGTGGACTATTGTATGCGGATGTGGCAAGGCGGTTGGCGCGTGATGTATGCGCCGCAAGCCATTGTCACGCACATTGAGCAGCGCGTGACGCAACGGCGCTTGTTTTCGCGATTGACGCTGCGGCACGCGCGCGATTTGGCGCGTTTTTTTTGGAAACACAAATATCTGTTTACGCGTCCGCGCCTTCAACCCGCAGCCGAACAATTGGATTCTGAAAGCGCGTTTGTGGCGCGCGGCTAAAACTTATGCAGTCGCAAAATCATTTGCATAAAGAGTATCACGCGCTCTCTAGCGCGCGCGCGGCGCGGCGTTCGTGGCAGCGTTCGCAAGTGCGGTGGTTGCTGATTCTCGGCGACCTGGCGCTGGTGAATCTTGTCGCGTTCGGCGCTTTGTGGTTGGGCGTACAGCGTTCCGTGTGGTGGTTGGCGGTCGCCTCGTGGGATATTTTTTTGGTGTGGTTTATTTTTTTATCGGCGTTGTGGTTTGTGATGGCGCAAATTTTGGATTTGTACGATTTACGCATTGCGGCTTTGCCGCGCCGCGCCGTGCGCGGCGCGCTGCTCGCCATTCTCGGCGTCTTTGCCGTCTATTTGCTGCTTTATTTTATTGCCGCGCCGCAAACGCTGCCGCGTCATTTGATTATGTTTTTCGCGCTGCCCGCGGCGTTCGTTCTAACGCTGTGGCGCGGCGGTTTTGCGCTCGCGGTCGGCGCGGGCCCGTTGGCGCGGCGCGTTGCGATTGTCGGCGGCGGAGACAGCGCGCGGGCGTTGGCGGATGCGCTGCGCGAACATGCGCCGAATTATTACCGCGTCGTTGCGCAATTTGATTCGCTCGGCGCGCCCGAAGCCGCGCGTCAGATTGACGCGGCGCAGTTGGACGAAGCGCTGGTGAGCGCGGCGGCGGATTGGGATGACGAATGGCTCGCGCTATTGGCGGCGTGGCGCGAGCAGGGCGTTCAAATCGTCAATCTGGCGGCGGTGTTTGAAGAATTGACCGGGCGCGTGCCGGTCGAGTATGTGGGCAAGACATGGAGCGTGCTGCTGCCATGGGAACAGGATGCGACGCGCGGTTTGAACGGTTTGGCGAAACGCGCGTGCGACATTATTTTTTCCGCGTTGGCTTTGCTCCTTCTCGCGCCGTTTTTGCCGCTGCTCGCGCTGGCGGTGCGGCTCGATTCGCGTGGCGCGATTTTACTGCGCCAAACGCGCGTCGGACAGAACGGGCGCGTATTTGTATTGTATAAATTTCGTTCGATGATTGCGGAGGCGGAAAGTCCGGGCGCGCCGCAGTGGGCGGCGCCCGACGACCCGCGCGTGACGCGCGTCGGAAAATTTTTGCGCCGCTTCAAATTGGACGAAACGCCGCAATTTTGGAATGTGCTGCGCGGCGAAATGGCGCTGGTGGGTCCGCGCCCCGAACGGCCCGAGATTGTCGAGAATTTGCAGCGCGCAATTCCGTTTTATCGTTTGCGCCATGTTGTGCGACCCGGCTTGACGGGTTGGGCGGCGATCCGTTTTCCATACGGACGTTCGGTCAGTGACGCGCTCGTAAAATTGCAGTACGATTTGTATTACATCAAACATCAATCGGCGTCGTTGGACGCGCTCATTTTGTTCAAGACCTTGGGCGCGGTGCTGACGCCGCCGCGCGCGCCATGAATTTTTATAACGGTTGGACGCGTTTGACGCAGCGCGTCATGGCTTGGCAATTGGAGCAGACTGTACAAACGCCGTGGTACGTTCCGGCGTTTTTCGCGTTGGGCGCGTTCGGCGTCGCCTGGCGGCGCGTCGAGTGGGCGCTGCCGCTGTTGATTGTGGCGACGGCGTTAGACCGTTACCGCTTTGACATTGCAGGCATGGGCTTGCGCGTAGAACATTTTGTATTTTTGGGCGTGGGCTTGGCGTGGCTTGTACGAACGCGCCCCGGCTGGAAACAATTGCAGCTGGCGCGCGCCGATCTATTGCTCGCGGCATTTTGGGGCGTGACGCTCGCGTCGTCGGTGTGGCGCGCGCCGTCGCTGCGCGCGAGTTTAAATTTTTTGGGCTTGATGGGTTTCGGCATGTTATTGTATATTTTTATCCGCGCGGCGGGCGCGCGCACACAAGCGTTCACGCGCGCCGTGTGGACGTTGATTGGGGCGGGCGTCGCCGCGGCGGCATTTGGCGTTTTGGCGTGGCTCGCGTTTCCGTTCGGCGTCAATCTCGGCGTACAAACGTATGCGTTGACGACGTTTGAAACGTTTTCGGCGTACGGCACATTATTTGACTCCAATACGCTGGGCATGTTTGCGATGGCGACGGCGTTATTGCAAATCGTGTTGATTCTCGACGCGCAATTTGCGCGGTGGCGCCTCGCGTTGGGCGCGGGCATCATCATCACGCTGCTGGCGGTGGCATTGAGTTTGACGCGCACGGCGTGGCTTGGTTTGGGCGCGGGGCTGTTTTTAATTTTTGTGACCAGTCCACGGCGACGGTGGGCGTTAATTTTTGGCGGCGCGGCGGCGGCGCTGGTAATCGGCGCGTTAGCGGCGAGCAGCGCGTTGGCGGGCGGAGGGGGCGCGTTGGCGGATTTTAGCGTGACGCGTTTATTGACGAGCAAATCAATTTTTTTCCGACTCGATGCGTTCGCGCGCGCGGGGCGCGATTTTTTGCTAAATCCTCTGTTGGGCAATGGCGCGAATACTTTTGCGCAAAAATACACCACAGAGGCAGGTACGCGCGATTGGATAAGCAATCTCGTTTTGTTGACGCTGCACGATTCGGGTATCGTGGGAACCATTTTATTGGGCGCGTGGCTGGTGTGGCTCGGCGTCGCGACGCGGCGCGCGTTGCGCGTTTCCAATCCGCTGCGCCCATTTCAATTGGCGCTTGCCATCGCGGGCGGCGCTTTATTGGTGTGTCACATGGTGACGAACGTTTTTTGGCTGGGGTGGAATTGGGTTTTTGTGGGTTTGCTGGCAGCCGGAAATATAGCGATAAATCAAGCGAGCGCGTCGCATGAAAATTAAACGTTGGCACGGCTTGGCGGCGTGGGCTTTTTTCTCGTTGCTGGCGATTGCGTTTATCCAAGATTCGGCGTATTTGGGGTTAGGCATTGCCGTGTGCGGCGGCTTGGCGTTTGGCGTGTTGAATTGGTACGCCGCGCGCTAGCGCCGATGCCGCGTCGCGCGCGACGCGGTTTGACCTGAAATGCAATCTCAAGTAAAGTGGACGCGCATACAGTTCGTCGGGATGCGCCAAATTTTTACTACGGCGCCAGTGCGCGACCCAAGCGCGCAGCAGGTGTTCCGTGCGGCAGCGCAAGACGCTGCGGAGGAATCAAGTGAATAACAAGTTGTACGTCGGCAATCTCTCGTATCAAACCACGGAGCAAGACCTGCGCGATTTGTTTAGTCAGGCGGGTGAATTGCAAGACGTGATGTTGATTGTGGAACGCGAAACGCGTCGCTCCAAAGGATTTGGCTTTGTAGAATTTGTGACCGAAGCCGACGCCCAAAAAGCGATTGAGATGTTTAACGACCACGAAATCGGCGGGCGTCGTTTGACCGTCAATGTCGCGCGGCCGCGCGAAGAACGCAGCGGCGGCGGCGGCGGTTACAAAGGCGGCGGCGGCAGTTACAAGGGTGGCGGCGGCGGCAGTCGCGGCGGACGCGGCGGCGGACGTGACCGTCGCGGCGGCAGCGGCGGCAGCCGACGGTATTGATTTTGAAAGAGAGTCTGCGACTTGTCGCAGACTTTTTTTTCTCTGGCAAAAAAGGACTGCCAAAGTATTTAGCGCGATGGAATGGACTGCGGCGCGCGAAAAAAATTGAAATAAAAAGCGAGACGGCGTTAGCGCGTCTCGTTTTTTATTTGCGGCGTCCCGCGCGGTAGTTTATTGTTGGGTGCGGCTCTGGACAATCCGAAAACGTCCGTTCACAAACGACGCGTCCGTGAGGGTGGCGTTGCCGGCTGGATTCATGCCGCTGACGTGATAATCGCTGAACGCGGCGGCGTAGGTGAGCGGCATGGGCCCAATCAAATTGACGGAAAGATTCGCGCCCGCGTCGGCGAACGCATCCTGCGCGCGTGCAACAAAAGCCGCGTCGGTGGAATAGGCGTACGAGTTGATTGCGCCGCATTGTTTGGCGTCGCGCGCGGCTTGCGCCAGCGCTTGGTCCGGCGTGTCGGCGGCGATGAAATGGATGACGGGTCCAAACCATTCGCGCGCGTACAGATCATTGTCCGAAATGTCGAGACCCAGAATGAGCGGCGTGCGCGTGCGCGCGTTGGGAAATTCGGGATGCGCGTAGGGCGCGGCGTCGCGCAAAATTTTTCCGCGCGTCTGTCCGATTTCGCGCGCGCGTTCCACCACGTTCAAAATATTTTCGCTCTGAATCGCGCCGAGAATGCCCGCCGCGCGCGCCGGTTCCGCCAGCAAGCCGTTAATGCTTTCGACCAACGCGTTTGCCGTTTCGTCGAACGATAACGCGGCGTCGCCGACGCGCAAACCTTGACGCGGGATATAGACGTTTTGCGGACTGGTGCACATTTGTTTGGAAAACAGACAGAGCGCGCTGCCCAGCGTTTGCGCCAATCCTTTAAGGTTGTCGGTGGATTCGAGAACGACGGCATTGACGCCGGCGGTTTCGGTGAACGTCAATTTGCCGTGCGCGTTTTGTTCAATCCACGCGCCAAATTGCGCGCTGCCCGTAAAATCTACAATCGCGGTATCGGGACGCGCAATCAAATCTTTTGCCAGCGGTTCCGCCGCCGTATCCGCAACGAGCGTGACGAGATTCGGGTCCAAGCCCGCTTCGCGCAATACGGCGCGCGCGTGCGCCACCGCCAACGCCATCGGCAAAATTGTCGCAGGATGCGGTTTTACGACGACGGCGTTGCCCGTCGCCAAATTTGCCATCAACGCCGGATACGCGTTCCATGTGGGAAAAGTCGCGCACGCAATGACGACCGCGATGCCGCGCGGCATGAGGCGATAATGTTTTTGCAACTTTACTTGGGTTGAACCAAATGCGCGTTCCCACGTCGCGGTTGCCAGGACATGCGACATTTCGCGCCACGCGTGCGCGAGCGCTTCCAAGCCGCGCTCTTGGGCGTTGGGTCCGCCGCCCGCAAACGCCATCGGAAAACTTTGACCGGTCGTGTGCATGACCGCGTGCGCGCTTTCAAAACTATTCTGATTCCACCGTTCCACAATTTCCATACACACGCCGACACGCGTGCGGGGACTTGTCGCGCGCCACGCGGGCAGCGCGTTGTGAATCGCTTTGTACAATACATCCAAATCTGTTTTCGGATAGACGATGCCGAGCGGTTCTTGCGTGTACGGCGAAACTTCAAAACCGGTGTAGCCAATCGTGCCGGGTTGGTCGAGCTCAAACGGTTGACGCAGACGCGCTTGAAACGCTGCCAATCCTTTGTCCACCGCGTCGCCGTGAATTTTGCGCGAAGGCGAATCCGTGAACGGACTCCACGCCGCGCGCGATTGAATTGTGTCGAGGGCTTGCTGCAAACGTTCCGCATGTTTGTCGAAATAATCGGTCATGATATATAAAGAGCGCAGAGAACTGGACGGCGGTCAAAAAGCCGCGCGCGACAGTTCTTTGGGCTCAAGTCGTTTCAAATGAGTGGGCCTGTAAATGACGCGCTAATTTTATCACAAGACGCGGCGGGTTTGTCGGCAGTCTAAAGGCGGCGGACCTGGTCGCTTGCTTTTCTTGCGCTTGACGCGCATACAATCGAGGCGGAAAGATAGAGCGCGCCCGCGCGACTCTATTCTCTCGTCGGATTACGCCAATGCCCCAAGCCATTTTATCCGTTCACGACAAAAAAAATCTCATTCCCTTTGCGCGCGGTTTGCACGCGTTGGGCTGGACGCTCATTGCCAGCGGCGGCACCGCGCGCGCGCTGCGCGCACACGCTTTGCCGGTCATGCAAGTGGCGGACTATACACAGTCGCCCGAAATTCTCGGCGGGCGCGTCAAAACTTTGCATCCCGCGATTCATGGCGGGCTGCTCGCGCGCCGCACCGAAAACGACTTGGCGGAATTGCGGCGCCTGCATTGGGATTATATTGATTTGGCGGCGGTGAATTTGTATCCGTTTGAAGAAACGGTCGCGCAAGCTGATGTCACGCTCGACGCCGCGCTGGAAGAGATTGACATTGGCGGCGTGGCGCTGCTCCGCGCGGCGGCGAAAAATTTTCAACGCGTTACGCTCGTCTGCGACCCGCACGATTACGACGCGGTGTTGGATGAATTGCGCGCGGGCGGGGTGACGGATGCGACGCGCAAAAGTTTGGCGTTAAAAGGATTCGCTTTGACGAGTCGTTACGACGCCGCGATTTTTGATTATTTGGCAAAGCAAGAAGGGGATAACCACAAAGCGCCGCCGCTGCAAATTACGGCGTATCCGATTCAGACTTTGCGGTATGGCGAAAATCCGCATCAACGCGCGCAGTTGTATTCGTTTGAACCCGATGGCGGCGCGTTGGGCGGACGCGTATTACAGGGCAAAGAATTGTCGTACAACAATTTGCTCGACCTCGATGCGGCGTGGCGCGGCGTTGTGTCTTTTGCCGAAACGAGCGTCGTCATTGTGAAACATTTATCGCCGTGCGGCATCGCGTCCGCGCAAACTTTGCGCGCCGCATTTGAATCTGCGCGCGCGGCGGACCCCGTGTCTGCGTTCGGCGGCGTGCTGGCGGCGAACCGCGCATTCGATGGCGCGACCGCGCAGGCGTTGGGCGAATTGTTTGTGGAATGTATCGCCGCGCCCGCGTTCACGACGGAGGCGCGCGCCATTTTAGCGCGCCGTAAAAATTTGCGGCTCGTGGAAATCCCCGCTTTGGAAATCGAACCGCGTTATGAATTGCGAACGCTTACGCGCGGCATTTTGAAACAAGAGTTGGATTTCGGCGACCCGCCCGCGACGGAATGGAAAATCGTTTCGCAACGCGCGCCGGACGCCGCCGAAATGCGCGCGTTGAAATTTGCGTGGCGCGCGTGCCAGCACGTGAAATCGAACGCGATTGTGTTGGCGCGTAATTTTGAAAATGACGTCGCCACCGTGGGCATCGGCGGCGGCCAACCGAACCGTGTGGATTGCGTGCGGCTGGCGGTCGAACGCGCGGGCGAAACCGCGCGCGGCGCGGTAATGGCGAGCGACGCGTTTTTTCCATTTCCCGATGCGGTTGAACTCGCGGCGCGCGCCGGCGTCACCGCGATTGTTCAGCCGGGCGGCAGCATCCGCGATGCGGACGCGCTCGCCGTCGCGGACGCGCACGAGATTGCGATGGTCGTGACGGGCGTGCGCCATTTTCGGCATTGACCGCCGCCACGCCAAACGTAACGCACGGACGCGTACAATACATCGAGCGGCGCATCGTATCATGCGCCGCTCGATTTTTGGATTGCCGAATGTTTGTCGCGCGATGAGGCAACGACTTAACGATTCCGTCCGTATTTTTCGTGACTGCTCACCCAATCGCTCGACGAAATCGCGCTGGCGAGCGAAATTTCTCCGGCGAGGACGACGCCCGCGATAATTTCCGCGAGTTTGTTCACTTTGCCTTTGCCCGTGCAGCCGAGAATGGCGAGACTTTCGTTTTGCGTCGCCAATTTTACGCCGCCGCCATGCGTGGCGACAATCAGCGACGGAATCGTAATCGAAATATACAAATCTTTGTCCGGCGTCATTTCGCAATAAATGACGCCCGCCGACGATTCGGACACGTTCGCCACGTCTTGGCCCGTCGCAATAAACATTGCCGTAATGCCGTTGGCGGAATGAGCGCCGTTGTTGTTGACGCCCGACATGAAACCGCCGACATTGGCGACGTTGTAATGATAAAAAAGTTTTTCGGGTTCGACGCGCATGTTTTCAATCAGGACATCGCGTTTGACCACCGCTTCGGCGACGACGCGTTTGCCGCGCGTGCGCGCGATATTGATCCACGACGCTTTTTTGTCCGTCGCAAAATTGGATTCGAGATAAAAATTGGTGATGCCGGCGTAATTGTCAATGACCCAACTGCACGCGGCAAACGTCGCGCGGCCCACCATGTTTTGCCCCGCCGCGTCGCCGGTGGAATAATTGAAACGGAGGAACGCGAATTTGTTGGCGAGATACGGGTCAATGTTTTGGAGTTTGGCGACGGACGAAGTGGCTTCGGCTTGGTCTTTGATGGCTTGGAAATTTTCGCGCACCCATTTTACAAAATCGCGCGCCTCGCGCGCATTGCTAAAAACGAAAACGGGCGCGCGCTGCATGGCGTCGTCCAACACGGTCGTCGTGACGCCGCCGGACAGATTCAAAATTTTGATGCCGCGATTGTACGACGCGACGAGCGTGCCTTCGGTGGTGGCGAGCGGAATTAAAAATTCGCCGACGGCTTGTTCGCCGTTGATTTTGAGGGGGCCCGCCAGCCCGACGGGAATTTGCGCGACGCCGATGAAATGCTCGATGTTGCCTTTTAGAATGTGCGGGTCGAACGAGTATTGATTAATGTGTTGAAGTTTTACGCCGCTAAATTGTTCCAGCAATTTTTGCCGCTGCTGAATGATTGCCGGCGCGTAATCGTCATTTTCATCGCGCGGAATTTTGATGCCGTGCTGCACCGCGTCGCTGATGGCATCGTCCACCTTGAATTGGAGTTTGCCGAAATTTTTCGCCTCGAAACCGATTTCGATTTCGTGTTTACCTTTTGGCAGCGCGGGCAATTGGGTTTGCACAATCAACGGCATTCGCAATGGAAAGGGCAGCGGCGCGGCGCTGGAAATTTGCAACGGCTCCAACGTGCGTCCGTCCGAGAGTACGAGTTTGACGGTGTGGAGCGGCGCTTCGTGGCCGTCAATGGCGACTTTGCGGACGCCGACCAAATCCACATCGCTCAAACGATTTTTGACCGCGAACTGTACGCCGTCGGGGGCATTTTTCAAACTCCCTAACGTATACAATTTTTTCAACAACATGCTGGGAATAATCATGGGCGCGATTCCTCCGTTGAATTATCAAGCGGAGCTAGTCTAACACAAATTTTCAACCCCGAAAATATCGTCGCGTGCGTCGTCCGATTTTTGAACGTTCGGGCAATAGAATTCGCAGCGTCGAGAACACAAAGACGCGCTGCAATGCAACACATTGCAGCGCAAGTTAAGCATATCCAGTCTGCAAAGGCAGACTTGGCGTTGTTGTTGCCGCGATTTCCAAGCGCGTGTGAGCATTGAGCATATCCAGTCTGCAAAGGCAGACTTGGCGTTGTTGCCGCGATTTCCAAGCGCGTGTGAGCATTGAGCATATCCAGTCTGCGAAGGCAGACTTGGCGTTGTTGTTGCCGCGATTTCTAATCGCTTGTGAAGAAATCTTGTAAAAAAATCTTGCGCAAAAAACGCGTTGGCGCGACAATGGGAGCGTCGGTTGCACGGCACATCAAATCTTTCAAAGACGAAAGGAGCATTATGGCAGACAGTGTATACAAAATCATCGAGTTGGTCGGCACCAGCGCCGAATCGTGGGAAAAAGCCGCGACCAACGCGATTGAAACGGCGCAAAAAAGTTTGCATGATTTGCGTATCGCCGAAGTAGATAAATTGGATATGCAAATTGAGGATGGCAAAATCGTCGCGTATCGCGCGCGCGTGCGCCTCTCGTTCAAATATCACACCGACGACGATTAGAGACAGGAAAAAATGCGGCGACAAATTTACTTGGCGCCGCATTTTTTATTTAACCCGGTCGCGCGGTTCAGATAACCAAATCGGGTTCCGCTTCGCGCGCCAATTGCACGCGCGCCAGATGCAGACGTTCCAACGCCGCTTTGGCGATTTCGCGCAGGAACGCGTATCCCATAGCCGGGTCGGTCTCGAAAAGCGCGCGCAGCGCCGCGCCGTTCATTTTCAACATGCGGCAGGCGGTGGCGGTGCGCGCGGTCATCATGTAACGATGCGGCTCGATTAACGCCGAAATGCCGACGGGAATGTTCGTTTCGATTTCGCCCGCCAACACGCGTTGGTTGGGGCGTCCGTTCATATTGAAATACAAATCTACGCTGCCGCGCAAGGGCAAATACAATGTATCCGCCGCGGCGCCCTCGTGAAACAATATAGCGTTTGGTTCAAATTGCACTAGCTCCGTCAATTCGGCGGCGGCTTGGAGCTGGCGCTCATTCAAACCCGCGAAAAACGGCAGGCCGCGCAATTGTTCAAGCGAAAGCATTGGTAACTGCCTCCTTTCAAAATTCAGGTCGCTGCTTTTGATAAAACCACATCCGAGTCTGAACGCGGTCAAAATCGTGTACAGGTTGCGCGCGGTTTGACAGGCGCGCGCTGCTCTTGTAAGCTGTCTGCCATGAGTGACGCGCTTGCGCTCTTTTCGCCTCTCACCCGCGCGTGGTTTCGCCACGCCTACGGCGCGCCCACGCCGCCGCAAGCGCAAGGGTGGCTGCCCATTCAACGCGGCGAACATACCCTCATCCTTGCGCCCACCGGTTCGGGCAAAACGCTCGCCGCGTTTTTGTGGGGCATTGATGCGTTGTGGCAAAATCTTTTGGCTGAATCCTCTCTGCCACCGCGCGGCGCGACGGATGGCATTCAACTGCTCTATATCTCGCCGCTTAAAGCGCTGAACAATGATATAGAACGTAATCTGCGCGCGCCGCTCGAAGGCATTCGCGCGTTTGCCGCGCGCGCGCAAATACATTTGCCGCCGCTGCGCGTGGCGGTCCGCACCGGCGATACGCCCGCCAGCGCGCGCGCGCGCATGTTGAAACATCCGCCGCATATTCTCATCACCACGCCCGAATCGCTGTATCTGATGTTGACGAGTCCGCGCGCGCGCGAATTGTTTCGGACGACGCGCACCGTTATCGTGGATGAAATCCATACGCTCGCCGGCAATAAACGCGGCGTACACCTCGCGCTTTCGCTCGAACGCCTACAGCATGTTGCGGCGACGCGCGTTCAACGCATCGGACTCTCGGCGACGATAAAACCGCTGACAGAGGTCGCGCGTTTTTTGGGCGGCCAAGAGCTGACGTCGCAAGCCATTCTCGCACCGCGGCCGGTTACGGTGGTTGATGCGCGCTATGAGAAAAAACTTGAACTCGAAATCGTCACAGTCGTGGACGATTTTCGACAGCTCGGCGGCGCGGATTCGATTTGGCCCCACATCATTCCCAATGTGTTGAATGATATTCGGCGTCACCATACGACGCTGATTTTTTCCAACAGCCGCCGTCTCGCGGAACGCACCGCCGACCGCTTGAACGCGCAATGGGAAGCGGAACAAGCGGAAGAGGTTGAACCGGGCAGTCCCGCCGCGCTCGCGCCCGGCGGCGTCATGCGCGGACGCGGTATTTTTGCCATCGGCGCCGAGGGGCCCATTCGCGCGCATCACGGCAGCATGTCCAAAGAGACGCGGCGCGCATTGGAAGAAGATTTGAAAGCGGGCAAACTGCCCGCGCTCGTCGGCACGAGTTCGCTCGAATTGGGCATTGACATTGGCGCGGTGGATTTGGTCGTGCAATTGCAATCGCCCAAAAGCGTGGCGCAAGGTTTGCAGCGCGTCGGACGTTCGGGGCATCTCGTCGGTCAAACGAGTCACGGCAAAATTTACGCGACGTTCCGCGAAGATTTGGCGGAAGCGGCGGCGCTTGCGCGCGGCATGTTGGAAGGCGATGTCGAACCGACGCATACGCCGCAAAATGCGCTGGATGTTTTGGCGCAACAAATCGTCGCGTGCGTGGCGCTGCAAGAATGGGACGCGGACGAATTGTTTGCGCTCGTACGCGGCGCGTATCCGTATCACAAACTCTTGCCCGCGACGTACGCGTCCGTTTTGGAGATGCTCGCGGGCAAGTATTTTCTCGAATCGCCCGGCGTGCGCGCCGCCGCGGCGCTGCGTCCCAAAATCGCGTGGGATACGGTGCACAATCGTTTGCGCGCGCTGCCCGGTTCGCGTTTGCTCGCGCTCTCTAATGTCGGCACGCTTCCCGATACGGGGCAATACAAAATTTATTTGGATGACAATACAACGCGGCTCGGCGAATTGGATGAAGAATTTGTTTTCGAGACGCGCCCCGGCGATACGTTTTTGTTTGGTTCGCAAGTGTGGCGCGCGCTGGAAATCAAGGATGACCGCGTGTTGGTGGAAAAAGCGCCGGGCGCGACGCCGCGCATGCCGTTCTGGCGCGGCGATGCGGCGTGGCGCCCGTTCACGTTGGGCGAACGCATCGGGAAATTTCGGCGCGACATTGCCGCGCGGCTCCAACCCGCCGGCGCTGTGGGCGCGACGGAACCCAGCGCCGCGCAAATTTCCGAGACGCTCGCGGTGTTGCGGAACGAATACGCGTTGGATGAAAAATCCGCGCGCAATTTGGTCGCGTACGTGCAGGCGCAAATCCATTCCATCGGCGCGTTGGCGTCCGACCGAACCATTATCGTCGAGACATTTCAAAACACGGTGGGTGATCCCTACATGGTCATTCATTCGCCGTTCGGCGGCCGCGTGAATGGCGCATGGGCTGTGGCGTTGACGAGCGTAATGCGCGAGCGCGTCGGCATTACGCCCGAAGTGATGACGAATGACGACGGCATTATTTTTCGTTTCAACGCCGACGACCCGAACGTTTCGTTTGAACTTGTCACGCAGTTATCGGCGCATGAAGCGCGCGAACGCATTTTGCGCGAATTGCCCGAGTCGGCGGTCTTTGGCGCGCAGTTTCGCAAGAATGCCGCGACGGCGCTGCTGCTCACGAAACCGCACGCGGGCAAACGCACGCCGTTTTGGTTGCAGCGGCTCCGCGCCAAAGATTTGCTCGCGTTTGTGCGGCGCACGCCCGATTTTCCGATTTTGGTTGAAACCTATCGCGATGTCTTGAGCGACGTTTTTGATTTGCCGCATTTGGAACTTGTGTTGACGCGCATTGCGACGGGCGAAATCCAAATTGTGACGCACGAATCGGTTGTGCCGTCGCCGGTCGCGTCGGGTTTGCTGTTCAATTTTGTCAGTACCTATTTGTACGAATGGGATGCGCCCAAAGCGGAACGCAGTTTGCAATTGTTGTCCGTGCCGCGTCAAACGCTCCAAGAGGTTATGCAGGGCATTGATTGGAGCGAATTGTTAAAGCCCGAGGCGCTTGCCCAAGTGTTGGGGCGGGCGCAGCATACGGCGCAGGGGTATCAAGCGCGCACGGCGGAAGAGCTGGCGTTTTATTTGCGCGAGGCGGGCGATTTGACGCGCGCGGAAATGCGGACGCGTAGCGCGGGCGACGCGGACGTGTGGCTTGAACGTCTCGCGGCGGAAAACCGCATCGTGGAAATTGAAATCCCCACGCGCGCGGGCAAGGAAAAACGGTGGGTGAGCGTGGAAAACGCAAGCGCGTACGACGCGCTCACGCAAAATGCGAATGTCTTGAAACGGTTTTTGGCGTTCAGCGGGCCCGTCACGCACGCGCAAATTTTGGCGCGTTACGCGTTCGATGCAACGTGGCTGGAGCAAACGCTCGCCGCGTGGACGCAAAGCGGCGAACTGGGGCGCGGCCATTTTACCGCGCCCGCGTTGGATGAGTTTATTGACGCGGCGCTGTTGGAGCAAATTCATCGGCGCGCGCTGAACGTTTTGCGCCAAGAGGTGCAGCCGGTTTCGCTTTATGCGTACGCAGATTTTCTCGCGCGTTGGCAGCATGCGCATCCGGCGACGCAGCGGCGCGGCGCGGACGCGGTCGCCGCCGTCTTGAAACAATTGCGCGGCGCGGCGCTGCCGGGCGCGGTGTGGGAGCGTGATATTTTGCCCGCGCGCGTGGCGGAATATACGGAAGCGGATTTGGACGCGTTGTTTGAAAATGGCGCGCAAGTGTGGGTCGGCGCGGGCGCGGACGCGAAACGGATGCGCGCGCAATTTTTTGAACGCGGCGAAGGCGCGTTGTTTGTGGCGGATGCGGATACGGACGGTTTGAGCGCGGACGCGCGCAAGGCGTATGAATTTTTACAGAGCGAAGGCGCGTCGTTTGCGACGGATCTGCAAAACGCGACGCGGTTGACGGACGACGCATTGGCGCACGCGTTGACCGAGCTCGTATTGCGCGGTCTCGTCACGAATGACGAAATCGAGCCGCTGCGTAATTTGCTTGCGTACGGCGGCGTCGTGCGCGGCGCGGCGAGCGCGGACGCGTCCGCGCGCAAACCTTTGAGCGCGTTGGAAACGGAATTGGACACGCGCTTGGGCCCGCGTCCATTGAAAATGACGCGTTATCGGGAGGCGAAAAAGCGAACGCACGAACGCATCGCGCGCGCCTTGTCGCAGCAAGCGACGGCGTGGCGGGGCCGTTGGACTTTGGTGCGGCGCGCGAGCATTTTGGGCGCGCCTTTGACGGAGGCGGAACGCGCGGAAAAATGGGCGCGCGTGTTATTGGAACGGTACGGCGTGCTATCGCGCGCGGTTCTGGAACGTGAAGAAAACGCGCCATTGGATTTATTGTATCCGGTGTGGCAAAGAATGGAATGGCGCGGACAGGCGCGGCGCGGCATTTTTGTCGCCGAGCTGCCGGGCGTTCAATATGCCCTGCCCGAAGCGGTGGAACAATTGCGCGCGATAGGTGCGGAACGAACGCCATTTCGTTCCGATGCTGCGGCGAACG
>Ga0226835_1000405_pt1 | contig 52999 bp, 35 predicted proteins | sample LAC_MetaG_1_FD_163627 | JGI IMG/M metagenome (GOLD analysis project Ga0226835, IMG submission 163627) | Anaerobic ammonium oxidizing microbial communities from anammox membrane bioreactor (MBR) in UC Berkley, California, United States -... | ecosystem: Engineered > Bioreactor > Anaerobic >...
AATCGAAGATTACATCAAACACTACAACCGGCATCCACAACCGTTTATTTGGACAGCCACAGCCGATTCAATCTTGGCTAAAATCCAACGACTTATTCAACGTATCTCTGTTACGCAACACTAGTAGTACACTCCCCTGTCGCTTCCCTGTTTCGTCAGTTTCAAATCCGCCAATTGGGGCGCTTTGACGCGGATTTCCAGCCTGTACGAACGGTATGGGCCGATAGGAATCCAGTTGAAATTCATGATCCAGCAATGCAGGTCCCGGGAAATCCGTATGTTCGGAGCGGCGATCTGCTTCCGGATCAGATCGTAATTCCCGCTCGCCTCAATCTTCCATTGTGAAGTAAGATTAAACGACAGTTGTGCCTGCAGTGACGCGGACCGGATCTTGTTCCGCGGATCGGCCTGGGACTGTGAGAACGTCAGATTCAGACGAAGGTCCCAGGGGATGCTGAAATCGGGGTCACCGGTTTGATAGAACCCCTGCATCAGGTCCACGGGGGCCCGTTCTCCAGGAGTTTGCTGTTCGGCCGTGGTGGAACTTCCGCCCGCCCGCTTGCCGCTGACGGAGGTTCCGAGGGAGAACGTGAAATTCGTCAGATCGGCAAGATACCCCTTTTCATCGATCAACAACTTGTTGATGCGCCGTCCGGCCTGCCGATCAAACACATAAAAATTGTAGATCGTGCTGGCGCTAAAGTCGAAGAGCCGGCCGATCGCCGTGCGGTATGTCACGGTCAGCACGCTGAGCGGAAATTCCTTCGCACGGAAATCGTAGTTCAGATTCGCCCCCACGTTCATCAGCTGGATCTTCTCCTCCTTTGCTGTATCAGAGGGCTGGTACTTCATTTCAAAGAGATTCTGCACGTTCAATGCCGCCGTAAGCGATGAGGGCCCCAGGCTTGTCCCGTACACCTGCTTCGCATAGTTGAAGCTCACGGTAGGATTGAGCGTGTGTCGGAGGGCGGTCACGCCAAGGATGTTCGGCTGAAGTATGCCGTAGACGCGTGTGCTCGTACTCAATCCCGCCGCGAGCGAGCCCCTCGACCGCGTGGGCCGGGAAGTCTCATAGGCAACGCTGGAATCGGCACGGTTCAGCACCGGCGTCCGCCGGTCCGTGAATGTCCGTGTATCCGAAAACCGGAGCGAGGGGCTTATCGTGAAATGTCCAAGCCGGGGGGCGACGCTGAGCTGAATGCTCTGATCAAGGCTCTGCGTCGTGGTTCGCTCAAACTCCGTCACTGTCTGCAACTCGTTGTTCCGAAACACCGAATCGACCTGAGTGGCAATCTTCTGCCTCTGCCGGGTTCCGCTTCCCCGATAACTCAAGGCAATCGTTTCCGCCCAATGCCCCTTCGCACCCAACCCCTTGAACGGGAACACGGTTCCCTGATTGAATGAAACCGACGGCAGGGTCTCCACGATGTTACCGGAGATCAGATTCTGGTCCCGAAGGACCGTAACGGAGAGCGACCGGTTGGACTCGACCCAGGACTTGGTAAGGGTGGCATTTGAAACCACGTTCTGGCGGAGGGCGTCTTCCAGATTCTGGCTGAAATTGCGGTAGAAGCCTCCGGACATGAAACTGAAATTCACGCCGAGGTTTGTCGTCGGGTCGATATTCTGGTTATGAACCACGCGGATGTTGTAATCCCTCTGCTCCGTACGGTCCGGATCACCCTCTTCTCCCTGATGGCGCCGGTTGACGCTGGCCGCTACGGAACCATCGAACTCGTACCGGAGCTTGTAACGAAACAGAGTCGAATTTCCCCATCCTCCCTGCGAGTACCAGTCGAAGGCCGAGGCGAGATCAAGATACTCGCTGATGGCCCAGTAGTAACCGAAATGGCTGAAATAGCGTCCGAGGCGCGCGTCTTCGCCATAAGCGGGGGCGATGATCCCGGAGCGGCGTCCCGATCTGTTGGGAAACACTCCAAAGGGGAGTGCAAAGACCGGTACATCGGCGATGTAGAGAAACACCGGCTCGGCCACGATGACGTCGCCGGGGATTACTTTCATTTTTGGACTCATGAAGTAGAAATGCGGATGATCCAGATCGCACGTCGTATAGCGGCCGCTCGAGACAAACAGCACGTCTTTGGCGACCTTCTTGATGCTTGATCCGTGATAGAATCCGCCCTCAAGCTCCGTTTCACCGCGATCGATTTTTCCTTTCTTGCTTCGGAAGTTGTAGGAGATTCGAAAACCGTCGTACACCTCCCCCGCGTCATTCAGAATCGGGAGCCCGGAGAATGTTCCGGTGGTGTCTTCCACTCCCTCGGCTGTCAGCGTGGCGGTATCCCAATTGATGGCGACGCGGTCGGCGGTGAGCTTGATGGTTCGATACTGGAGTTCACCGCTTCCGTGGAGATTCATATACCTCGTACGGAGAGAGTAGGAAATGGAATCTGCCGCCTTGTAGACGACGAGCGTGTCAAGACCGGTTACGCGTTGAGCCGTGTCGGTGACAGCGACTGCGGCTGTATCGGCGACCTGTGCCCGGAGGGTTGGAACGGATCCGAAGGAGATAAGCAGGACGACAAGAAAAAAACCTTGTGCCCGCTGTCGGGAAAGAAGGATAGGAAGGAACCTCACAGAACCAATCCCGCGGCTCCGAGGATGCCGGCATTGTTGCCGAGTTTGGCAGGGAGGACGCGAATATCGGGCCGTGACGGTTTCAGCACATGCTCTTGCACGGATTTCTTGATTGCATCCATGACGAAATCCCCCGCGGCAGAGACTCCTCCGCCGATGATGCTCACCCTCAAGTCCATCGTGTTCATGACAGCCCCCAGCGCCACCCCGAGGAGAGTCCCTGCCTCGATCAGGACTTCCCGGGAGAAAGCGTCCCCCTCGTTTGCCGCTTGAGCTATGTATACGGGTTCAATGTGTGCCGGGTTTCCCCCCACCAGCTCCAGGAGTCTGGAACCCTCGACCTTCCGGAGCTTTTCCGCGGTTCGCTGGGAGAGATACCGCTGTCCCACGTAGGCCTCAATACAGCCGCGCGAGCCGCAGTTGCACGGCGGCCCCTCATAATCGATGCAGATATGCCCGATCTCCCCGGCACCGCCCGTCGGTCCCCTGAAGATCTTTCGATTAAGAATGATCCCTCCTCCCACACCCGTCCCCCAGATCACAAAGAGAAAGTCAGGATGCGGTTTCCCCGCGCCAAACCTCGATTCCGCAATCGCCGCGGCATTGGCGTCGTTCTCCACGCGAACAGGAAGGGAAAACATGCGCTCGAGTTCCGCCCGCAGGTGGATGCCCTCGAAGTCTGCAAAGTTCGGCGGACCCTTCACAACTCCTTCGTCATCAACCATGCCGGGAGACCCAATGCCGATTCCGGTGATCGTTGCCCCATCAGCATGGTCCATTGCGTCCTCAACCGAGAGCCCTATTTGCTTCAGCACGACGGCCCGCTTCTCGGTCGCATGCGAAGGGAACTTGTTCTGGTACAGAATCTTCCCGTCACGGTTGACCAGTCCGGTTTTCAGGCTCGTTCCGCCAAGATCGATGCCAATGACAAGGTCAGCGTTCGTGCGAGTCATACCAATGCTCTTACCTCCTCTTCCACCACATGACCGAGGTTGTTGCAAATGTCCGGGTCTTTTCCTCCAATGCTTTCATCTCATCGACAGACATTGGCGTGAAGGCGCGTGCGGTGGCAACATTCTGCCGGACTTCCTCCTTCGTGCCCATGCCCACGATCGCCGTGCTTACCGGAAGGCTGAAGCTGTATCGAAGGCTTTCCTCGCGAAACTGTGTCACTCTTCCCGCTGCCAGGACTTTCATCGCGATGATGCCGATCCTGCGCTCGCGGGCGACGGGAAAGAGCAAGGACCCAAAGTCACTTACGAGCGCGTCGGTGGAGCTCAGGGGAGCGAGCACGGTAGCAAAGGGGTATCGTTTGAGCGCCTCCGCGATCACCTCTGGACGCGTGTGGCCCGTGATGCCGATATGCGTGACCATGCCTTGTTCCTGCGCCTGCAGCGCGGCGGCAAGGCACCCGCTCTTTCCCGTGACACGATCAAGCTCTTCCAGGCGGTTGACGGAGTGAATCTGAAGCAGATCGATCCGGTCGGTGCCGAGCCGCTCCATGCTCCTGTTGATCTCCCGCCATGCATCTTCTTTGTCGCGTTCGAGCGTCTTTGTGGCAAGGACGACCTCCTTGCGCCGTGACTTCATCACCTGCCCCACCTTCACCTCGGCATCGCCGTACGTGCTCGCGCAGTCAATATAATTGATGCCCTCATCGATACAGCAATGAACAACTTCCTCGGCTTCAGCCAACGAAAGACGGCCTTGCCCGATGGCAACACATCCCAGCCCAAGCAAGGTTACTTGCAGGCCGGTGGAGCCCAGCGGTCTGCGTTCCAGTGTTTCCGATGCAGATGCATAAGGGATGCCCGGAAAGGCGGAAACGGCCAGGCCGGCGCCAGCAGCCGTTCGGAGAAACGTTCGCCTGGTGATAAGTTTCTTCATGGATAGAGAACGGGATTAAGCTCGCTGGCAGCCAGTCCACCTGGCCTGGCGCCCGGAAGAAACACTTTGAGATCTGTTTTTTGATGTTCATTGTCGGGCTCGCGCACCGTTGTTCCGTCGGCATAGTAAATGATCGTCATGACTTCGCGCCGCCGGTCGCTGTTGTTTGGGTGGGCCGAGTGAAGCGTTCTGCCAGAGTGAAACGTGGCGTCTCCCGCCCTGAGCTCATAGCTTTGGACCTCCGGACGCTCTTCGCGGATGATCCGTTCAAAATAGCGCTGGGACTCATCGGAAATCTCCATGGGCCTGAACGATCCGTTCCGGTGTGATCCGTTGACGAAACTCATGGATCCCATGCTTCGCGGGATATCAACGAGCGCGAGCCACATGGTGACGGTGTGCTCGGTATCCAGCGGCCAGTAGTAGGCATCCTGGTGCCAGGGTGTGGACCTGCCCCCCGGCTCCTTGATCAGCGCCTGATCGTGATACAGCCTGACCCCGCTCACGCCCATGAGCCGCGCAGCGATGCCGGCAAACCGGCGCGCACGCACAAAGTCCCTCACGGTTTCATTCAGGCGCCACACATTCGTTACCTGCGTGAACATGGAGCTGTAATCACTGATTCTTCCCTGGGGATCGCGAGCCTTCGCAACATCGTCCACAACACCAAGGATCACAGGCCGGATGGCCTGTACTTCCGCCGCCGGCACGACGCCAGGGAGGAAGATCTGCCCGTTGCGACGATACGATTCACAGGCCGCCTCGCTGACAGGATATTCATTTTCGAGCCACGAACTCATGGGAGAATATGGCCAAGAGGCGGTGGAAATGCAACAGAAGATATCATCGTTGTCGGCGGGTCCAGAGAGCGTTCAGGCGGTCGCGAATGTGCCGCTCGAATCCATTCGAGCCGGGCTTGTAGTAGATTTTTTCCCGCAGGTTCTCCGGCAGATACTGTTGTTCGATGAAGTTTTGATCGTAGTCATGAGCGTAGCGATACTCCTGACCATAGCCCAGGTCTTTCATGAGCGACGTCGGCGCGTTCCTTAAATGCAGGGGCACGGGGAGGGCTGGATGCGACCGCACGTCCTCCAATGCCTGCTCAATGGCAACGTAGGATGCGTTGCTCTTGGGCGCAGCGGCAAGATAAGCGGCCGTTTGCGCCAGGATGATCCGCGCTTCCGGCATGCCCACGGCGTCGATCGCCTGAAAACAGGCCGTGGCAAGGATGAGGGCTTGCGGGTCAGCATTGCCGATATCCTCTGCCGCCAGAATGGCCATTCGTCGCGCGATGAACCGGATGTCTTCCCCTCCTTCAAGCATTCTCGCCATCCAATAGAGCGCCCCGTCAGGGTCACTCCCCCGCAGACTCTTGATGAAGGCCGAAATGATGTCGTAGTGTTGATCGCCGCTCTTGTCGTACAGGGCCATCGTCCGCTGAAACACGTTCTCGAGGACCTGCCGGTTGATCCTGATCGTCCCGTCTCGTTCCGGAGCTGTTGTGTTCACCGCCATTTCGAGGCCGTTGAGCATCTTCCTCGCGTCCCCTCCGGAAAGAAGCATCAACACTTCGCGGTCTTCCACGCGTATCTTCTTCTTCGACAGCATTTCGTCGCGCTCAACAGCGCGCGTGAGAATCGCTTCAAGGTCGTCCCGTTCCAGACCATATAACGTGAAAACGCGGCATCTCGACAGAAGGGGAGCAATGACTTCGAACGACGGGTTTTCCGTGGTTGCACCAATCAGGAGAATCGTTCCTTCTTCCACGCTGTGCAGAAGCGCGTCCTGTTGGGCTTTGTTGAAGCGATGAATTTCGTCTATAAAAAGGATGGATTTTCTTGCCTGGAGCTTGCGGAGCTTTTCAGCCCGGGCGATGACGTCCCGGACATCTTTGACCCCGGCTGAAACCGCGTTCAGTTGAAAGAACTCCGCCTGAACCGCGTTGGCAATCACACGTGCGAGCGTTGTCTTTCCCGTCCCCGGCGGCCCCCAGAAGATCATGGAAACCGGGGCATTACGCTCGAGCATCAGTCGCAGAGGCTTTCCGGAACCGACGAGATGCTGTTGGCCTGCAAAATCTTCCAAGGAGCGTGGACGCACCCGCTCGGCAAGCGGAATGAACTCGTCGTTCCGGCCTCCGGGCGTCGTTCTCGAGTCGAACAAGTCACTCATGGGAACCTCCCTTCACAACACAAACAAAAAAAGCCAACCGCGTCAATGACGGGCCGGCTTCGGCCAAGGACAAGACTCATAGAGGCTCTTCCGGGGCTCTAGTCCCTCTTGATCCGATAGACCGTCTCCCCTGCCCGCGCCATGCCGTATCGTTCGCGCGCGAGCGTTTCGATGGTTTTGCGGTCCCCTTCCACCGCCTTGAGCACCGCCTGGAGTTCCTTGGTTTCCTCCCGGGCCCGTTCAATCGCCGCCGTCAGCTCCTGCTTTTTCATCTCCAGCGAGATTCTGCGGACGATCCCCTTGTTGTCGAAGAGGACGTACAGCAAAGCGATGCCGGCGAGGGTCAGCGTCAGCAGGGAGCGTTTCCTTTTCAGAAGCTTCCGCGCGGCTCCGCGGATCCGATTCCTCCCCGGCGACCGGTAGAAGTCACCTTTCATAGCCCAAAAGTACTCCTCTTTTGTCCGGAAAGCAAACTCTGCCTCATTCCTGTTTGTACCACTCCCGCTTTGGTGTGTAAGCGGTTTTCAATCCGGCCTTCGAGGCGTGCCGTTCGAGAGCAAGAGTAACGAGCCGGTCCAGCAGGTCGGAATACGGGATTCCGGAGGCTTCCCAGAGCTTGGGATACATGCTGATCGGCGTGAAACCGGGGATGGTGTTGATCTCGTTCACGAAGATCTTTGAGGTCTTTCGATCAACAAGGAAATCAACGCGCGCCATGCCTGCACAGTCAAGCGCTCTGAATGCCTCGACGGCGTAGGTCCGGATTTTCAGCGACAAGGCCGGCGTGAGTTCTGCCGGGATGACGGCTTTGGAGGCGCCATCGACGTACTTGGCGTCGTAGTCGTAGAACTCGTTGGATGGAATGATTTCGCCGGGCACCGAGGCGATCGGCTTCTCGTTGCCCAGGACACTGCATTCAATCTCACGGGCATTCCGCACAGCCTTTTCCACCAGGATTCTTCTGTCGTACCTTGCCGCGAGGCGTATCGCCTCCTGCAGTTGTTTTCGGTTCCGAGCCTTGCTGATGCCGATGCTCGAACCGAGATTGGCAGGTTTCACGAAGCATGGGTACTGTAACGTTCGTTCGGCCAGGCGGACAAGATCCTCGCTCTCCGTCGCGAATTCTTCGGCCGTGAACCACACGGCCGGGGTTACCGGGATGCCGGCATAGGCAAGGATCTGTTTCTGCACGATCTTATCCATGCCGATTGCCGAGCCCAGCACCCCCGCCCCCACATACGGAATTCCGGCAAGCTCAAAGAGTCCCTGAATCGTACCATCCTCCCCGTACGGACCGTGCAAAACCGGGAACAGCACGTCGACGCGGTACAGCGCCGGTGTGCTCAGCGACTGGTTGAGAGAGACAAGGCCTTTGCGCTGGGGGTTGGGGACGATCGTGTGCTCGGGATAGTGATCAACGGAGACCTTTTGCTTCAAAAGTTTCAGTGCGTCCCCCGAAGCCAGCCATCGTCCCTCCGGCGTAATGGCAATGGGGAGCACCTCGTATTTTGTCTTGTCCAGCGCCTCCATCACCGAGGCGGCCGACACGAGCGACACCTCATGTTCTGCCGAACGTCCGCCAAATACGACGCCCACCCTGATTCTTCCGCCATGTTCCTGCGCACTCTTGCTCACGAGCCTCTTCTCCCGCTCTCTGCAATGACAGTCCGAATCAGTTTTTTCACCTCCTCCTCCGAAAGATCCGCCTGGTCCCTCTGCGGCTCTGATCCCTGACGGGGAGTCTTTCCGTACACGTCTGCACTCAGCGCGCGCAGTCGTTCGACGTCGCGGGGATCAAGCGGCCTCTCGCCGCCCAGGAGGCGCGCGACGAACGTGATGTGCGCAGCGTGTTCGACCTTCTCCATCCTGTAGTACGCCTCTTCGACGGTTGCGCCGAAGGTGACGGCCCCATGGTTGGCCAGCAGGATCGCGTCCGACGTCCGGAGAAAGGGAATCAATGATGCTCCAACGTCGGGCGTCGAGGGCGTCGCGTAAGGCGCGAGAGGAATGTCTCCAAGGCCTACGATCACTTCCGGAAAAACGTTGGGCGTGAGTGGAATGTGCGCCGCTGCAAAACCGGTGGCGTAGATGGGATGAGCATGAACAACGCTGTGAACGTCCGGCCGCTCGCGGTAAATCGCAAGATGCATTCCCGCCTCCGTTGAGGCCTTGCGATCGAGCGTCACCGGCGTACCATCAGGATGAAGTTCCACTAGCAGGCGTGCACGAACGTCTCCTTTGTTCACGGAGGAGGGAGTGATGAGGATGTTTCCATTTGGCAGACGGGCGCTCACATTTCCGTCGGTTGCCGTGACGAACCCCTTCGCGTACAGCCTGTGGCACACGAGGACAATCGCCTCGGAAATGTCCGCCCGGGTTTGGTCCATGGTTCTGCAAGCGATGATAGCAAAAAGAGTGACGATGTTCAATGCATGGAGCGCAGAACGGCGGTTTTGTTGTAAGTCAGGCGTAATCTGGTTATATTGAGTGTTTGAAACGGCAGGAAAGGCGCGCATTTCGTGGTCGATATCTCCCGCGAGCGATTGTCTCAACTCTTCAACGGCTTCAAAGGAAAGCGGATCGCCGTGATTGGCGATCTGATGCTCGACCGGTATTACTGGGGGGCGGTCAGCAGGATCTCTCCTGAGGCCCCGGTGCCGGTGGTGGAAGTGGCTTCGCAATCGACCCGTCTGGGCGGAGCAGCCAACGTTGCCAACAACATCGCCTCTCTCGGCGGAATGCCTGTTCTGATCGGCGTGATCGGCAACGATGAAGGCGGAGCAGCCCTGAAAGGAATCCTCGAAGAAAGCGGATTCCCCTCTGCTGGACTCATAACGGACCCGGCCCGGCCAACCACGATCAAAACGCGCGTCATCGCCCACCACCAGCATGTCGTCCGCATTGACCAGGAAGTGAAGGAAGACATTGATTCCGGTATTCAGGAACAGATTCTTTCAGTACTCAGCCGTGAGCTTCCTTCGCTCGACGCAGTCATCCTCCAGGACTACAACAAGGGGGTCATTGTCAAGGACCTGATTGGCGAGATCATCCGGAGAGTCCGAGCCGGGGGCAAGATTGTCACCGTTGATCCGAAGTTTCACAATTTCTTTGAGTACAAGAACGTGACGGTGTTCAAACCGAACAGGAAGGAATCTGAGGAGGCTCTCGGCAGAAAACTCACCTCGCGCGATGCCGTGGAGCGCGCCGGATGGGACATGCTGAAGAGGCTTGATGCAGAGAACTTGCTGTTGACTCTGGGGGAAGAAGGGATGTCGCTCTTCGAGCGGTCCGGCTCGGTCACCCATGTTCAGACGAAGGCCAAGAAAGTGGCCGACGTTTCGGGCGCCGGCGACACGGTCATCTCTGCTCTGACGGTTTCCCTCGTGGCGGGTGCAACCATCCGTGAGGCCTCTGCAATTGCCAACGTAGCGGGGGGGGTCGTGTGCGGAGAAGTGGGCATTGTGCCAATTGACCGGCAGGCCCTCCTGGAGGCCCTTTCCGAGAACCATGTACCCGCCTGATATGGGACAGATTGTCACACTGAACGAACTTCTTGACATCAGGAGCCGTTTAAGAGAGAGAGGCAAGCGGGTGGTTTTCACAAACGGCTGTTTTGATATCCTCCACAGGGGCCACGTCGATTATCTCCGGAAAGCAAGGGACCTGGGAGATGTTCTGATCGTGGGACTGAACACTGACACCTCCGTGCAGAGACTGAAGGGCCCCGGAAGACCGATCGTGGATGAGACCGACCGCGCTCATGTTCTTGCCGCTCTTGAGGCAGTCGATTACGTCTGCCTCTTCGACGAAGAGACTCCGAGGCAATTGATTGAACGCCTTGTACCCGATATTCTGGTGAAAGGAGCGGACTGGGCAATTTCGGACGTTGTGGGAAAGGACGTTGTTGAGGCGGCAGGCGGAACGGTCAGGACGATTGAATTCCTCCCCAACCGCTCCACCAGCAGAATCATCGAAAAGATCCGCACGTCTGTCCCCAAGCCTTCCACCGGCGGTGAGCCGAGGAAGGACTGAGTTTTCGACCGGCCTTTCCCTCGCCTGACCAAACGAATGTGAAACGATTCTTCCGCAGAACATATTACGCGGCGGTCATCTCGCTCTTCCTCTTGATCGCACTTGCGGGCCTGACGCAGACGAAGACCTTCCGGTCGTACCTCCGCTCCACGGCCATTGCCGAACTGAATGCGAATCTTAACGGTATCATTACCTTTGGCGATATCAACGGCAATCTTGTCACCGGACTCGAGATCCCGGATGTGTCTCTCGAGCGAGACGGCAGAACGCTCGTTACTGCCGAGCGGATCGAGGCACGGTACAATCTGGTCTCCTTGCTCTTCGGCCGGATTTCCTTTGCCCGGGTGACTGTCCACCGACCCCGGATCTTCATTTGGCGCGAGGCCAGCGGGCGATGGAACCTTGAGGATCTGCTTATCCCCACAGAGTCCGATTCCGGAGGGGCAGGGACAATCAATGTTCAACGAATCGAGCTTCTGGAGGGCCGTCTGCAATTCGTCGATTCGACAGACCTGGAACCACCCGCCGATCCGCGGGCCATTCATTATGCCAACTTTACCCTCGACCCCTTCTCCCTGCGCGCTGGGGCGCGAATCACCGGGGAAGGCCTTTCCGTTGTAGTTCATTCGCTCGGCTTTGAGTCCGCTCGTCCATCGTTCCGACTCGAGCACCTGAGCGGAGAATTTTTCCTTGGTTCGCAAGCCACCACGGTCCGAAACCTGAAAATCCGGACCCGCAACTCGCGTCTTTCTCTCTCGGCATCCCTGCACGGAGCAGACATCTTCTCCATAAGAAACATTGCCGAGCTGGAGCACGCCAAAGTCTGGCTGGATCTCTCCGCCGATCGGATTGATTTTGCGGAGTTCAAGCAGTTTCTTCACGGCCCGGTGGATTTTCTCGATCGATCCGTGGCCCTGGACGTCCGGGCAGAGGGAACCTTTGGGGATCTCGCCATACGTACCGTGGCGATGAAGACGCCACGAACATATGTGACGCTTCGCGGCACACTCGGCAACCTCCACCATCCTTCGAACCTCGTTCTTCATATGAAGGCTGAGGACAACATCATCAATCCTTCCGATCTTCCCGAGTTGCTGCCCGGTCTCGCGTTGCCGGACCTGACGTTGTTCGGAATCTTGAATTGCTCGTTCACGTTCGACGGTGAGCCCGATCGGTTCAAGGCCTGGATTTCGGGTTCTGTGGAAGCGGGCCGGTTCGAGGCAAAAGGTGATCTGGATTTCCGCCGAACCGTCCCCGTCTACGCCTGCACGCTCGCAACGAAGAGCTTTGATCTTGCCCGGATTCTCGACGATCCGGCGTTTGCCAGCAGGTTGAATACAAAGGCGACGATCGTGGGATCAGGAACGACACTGGAAACCATGACAAGCCTCGTGCGCCTCCAGGCTGACTCCTCGACGTTCTCCGGACTCCCGGTGAGGAATTCTATTCTCGTCGCCGACATTGCGGACAAGACCCTCCGAACCAGCCTTCTGCTCCAGGCTGAGCCGACACGTATCGATGTCCACGCGAAAGCCCGGTTCGGTCCTGAAGATTCCCTCCGCTACGATGTTCAAGGGACAGTGAATTCCCTGGACCTCGCGGCAGTCCTGAAAGAGCCAAGGTTTGCCAGCGATCTGTCATTCAGCCTCAAGGCCGACGGTGACCTCTCTCGCGGGCAATCCGACGTTGAAGTCGATTTTCTTCGCTCATCCCTTGGAACCCACAGATTCGAGAACCAAGAGGTGAAGATTGCCCTCACGGGAAACGACTCCCTCGGTCGGACCCTTACGCTTCAATCAGATCCCCTCGACCTCCGCATCGACGGGGCGTTTACACCGGTCTCCGCGGTGATGATCCTTGAACACGCGGGAAGCACGCTCGTCAGGGCCGTGAGCCACCGGCTCGCAACGCTCGATTCCCTGAGGGGGGTGATACCTGTGGCCCACAGGCCTTACGTCGTGCGGGCGCCGCGCATCCGTGAGGCGATCTCGGCACGAGTATCGGCGGAATTCAGAGACGTCTACCCGCTCGGCGTCCTGATTGACCAGCCCCTGTATGGTTCTGCCGTGATTGCGGCGTCCGTCGAAGGTACCGCGTCCGACCTCTCTGCGGCCGGATCCCTCACCCTCGGCAGTTTTTCCTTTGCCGGTTCAACTGTGCTCGACTTCTCAGATGCAAACCTCACATTTTCGGTGGATCGAATCCGCGGGCCGGAAATCTTTCCGTTCCTCGAATCCGACATCACTCTGAATGCCGGCCGTGTCCTGGTGGACTCAACGCTTGTCACCAATCTTTCCTTCAGACACCATCTGCGCAACGATACGTCTACGTACGCTTTCGAGGCCATTCTGGACTCCGCCCTTGGCATCTCCCTGGCGGGCTCGTCTGTCTTTGTCCCCAACAGAATCGACCTTACGATTCCAGAGTTCCGGCTGTGGATCGCAGATCACATCTTTGAAAGCCCCGACACCCTCCGCATGCAGTACGGGCGTGACGGGCTGAAGTTCGGAGAGTTCCTGGTTCAACATGAAGCGGAAGAGGTGGCGTTGGCGGGAATCCTTGATCCTGCCGGAGTGTCCGATCTCCGGTTCTCCGTCCAGAATTTTCTCCTGAACAACCTTCAGGAGTTTTCCCGGGCTCCGGAATATGTTGAAAAGGTGAAGGGATATAACGGCGTGCTGAACGGAAAAGGGGTGTTCAGCGGCAATCTGGACCGGCCAGAGTTTCAGGTCTCCCTCAACGCTCAGGGAGTAACGATCGGTGAAACTGTGTTCGGCCAGATTACAGGCGAGGGCAATTACCGAAATGGGGCACTGGATGTGTTCCTGGAGTTCCGTAGCCGACCCAATGATCCAGCAGCTTCTCCTGAGCTCTTTGTGTCCGGCACCGTGCCTCTCCGGCTTGGGAAGGACGACCTGGAACCGGGGCGATCAATGGATCTGACCCTCCATTCGCGGGGATTTCGTCTGGAGTTCCTTGATCCTTTTGTTCCCGTGACGAAAGGGCTTAAGGGATCCCTGACCGGAGATATCGTCATGCGAGGGACGCTGAACAGCCCCTTGTACGAAGGTTCGCTCGCCATTGCGGATGCGGAATTCCTCTTTTTGCCTCTCGGGCTCAGGTACCGGCTTCAGGGAAGCCTCGTACCCGAAGCCCGAACAATCCGCCTCGTCGACCTTCGTCTGATGAATCTTCCCGAGGATCGCGTCCCCGCGTTGATCGATGGGTTGGGATCCATGACCATGTCCGGAAGCCTGACGCTTGAAGGTCTCGATGTGAAGGCATTCGACATCGGGGCAAACGGGCAATTGCTCGTCATGAAGGAAACCTCGCGTCTTCCGGACATCCCGTTCTACGGCAACATCTATGTTGCGACAGGGACCAACCCTCTCCGCTGGCACGGCGTACCGGAGCGCTCACTCGTGACAGGCCATATTCTCGTGAAGAATGCCAATATGACGTTTCCACCGGTTCGCGATGTGTTTCTGGAGCGTTCACATCTGCTTACCGTGGAGTTCGTCGACGATACTTCGCGGACCATGGGAGTGAACGAAACAACGGGGAGGAGCCTCGCGCTCGCAAGCAACGGTCCGGGGCCGGTCACGCGACCAGAACAAACCGCGGTCGGGAACGGCCGTAGCGAGGAGGAGACCACCTTTCTGGACAAAATCGCATACAACCTTACGATTGAAACGGCGGGGCTCACCCAGGTCCGCTTCGTCTTCAATCAGCTGACCAATGAAGAATTGTTTGCGGATCTCAAAGGCCGGCTTGTGTTTCTGAAGGACGAGGCCGACGCAAAGGTAAGCGGCGAGCTTGAAGTGGGTCAACGATCATACTACCGTTACTTCAAGACCCTCTCGGCCGCAGGGAAGCTTCTGTTCACCGGGGATTTATCCAATCCGGAACTGAACATTGTTGCCACGTATGAGGGCACCTACCGACCGGCGGACACGACTGTTGCTGAGCAGAGGGTGGTTGTCCGGCTCGACATCACGGGAACGCGCAATGAGCCAAAGGTGAAAATGGGACTTGACAGGTTCGATGTTGACGGGAACAAGCTGCCGGCCCGACCCGACCCTCAATCGGATGCAATCGCCTTTCTTGTCAGTGGGACGTTCAAGGACGATATGACGCAGGGACAACAGAGGAACCTGGTAACGACCAGCCTCCTCGGAAGCATCGGCTCCTCCCTGCTTTCCGGTCCGCTCACTGATTTGGTTCGCAGTCAGGTTGGATACATCACCTCGATCGATGTGTACTATTACGGAGGCGGGGATCGGTCGTTTGGGCAGGCAGCGGACATCCGCCTGACGGGTGAAATCGGTGATGCCGTGATCCGGTTGGGCGGCAGGGTGTTTGAAGACATCGGCAACACGAACGTCAGCATCCAATTCCCCATGAGCAGCATCACGGGATCCGAAGCGTGGCGGAATCTTATTCTCGAAATCGAACGCCGCTCAGGGACGTTCGACCGCTTCGAACAGCGCCCCCCGTCCAATGGGGTCCATTTGTTGTACAGAATTACATTCTGAAGTGTACGGCGCGCTGGTCACAACGCGCATATTCCGGGAGGAATCCATCGAAACGTTGAAGCAGCAAATTCTGGTGTTTTTGTCACGATATCCGGCTCAGACCTTCAAGACCAGCGAACTGGCACGGCGTTTGTCCCTCAAGAACCCGGCGGAGGCGGAGATGCTCCGCAGCGCGCTGAAGGAGCTGGCCGACGCAAACATGGTACGCCGCGCAAAACGCGGCAGGTTCGGCCATCTGGAGCTCCCTCAGACGGTGCGTGGAACGATTGAAGTCACCAAACAGGGCATGGGATTCGTCAGATCCGAAGGATTTGTCCAGGATATCCTGATTCCTCCGGGATTCCTTGGCACGGCAATCAATGGGGATACCGTTGAAGTTTCGCTGTTCGCCCAAAGCCGGCCGGCGAAGGAAGAGGGCAAGAGGCGCGAAGGTGAGGTTGTGCGTGTACTCTCCCGTGCGAAGGACACGCTCGTGGGAACGTTGGAACAGCGGAGGAAGACGTACGCCGTGGTCCCCGACGATCGCAAATTTCCCGTTGACGTTGCCGTTGATGCGGAAGATCTTCTCCATGCCGCTCCCGGCGACAAGGTCGTGGTTCAGATACGGACGTGGGGCGGAAGCAGACTGAGTCCCGAAGGTGCGGTGACGGAAGTACTGGGCCGTGCGGGGGAGGTTCAGGCAGAACTGCTATCGGTCGCCCGGGAATTCAAGCTCCCGCTGGCGTTTCCGCCTGAAATCGTTGCCGCCGCGGAGGCAATTCCAACCGTCATCCCGGCCGAAGAAATCAAACGCCGGCGCGATTTTCGGAGCGACATTTGTTTCACGATTGATCCGGAGGATGCGAAGGATTTTGATGATGCCGTCTCGCTCGATCCCCTGCCCAACGGGCTCATGCGCATTGGGGTCCATATTGCAGACGTGTCCGCGTACGTGCGCGAGGGCTCGGAGCTGGATCAGGAAGCCTACCGGCGCGGGACAAGCGTGTATTTCCCGAACATGGTGATTCCCATGCTCCCTGAACAGCTTTCAAACATCGTCTGCAGTCTACGGCCCAACGAAGACCGCCTGACGTATTCTGTGTTCATGACGGTCACACCGCGGGGGGAGGTTAAGGAGTATGAAATCGCAGAAACCGTGATCCGCAGCGCGAAGAGGTTTACCTATGAAGAAGTGGAGGAAATCATCCGTGGCGGGCCATCCGGCCTCCCTTCGGCGATTCTCGACCGTGTCCGATCGATGCATGAGCTGAGCAAGGTGCTGACGCGGAAGCGGATGAAGGAGGGAAGCATTGATTTCGAGTCATCCGAGGCGAAATTCCGGTTCGACCGCGACGGAAAACCGGCCGAAATCATAAAGAAGGTCCGGCTGGACAGCCACCGTCTTGTCGAAGAATTCATGCTCCTAGCAAACAAGGTGGTGGCCACACACATTGGGCTGGCGCGCAAGGAAGATCACGTCAAACCCTTCATCTACCGCATCCATGACAGTCCGGATCCTGACCGTGTCCGTGAGCTCGCCGCGTTCGTGGAGCGGATGGGATTCAAGCTTCCGCTTGAGGGCGGGGTTCCTTCCAAGGCGTTGCAGAAGCTCCTCGATCAGGTGAAGGGAACTGAAGTGGAGAACGTGATTAACGAGGTGGCCCTCCGGGCGATGGCGAAAGCGGTGTATTCGGAGCGCAATATCGGACACTACGGGCTTGCCTTTGATTACTATTCGCATTTCACCTCCCCCATCCGGCGGTACCCTGATCTCGTGGTGCACCGTTTGCTCAAGGAATACCAGGGACGGATGGGGCAGTCCCGGCGGGAGCACTTGCTCCAGCGTTTGCCCGATATCGCCCGGCATTCGTCCGTCCGCGAACGTGTGGCCATGGAAGCCGAACGCGCCGCGGTAAAGGTGATGCAGGTGGAGTACATGAAACGCCACCTGGGCGATGAATTCGAAGGAGTGATTTCCGGCGTGACGCGTTTTGGAATGTTTGTGGAAATCAACGACCTTTTGGTGGAAGGCATGATCCATGTGAGGGATTTGGAGGACGACTATTACGTGTACGATGAAAAGAACTACGCGCTGATGGGAAAAAGAACGGGAAGACGCTATCGCCTTGGCGACTCGGTGCACCTCAAAGTTGTGCGCGTGAATGCAGAGGAGCGCGAGATTGACTTCACGATTGCGGACTCTCCCGAACAACAGAAACGGCACGGGAAGCGACGGCGGAACTAACCGTTTCCCTGTGCCGTTGGAATTGCTGTGACCCTGCGCGTTGCTTTTTCCGGGGTTTTTGTCTACCATCCTTTTGAGGAAGTGCCATGACGAGGAAGACCCTCCTGCAATACGTATGCTCTCTGGTGCTCTTGGCGTGGATCGCGTCGCCGTCCGCTCCGGCCCAGAACTCCGTCTTCGGCAAGAACAAGGTTCAATACAAGACCTTTGACTGGCACTTCATCCAGACCAGCCACTTTGACGTCTACTACGCACAGGACGGCTACGAGCTTGCCACATTCACAGGGCATGCGGCCGAAGAGGCGTATGAACGGATCAATAAGCTCTTCCGCTACGAGATCACAAACCGCATTGCCATTGTTGTCCACAACTCCCACAACGAGTTTCAGCAGACCAACGTTGTCGGTGAGTATCTGGAGGAAGGGATCGGCGGTGTCACCGAGCTGTTCAAGAACCGCATCGTGATCCCGTTCGAAGGCGACTATTGGAACTTTCAGCGCGTGATCCATCACGAACTCGTGCATGCGGTCATCAACGACATGTTCTATGGGGGGTCGATCCAGGCACTCCTGGCAAGCCGTACGCCGCTCGTTCTCCCCCTTTGGATGAACGAAGGCCTTGCCGAGTATTCGGCTCTTCGGTGGGACACCAATTCCGACATGTTCATTCGCGATGCCACAATCCACAACTATCTCCCCCCGATCGAATATCTCGGCGGATACTTTGCCTACCGTGGCGGCCAGTCCGTCTGGCATTACATTGCCACAAAGTACGGTGAGCAGAAGATCTCAGAGATCCTGCACCGCATCAAGAGCACGCGGAACATCGAACAGGGGTTCCGCAGCACGATCGGCCTGAGCATTGAGGAACTGTCAGAACGCTGGCAGAAGGAACAAAAGGTGCTCTATTGGCCGGACATTGCCAAACGCGAAGAACCCGCCGATTACGCGCGGAGACTGACGAACCACACAAAGCTCGAGAACTTCTACAACACAAGCCCTGCCATCTCGCCACAGGGTGACCGGATCGCGTTCATTTCGGATCGGGATGATTACTTCGATGTCTATCTCCTGTCCGTCAGCGACGGAGAAGTTCTCGACAAGGTGGTCAGCGGCCAGCGTACAAGCAATTTTGAGGAATTGCACCTTCTCACGCCGGGCATCAGCTGGTCTCCGGACGGCCGCAAGATCGCCCTGGCCGTAAAAGCCGGCGAGCATGATGCCATCATGATCATCGATGTGGAATCCGGCGAAGAACAGAAGCTCAGCTTCGACCTTGACGGCATCTTTTCCGTGGACTGGTCAAAGGACGGCACATTGCTCGCGTTCGTCGGCCTGAAGGCCCCGCAGTCGGATATTTATGTGTACAATCTCAAAACGCGCGAGCTGAAGAATCTGACGAACGACATCTTTTCCGATTCCGATCCTGTCCTTTCGCCTGACGGTAAGACGGTGTACTTCAGCTCGGACCGAAGGGATCATACCGACGCGAATGCCCTCCCGGAGAACTTCCGAATCAGCTCGTTTGAGTTCAGTGGTACGGATCTCTATCGTGTGTCGATCGAAACGGGAGAGATCCGCAGGATTGGAGGAAGCTCCTGGAGCCGCGAAACATCCCCGGTGGTTTCGCCGGACGGATCGAAATTGTTGTACATTTCGGACCGGAACGGCATCAACAATGTGTACGAGCACGACCTGACCAGCGGCACGGACAGGCCGATTACGAACTCGTTGACCGGAATCTATCAGCTTTCGCTGTCGCAGGACGGGTCGAAGCTTGCCTTTTCATCTCTCACTGAAGCGGGTTTCGACATTTTCGTCATGCGCGTCCCCTTTGAGCGATCCCTCAATGTCCAGGAGCTGGAGCCCACAGAATACATCAAGAGTTTGAGAGATCTCCCTCGTACCGAGAAGCCCATCGTCACAATCACGACGACGGAGTCCTCGCGGGACACTGTTGCCGTGCGGGGCGATGTGGTCATCATGGCGGATTCAGCCGACGCGGAAATCCAAACCTCGCGATCCGGCGGCCGTGATCTCCGCGGGTTCGTCTTCTCTGAAGAGGTCATGCAGGACACGACCACCGGCAGGCCCGCTGACCCCGCCCTGTTCGAAGTTGCAGACAATGTGGACAGCGGGGGAAATTTCATTCCCCGAAAGTACAAGCTGAACTTTACGCCCGATCTGGTGTACGGAACCGCGGGGTACAGCACGTTCTACGGCGTTGAAGGATCGACGCTGATGGCCTTCAGCGACATGCTTGGGGATCATCAGATCATCTTCCAGACGAACCTCCTCCTCGATTTGCGAAACAGCGACTATGGGCTCGTCTATTACTACCTGCCGGAGAGGATTGATTTCGGCTTTCAGGGCTTTCACAGCGCGCGGTTTCTCTACATCACCAATCAGTTCGGCTTCGCCACGCTCTACCGGTTCCGTCAGTGGGCGCTGGGGGCGGCGGCATCCTATCCCATCGACAGGTTCCGGCGTCTCGATCTCTCGGTCCTGTGGCTGAATCTTTCCCGCGATAATCTGGACAATCCCGCGGAGAAATCCCAGCGCCGGTCGTTCATCCTTCCCCTTCTCTCCTACGTCAAGGACAACTCGATCTGGAAGGGCGGGTGGTTCGGTCCGAACAACGGCATGAGGTTCAACGCGACATTCTATGGCAGCGCGAAGTTCAACGACAACTCGCTTGACCTGCAGACGTTCACGCTTGACTACCGCAGCTACAGCCCGTTGTTCAAGGATTTCATTTTCGTGTTCCGCGGCACGGCGGGATTGAGCAACGGAAAGGACAGGCAGAACTTCTTTGTGGGCGGCAACGAGGGCTGGATCAACCGGCGGTTCGACGGCAACACCTTTCCGATCGTGAACGTGGAGGACTATGCGTTTTTGACGCCGGTTCTTCCCCTACGCGGATTCAATTACAACGCCATGACCGGCACGCGGTATGCCGTGATCAATCTGGAAGCCCGCTTCCCCCTCATTCGTTACCTGATCGGCGGGTCCATTCTGCCGCTGGGATTCCAGAACATCCTCGGCGCGGCATTTCTGGATATCGGCTCGGCGTGGAGCAACACGGGCGGGTGGCAGACTTTCCAGAGGACGCCCTCGGGATCGCTTCGAACAAAGGACCTGTTGGTCGGCATGGGCATCGGCACGCGGTTGTTCTTCTTCGGCTTCCCGATCAGGTTTGATATTGCGTGGAGCTACGACTGGGGCGAGTTGTCGAGGCCGATCTACTACGTTTCCATCGGGCCGGAAATCTAACGGGGGCGCAGGTGATAGAGCAGAGTGCCGGGCACTTTGAACTATGAACCTTGAACCTTCTCCTTCACCTCTTCCAGCACTCCTTCCTGCTTTGCAATGATGGTCGCGACCGTCGCGTCGCCGACGATGTTCGGAACCGTCCGGCACATGTCGAGAAACCGATCGATGCCGAGGATGAGCGCGATCCCCTCCTCCGGTACATTGACCGATCGCAGAACAATGATCAGCATGATGATCCCCACGCCGGGGACCGGCGCTGTGCCGATGGACGCCAGAATCGCCGTGAAGAGAATCGTCAGCTGTTCAGCCAGCCCCAGGTCGAATCCGTACACCTGGGCGATAAAGACCGTCGCCACGCCCTGATACATCGAAGTGCCATCCATGTTGATCGTGGCCCCCAGCGGCAGAACAAAGCTCGTGATCTTCTTCGGCACTCCGAGGTTTTCTTCACACACCCGCATGTTGACGGGGAGCGTGGCTCCGCTCGAGCTCGTGGTGAAGGCCACCAGCATGGCTTCCTTGATTCCGGAGAAGAACTTCCGGTAGGGAATCCCTGAGAACAACCGCACCCCGGCACCAAGAAAGACAAAGGTATGAACGGCAAGGGCGAGGACGAGCGTCACGGTGTACCAAAGCAGGGTCTCCAGAATGTCGAAGCCGAACTCCCCCACCGTGGCTGCAATGAGGGCAAACACGCCGTAGGGAGCGATCGTCATGATCATTCCCACCATTTTGATCATGGTCTCGCTCAGCCCGTCGAAGAAATCGATCACGGGCCTGGCCTTCTCTGTACTGACCATGGTAAGGCTCACCCCCACCATGAGCGCGAAGAAGACAATCTGCAACATTTCCCCATTTGCGAGCGCATTGATGGGATTCGTCGCAACAATATTCACCACCATATCGATCAGATCAATCTCGGGAATATCCGCCTTGACATCCGTCTGGAATTCCGTCATCAGCTTGTCCCGCGCATCGGATGACAGTTGCTTTCCGGGTTGGATGAGGTTGACGAACGTCAGGCCAAGCGTGATGGCCACGCTAATCGTGATGAGATAGAACACCACGGTCTTGCCCCCCAGCTTGCCCACACGTCCGATGTCGCCCAGGCTTGCCGCCCCGACGATCAGAGAGGCAAGGACGAGAGGGATGGAAATGAACATCAGGAGCCGGATGAACACCGTTCCGACCGGTTTGATCGCTACGGCGATCGTTTTCACTTTTTCCAGTCCCGTCAAATTGCGAAATTCTTTCACGTCCGGACCGGTGACGCGAAGCACCACTTCCCGTTGCTGGTCCCTGGGCAGGGAACGGAAGTATCTCAGAATGTTCAGTTGATCCTCCGCCCCGAAGGAAGCTGCCACGCCGCCTTCCCTCACGAACGCCACGTTCGTCCACCCGCGGATGATCTCCGACTCAATCGACCGGCCCTCCCGGTAACGGACTTCAAGCTCGTACTTGCTCACGTTGAACAGGGCGCCGAAGAGCGCACCCACGACAAGCGCGGCAAGGATTTTATGATGAAGGGGGATGGATTTCCAGGACCATCGCATGGGTCACACCTTGGGTTGTTCCACTTTTTTCCCAACAAAGAAGAGAATGGCAACTATCAGTCCCGTACCAACGGCAATGGATACCCATGGCGAGAGACCGAAGGCCGTAGGAATGTCTCCCACGGCCATGCCAATCACAGCGGCCAGAACCGCGTACGGCAGCTGCGTCCGAACATGGTCAATGTGATCCACGGCAGACGCCATGGAGCTCAGAATCGTGGTATCGGAAATCGGGGAGCAATGGTCGCCAAAAACAGCCCCCGCAAGCACCGAGCTGATCACACCGTGCAGAATAACTGTGAGTCCCTCTCCCTGAAGCCCCGCGTCGAGGGACAGCGTGTTTCCCAGCGGGATGACGAGAGGCATCATGATGGCCATTGTACCCCAGCTTGTACCCGTGGCAAAACTCATGAGCGCAGCGATGAGGAAGGTCAGGACCGGCAACCAATGCGGCTCGATGGTCCCCCTCAGCACCTGCACCAGGAAATCGGCCGTTTTGATCTCCTCGGTCACCGCCCCAATGGACCAGGCGAGGATCAAGATCAGCATCGCCAGCAACATCGATTTCAATCCCGAGAACCACGCGTCCACGGTTTCGGTGAGCTTCATGATTCTCTGGACCACCGTCAGAAGGATCGCCACCAGACATCCAGTCAATGATGCCCAGAGCAGAGAGGCGTAGGAATCGGCTTTGCTGATGATCTCGCCGATCGAGTAGCTTGTCCGACCTTCGGCTTCAAGCGCCGAAGTCCCGGTGAAATACAAGCCGTAGAGGCCGACCACGAGGATGGCAAGAATGGGCAGGAGACCGTTATACCATCGCGCGGGTTTCCCGTCCGTTGATACCTCCGTACTGTCCGTCAGATCCACCGCCGGCTGGGAACCCGGACGCAGGACTTCCCCGGTGGTACGCGCCCTGCGCTCCGCCGCAAGCATCGGTCCGAAATCCCTGTTCATCCACGCGATCAGAAACACCAGGATCAACGTGAAGATCGGGTAGAAGCGGTACGGGATGGTCTGTAGAAACACGGAGTACGGCTCTTCCGATGAGCCGATCATTCTCAGCCCGTCTGCAATCAGCCCGACCTCATAGCCAATCCACGTTGAGACGATGAACACGCTTGCAACCGTCGCAGCTCCTGCATCGACGATGAACGAAAGCTTTTCCCGTGAGACACGCAGACGGTCGGTGATCGGCCGCATCAGGTTCCCCCGTACCAGCACATTCGCATAATCGTCGAAGAACATGACGAATGCCATGGCCCACGACGCCAGTTGGCCACCTCGCGGGCTTTTGGCGTAGCGCGTAATGAGGTTTGCGATCCCCACGGTTCCCCCGTTTTTCGAAATCACGCCCACCATCCCCCCGAAGAGCATGCTGAACATGATGATCTGCACGTGCGATGTGTCCGCAAGCGCTTTCAGGACAAAGTGGTCCAGCACGCGGAAGATGCCCCCGATGACGTCATAGTCGAACAGAATCACGGCACCCACCCAGATGCCGGCGAACAGGGAGATGACAACCTGACGCAGCAGAAGCGCAAGGGCAATGGCTATGAGGGGCGGAAGTATGCTCAGCCAGCCCGGAACAACTCTCACCTGTGCAGTACCGGACAGGCCGTCAGTCTCGAGCATCAGCTCACGAGCCCCCGAGCCGTCGATCATGACATCAGGAATCTTGAGAACCCCCCTGCTGAAGCGGAGGGAATCCTCCATGACAACCCCCATGGACACACGGCGTGCGCCTTTCAGGACGGCGGGTCCGTCGTAGGCGGCCAGGACATGCCCTGCCGAGTCGAGGATCGAGGCCTCGAGATCGAAGTTGACGTTTGTCAGGACGAAAGAGGGAGCTTTGATTGCGAGGCGCGCCGGAGACTGCGCGTATATCATCGCAGGGGAACACCAGAGAGAAAGGCACAGGACGAAGACGATTCTTCGCAATCAAGCCTCCAGGACATGAAATGGCAGGAGAAACGACACGAATGTAGAAAGAAGAGGACGGAAATGCAACGAATTGTTGGACATCCTTACCGGCTTTCGACGCGCCGGAGCAGCAACATGCCCGCGAGCAGGAGAGCGCCGACTGCAAGGAGGGCAGCGCGCTGGTTCACGTTGGACGACACCACGCCAAACAGAATCGGACCGATGACGGCCGAGGCCTTTCCGAAAAACGAATAGAAGCCGAAGAACTCGGTCTTTTTTTCCTTCGGAACGAGCGCGCTCATCAGACTGCGGCTCGAGGATTGCGAGGAACCGAGCGCAATGCCTGCGAGAAGCCCAACGCCAAAGAATGCCGTCTTGTCTTCAACGAAGTACGCAATCACGAGAATGATCAGCCAGAGAGACAAGGACATGTTCAGGGACCGCTTATGCCCAAGCTTGTCGGCGAGAACGCCGAACAAGACGGAGCCCCCCATCGCCGACGTTTGAACGATCGCGAAAAAGATGATGATTTCTTCGACCTCCAGCCGCAGAGTCTCGTCGGCGAAGATCGATGAGAACACGATGATCGTGTTCACGGCATCAATGTAGAGAAAGTATGCGAGCAGGAATCTTCCCACATTCCGGTAGCGGCCGAATTCGCGGAATGTAGAGACCACCCTGCGTACGCCGATGGCAAGAAAATCCGCGCGCAGAGCTGTGGAACGCTGACGATCCGGCACGGCAATGAACAGCGGGAGGGCAAAGAGGAAGAACATGCCGGCCGCAATGAGGAAGCTCAGACGCACATTGCCCAGGTTCTGCGCTTCGAATCCTCCAGCGTACAGCGGCAGCGCGATAATCAGGGTGACCAGGGAGCCGACGTACCCCATAGCAAACCCATAGCCCGAAACACGTCCGTAGGTTCGTTCGGTCGTGATTTCGGGGAGGAAAGCATCGTAGAACACCAGTCCCGCCTCAAATCCAATATTGGCAAGGATCAGGAGGATCATCCCCTGCGCGATCATGTTCTGTTCCACGAAGAACAAAGCCGCGGTTGCGCCAATGCACAAGATGGTAAACAGCCCCAGGAACCGTTTCTTCCCCGCTCCATAGTCCGCCACGGCGCCCAGAACGGGCGAAATCAGGGCAACGATCAACATGGAGGCACTGAAGGAGATGCCCCAGAGGGCGTCACCCTGGTCACTGCCGGAGGCGACGATCTTCTTGAAGTACAGGGGATAACCAACCGTCAGGATCAGAACGTAGAACGCCGTGTTCGCGAAATCGAACAGGGTCCATGAGAGGATCTTGCCGCGCGGAATCGCTTGCTCGGGGAGGCTCATGAGGAGGATTTTCGCGACGGTGTTTCCACCAGCCCGCGCCCGGATTTCTGCAGGCGACCGTTGGCCTTGAGATCATCCAGCACCGAGTCCAGCACTCCGTTCACGAATTTGTCGCTCTTCTCGGTACTGTATCTCCGTGCGATCTCGATGGCTTCGTTAATCGAGACTTTCGGGGGAATGTCTTCAAAGTAGAGCAGTTCGCAGATGCACATGCGGAGAATCACCCTGTCGATCAGCGCCAGCCGGCTGAATTCCCAGTTTGCCACGCGCTTCCGGATGATCGCATCGAGTTCTTCCCCCGTTTCCAGCACTTTGGCAACAAGCCTGCGGGCAAATTCGAACGTTGGGGGATCCTTTTTCAATTCCGCCCCCACATATTCGATAATCGGTTCGATGGGATCGCGTGAGATCTCATGAGCATAAAGAGCCTGGAGCACTTTTTCACGAACCAGCCGCCGTTTCGAAGCCATTCTTATCTCCCGCCCCGCGTCCGTTCGCCGAACCGGCCGGCAAACTCTGATTTCCCCGCATAGATTTGCTTGATCCGGGACACCGACTCTATCCGCGCCTCCGCGAGCCTGTTCGCCGCCACCGAAGTGGGGATATTCTCGGCCTTCGCGCGCGCAAAAATGGCCCGCACAATGTCGTAAATCCCTTCGGCCTGCTTCAAAGCCTTTTCGGCACTGTAGCCCTCCAGCTCGTTGGCCACGTTCATCAGCCCACCGGCATTGATGGCATAGTCAGGAGCATAGAGAATTCCGCGCTCCATGAGCATCTGCATGTGCGTCTTTTCGTCGAGCAGTTGATTGTTCGCCCCGCCGGCAACGATTCGCACTTTGAGCTGGGGGATGGTGTCGTTGTTCAGGATCCCGCCGAGGGCACAGGGGGCAAAGATATCTCCCCTGATCGAATAGATCTTCTCCGGCTTGACATACGTCGCCTTGACTGTCCGTGCGAGCTTTTTGGCCTTTGCTTCAAAGATGTCCGTTACAACAATCTTTGCACCATCCTTCTTCAGGTGGGAGCACAGGTACGAGGCAACATTGCCTGCACCCTGGACGATGACTGTTTTCCCCTTCAGAGAATCGCTTCCATACACTTCGTGGGCACAGGCTTTCATGCCGACGAATACGCCAAGGGCTGTGACTGGCGAGGGGTCGCCGCTCCCGCCAAGGGCGCGTGAGGTCCCGGTAACGTATTTCGTCTCGAGCCTCACCCACTCCATCTCCCGCACTGTTGTCCCCACATCCTCCGCCGTGATATAGCGTCCGCCCAAACCTTCGACAAAGCGGCCGTAGGTGCGGAACAGAGCCTCGGTTTTGTCCTTGTTGGGATCCCCGATGATGACCGCCTTTCCCCCACCCAGATTCAGCCCTGCAATGGCGGCCTTGTAGGTCATTCCGCGCGACAAGCGAAGGACATCGCGGAGCGCTTCATCGGTGGTTGCATACGTCCACATTCGAACGCCACCCAACGAGGGGCCGAGGGAAGTGTTGTGTACCGCAATGATGGCATTGAGTCCGGCCTTTGGCTCGGAACAGAACACGACCTGTTCATGCCCGCGCCGGTTCATTTCGTCAAAAATGTTCATTGTCGTTCCTTGTTCAAAGATACGTCGGCATTGAGGAATACTCGTGGAGCTTCAGTGCCCGGCCGCGCTTCCACCGCGACTTCAACGCCAAAGACACGCTGGATCAGCCGCGTGGTCAGCACTTCCCTGGGTGACCCAAGCGCCAGCACGGCAGAACCTGTGCTACCGTCCTCGCCGAGCAGGAGAATCCGGTCGCTGAACGAGGCCGCGAGGTTCAGGTCGTGTGAGACAGACAGGATGTTCAGCCCTCTCTGGTCCTTCAAGGTCCGGAGGATCCTCAGAATCTCCGCCTGGTGCCTCAGGTCGAGGTGGGCGTTGGGCTCATCAAGCAGGAGAAGTGATGGTTCCTGGGTCAGTGCCCGCGCGATCAGGACCCGCTGGCGTTCCCCGCCCGAAATCTCCGTGATCGGTTTGTGCGCAAGATGTGCAATGTCCGTCCGCTCCATCATTTCCTTTGCAACGGCAATGTCCCGATCGCTCTCGAATCCGCTCCGGCCAACGTGAGGAGAACGACCCATCAGCACGACTTCCATGACCGTGAACGGAAACAGCCAGGGAACGTCCTGGGGAACGTACCCGATGAGGCGGGCAAGCTCCTTGCGGCGGAAGGAATTGAGTGGGCGATCATCCAGCAGTATGGCACCCGCCCGGGGCAGGAGAATGCGGGCGATGAGCCGCAACAGCGTGCTTTTCCCCGAGCCGTTCGGACCGAGAACGCTCAAAATCTCCCCTTCTCCGACTTGGAAGGATATGTTCTTGAGAACGGGATTCGAGGGGTAGGAAAAGCTGATGTTCTCGATGCGGATGCGCATGCGGATGTGCGGGAACAGGGTTGCCCAGCCTCGGGACCATTGTACGTGTCGGTCAGGCGGGGAGAAGCGGTGCAAAATAGGGAAAAAAGGAGTTCAAGGCAAGAAAGGAAAACGTCTATTTCCTAGAAAACTCTTGCTTTTTGATAATCCACCATACATATTTCTGCGAACATGTGATTCTCTCATATGATGAATGCGGGGGGCAACCGCCCCATCCTTCGAGCGGCCCTGGTTACTCTTGCTTCTTTAACATCCCCACTCCTCCTCCACGCACAAATCCGTTCCATCGAAGCAATACGGTTGAACTCCGAAATCGTGGTCGATGGAACCCTCAACGAATCGATCTGGAGACGCGAGGGAGTCAAAGGTCTCATTCAACGCGAGCCTGCCGAAGGCCAGCCGGCATCGGAAGAAACCGAGATCTGGTTCGCTTACGATGACGATGCTTTGTACGTCGGCATCCGCCTCTACGACAGCGCTCCGGATTCCATTCTCGGGAGGCTTGTTCGCCGTGATGACGAGTTCGAATCGGACTTTGTCACCGTCAGCATTGACGCCAATCTTGACCGCAACACGGCTTATTATTTCGGTACGAATCCAAGCGGATCGATCAACGACGGCATCCTGTATGATGACAACAAGACCGATAATTCGTATGATCCGATTTGGGATGTTGCGGTGTCGCGCGACGATCGCGGCTGGAACGCGGAATTCAGAATTCCCTACTCCCAGCTTCGGTTTGAAGCACAGGAAAACGCAACCTGGGGGGTCGAAGTTCTCAGAAGAATCCATCGGCGGAACGAGGAATCGCTCCTGGTTCTTCACCCCCGCAATGACGACATAAGAGTTTCACGGTGGGCCTTTCTTACTGGTCTGAAGAACATAGCCCCGCCACCAAGGATTGAGATCACGCCCTACGCAGCAACGACGGGAAAATTCCTCCCCGCACCCCCGGTCGCCGCGTTCAATCAGGGCAGGAAAGATCCATTTGTTTTCGGCAGGGATTACTCCGTTCATATCGGCGCCGACGCGAAGATCGGTCTTTCAGGAGACTTTACGCTTGATGCGTCGCTGAATCCTGACTTTGCCCAGGTTGAGGTGGATCCTGCCGTCGTGAATCTCACGGCATTTGAAACTTATTATGCAGAAAAGCGCCCTTTTTTCATTGAGGGATCCAGCATCCTGGCCTTCGGCCGCGGCGGCGCCGCATCGTTCGTGGATTTCAACTGGGCAGATCCCGATTTCTTCTACAGCCGCAGAATCGGTCGCGCGCCGCATGGATCAGTGACCCACGACGGATTCCGGGATATTCCCGACCGTACAACAATTCTGGGAGCGGCAAAGGTAAGCGGCAAGACGAGCAGCGGATGGTCACTGGCCGCTCTGACAGCCCTGACGGACCGGGAGTACGGAGAGGTGGATTCAGCAGGGACGCGTTTCCGCGAGGAAATTGAACCGCTCACGGGATATGCAGTGGTACGCGGCAAAAAGGAATTCAATGGGTCACGACAGGCCGTGGGGGTCATCGGCACTTTTGTGGAGAGGGACCTGTCCGAGCCGGGGCTCGCGGGAGACCTGAGTAAACGTGCCCTGTCGGTTGGTGTTGACGGATGGACATTTCTGGATGAGGCGACCGAATGGGTTTTCACCGGCTGGACCGGCTTCACCGCAGTCGAAGGATCACGGGAGTATCTCCTCGGCCTCCAGCAATCGCCAGGCCATTGGTTTCAGAAGCCAGACGCGGATCATGTCAGGGTAGACTCTGGTGCAACGTCGCTGACGGGTTGGGCGGGGCGCGCGTGGCTTGCAAAGGACAAGGGAAACTGGAGGTTCAGTGCCGCCCTTGGGGCGATCCATCCGGGATTTGAATCGAATGACCTCGGGTTTCACACCTATACCGACGTCATCAACATGAACCTGTATTCGGCATATCTCTGGTTTGAGCCAGATCGCATCTTTCGCACAAAGTCCCTCTCCCTGGCTGCCTTACGTGAGTACAACTTCGGCAATTTTAAGATCGGTGAAACCTACTACCTGAATGCTGCAGGCGAGCTTCTGAGCTATTGGGGGGGCTCATTGTATCTTGGGTACAATGCAGAGGTGTACGACGATCGCAGAACACGGGGTGGACCCATGATGAAATCGCTGACCAGCTGGTTTCTCTTTCTAAGCCTCTACAGTGACCTCAGGGAAGAGGTGTATGGATTTCTCTCCCTTTCGGCTGACAGAGGAAAATCGGGAGGATGGGATTATTCGGCGAGCGCGACACTATCGTGGAAAGTCTCCACCGCCCTGAGTCTCTCCATGGCCCCTACCTATTCCCGGAATTACATCGTCGCACAGTATCTGGCGGCGTTTCCGGATCCCCTCGCCACAGCGACGTACGGTACGCGGTATGTTTTTGGAGTACTCGATCGCAAGACTCTCTCTGCGGAGTTGCGGCTCAACTGGACCTTTACGCCCAAGGCGAGTTTTCAACTCTATCTTCAGCCGTATTTCACCGCGGGAGATTATGCGGAGTTTCGTTCCCTGGCTCGCCCTGCTACGTTTTCCTTTGATCCCTTCATCTACCCGGGAAATCCCGACTTCAATTTCCGGTCGCTCCGTGCCAACGCCGTTTTCCGCTGGGAATACCGGCCGGGTTCAACCCTGTATCTTGTCTGGACCAACGAGAAGGCGCATTTCGAGGAACAGAATGGGAATTTTTCGCTTTCGAAGGATTTTTCTGCGATGATGCGCTCAAGGCCGGCGAATGTGCTGGCGCTGAAACTGACGTACTGGTGGACGCCGTAGAGCCGGGAGGGATGAGGCGGGGGAATTATTTCACTACCGAAACTGCTTTCCGGAATTCGGGTTCCTTTGCGATGAATGCGAAGTCCGGGCTCATGATTTCCCAAAGGATGAACTCCTGGTTCACCGCTTTCCCCAACCACTCGAGAGCCTCGGCCTTCTTGTCGGCCTGGATTGCGTAGAACTGAGCTTTGCGGTAGAGGCTCAGTGCAGACCCGCCGCTGAGTTCCACGGCTTTCTCCACCTGTTCCAGTCCTTTGGCCGATTCCCCCAGCCTTGCGGCATAGAGCGCGGCGTATCCTCTTGCCTGCACATCATTCGGATCGAGCTCGATGATCCCCTGCAGAATCTCCAATCCGGACTCCAGGTATCCCTTGGCCTGTTGCCAGAACCCTGACAGCATGTAGGCCCTGCCAATCCAGTAATTGACCACATAGTTCGCCGGATCATCCTTCAGCAACCGGGTACAGTATTCGGCGACGGGATCGGGGCTTAATCCGGCTCCCCACACCGCGATCTTGTAGCGGGTCGTAATGAGAAACGGGCTGTTGCCTAATGCGATGGCTTGATTGTACGAAGCTTCCGCGCTGTTGTACTGCTGACGAAAGTACTGGGCGTGACCCATGACTTCATGTGAGTCAGGATGGCGCGGGTCGAGGATCATCGCCCTTTCGGCGTGCCCCACGGCTTTTTCGTAATCTCCCCGTGTGAGCGCAACCATCGCAAGTTGACGTAAGGCCTCGGCATTTCCCGGTTCCAGATCCAGCGCGCGATCCAGGTTCTGTTCAGCCTGTTCCAAACGTCCGGCACTGCGATAGGCCGAGCCGAGCACTTCGTACACGCCGGGTAAAGCGGCGTTGAACGCACGGGCCGCGAGCGCGACATCAACCGCCTGCCGCAAATAGTCCTTGTCCCGCTCCCCCTCTGTTCTGAATATCCTCATCAGGGCACGGCCAAGTCCCACGTATGCCTCCGCAAAGCTCGTATCGGCATCAATTGCCTGCCTGAACCATGCCGCCGCCTGTTGAGCATCATCGCGTCGGAGGGCGGACAAGGATCCCAGGCCGGCCAGATGGTACATCATGGCCATTGGAGAGGATGAAGAGGAAGATGATGGGAGCACGGACTGTTCAATTTCAAGGCTCTCCAGCACTTTTCTGGCTGTTGTCTCCTTCAGCGCCGCCAGGGAAGGGCCAACACTCTCCACCTGCTCTTCCCAAACAATCGCCTGAACATCGCGCATTTGGAGAATGAGCGTAACCGTCCATCGCGGCGAGAAGGATGTAATACGGCCTGTGAGGATGTACCGAGCCTGAACGGATCTGGCAAGATCGATCGGACGCGGAGGAAGGTTGAGGGCTGTACCGGCGCGGATCACCGTCAATTCCTTGTATCGCGCGAGGTCATCGGCAAGCACACCGGCCACCGCGGCGCCCAACGAGGTCGTGTCGGGCCCGGGCTGAACTTCAAAGGGAGCGACGACGATCGTGGCGTCGCGGGGAATGATGAACTTCTCGATTTCAGGAAAGAACATGACTCCCAGAACGACCACAACGGCCGCAGCGGCGACCCTGGGAACCCATCGCGGAACTCTCTTCCGCCGCTGCCGCAATCCGGCCGATCGGCGGGCGGGAGCAGGCGCACGGTGGGGCGCGGGTTCTGCCTCGGGAGCCTGCGTTGCGGGTTGTACTTCATCCTCCACAGGCTGTTCATCAGATGATTCCTCTGCATCAACAGCCGCGGGAAGGGCAACATCGGCCTCCGATCGCTTCCTTTCGAGCTCCTCCTTTGCCTTCCGGGCCTCGATGATCTGTGCCTCGAGCTCTCTGGCGCCCTGGTGATCCGGATCAATCTTGTAAATCTCCTGCACTTTCAGCTCGGCCTCGCTGAAGTTGTCGTTCTCCACCATGGAAAGCGCCTCGGCCATGTACTCCTGGATCCGCTGATCGATCTTTGCTTTTGCTGCCTTGCGCTTGCGTTCCTCGTCGGATTTCTTTTCGCGTTCCTCTTCGATCTTTCCCTGCAGCACCTGGGCTCCTGCGTGAAACGCCACAAGCTTGAACAATTCGTTCAGTTCCTTCTCGGCATCGCCAAGCCGTCCCTCCGCAACCAGCTTCTCCGCGGAACGGTAGAGTGCTTCCACTTTTTCCCGCTCTGCCTTCTGACGCTCCTCCTCGGCCTTCCGCTTCTCCTCTACCTGCTCCGCCTCCTTTGCCTCCCTCTTTGTCGCTTTTTCCGTCGCGCGCTTCGTCGGCATTTGTTGCGCCGCTTTGGAGGGAACAGAGAACTCCGGGATGGAATCCAGAAGAACTTCGTACACCTCCACCGGTTCGGCAATGTTCTTGAGCTGGATCGACCCCATATGAAACGTCTTGACCTGCATCTTGTTCTTGATCTGGCTGTACACGTCCTGCGAGATGCAGATGCGATTTGGTTCAGTAACAGCTTCGATACGCGACGCGATGTTCACGCCGTCGCCGAAAATGTCGTTGCCGTCCGTGATCACGTCGCCCAGGTGAATCCCCATCCGCACTTCGATCTTCTCCAACTCTTCCTTGCCTTTGTTGTAGGCATAAAACACTTCCTGCGACTCGATTGCACATTTGACGGCATTCACGGCGCTGGAGAAATCCACCATGAAGGCGTCACCGATCGCCTTGATGATCTTCCCCTCATACTTCTCGATGATGGCTTTCAGCGTGTCGTCATGAATGCGCAGGAGCTGCATGGCGAGCTCCTCGTTCTCGGACATCTTCTTCGAGAAGGACTTGATGTCCGTGAACATAATGGCGGCAAGCTTGCGTGTTCCGTGTTCAGGAGGCATGGTGTGGGGCCGATGGTTCTCTCATGTGGGGCGTGTGCGGAAAATCCGTATCCTACAAGATATTCAGGCGTTGGCAGATAGTCAATCGAACAACCTGCTCCGCGGTGAGCATCCGCACACCAGCCTAGGGGGCATAGGAGTGCTTGACGTATTCCGCCACCATGCGGTCAGTGGAAAACGCGGGAATGAGCGTTCTCATGGAGTTTCTGATGCGCCTAATCCAGGCCCGCGGAATTCCGCGCGCATCACGGTCGTAGAACTCCGGGACAATCCGTGTCGAGAGAATACTCAAGAGATTCTGGAAATCCGCCTCATCCTGAGCCTCCGGGTCCGCCGGCGATTCGTCGTCGCCGATGGCCCATCCGTTCTTTCCGTTATACCCTTCTCTCCACCAGCCGTCGAGAATGCTCAGGTTGAGACCTCCGTGAATGAGGACCTTCATCCCGCTTGTTCCACTCGCCTCGAGGGGCCTGCGCGGCGTGTTCAGCCACACATCTGCTCCCGACACCAGGTGCCGCGCGATATTCATGTCGTAGTTCTGCAGAAACACAACGCGGCCGTGGAGCTGAGGATGATGGGTGAGCTCAACAATCATTTGAATGAATTTCTTGCCTTCATTGTCACGAGGGTGTGCTTTACCGGAGAACACGATCTGAACGGGACGATCGGGATGGGTAAGAACCGGAATGATCTGTTCGAGATGGCAGAAGATCAGGGGTGCACGCTTGTACGTGGCAAAACGTCTGGCAAAACAGATGGTCAGGGTGTCCGGCGAGAGGGTTGATCCGAAGGCACTCATTCCCTCGTCCGCTCCCCGACCGTACTGTTCACACAGTCGTCTTCTGACAAACTCCACAAGGTCGCGGCGGAGCGTGTACCGCAGGCCCCACAATTCTTCGTCCGTTGCCAGTCCGTCGCGCTCGATGCGCTTCCAGAAAGCCGCATCCATGAGCTTGTTGGTCCAGTCGTATCCAAGCCTCTTGTTCCAGAACTCATGCGCCCTCTGGTTCGCCCAGCCCGGCGTGTGCACACCGTTCGTGATCTCACCGATGGGCACTTTGGAAACGGGCCGGTCGGGATACAACCCATGCCACATCTCACGGCTCACCTGGCCGTGAAGTTTGCTCACCGCGTTCGCCGCGCGGGACATTCTCAGCGCCAGAACGGTCATGGTGAACGGTTCGTTCTGATCCTGCTCGTTGACGCGACCGTGGTTCATCAGCTCATCAAACGACCTCCCTGTCTCACTCCAGAACTTCCCAAGCGAATGGCCCATAAGCTCTGCAGAGAAGCGGTCGTGACCGGCCGGGACCGGCGTATGAGTCGTGAACACGCATTGCTGGCGGACGGATTTCACAGCAGTGTCGATGTCCTTTCCTCTTGCCAGCTCTTCCCTGAGCAATTCCAGCACAAGGAACGCCGAATGCCCTTCGTTCATATGGTACACGGCAGGAGTGATTCCGAGAGACCTGAGGACGCGAACACCGCCGATGCCGAGCACAATCTCCTGGCCGATGCGTGTATCAATGTTCCCCCCGTACACAGTCGCTGTCAGTCCCTGGAAGTGCTGATCATTCTCCGGGAGGTCGGTGTCGAGCAGATAAATCACAGCCCGCCCCACCTTGAGGCGCCAGGTCTGGAAATACACGGTGCTGTGGCCGATTTCGACCGAGTTCAGAAGGCGGCCTCCCTCCGGAAGCGTGACAAGTTCGAGCGGAAGATTCTGAGGATCCTGACGGGGGTAGGATTCCTCCTGCCAGCCGGCCGCATCAATGCGCTGGACGAAATACCCCTGGCGGTAGAAGAGACCAATGCCGATGAACGGGATACCGAGGTCGCTCGCGGATTTGGTATGATCGCCCGAAAGGACGCCCAATCCTCCGGAGTACAAGCGGATCGATTCATGGATGCCGAACTCAGCGCTGAAGTAGGCGACCGGCTGTTTGAGCTTCTTTGCGTGTCTTGCGGCCCACGTTTTCCTGTTGCGGAGATATGCTTCGAACTCCACGACGGCGACTGTCACCAGCTTGTTAAAATCGGGATCTCGGAGACGTGATTGGAGTTCCGCCTCCGAGACCTCGCGCAGAACGGCCACGGCGTTGTGGTTCGACCGCCGCCAGACAAGGGGGGACAATTCCCGAAACACAGCCTGCGCTTCCGGGTTCCATGTCCACCAGAGATTGTAAGCGAGGGATCGGAGACGGCGGGAAAGAGATTCTGGAGAATCAGAAGGTTTTTGACGCTTGCTCATTAAGAAAGATGGCTCATGCACGGGCTTCGATGAAACGGCATACAGATTGCAAAAAAATCCCGTGAAAAACCATGAGAAAGATCAATCCAGCCGGGCGGAGCGGAGCCTCAGCGAATTCGACACCACGCTCACCGAACTCAACGCCATGGCCCCCGCTGCCAGAATCGGATTCAGCAGGCCAAGCGCAGCAACCGGAATGCCAATGACGTTGTACACAAAAGCCCAGAACAGGTTTTGCCTGATTGTGGCCAGCGTCCTCCGCGACAAACGGATGGCCTGAACGATGCTCCGCATGTCGCTGTTCATCAGCGTCATGTCGGCCGTCTCCATGGCCACATCTGTGCCGCTTCCCATGGCGATGGCCACATCGGCATGGGCGAGCGCGGGCGCATCGTTGACCCCGTCACCCACCATCGCAACGCGCTCACCCTTCTGTTTCAACGCCCGTACCAGGGAAGACTTGCCTGCGGGCATCACCTCGGCATGCACATCGTCGATTCCCAGCTCTTCCGCAAGGGCTCGAGCGGTTTCTGCACGATCGCCCGTCACCATGACCACCTTCAGTCCCATTTCTTTCAGGGCGCTGATCGCTTCGGCAGACGTCGGCTTGATCTGATCTTCAAGGGCGAGAATGCCCGCCAGTTGATCATTCACAGCGACAAGAACCGGCGTTTGTCCCTTTCGGGCAATCGCATCCAGAACCGCTTCGCCCGGGCCTGCGTCAACCGCCCGATTCTTCAGATACGTGCCATTGCCGACGGCCACCCGCACGCCTTCGATCATTCCGGAAATCCCAAGCCCGGGCGAAGCTTCCGCGTGGTCGACAGGTGCCAGGGCAATCCCGCGCTCCGCGGCTTTCCCCACGATCGCCTTGGCGAGCGGGTGTTCGGACCGGTTCTCCAGCGAGGCAGCCAGGCGAAGAAGACGCGATTCGTCCATCCCGTTCAGCGCAACGATCCCGCCCACAACCGGCCGGCCTTCCGTGATCGTACCGGTCTTGTCCAGAAGCACCGTCGTGATGGATTTCATCCTTTCGAGGGCTTCAATGTTTCTGATAAGAATCCCGCGCCGCGCTCCCAGTCCCGTGCCCACGATGATCGCCGTCGGGGTGGCAAGGCCCAAAGCACACGGACACGCGATGATCAGAACCGCGATGGCGTTGATCATGGCGGTGGTAAACGGAACGGAGCCGACGATCAACCACAAAAGAAATGTGGCCGCGGCGATCGTGATCACGACCGGCACGAAAACTGAAGCGACTTTGTCGACAAATGCCTGAATGGGCGCTTTGGAGCCCTGGGCTTCTTCCACAAGGCGGACGATCTGGGCAATGACAGTTTCGTTCCCGACCGCAGTCGCGCGAATCTCAATCGCCCCGTTCCCATTCACCGTGCCGCCGATGACCTTGTGTCCTTCGCTTCGCTCCACCGGCATGCTTTCTCCGGTAACCATGGATTCGTCGACCGTGGTCCAGCCCGACGTGACAACGCCGTCGACCGGTATGCGTTCACCGGGCTTCACGATCACCGTGTCCCCGTGCATCACGTCGGCCGCCGGAATGTCCGCTTCCACACCGTTCCTCCGAACTCGGGCCGACTTTGGCTGCATGCCCACGAGGGTCCTGATGGCATCCGTCGTCTTGCTCTTGGCCCGGCCTTCAAGCGTCCGCCCCAACAGAATCAAGGCAATGATCACTGCTGCCGTGTCGAAATAGACGTGCGATGAGGGATCGGTGATCCCGAGCCACTGCGGGAAAAGAACCGCAACGGTGCTGTATGCATAGGCCGTCCCGGTGCCAACCGCCACCAGCGTATTCATGTCAACGCCGCCGTGACGGGCCAGCGTCAGGGCCGAAACGAAGAAGCGTTTTCCCCCGGCCACCATCACGACGCTCGTGGCCAGGAACAGGAGCTTGTTGATCTCGTCCATGGTCAGAGGCGACCAGGCCATGAACCAGTCCGTCATGGCAACCATGCTGACAAACATGACGGGCGCGGCGAAAACGGCACTGATCAGAAGCTCTCGGAGAACGCGTTTGTAGGCCTCGCGGTGCGGATCGCCGGGTTCCGTTGTTGTTGAGGTTGCACGCGGGGATGAGGGAAGCACAAGCCTGTATCCAATACCGCCAACGGCCTCGGCGAGTTTCTGTAAATCTGTCTGCGAGGGGTCATAGCTCAACGCGACTTTTTCCGTCGCAAGATTGACGTTCGCGGACCGGACGCCTGGCGTGTTTTTCAGCGTTTTCTCCACGCGCGCGACGCAACTTGCGCACGTCATGCCTTCAACAGAGAGCAGTTGGGTTTGAATCGCATCCATGTGCAGTCCATTCGATATCATGAGTTCCACAAGGAAGTGCAACACCCCGGAAGGAAGAGTGATCGCCTAGGGGATGGCACAGACAGACCGTATCACGACTTTTCCACGCGAAACATCCGGGCGTTGATGGCAACAACAACCGTGCTCAGGGACATCAGCACTGCGCCCAAGGCTGGACTAAGGAGAATCCCCTGGTCAAACAACACTCCTGCCGCGAGCGGAAGCGCCACCACGTTGTAGCCCGTTGCCCAGGCCAGATTCTGGACCATTTTGCGATGGGTTGTTCGTGCAAGCCCCAGAATGGCCGTGACATCGCGCGGATCGTTGTTGACCAGAATGATGTCCGCCGTTTCCACGGCGACATCCGTCCCCGCGCCGATGGCGATGCCCACATCGGCCCGCGCAAGGGCGGGCGCGTCGTTGATGCCGTCACCCACCATCGCCACAGTCATGCCGCGGGACTGGATCTCCTCTATCTTTTGCGCCTTCTGGTCCGGGAGCACCTCGGCCATGAATTCATCCAGGCCGATCTCCCGGGAAACCCATTGCGCAACCCTGGCGTTGTCGCCCGTCAGCATCATGGCTTTGATGCCTCGTTCCTTTAACGTCTCGACCGCTTCACGCGCTTCGGGACGAATCATGTCGGCAAGGGCGATGGCACCCACGGCCTTGTTGTCCACCGCAACAATGACAACCGTCTTCCCCTGCGCTGAGAGTGTCTCGACGCGCTCGTCCCCGATGTCCCACGAAGACTCGCGCGCAAACGACGGGCTGGTGACCATGACGTGCCTGCCTTCCACTGTGCCCTCCACCCCACGCCCCGTCAGCGACCGGAAATCCGACACACGTGCTTTCTGCCCTTCGAAGTGTCGTGCGATTCCCTGTGCAATCGGATGTTCTGAATTCGCTTCCAGGGAAGCTGCGAGCCGGAGCATCTCCTCCTCCTTCACAGCGTCCGAGAGACTGACCACATCCGTCACGCCGAACCGTCCTTCCGTCAGTGTTCCGGTCTTATCGAACACGACGGCATCGATCCCGCGGGCCCTTTCGAACGCGGCACGGTTTCTGATCAGAAGCCCGTTCCGGGCCGAAAGCGCCGTCGACACTGCAACAACGAGAGGAACGGCCAGGCCAAGGGCATGGGGACAGGCGACAACCATGACGGTGACTGTCCGCTGAAGCGCGAACGAAAAGTCGGCTCCGCCAATCCACAACCAGGCGAAGAGCGTCAGCGCTCCTCCGCCAATAGCCACAAGCGTCAGCCAGAACGCAGCTCTGTTCGCCAGGAGTTGAGTCTTCGATTTGCTTTTCTGCGCTTCCCGCACCAGACGAATCACACCCGAGAGAAACGAATCTTCTCCTGTCCGCTGGACTTCAACGCTGAGAGAGCCTTCGCCGTTCACCGATCCCCCGATAACCTTGTCGCCCTTCGATTTTCGAACCGGCTTCGATTCTCCCGTCAGCATCGACTCATTGATCGAGGACGTCCCATCTGTCACCACGCCGTCGGCCGGGATCTTTTCTCCGGGCCTGACAAGCACCATCGTTCCGGGGCGCAGGCTGGAGAGTGGAACATCGTTTACCGAGCCGTCCTTTTCCACCACGTGCGCCGTGGCCGGCATGAGGGCCGCGAGCTGTTCAAGCGCGCGCGAGGCTCCGAGCACGGATTTCATTTCGATCCAGTGCCCGAGCAGCATAATGTCAATCAGCGTTGCGGTCTCCCAGAAGAACGTCTCGCCTGCCAGTCCGAACACCACCGAACTGCTGTACGCATAGGCCGTGCTGATGGAAACGGCGACCAGCGTCATCATGCCGGGCTGGCGGTGTTTCAGTTCGCGGACCATGCCTTTCAGGAAGGGCATGCCGCCATAGAAATAGACCAGCGTGGAGAGCCCGAAGAGGACGTAGAGGTCGCCTTCAAAGCTCAGAGCGCCGTCGATTCCCAGCCACATCTGAATCATCGGCGTCAACGCGACAATTGGCAGGGTCAGCAGCGTCGAAAGCCAGAAGCGTTGCCGGAAATCGGCCACGGAGTGACCCTCGTGTTCATCGTGTCCCCCCTGTGGTTTGCCGCCATGCGTCGGTGCGTGGGAGTGGGTCTCTGCATGGCCGGCATGAGGGTCCGTCTTGGCGGCCGGATGATGCTGATGATGCTGGTGTTCGTGTTCGTGTGAGCTCATGACGATTGGATGTTTTTTGTTCTTCGATAAGCCACAAAGAATGCCACCGCAAAGAGGAAGTCGATCAACGCGAGGGGCAGAAAAGAATCCGGGATTCGTCCCTGGAGGTACAAGACGACCATGGCCGGCGGAAACGAGAGTTTCTCGATCATCGACGGGATCATGAGGGGCCGGTAGCGGAGCGGATCCCGTGAGAGAAAGAGGAACATGATCGCCCAGGCCACGACGACGCCTGCGAATCCGTAGTACCATTCAGGATGCGTGAGATCGGGCGGGTAGTCGATTCCCTGCGGGTGCTCCGAGAAGTAGAGCGGCAGGGTGGCCACGAGCCCATAGATGCCGGCAACAAGAAACACGCGTTTGGCGAAGAGGATGGGGTCTTTCATGGAGCCTCCTGTGAACAACCTGGATGGAATGATGGAAGAATGGAATACTGGATTTAGTGAGCGCCTTTCGCAACGGAATAGCCGGCGTCTTGAACAGCCTGTTCAAGGTCCTCCTGCCGCACGACACTTTCATCATACTGCACGATCGCCCTGCCGATGGTGATGTCTTCCACAACGACGTTGGGTAGCTTTGCGAGGCTCTGTTTGACGGCCATGATGCAGTGTCCGCACGACATGCCTTCGATCTTCAGTTCCTGTTGTTTCATGGGAGTCCTCATATGGTCATGGGTTTCCGGATGATTGATGAAGAAATATACGCATGCAGGCGATTCCCGGCGTTACAGATTTCGGAGAAAAGGTTGTATTTTAACCGTGAAATGAGTGAATTTCGCGCCGAACAATCAATGTCTGATCTTGTCGAGAGGGTTCGTTCCATCCTCTCTCCATCCGGAGCATTGTCCCGTCATCCCCGCTATGAGCATCGTCCTCAGCAGTTGGAAATGGCGCTTGCAATAACGGAAAGGCTTGTTCGGGATGAGCATCTGATCATTGAGGCCCCCACCGGGGTTGGAAAGAGCGTGGCGTATCTGATTCCTGCCGTCCTCTTTGCGAGACAGGAGAAGCGAAAGGCGATCATTGCTACATCCACGAAGAACCTTCAGGATCAGCTCTTTCACAAGGATTTGCCGATGATCCGGTCGTTCACCACGGCATTCACCGCCGTTCATGTGAAGGGACGGACGAATTACGTCTGTACAAGCAGGTTGAGCAACGCGCTGCGGCAACGCCGGCTTTTCGATTCCCGCGAGCACGAGCAGCTCAGGCGGCTTCAGGAATGGATCAGGAAATCACCCGAGGGAGATCTTGACAGTCTCCCCTTCGTCATCAGTCCGGGGATAAGGGAACTCATTCAGTCCGAGAAGGGATCGTGCAGTCGGACGGTTTGTCCTCCTGATTGCTGTTATCAATCCGCGAGGAATCGCATGCGAAGTGCGGACGTGGTCATTGTGAATCACTCGCTGTTCTTTTCGTTGTTTGCCATGAGCGAGGGAGATGGGCATTTTTTGATGAAGGGGGATTTTGTGATTTTTGACGAAGCGCACATGATTGAGCAGTCGGCGGGTTCGGCGGTTGGAAAGACCGTTTCCTTGAGGCAGGTATTGTTTGCCCTGCACCGGCTTTATCATCCTCACACCCGCAAGGGGCTCCTGGTTGGAAGCAGACGAAGGGGGTTGATCGAGTTGGTTACGAGGGCGGAAGCTGTGGCAAAGGATTTTTTTGCCGAGCTGGACTCGGTGGGGAAGGTGATTGGCGACGGGGGGATGATTGTGCGCATCAGGAGCCCGTACATCATAGAAGACTCTGTAACGGAAGTATTGGGGGAAGTTTGCAGGGCTGTCGATGAGTATCGGGAGCGGGCAGCTCAAAGCATAGTGCATGAGCTTGAGGGGGCGCGGCGGCTTGTGTGGGAAGCCTCGGTGTTGATCAGGGAATTCCTGGGGCAGGCGGATCCCTCGATGACGTACTGGCTGGAGAGAGGCGAAGCGGGGAGCATCCGGTTGTGCGCGGCGCCGACGAGCGTTGCGGAGAGTGTCGGGAAGAGGTTGTTCACGGCCGGTTCGAGCGTGATCATGGTTGGTGCAACGCTGGCGGTGGGCGGATCGTTGCGGTACTTTCAGGAGCGCATTGGTGCAACCGGCGTGGAGACGCTGGTCGTCTCTTCGCCGTTCAGACACGCCAGACAGATGAAGGTTGTTCTGGCGCGGGATGTTCCGGGGCCTGATGAGCCGGGTTATGAGGATGCGTTGGCGGAGGCGGTTCTGGCTTCCATTATGCGGTCCCGCGGGAGGGCGCTGGTGTTGTTCACGTCCCAGAAGGTGATGCAGGCGGTAGCCGAGAAGGTTCGTGAGAGGATGGAGGCCGCTGGTTTGGAGCTTCTTGTTCAGGATGGGAGTGAGGGAAGATCGGGATTGCTCACGCGATTTCGCGAGCATGTGGATTCGACGTTGTTCGGGTTGGATAGTTTTTGGATGGGGGTGGATGTGCCGGGGGAGGCTTTGGAGCATGTCATCATCACTCGTTTGCCGTTTGCCGTGCCGACGCATCCGCTCACGGAAGCCCGGATGGAGTTGATTGCTGCGCGAGGGGGGAGCACGTTTTTGGAGTATACGCTTCCTGAGGCCATTCTGAAGTTTCGGCAGGGGGTGGGCAGGCTCATCAGGGGTTCGACGGACACCGGTGTTGTGACGATTCTGGATTCGAGGATTCTGAAGAAATCGTATGGAGGGGAATTTTTGCGGGCCTTGCCGGAGTGTCCGGTGGAGATTCTGGGAGAGGATGGGTTGGTTGAGGAGGTTGAGTTTTGATCGGGGGATGGACGATGTTCAGAGCACATTGTCTTGGGCAGAAGACGTCCTGCTGAAGTGCGCCGATGTGAATGAAGTCGTCCTCTGAATACACGGTTTACCTGCCAATTCCATCCATTTGACAACGTTCAAGGCTATTTGTATCTTCAATCATCGAGTTCCGAGGATCGCATGAAGTTTCAAATTGAGTTCGAGCAAGAAGCTGATGGCCGCTGGATCGCCGAAATTGCCGACATCCCGGGGGTGTTGGCATACGGAGCCTCTAAAGAAGAAGCCATGGCCAAGGCACAGGCGCTCGCCTTGCGAGTACTCGCCGAGCGTATTGACCACGGGGAAATGACCTCCGCTCCTCTCACAATTTCCTTCCTCGCCGCCTGATTTCTGGTATGGGGGGTGGTAAGCAATTCTCTTCTCAGAAAGCGGGTCGTGTTCTCGCGGCGTTGATGCGTATCGGATGGAGGATCAGACGCGAAACAGCGGGTTCTGGTGCGATTTCCGCCTGCGGCGGACTGACGGCCCAAACCCCGGGCGTCAGCAACTCGGTCTCCCAGTTGTTTTTCGGAGCGAGTCCCGCCCTCAGGCGGGACGAGCGACGATCCCGCCGCTGTTTGGCGGGACAATTCCATTCTGGTGCGATTCAAACCTGTATGCGTACCGCAAGGATCCCGACTTACTGGCAGTTTCAATTCCATTCTGGTGCGATTCAAACTATCTACTCGTTCTGAAGGGGGCGGCGGGCACTAATGTTTCAATTCCATTCTGGTGCGATTCAAACCAGATCTCTTTGAAACAGGCGAGCGCGTCCGACGCCGTTTCAATTCCATTCTGGTGCGATTCAAACAATGTGCCAGAAGCCGGCCTGACATATATTTGGATGTTTCAATTCCATTCTGGTGCGATTCAAACGCTGGTGATGGATGCGAACAGGAATCTCTTGAACATGTTTCAATTCCATTCTGGTGCGATTCAAACTGGGATACTTTATGAAGCACCACAAGATCAAGACGCGTTTCAATTCCATTCTGGTGCGATTCAAACCATGGATTCAATGAGCACGCCGGGGACGGTTGTGAGTTTCAATTCCATTCTGGTGCGATTCAAACAACGTCACGGACTTCTTTGAGACCCGGATGTCCGGGTTTCAATTCCATTCTGGTGCGATTCAAACTTTGTACTCTTGACCCATGATTTCCTGAAATCGCTCGTTTCAATTCCATTCTGGTGCGATTCAAACTGGCTCAGGTATTGACGACCCTTCAGCAGGGAACGGGTTTCAATTCCATTCTGGTGCGATTCAAACCGGGGGCCAAGAAGGTGCCAGATCTACTACGCGGGGTTTCAATTCCATTCTGGTGCGATTCAAACTGAGTTCCGTCTCCAGATCGATCATCACCGATGCAAGTTTCAATTCCATTCTGGTGCGATTCAAACTACTGGGTCATTGCGGTGATTCCTGTCGCGGCTTGGTTTCAATTCCATTCTGGTGCGATTCAAACTGTTGCGTTGAATCTGAATGATGCGAGCCAGAACGAGTTTCAATTCCATTCTGGTGCGATTCAAACACTATCATCGCCACGGTGCCATTTGCTGCCTGTATGGTTTCAATTCCATTCTGGTGCGATTCAAACTACGCGCTGAGATCAATGCCATGAGCAAAATCTTGCGTTTCAATTCCATTCTGGTGCGATTCAAACGGCATAAATGGAGCTAATGACATCCTTCAGAATGTGGTTTCAATTCCATTCTGGTGCGATTCAAACTGGAAATGCGGCAGAAGGGCTGCCCCGCCCTTCTTGGTTTCAATTCCATTCTGGTGCGATTCAAACCGTGAGGGAGGTCAAGAACAAGATCGAGACTCAGAAGTTTCAATTCCATTCTGGTGCGATTCAAACAGTAGTTCCTCGTTGCTCATATTTGCGACAGACAAAGTTTCAATTCCATTCTGGTGCGATTCAAACAAGAACATCGACAAACACGCACGCGATAGCTTCGTCGTTTCAATTCCATTCTGGTGCGATTCAAACACTGGGCGCGTGTTGAGTTGGGTTCAATCCTGAATGGTTTCAATTCCATTCTGGTGCGATTCAAACACCGAAAGTGAATCGTGGTTTGGCATTAAGTTGATGTTTCAATTCCATTCTGGTGCGATTCAAACATGAAGCCGGGCGATAAGGTCGAAATTACTTACATGTTTCAATTCCATTCTGGTGCGATTCAAACAGCAGTTACAACCCTTACGCCACTAATAGGTTCAAGGTTTCAATTCCATTCTGGTGCGATTCAAACAGTTGTAAGAATTACGACCGTATTGCAAGCGATTCTGTTTCAATTCCATTCTGGTGCGATTCAAACCCCGAGCTGGATGCGCTTCGGGATGCACACAACAAAGTTTCAATTCCATTCTGGTGCGATTCAAACGATGTCGACGGCTTTACGGCCTAACTGTTTTGCGGGGTTTCAATTCCATTCTGGTGCGATTCAAACACTGGGCGCGTGTTGAGTTGGGTTCAATCCTGAATGGTTTCAATTCCATTCTGGTGCGATTCAAACCTATTGTTTTTGCCGAGCACGCGTTACCGAAATTCGGTTTCAATTCCATTCTGGTGCGATTCAAACCGACAACCATAGAGAGGGGATAGCAAAGCCATATATGTTTCAATTCCATTCTGGTGCGATTCAAACCAAACTCCTCCCAAACAAACTTCCCCGGCTCTCTCTGTTTCAATTCCATTCTGGTGCGATTCAAACCATTCTTTTTCGATGTCCTCCTGAACCTCTTTGATGGTTTCAATTCCATTCTGGTGCGATTCAAACATATCTCTTTTCATCAGCAAGTGCTTGCTCTCCCGCGTTTCAATTCCATTCTGGTGCGATTCAAACTTTGTCTTCGGGGTCGGGCCGGACACGGGGGAAAACGTTTCAATTCCATTCTGGTGCGATTCAAACTGCGAAGCCTGGGGGACAGGAAAGCGAGATGAGAAGTTTCAATTCCATTCTGGTGCGATTCAAACTAGTATCTCCGCCGCCCGTTGCAGTTTTCGGAAAATGTTTCAATTCCATTCTGGTGCGATTCAAACCCGTTCCTTCAAGGTGAAATTAGCATCTTGAACCAGTTTCAATTCCATTCTGGTGCGATTCAAACTCATTTATAATGCAACGCTTAGTGACAAATAAAATCGTTTCAATTCCATTCTGGTGCGATTCAAACCCTCTTCTCTCGTTCCTGTTATTACGGGGTTACAGTGTTTCAATTCCATTCTGGTGCGATTCAAACCGCAAGCACAAAAAGGGCAATTCCAATCATAACACGTTTCAATTCCATTCTGGTGCGATTCAAACGGATCCTGGTCGACAGATTCGACGTCGACGACGATGGTTTCAATTCCATTCTGGTGCGATTCAAACTAGAGTTTGAGGAGGGGGTGTTTGATGAGTTGTATCGTTTCAATTCCATTCTGGTGCGATTCAAACGTCCGTCTCCGACCAAAACTGATATGTGGGCACAATGTTTCAATTCCATTCTGGTGCGATTCAAACCCAAAGACTCCCACCATTCCCGCCACGAATGAAACTGTTTCAATTCCATTCTGGTGCGATTCAAACTCCTCTCCCCAGCCTTTGTATTCGTCTTCCGAGAACGTTTCAATTCCATTCTGGTGCGATTCAAACGCAGCAAAGAATGCGAAGGATTCATTCAACGAAGCCGTTTCAATTCCATTCTGGTGCGATTCAAACTTTGCACGAGCAACGAATTATGGAATCAAGATTTCATGTTTCAATTCCATTCTGGTGCGATTCAAACTCTATCGACTTGTATGACGCAGAAAGGAATACTCAAGGTTTCAATTCCATTCTGGTGCGATTCAAACGTTTTCTCACGTACAAAACAAAAAAGTTGCGTTTAAGTTTCAATTCCATTCTGGTGCGATTCAAACCCCGCACGAAAAAGGACACGGACACCCTGGTTGTCGTTTCAATTCCATTCTGGTGCGATTCAAACCTGGAGCGCTTCCTTGACCATCTGCTCTGTAGTCCCGTTTCAATTCCATTCTGGTGCGATTCAAACCTCTCTAATGAGGCGAGCAGTTTTCTGTTTTTCTCAGTTTCAATTCCATTCTGGTGCGATTCAAACTCCTTTATTGAGACATTATCTTTGTAGCCTCTTCGGGTTTCAATTCCATTCTGGTGCGATTCAAACAAATTGCCCCCAAAGATCAAGCAGGTACGCGTCGCGGTTTCAATTCCATTCTGGTGCGATTCAAACGCTTATTGTAACCGAAGCAAGTATAATGTGGACGTGGTTTCAATTCCATTCTGGTGCGATTCAAACGTGAAACTCCTTTATAATTCCCGGAACAATCATATCGTTTCAATTCCATTCTGGTGCGATTCAAACAGAGAGAGTACGCAAGAGAACGTGAGAGATTCCATAGTTTCAATTCCATTCTGGTGCGATTCAAACCCTTTCTGCTAGATGTGAAGGCTTGAGGAAAAAGTTGTTTCAATTCCATTCTGGTGCGATTCAAACTTCACTTTTCAGTGAAATAAAATGAACCTTATGGGTGTTTCAATTCCATTCTGGTGCGATTCAAACCCTTTCTGCTAGATGTGAAGGCTTGAGGAAAAAGTTGTTTCAATTCCATTCTGGTGCGATTCAAACTTCACTTTTCAGTGAAATAAAATGAACCTTATGGGTGTTTCAATTCCATTCTGGTGCGATTCAAACTTCTTGACTCGGAGAAAGGGGTGTCGCTTAAAGCTGGTTTCAATTCCATTCTGGTGCGATTCAAACTGCGGGACGTGGACAAAACGGCGGGGGACGAAACGGGTTTCAATTCCATTCTGGTGCGATTCAAACAATTTCGTTTCAGGACGAGTGTAGCGGCATATGCGTGTTTCAATTCCATTCTGGTGCGATTCAAACCGAATTACAGACGTATCGTTGGAAGGATTTGAAGCCGTTTCAATTCCATTCTGGTGCGATTCAAACTTCTTCGTTTCATCTTCCTCAAGGATCGTTTTCAAGGTTTCAATTCCATTCTGGTGCGATTCAAACATCGACATTGTTCACAAGATCGTCTTCGAGGACAGAGTTTCAATTCCATTCTGGTGCGATTCAAACTTACATAACATCACGGAGGACGCAATGGATACGAAGTTTCAATTCCATTCTGGTGCGATTCAAACTAAATTTTACAAAAGTATGGGGGGGGAGGACAAAACGTTTCAATTCCATTCTGGTGCGATTCAAACAGTAAAGACCAATGGCTTATAAGGAGGATTGACTAAGTTTCAATTCCATTCTGGTGCGATTCAAACGTGAATCGTGATAACGAAATCGCCGACCTTCTGCGGGTTTCAATTCCATTCTGGTGCGATTCAAACTGGAAATCTTTACCAGAAGAGAAGAAAGAGATTCTAGTTTCAATTCCATTCTGGTGCGATTCAAACGGCAACCTACACCTCAAAAAGTGTGTGGAAGAAACTGTTTCAATTCCATTCTGGTGCGATTCAAACGTCTTAGCAAGTCAGTCTGTTGACTCAATCATCCTAGTTTCAATTCCATTCTGGTGCGATTCAAACCTATTCTCGATTAAGAATAGAGAGAGCAAAGATTATGTTTCAATTCCATTCTGGTGCGATTCAAACTTGCCAGTTGCCGTCATCAAGGACGTTTTGACGCTGTTTCAATTCCATTCTGGTGCGATTCAAACAATTTTCACGCTGAATCCCTTGACCTTGTGAGCGATGTTTCAATTCCATTCTGGTGCGATTCAAACACGCGAGACACAGAAATGGTCGTTCGGTTACAAGGGTTTCAATTCCATTCTGGTGCGATTCAAACCGGCGATGACAGCGGCAGGACAAAATCAGAACATCCGTTTCAATTCCATTCTGGTGCGATTCAAACCCCATCGTCGCAGATTGCACGATACACAGGTAGCCGGTTTCAATTCCATTCTGGTGCGATTCAAACTTGCCAGTTGCCGTCATCAAGGACGTTTTGACGCTGTTTCAATTCCATTCTGGTGCGATTCAAACAATTTTCACGCTGAATCCCTTGACCTTGTGAGCGATGTTTCAATTCCATTCTGGTGCGATTCAAACACGCGAGACACAGAAATGGTCGTTCGGTTACAAGGGTTTCAATTCCATTCTGGTGCGATTCAAACCGGCGATGACAGCGGCAGGACAAAATCAGAACATCCGTTTCAATTCCATTCTGGTGCGATTCAAACCCCATCGTCGCAGATTGCACGATACACAGGTAGCCGGTTTCAATTCCATTCTGGTGCGATTCAAACCTTGTTATTGGAAACACGTTTCACATCATCACCGTGTTTCAATTCCATTCTGGTGCGATTCAAACCAGATAACATTCAAGGAATTTTTTCTGCTGCGCCGTGTTTCAATTCCATTCTGGTGCGATTCAAACTGAGAGCACTTGCGGTATACTCTCGTGAGGCTTTCTGTTTCAATTCCATTCTGGTGCGATTCAAACTACTCCGTGAAGAACCCTTCGAGCATGTTTTTCTTTGTTTCAATTCCATTCTGGTGCGATTCAAACCCGGTCTGTTTTACGATTTGCATGGTCCGTATTATGTTTCAATTCCATTCTGGTGCGATTCAAACGATTCATGCGTTTTACCGTGACCTCAATGCATACCGGTTTCAATTCCATTCTGGTGCGATTCAAACTACAAGAGAAGGGAATGGCTCGACATGCGCTACAGGGTTTCAATTCCATTCTGGTGCGATTCAAACGCGGCAAGAATGATCTGTACGAAGCCTGTCAGTTCTGTTTCAATTCCATTCTGGTGCGATTCAAACCTGCCATTTGCACTCTGCGGCGTAGGTGGCGTATGGTTTCAATTCCATTCTGGTGCGATTCAAACACGAGATCTGCATGAACACATTCTTGTTTTTTCAAAGTTTCAATTCCATTCTGGTGCGATTCAAACTCATGCGCAAGGCCATTCGGAATCGAGTAGTTTTAGTTTCAATTCCATTCTGGTGCGATTCAAACCTGCATCGCGACTGCTCGGACGCGGTTCCGCTTCGGGTTTCAATTCCATTCTGGTGCGATTCAAACAGATTAGCAGAAGGTCGCTTTGCTCTTTGGTGAGGTGTTTCAATTCCATTCTGGTGCGATTCAAACTTGGGACGTAGGAACAACCAGCAAGGGGAGGAGTTTGTTTCAATTCCATTCTGGTGCGATTCAAACTGGTCCTACCAAGCGCGCCGTATGTGGTCGGAGCAAGTTTCAATTCCATTCTGGTGCGATTCAAACGTGAGTATGCAAAACGCCGGAACCCGAAATTGACACGTTTCAATTCCATTCTGGTGCGATTCAAACTTTGCCGCCGCCATAGATGCGCCTCCTGTAAATTGGTTTCAATTCCATTCTGGTGCGATTCAAACGCGGAAGATCGGAGGATTGAAGCAAAAGGATTTAATGTTTCAATTCCATTCTGGTGCGATTCAAACGCAAGTTCTTTTCAAACTTCCGAAAGGAAGATACGCGTTTCAATTCCATTCTGGTGCGATTCAAACTCAATTCACTATTAAGCTGTGAGTTCGGAGGTCAGTGTTTCAATTCCATTCTGGTGCGATTCAAACAGAGAGTGGACTGGATGATGTGGGCGGCAGAGAGGTGTTTCAATTCCATTCTGGTGCGATTCAAACGCGCGAACCTGCCTCCATGCGCTCCGAGCAAAAAAGGTTTCAATTCCATTCTGGTGCGATTCAAACGCAGCGTGTTTCGATTGCTCGGATAGCATCGACATTGTTTCAATTCCATTCTGGTGCGATTCAAACGATCGCGTTGGTATTCGCCGATGTGAAGCGGAAACTGTTTCAATTCCATTCTGGTGCGATTCAAACCAATCTGCTCAATTCAACGGTGACGACGCTGAATCTGTTTCAATTCCATTCTGGTGCGATTCAAACACGATCAGTGTTTTCAAGACGCACGCGCGGTCAGATGTTTCAATTCCATTCTGGTGCGATTCAAACGTTCAATTTCGCGCGGCCAAAGTTCGAGCCATTTTCGTTTCAATTCCATTCTGGTGCGATTCAAACTGGAGGACGTTTTTCAGGGGAAGAACTATTGCACGGTGTTTCAATTCCATTCTGGTGCGATTCAAACTTGCCGACCTCGGAAGAACAGGAAGCCTTGACAGCGTTTCAATTCCATTCTGGTGCGATTCAAACTATCGCTTCGCTATCCGTTGCGTTGATCTCCGTACGGTTTCAATTCCATTCTGGTGCGATTCAAACTGGCGGGCACGAAATAGTCAACCAGATCAAACGGCGTTTCAATTCCATTCTGGTGCGATTCAAACCGCTCAGGCCGCTTAAATACTTTTGGAAGTTGTTCGTTTCAATTCCATTCTGGTGCGATTCAAACTCGCGAAATACGTGCCGCTCCTGAAAGAGTTCACAAGTTTCAATTCCATTCTGGTGCGATTCAAACGAATCTACTTTGAAGGATGGACGCAACCGTACCGGCGTTTCAATTCCATTCTGGTGCGATTCAAACCTCCGGTGTCGGATAGCGGAACCAATCGGCCTTGAAGTTTCAATTCCATTCTGGTGCGATTCAAACGATACAAGAACAAATCTAACCCACAATCACAAACGGGTTTCAATTCCATTCTGGTGCGATTCAAACGCAGCCTTCCCGGTCGGCGTGAGCCGGGATGGCTCAGTTTCAATTCCATTCTGGTGCGATTCAAACACATTGCCGGGTACCAGAACGTCAAGACCTTTATGAGTTTCAATTCCATTCTGGTGCGATTCAAACGCGGGAAGATAACAAAGAAATCAAAAAAGGGATTCGTTTCAATTCCATTCTGGTGCGATTCAAACCTACCTGCCTCCCGCGAATTTTCATGCGGAGGCGTGTTTCAATTCCATTCTGGTGCGATTCAAACTGCGTCTGCTGATATCACAGGATAATTGCGGGTCTCGTTTCAATTCCATTCTGGTGCGATTCAAACGATGAGGATTGATACGGTGAACACTCAATGAACTTCGTTTCAATTCCATTCTGGTGCGATTCAAACTTCCGGTATTTACCGCAAAAATAGTGCCCCAGTATCGTTTCAATTCCATTCTGGTGCGATTCAAACTCAAGTCCATATCCCTCAGGATTGCCTCTGAGAAAGTTTCAATTCCATTCTGGTGCGATTCAAACAAGGATATTTGGAGAAACAACCAGGGAAGGGGAAAGTTTCAATTCCATTCTGGTGCGATTCAAACCGACCAGCACGAAGAGCAACGAACCTTGTTTGAACAGTTTCAATTCCATTCTGGTGCGATTCAAACCGCATAACGAATGATCCTCCTCCGCCGTTAGACTTTGTTTCAATTCCATTCTGGTGCGATTCAAACCTTCAAAACGATCAAGGCTCCTGCCGGCTGGATATAGTTTCAATTCCATTCTGGTGCGATTCAAACCTATCGCCGTGCACAGAAAGAACTCGACAAAGTAAAGTTTCAATTCCATTCTGGTGCGATTCAAACGATTTATCGCTCTCTCAATTACGTCCTGGGCGACTAGTTTCAATTCCATTCTGGTGCGATTCAAACAAGCCTCCTTCGCCCGTATCAAGGCATTCTGCGGACGTTTCAATTCCATTCTGGTGCGATTCAAACTGCATTGCTACCTCCTGTGTTCGTGGTGTCCTTCGTGTTTCAATTCCATTCTGGTGCGATTCAAACCTGTCGTCGTACCTGGGAACGTTTGCCTTGAAGTTGTTTCAATTCCATTCTGGTGCGATTCAAACTTATCGCATTCGTGGCTTGGGAGTACATTGTACTGGTTCAGCGGCAAATGGACACCGGTGGCATGAGTTAATGTGATCGGGTGTTTCAAGGTTTTGTTGTCTGAGAATTTGCTCCTGGGAACGCGTATAACGAACGATCTCGGGTCGGGCCAT
>Ga0226835_1000406_pt1 | contig 52642 bp, 37 predicted proteins | sample LAC_MetaG_1_FD_163627 | JGI IMG/M metagenome (GOLD analysis project Ga0226835, IMG submission 163627) | Anaerobic ammonium oxidizing microbial communities from anammox membrane bioreactor (MBR) in UC Berkley, California, United States -... | ecosystem: Engineered > Bioreactor > Anaerobic >...
ACGCTTCGTTCAAAATTATTCTTGACCCATGAGCAAATTACAACTCGCGCTCACGCAAGAGCGCATCCCCGGCATGTATCGGTTCGATTCGCGCGCGACGGTTGAATTTTTACGCAATGAAGCGGACGCGGCGGGCTGGCAGCTCTTTTATCTCGACGGCGCCAAAGTGCGCGACAAAAAATCGTTTTTGGCTAAAGCCGCGCGCGCGCTAAATTTTCCCGCGTACTTTGGACACAATTGGGACGCGTTCGAGGAATGTGTCAATGATTTATCGTGGGCGCCCGCGTCGGGGTATATCCTGCTGTTTCAAGCGCCGGAACGGCTCATCAAAAACGCGCGCGCAGATTGGGAAATCGCCGTCGAGATTTTATCCACCGCGATAGAAAATTGGAACGAATTGGGCGTGCCGTTTTATGTTTTATTGCGCGGCATGGTTCCCGGTGAATTTCCCGCGCTCTAACAAAATTCTCTGTGCGTCAAGCGCGACCCGCAGAGTTTTCAATCTTTATTCCTCTACGCGCAGCGTCCCGATTTCAACGGGGCCCAATGCGCTGCCGTCTGGCTCAGCATACGCCGTCAGCGTTAGCTGGTAGGCGCCGGGTTCGAGCGCGGGGTCGAGGCGTACAAGAAATTCGTCCTGCAAAATTTCGCGCGCGCGCCAGCGCGTCGGCGGATATTCGCCCTCGCCCGGCAGATGGTCGTCGCCTTGCGCGACTTTGACGCCCTCGCGCTGCAATTGCAAACTGAATTTGTAATCGCGCGTCAAGGCGCGCAGCGGTTCGTATTGCAGCCGCAGCGTGAACGAATCCCCGGGCCGCGTCTCGCCGTCAATCACTTCCCACCCGCGCACGCGTAACGCGTCGTCCAGCGTCGCGTCGCTGACATTGCTCAAGGGCGGCAGCGGCTGCGTGTGAATTTTCCACAAACCATTTTTGGTTTCCGCGACAATGTATTTCATAAACAACGCGGGGATGGGCTTTAACGCATAAATGGACCGCTCTGATGCGGCGACGCGCTGCACGAGCGCAATGACGTTATCGTACGACGCGCCCGCCGCGATGTTGGGAAACAGTCCGCGCAAGTCCGGGCGTTTGTTTTCGACATATTGCAAATAATACAAGGGCGTCATTTCGTCGCGGTCGTTGGAAATCAAAATCGCGTTCGGCGGCAAATCGGTTTTTAATAGAGTTTCCCAGCGCACGCGCGTTTCGGCATGCAGCCGCTGATTTTGGTACACAAAATTATTGAACAAATTTTGCAAAGGCAACAGCGCGAAAAAGCCCAACAGCGCGATGGCGGGCAGCGTACTGCCGCGCGTGAATGGATGCGTTCGCAAAAGCTGGACGAGCAAGGCGATGCCTTCTGCCAGCGCCAGACACGCGAAAAAATACGCGGGCGTGTAATAATCTTCAATGTCGCCGATGTGATACAAGCCGGCGAACAGGATGAACGCGCTCAAGCCATATATCATAAATGCGGCGACGGCGAATTTGCGCCGCCACAACAGCGCGCCGATGCCGCACACCGCGACGAGGGCGCCGAACCAATTGAACTGGTACACCCATTGCGTTGGCAGCGCGCGCAGCGCGGCGACGCTCGCGTCATTCCACGCGACCTCGCCCGCGAAATCGGAACCGAGTATGACGTTCAACCAGCCGCGCGGCGAATTTTCAAAAATCACAATTGGCGCGGCGGGTGAAATATCCAGCGTCGCGTATGGCGTCGCGCCCGCGCGCAAGGGAATGTACAGATACAGCAGCAGGGGAATGGCGGCGACGCCGAGATACGGCAGCGCGCGTTTCAAAAATTCCAACGGTTGTGCGCGAAAACTCCACACGTTTTCGGCAAACAACGCGGCGAACGCGGGAATGAGCAGCAGCGTCATGCGATGATGCGTGAGCGCCAAGCCGAACGTGAGCGCGAACGCGAACGCGTATTTGCGTTGGGGCTGCGCGCGCCACATCAAGCCCAACAGCGTCAAGAGCGCGACGAAAAAAGTGTTGAGCGCGTACACTTCGGCGCGCGTCGCCTGCGCCCACAACAGCGGCGAAACGGCGAACGTCAACGCGGCGATGGCTGCCGCGCCGCGCGCGCGCGTGACCTGGAAAAACGCGAGGAACGCGATGCCAATCGCCAACCCGGACCACAGCGCGGAAAAAAGATTGAGCCGATACGCGGGGTCGCCGAACGGCAACAAATGCTGCCAGATTCCGCCGAGCGTCAAATACAGCGGATAACCCGTCGGATGCGCGAGCCAAAAACCCCACGCCGCAAATTGCAATTCGCCCGCGTCGCCGGGCAAAACGGAAGGATACGCGGTGCGCCAATACAACAGCAGCGCCGCAAGGGCGATGCACACAGCCACCGCCGCGGGGCGCGTTACAAATTCCCGGATACGCGTCCAACGCGCGTTTGGACGCGCAAGCAAAAGTGAATCAGCGCTCATGGATTACGCTTTATTCCACGCGAAACCAATCCAAAGCCGCGCTCAACGGCCGATTGTCCAGCGCGTGTCCAACGCTCACCGCGCTGGCGCCTTCGCCGGTTTGCTCCAAACCATTTGGCTTGCCTTTGACGGCAATAAACGCGTGCGTATAGCCGTCGTGACCGCGCAGATTGGTTTGCAATCCCAGCGCTTGAATCGCCGCCGCCGCCGCTTCGCCCAACATTGCCGTCGCGTCTTCTTGGACGGCGCCCGCGACAATCATGCCGTCGGGAATCTGATTGATAAATTCACGCAGCGCGCGCGATTCCAAAATGCTCTTGCCGCCCGTGTCGAAATTTTTCACCTCCAACACGTTGCCCGACTGCGGGTCAATCACCGCGAGATTGTAACCGCGTTTCAACGGCGAAACTTCTTTGTCGTTAATTTTCAGCGAGCCGAATTCGGCTGTGCTGGTGGCGACAATATCCACCGGACTCGTCACGCCCGTGCCGCCGATTTCAAAATGCGCGGGCAAAACATCGCGCGGCCGCGCGACATAATTGAAATCCAAATCCACCTGATTCAATCCGCTTTTCACTGCCGCCGCCGGCAATTTAATTTGATATTCGTTCCAGCCGGGATTCAGCGTGACGCGTTCGAGCGCTTGCCCATTAAGCGTTACGCCAAACGATTGCGGCGGACTGTCGGGATAGACAAACGGCAAGGCGCGCAGCGTCAAGGTGTAATCTCGTAATTCGCGCAGCGGCAGATAAAGAGTCGCGCGCGGCGCGGTTGCCCAATTTGCATCCGCGTCGGCGATGCGTTCCGTCGGCAGCCATCCCGCGCCTTGATACAACATGCCCAGTTCGTCGTTGAATTTCACTTGATACGGAATGAGCAGGGGCGTTTGCTTGACGCGAAAAGCGAGCGTGCCGTCGCGGTCATAAACTTGTTCGCCGAGCGGCAACACTTGTTTCACGTACTCGGTTACGACGTCGCGCGTATCGCTCCATGGCGGACGATTGGGAATGGCGGAATTGACGACGAGATACCGAATGTCAAAAAAATTTACAAACTGCTGCGCGAGCGCGCGGTCTTGGGTCAGCGTCGCCTCGTCCACCGGATTGTATGTTTCCAGCGCAATGAGCGAACGCAGAATCGGCGCGCGCGCAAAGTATTCAAACAGAAACGGCGGATTGCGTTCGAGTTGGCCGGTGAGCAGATATTTTTGGGATGCGGTTTGATAGAATTGAGTGCGCGTATCTTCGGCGCCGATGGTGCCAAACGAATTGCGCCATCCCACCGGCAGCGACAGGACGGTAAAATTTTCTTGATCGGCGCCGATTTGCGAATAAATTTCCGGGATGCGCGCGTCCGAAAGCGCGATGGGCGTGGGGATATGTTCAAACAACAGCGCGACGGCAAGCAAACCGCAGAGCCCGGTCGCCAACAGATTCGCGCGCGCGGGTTGACGTTTGGCGAGCCAGTCCATCAACCAGTACGCGGCGTACGCGACCAAAACGGCGAGCGCAAACAACACCAAAATCGAAAAACGATTGGGCACGCGATTTTCTTTGAGCAGCGGGATGTAATGCAAAATAAAAAACGGCAGCGGCACCGTCGTCGTAATGCCGTCGAGGTCAAATTCTGAAACGCCGTTGATGTGCAGCAAGGGCCCCAGCGCGAGGATGGAAAAGAGAATGGCGATGGCTGCCCACATGCGAACTTTGCGCCAGTACAATGCCGCGCCGAGAATCGCCAACGCCACCGTGAGATAGCCGACGAAAAAAGTGTTAATGTCGCTGAAACGTGAAATGCCCTGGCGCACCAAATCCAATTCCTGTTCCCAATGCCGATTCAGGGGATGCAAACTGATGGGCGTAAAAAAGCCAAACAGGTCCACCAGTAATTTTTCGGAATGACCCCAGCCGGGCAATTTGTATCCGCTATTGAAAATTTCGTTGAGCGTCGGCAGCAGCAGCGGCGCAAAGAAAAGCGCCGCGCAGCCCGCCAAGACCAAGAGCCGCAAAAATGCGGACGCGGATTGTTTCAGCAGCCGCCATTCAAAGACCAGCACGACGGCGGTCAACAGCACTAGCAGCACGCCGTTGGACAATTCGGCATACATGGCGAGCGCGGCAAACAAACCCGCGAGGATGGGAAATTTCCAATCGGGGCGCAGCAGCGTCTTGACCAAAAAGAGCATGTAAAACGGAATGAACTCGATGGCGAGGATGTTATAGTGGCCCAGCGCCGCATACACCCAACGATTCGAAGAAAACGTCCAGACGATGCCCGCGAGAAATGCGGCGAGTCCAATCCAACGCGGCGCTGGGTCGCGCGGCGCGGGCGGATAACCCTGCGTTTGCCAAATGCGAAACGAGACGCGCAACAGGTACGACGTAAAAAGATACATGCCGTACGCGCTCACGACAAACGAAAAGAGGACGAGCGCGTTTTGCGCCGGCACGAGTCCAAAGGCAAAATACAACGGCTGCAACAAAATGACGTGCAGCAGCGTATAAGCATACAGGATCATGTTCGTGCCTTGCGGATAAAATAACCAGTCGCTGTAAAAGGGCGAGACGCCCTGGTCAAAGACCGCGAACTTGAACCACCAATTATTCCACGCTTGAAAGAATTCGTCGAGCGCCCAAGTCGGACTGCCAATCAGATGGTCGCCGAAATGCAGGATGAGCGGATAGGTCGTAACGAGCGCAATCAGCAGATACAAGGCAATTACGCCGAGATGGCGCCAAAAAGTTCGGTTTGGTTTCATTTCACTTGTCCGTATAATTTATGTCTGTGAAAATTGACAAAAAGACGGTACGTCTTTGGGCGCCGCGCGTCGCGTTATTGGGCGCGTGTCTCGCCGCCTATTTTATCGCGGCGCGTTTGGGTTGGGTTCCCGCCAATCCGCTGGCGTGGCTCTTGGAAATCGGCGACCGCGTCAAAGAGGAACTGCCCAAGTACGGCATCCTCGCGCCGGTCGTGTATGCGTTATTTTACGCGTTGCAAATTATCGTCGCGCCCATCCCCGGCGCGCCGTTATCGTACACCGCCGGATTTTTATTTGGCCCCGTCACGGCTTCGATTTTTTCGATGCTTGGCATCATCCTCGGCAGCGCGGTCGCCTTTTGGCTGGCGCGGCGTTTGGGTTGGCCCCTGCTCGAAAAAATTACGCCGTCGAGTTGGTTGGAACGCTGGCGCAATTTGTCCGCCGTCAATTCTTCCATCTTGTGGTTTCTCTTGATGCTCGCGCCGACCGCCGACGTATTTTACTTTATCGCCGGTTTGACCACGCTTTCGTTTCGCCGCTTTATGCTGCTGGTCATCTTGGGCCGCACGCCCGGCATTATTCTCTCTAGCGTCATCGGCGCGAATGTCGAGACGTTTGGCGTGCAGTGGATTTTTATCCTCATCGGCGCGATGCTCTTGGTCTCGCTCGCGGGCAATTGGCTGCGCCAACGCGTGGAACGCCGCGCGTTGTTGGCGGCGCAAACGACAGAGCTGGACGAACGATAGGGCGCGGCGTTGCAAATTTTACGATGCGCGCCGCCGCTTTTTTTTATTTTCCGAACGTTAGATTTTCAAACGTCAACGCCCGCGCGCTCGCCTCGTCGCGCTGCGCGGTGGCGGCATCATAAACGTACCAAATCAATTCCGCGCGATAGCTGTCGGCGGGCGCGTCCGCGTCCAGATGAATGTCATAGACATCGCGGAAATACTCGCCCTGTTTCCACAAATACGTCGGATAATACTCGCTGACGGGATGCCGCGCAAATGTCGCGCGCGTGACTCCTTGCGCGTCGCTCACTTCCAATTCATTCACGTATTCGATGCGCGTCGGTTTGGCGGCGCGATAATAAATAATTAAACGCGCGTTGCGCGCGTCGAACGGCTGCCAAGCGTATCCCGCCACGCGCAGCGTATCGTTCAATTTTTCATTCAAGCGAAACTGCGGCTGCGGTTCTTGCGGCAGCGGAAAGGCGACGGCTTGAATGGTGCGCGCGCCATCCGCGTTTTTATCTTCGGGCGTGAATTGCGCGTAATAAAACGGACGACCCAAACGCTGCGCGGCGTCCAAAATTTTTTGATACTGCGGCCGCACGGGCGATTCGTGAATGGTCAACACGTCGGGCCGCGCATTTTCGACATATTGAAAATAGCGAATCGGCGTCGCCACTTCCCATGGCGCGACGAGGACGGCGTTGGGCGCGAGATTATCATTCAAAATCGCGCGCGCGTACGCGTCATATTTGGTATTGCCGCTTTGATCCATGCGCGCGAAATTGAAATACAACGCGCTAAGCGGAAAGAATGCGAAATAGAAAATCGCAGCGTAATAGGCGAGGCGCAATAGTTTTTGATGCCGCGCGCTCGAATTGGGTTCTGCCGCGCGCGTTTTTATTTTTTCCAAAATCCAGCCGACGGCGACGGCAAAAAACAAAACCATGACGAGATAGGCGCCGCTGAAATAAAAGCGCGTTGATTCCGCGCGCAAATAAATCGAAATCGCCGCGACGCTCAAACCGCCGAGCAGCAGCGCAATCGTTAAATCGCGCTCACGGCGCCACAAGACGACGATGCCACCCAAGGCGAGCAGAATGCCGAATGGGTCAATCTGTTCGCGCAGCAGCGTCCACGCGTTGACGAACCGCGCCATCATTTTGTCCTCGCCGCTTGCATCTTGAAAACCGAGTTTGTTGCGATTGTCGAGCGCAGTGACGAGATTGAAAAAACCTTGCGGCGTGTGATTGTAATACGCCGTAATTTTGCCATCCACAATCGCTTGCGCGCGCGGATACAATTCCCAATTTTGCGGCGATTGTTCGGCGAGCAGCTGCGACGCGCGCAGCGGTATGTACAGATACAGCGTCAGGGGAATTAAAAACGCGAGCGCGGCATAGGCGAATTTTCGCCAAGACAGTTCGTGTCGTTTGAACCACACGACCGCGAGCAGCGCGGGCGCGATAAAAAACGCGATGCGGTGATTGGTGAGCGCGAGACCGAAACAAAACGCCATCGCATACAAATCGCGCGCGCGGGCGCGGTCAAAAAAACGAACGGCGAAAAATAAAGTCAACGCGATGAGCAGCGTATTGAGCGCATACACTTCGGCGATAGTCGCAGAAGCCCACAGCGTCGGCATGAGCGCAAAAAAGGACGCAGCCAGTACGGCGGCGACGCGCGCACGCGCGAGGCGTTTCGCCAATAAATAAACGATGGGAACGGTCAGCGCCGCGCAGAGGGCAGAGAACAGATTCACGCGCCACGCCGCATTGCCGATGGGAAGAAGCGTTAGCAGTTTGGCGAGCAGCACATACGACGGATAACCGGTCGAGTGCGGAACGCCGAGAATGTTTGCCATGTACTGCCACTCGCCGCTATCGCCGTCGAGAACGCCGGGCGTCAGGGTTCGCAGATAGACGACGAATGCCGCGAGGGCAAGCGCCAGCCCGATATAGAAATCAAAACGCGGCTCGCTTTTTACCTTGAGCCGCGCGCGGAACGCAACCACAGTTACATTATAATCGAGACAATCGAGATGCAAAATATGATACCATTCACGCGAATTTTGCGTAAGCAAGCTTGCGAATAAAGATTGGGCAAATAAAAAATTTGCCGTACCATGTATGACAAATTTTCAATTTGTCGAACCTGTAACATTATTCCAAGCGTTAAAGGGAAAATATGAAACCTGCCGAACTTGCCGCGTATTTGAATCAAATCGTCCAACACAAAATAAAATTGTCCACCATGATTTGGGGTCCGCCGGGCATTGGCAAATCGTCCATTGTCGCGCAAACCGCGCGGGCGCATAAGCTCGCGTTCATTGATTTACGTTTGTCGCAGCTTGCGCCCACCGATTTACGCGGTTTGCCCGTCGCCGCCAAAGGTATTTCGCGTTGGTATCCGCCCGAATTTTTGCCGCGCAAGGGCGCGGGCGTTTTGTTTCTCGACGAAATCAATCTCGCGCCGCCGACGATGCAAGGCATGGCGCAGCAATTGATTTTGGATCGCCGCGTCGGCAGTTATGTCGTCCCCAAACATTGGTACATTTGGGCGGCGGGCAATCGCAGCGAAGACCGCGCGGCGGTATTTGATATGCCCGCGCCTTTAGCGAATCGTTTTTTGCATCTCGACGTGCATCCCGATTTTGACAGTTTCAAAGCGTACGCGCAAGCCAAAAATTTTCACGAACAAATTCTCGCCTTTCTCGCGTTTCGGCCCGAACTGCTGCACAAGCTCGACCCACAACTGCCGGCGTGGCCCTCGCCGCGTTCATGGGAAATGGCAAACGCGCTGCATCGCGCCGGCTTGAGCGTTGCGGCGGCGGTGGGCGTCGGCGCGGCGACGGAATTTGAAGCGTACATTGCGTTGTATCGCGACTTGCCCGATTTGCAGCAGGTGTTGAATGGCGAGAGCGCGGCGCTGACGTTTCCCGACGAGCCGTCTTTGCGGTACGCGATTGTCGTCGGCTTGGTGGCGCGCAGCGAAACCGCGTCGCACGCGTTTCACGCGTTGCAATGGCTCGCGCGCGTCGCGCCGTTCGAATGGGTGCAATTGTGCGCGACCGATTTATTACGCAAAATGCGCGCGCAAAAACAGCTGCGCGCGCTGCAAACGCTTATCGCTCAAGACGCCGAATTGCAAGCGTGGATGCAAAATTATCAGAACGTATTGAACGCGGCGGACGAATAAAATTTGTCGCCGCGCGCTCGACCAATGGAACTTGACGCCACTCTAAAACGAAAACTTGCCGCGTCGCTTGTGCGAATTACCGACCGCAGCGCGTTCTTTGCCGCGCTGGCGCTTTACGCGCGTTTGGAGGCGAGCGACGAAATTCCGACCGCCGCAACCGACGGCGACGCGGTGTATATCAATCCCGACTTTTGGAATTCGCTTTCGAGCGCGGAACAAGACGGCGTGCTACTGCACGAAGTTTTGCACGCCGCGCTCACGCATGTCACGCGGCGCGCGGGGCGCGATGCGCGCGTATGGAATCTCGCGGCGGATGTGGTGGTGAACGGCATTATTTTGAGCGAAGGTTGGACGCTGCCCGAAAAACGGATTCGTGACGCGCGCTGGGAACATCTCGCGGTCGAAGAGGTGTATGAAAAATTATTGCGCGACGCGAATTTGACGACGCGGTTGAACGCCGATTTATTGGACGACGCGCCGGCGGATGCGACGCGCAAACGCGGGGTGGGCAAAGCGGGCGACGCGGGTCAAGCGGGCGACGTTCAAACAACGCGTGAACAAGCGGACGGCTATTGGAAGAACGCGTTAGAGCAAGCTCAAATCGTCGCGCGCGCAAATCGCGTCGGGACTGTACCGGCAGGCCTTTTGCGCGAATTGCATGGCGTCATGCAAACGCAGCTCGATTGGCGCAGTTATTTGTGGCGCTATCTCACGCAAACGCCAACCGATTTTTCAAATTTTGACCGCCGCTTTGTGGGGCGCGGCATGTATCTCGATACGATTGACGGCGAAGCGGTGCGCGTCTTGGTGTGTGTGGATACCAGCGGTTCGGTGGACGAGGGCGAGCTGCAAGTTTTTTTCGGCGAAGTGTTGGGAATTTTGCGCGCGTATCCGCATCTCGAATGTGAATTATTTTTCGCGGATGCGGCGTTGCATGGACCTTTTCCCTTGAAAATTGGCGCGCCGCTGCCAAAACCGATTGGCGGCGGCGGCACCGATTTCCGCCCATTTTTTTCGCGCATTGCGAGCCATCGCTTTTTACAAAATCAAACCGTCGCGATTTATTTGACGGACGGGTACGGCGAATTCCCCGAACGCGCGCCGCGCGTGCCGGTGTTGTGGGTTGTGCCGCCCGGCGGATTGGCGCTGGAAAAATTTCCGTTTGGCGAAGCGGTGCGCTTGTTGAAAACGCAGCGGACGCCGTTTGTAAAAACATAGAACTAGCGTTTGACGTTAGATTATTCTATCCCGCGCGTTCGCTCCGCGTTTGGTTTTGTTTCCATTCCAGCCACACATTCCGCGCGTTCAATTCCGCAATGCCCGGTCGTGAAAAGACGACATCATACGCGGGTCCCACGCCGCCGCGCATGTCGTTCGTATCCCACCCCGCGATAATGAAATGCTGCGCGTCCACGAGCTGCGCGCGAAAATTGGTCAACTCGGTTTTGATTTCAAACGCGGGTTCGTCGGCAATCAAATTGCAGTACATCGGCGCGCCAATGGTTTCGTGACCCTCCCACACCGTTTGCACTTGGAGCCAGTTCCCGCGCAAATGAATGTGCCACAGATGCGCGGGACTCTCGCACTCTATCGTTTCGCCAATCCAGCGCCCTTCAAAATGTTTATGCGTCAACACGGAACTCATTTCACCCAAAGCGGGTCCCAATCATTCGCCTGCCCGTCGCTGATTTTTTGTTCTGCGACTTGGGTAAAATCAATCCCGTCGTTCGCGCCGACATCCACGACAAACAATTGGCGCAAACCATCCGCATCGGCGTAAAAAACCAAGCGGCTGCCGTCGCCGTTAAATGACGGATGTCCGACATTGCCGCCCGCGCAAAAATGCGTCAAGCGGCGCACGGTTGGATTTTGATCGGGCGTGGCTTTAAAGATATTCATGCTTTTGCGAACGCACGTATCGCCCGGGTCATGATTCGACGCGAACGCAATGTATTGACCGTTCGGCGACCACACCGGGTCTTTGGCGACGGCATTGCGGCTGCCGAACCATTGTCCTTTGCTAATGTCTTCGCTCGAATTGATGAGCGCGGCGTCGAGCGCGGTATCGAGAATATACAACAAGCAGGTGCCGACGCCGGGGCAGCGGCGTTCGCCAAAGACGCGCCGCGCGCCGCCCGGTTCCAAATTTTCAATGCCGTACGCTTGACTATCTAACGAAATCGCAAACGCTTCGGCGGCGGCATTGTCCAAGGGTTGGATGCCCGTGCCATCGCTATTCATCATGAACCAATTGGGCCGATAGAGCGAACCGCCGTTGCGCGTACTCTTGAACAAAATTTTTCCCACCAATGCGCCGCGCGAATAGGCGATTGGCGTTTTCGTTGGCGGCCGCGGGCCGCGCGTCGGCGTGACGCTGGGGGTCAAGGTCGGCGCGTCGGTTGGCGGCGGCAAGGGGGTAAAGGTGCGCGTTGGCGACGGCGGCAAGGGCAGCGGCGTTCCGCCCAATTCGACGGTTACGGCGGGGGTGACGCCGTAAATAACCAAAACTTGGCGCGTCGGGTCCAATTGCGCGATGATGACGGCGCCTTGCGCGTTGGGCGTCGCGGTCGGCGCGAGCGCGACGCTAGTGGGAAGCGGATTGGTCGCGCTCGGCGGAGGCGGGGGATTGGTGGGAACGACGATGGTAACGGGCGCGGCGGTGGGTGTGGCAGTGCAGCCGATGACAAGACCAACGCTTGCCAGCGCGCAGCATACAAGCCAATGAAACGTACTGTATTTGATAGCGACCTCCAAGGATGACAACTTGCGCGGGGCGGGCAAAACGTCAAAATTCTAGCATAGCGCTGGATGAACGCCAAAAGCGACACGTCAGGAAATGTAACCCAAATCTTTCAAGCGTTCAATCACTTCGGCTTGTTCGTCGGGCGAATATCCTTCGCCGTCCGTGCGTTCCCCCGCCGCGCTGCCGCCATATTCCACCGCGCGCGTCTCGGCAAAAATTTCGTTCAACACGCGTCCGTTCATGTCGGGCGGCACGGGCAAATTTAGCGCGTGCAAAATTGTCGGCGCCAGGTCGGTGAGGTTGGGCGTGGGAGCGATGCGCGGCTTGGCGCAAATCTGCGAACCTGCCGCAATCAAAATGCCATTCATGCGATGCGACGACGAAACGCCATAGGATGGTTCGAGAATTTTATTTGAGCCAAATTCAAAATCGCCGAACGCAATCGTTTCGAGATTTTTCGGCAAGAACAAAATATCGGGCGCGTCCCAGACATGCGCGCCGCTATAAATTTCCTCTTTTTTCCAAATATGTTCCACAAGCGACGAGCCGTCGGGCAATTGCATGGCGCGCAAGTCGCGGATCAATTCGTCGCGCAAAGTTTCGTATGCCGCGCCCGGTTCGATGATGCCTTGCGGTTCGCGTCCTTTTAAATTGATATGCACTTCGCCGATATAGCCGACGGAATACGCGCGGGTGTTTGCCCAATCCACATCGTTGAGCGAAAGGAAAAAGCGTTTCAACATGCCGCGTCCGGCGCGCCGTTTGTCCATGGTGCGCCGCAATTTGCCCAAGCCCAGATTCAATAACATGCCGTACACGGCGCGCGGCGTCAAACCCGCATCGAACGCGAGATTTTTGAGTTGCGACGCGGGCGTGTGTTTGATTTTCAAATAGCCGCGCTGTTTCAAAAAATTATTGACGTACAAAAAATTTCGCAAGGGCCCGTGTCCGTGGTCGGACATGACGATAATGGTCGTGTCGGCGGGCAAGGCGGCTACGAGTTCGCCGATGCGCGCGTCAATGGCTTGATAAATCTCGCGGATGCCGTGTTTGAATTTTTCCGCGTTCTCTTGCCGATGTTGATGATGCGTCGCGTCGTACGCCCACCATAAACCGTGACACACGGTATCGGTTTCGGGAAAAACGAGAATGCCCAAATCCCACGGATATTTTTGCAATAGATAGCGCGCGGTTTTGGCGCGCTGCTGAATCGAATACTGTAACGCGTTCAAAAAAATTTCGCCGCGCCCTTTGGCATACACTTCGTCGGAATAGACGACATACTCGCCGACGTTTTGCGCGATTTCATTTTTCAATTCAGCCGGATAGGTGTAATCGGGCGCGCCGCGTGGCGTCAACATGCCCGTCACCATCACGCCTTGCAGCGGCGTCGGCGGATACGTAATCGGAACGCCCATGACGACGCTTTGTTTGCCCGCTTCGCCCGCGAGGTCCCAAACGGTTTTGCCGTCGCGGTCGTGGCTGGAAATGGGCGTGAGGTCGTACGAATTTTTGCGGCGCTGCATGAAATCAAACATGCCGTGACCGCCCGGATTTTTGCCGGTCATGAAGGAATTCCATGCCGACGCGGTGACGGGCGGCACGGTGGAGGTTAATTCGCTCCACGCGCCGCGCGCCATCAAATTTTTTAGAGTAGGGAGAAATCCCTGCGCGATCAAGGGGTGAATCAAATCGAATGTCGCGCCGTCGAGACCGATGACAAAAACTTTCATGTTGGACGAGATGCAACGCGCAATCAATTCTCTGTCGTCAAGAGCGGAATCAATTCGCGCAGAGCGTGAATTTCATAGGTGAGCGGAAGTTGGGGCGGCCGCGGCTGATGGGCGGGATTGTACCAGCAGGTGGCGATGCCGTAATTGACGCCGCCTTGCATGTCCGAAGTCAAACTGTCGCCAATGATAATGACGCGCTCGCGCGGCGGATTGCCCATGCGCGCAAACGCGTAATCGAAAATTTCGGGCGCGGGTTTCGCCGCGCCAACTTGGTCGGAAATAATCAATTCGGAAATGTACGGCGCGAGAAGCGATTGCGCCATGCGCGGCTGCTGCACGCGCGCCATGCCGTTGGTGATGACCGCGAGGCGATACGTACACTGTAACGTGCGGACGAGTTCGCACGCGCCTTGAATCAACGTCGTTTGTTCCGCGAGATGGTCAATGAAACGTTCGGCGAGGCCCGGCGGTTCGCGCTGCGCCAACGCGGCAAAGAGTTTGGTAAAGCGTTCCGCGCGGATTTGCGCGCCGGTAATTTCGCGCTTTTCAAAACGTAGCCAGAGTTGATGATTAATGTCGCGGTACAGTTCCAACGCGCGCGCGTCGAACGGCAAGCCAAACTCGCGAAACGTAGTCTCTAGCGCATTGCGTTCGCCATACGCGTAATCAAACAACGTATCGTCGGCGTCAAAGATAAGCCATTGAAATTGTGAATTCATCCGGGTTATTGTACACGCGGCGACACCCCGCGCAATTTTGCGGCTGTGGTTAGACCGTCATTTCGCCGCACAAATTTTGCTGCATCAACGCGCGCACTTGGGCGGGCGCGTATCCGCTGCCAAACAAATAATGCAGTTTCGCCAACGCCGCGATGGGCGTCATGTCTCCGCCGCTGACGAGTCCCGCTTGCAATAACGCCGCGCCGGTCGCGTACGCGTGCAGATTCACCGCGCCGCGCAAACATTGCGTACAGTTCACAATGACGACGCCGCGCGCCGTCGCGCGCGCCAAAACCTCGAGCAGCGCGTCGTCGCGGTCGGGCGCATTGCCGGCGCCGTACGCTTCCAGAACCAGACCTTGCAGCGGCGGTTGCAAAACATTGTCGAGCAAACGCGCGGCAATGCCGGGAAACAAACGCAGCGCGCCGACCGTCGCGTTCAGTTCGCGCGGCAGCGGGTTCATGGGCGCGGACGACGCGGCGCGCACGGCGTTCCAATTGATTTGAATCTCAATGCCCACCTGGCCCAGCGGCGGATAATTGGGCGAATCGAACGCGTCAAAGCCCGTCGCATTCACCTTGACCGTGCGGCAGCCGCGCAAAAGTTTGTCGCCAAAATACAGACACACTTCGGGCAGGGGATAAGTGGCGGCAAGCATCAAGGCGGTGATGATATTTTCGCGCGCGTCATTGCGTAATTCGACGAGCGGAATTTGCGAGCCGGTGAGAATGACGGGCTTGTTTAAACCTTGCAGCAGAAACGGCAGCGCGGAGGCGGTGTACGCCATCGTATCGGTGCCATGCAAAATGCAAAAGCCGTCGAACGCGTCATAGTTTTCAAAAATATCTTGCGCGATCAAAAGCCATTCGCGCGGCGTCATGTTGGAAGAATCGAGCAGTGGGTCGTATTCCCGCAAAACAAATTCGGGCATGGCTGCGTCGCGCAGTTCGGGCATTTCGCGCAAGCGCGCTTCAAGAAAACCCGGCGCAGGGGCGTACCCCTCGCCGGCGTTTTTCATCCCAATCGTGCCACCCGTATGGGCGATGTAAACGCGTTTTGACATATTAGACTTGTGTGGCGATTCGGTTCGGTCGGATGGATTCTATGAGTATAACGCAAAACAGCACAAGTTTTGCGCGACTTGTGCTGTCTCGGCTTGACGTTGAAAAAATAAACTCACGCGGCATCCACGAACGCCACATTTGCCGCCGGCTCTGGAGCGGACGGATTGTCCACCATCGTTGGCGGATTCACTACAGGCATTGGCGCGTCTTTCGACCTGTCGCTTACCGGACCCATCGTCAACGTTTTGATAATATCGCCCGTGTAAATAGCGTTCGGTTTTACTTCGCAGCCCGCCCAACAGCCAACGCAATTTTTCACCACCTTGCGCTGCGGTTCGATGTCGCTGCCGTACCAAACTTCGCGCAACGTTTGTTTGCGTAAATTGCCGACGACGTTCGGATAATATACGCACGTCATAACGTCGCCATTCGGCATGAGGCGCATGTGGTCGAATAATTCAATGCACTGCGGTTTCGGTTCTTCGATGCCTTTGAGCAGACGATTTTTCAAACCGTGCAAATAGTAACGCTGCACAATCCGCTCTGGCACATCGTGAATCGCGTCGCGGCGGTCGAGCTGGTCGAAAATGTACTGCAATTGTTCCGGCGTAAAAGCGCTCAGCGAAACGGAACGCATATCGGGTTTTTCTTTTTCTTTGGACGTATTGAGCCGATACAGCGTATAGTGGTCGGTCGCAATCGCATAATGAATCGGCACGTTCAATTCGGTCATCACCTGACGCAGCGGTTCGATGTGGTCCCAATTGCGGTCCGAAATCGTTTGATTGACGCCGAGATAAAAGCCGTACTGTTCGCGCAATTCGACGAGCGTACGCAGGGTGCGGAGCGATTTATTGTACAAACCGCGATAGCCGCGAATTTCATCGTGACGGTCGCCGACCGCGTCAATCGAAACTTTGAGGTGCAATTTTTTCGAGCCGTGCGTTTTGACAAATTCGATAATGCGGTCGTACAGCACGCCGGCGGTGGTGATATGCACGACGGTGGGGTCAACCACCTCCAGGATGCTGCCGACGAGTTGGCTGAAATCGCGCCGCAAAAACGGCTCGCCGCCCGTGAGGCGCAGCGTATCCAGTTTCGGAAATTGTTTAAAGATGTTTGCCGCTTCGGCGGGCGTCATGTCGTCGTGGTCGGTTTTTTTCCAAACGTCGCACATAAAGCAACGCAAGTTGCAGCGCCAGGTGACGATGAATGTGACCATGCTGGGAAGTTCAATGCGGCCGAGTTTATGGTTGACGACGGATTTTGCAATGTTGGTATAGGTGGATAAAGCCATACGATTTATGATTTGTGATTTATGATTTGAGATTTGCATGGATTACGCGCAATCTGAAATCAAAAATCAAAAATCTAAAACTCACTCTGTCCTCTGCGAATCGCGCTCACTTGGTCGGCGAGAATGCCGAACATGAACACCATAATGGCAGAGACGATTAAAATTACCGCGCCCGAAGGGATATTGGGGCGGCGCAGCGAAACGCTGTCTATGAACCAATACACGATGCCGGCGCCAAACAACAGCGCGCTCGCGGGTAAAAAAACTTGGAGCGGGTCGAACAAGGCAATGATGCGAATAATGAGCAGCAGCGTATTGAACCCGTCGGCGACGCGCACCCGGCTCGCGCCGGTCGTACGCGGATGCACCGTAATCGGCAGATACGCTACATTATACCCGTCTTTGAACATGGCAAGCGTTAAAGTTGTCGTAAAAGAAAAGCCGTTGGGCAAGAGGTTCAAAAAACGTTTGGCGGTCTCGACGCGCAGCGCGCGAAAACCGCAATTCAAATCGGGAATGTTGGTATGCGCCAAATAATTGGCGGTCTTGCCCAAAAGCCATTTGCCGGGCTTGCGGATGTTTGGTGAACCGGCGCCTTGCGGTCTTACGCCAACGACCATGTCGTTGTCGCTCAACGCGTCAACAATTTTTTCTATATCCTGCGCGTCAAATTGACCGTCCGCGTCGAACAGGACCACAATCTCATGCTCTGCCGCGCGGATGCCCGATTTCAATGCCGCGCCGTAACCGCGATTGCTCCGATGGCGCAGCACGCGCGCGCCATGTTCCGCCGCCACGCGCGCAGTGTGGTCGGTCGAACCATCGTCCACCACAATCACTTCGGCGCCGCGCGCGCGCCACGCGCGCAAATTTTCCAGAACGCGCGGCAAGCCCTCTTGTTCATTGTATGCCGGAATGACAATCGAAACGTTCGCGCCCGCGGCGAATTCAAAAGATGGGGCGGGCGATGGGGCAAGCGCAATCATTCAGGCCTGCTTGCCGCGCAATGTTTCTATCTCGGCGCGGAGGCGCGCGTTTTCGGCTTCGACGGCGCGTGTGCGTTCTTCCGCTTCCGCGCGCGCCGCTTGACTTTCGGCGTACGTCTGGAGCATTTCGCCCGTGCGCGGATTGATAAGCCGCAAAGCGCCGTCAATCTCTTGCAGCTCTAGCTGCATTTCGGCGCTATAGAGTTTGCCGTTTTCATCAGGCGGCATCAAGACATACGCGTCCTCGACCAGCCGATAACCGACCAGCGGCGGTTCAAGTTCTTCGTGTTCGACGTCGTACACAAAATACTCGCGCACGCCGAGTTCGGCATACAAATCCATTTTGGCGCCAATGTCATCCTTCCATGTTTCGCGCGACGTAATTTCAAAAATGACGGCGGGCGCGCGTTTGGTTTCCCAAAGTTTCAGAACGCGGCGCGGCGTCTTGTCCAAGCCGGGAATGAGATAAACATCGGGCGCAAAAAATTTTTTGGGAAAACCTTCGAGATAGTAAATGAGATTGTTCGCGCCGACGTACATATCGGAGCGGTCACGAAACCATGCCATCAACGCATCCAGTAGATAGGTGATGACCAGAATGTGTTTCATTGTTTCAGCCATAGGTTTGCCGTCCGATGTAGGATATTCGACTTGGGTTTGCGGCGGGAACGCGACAATGTTCATTTTACACCTCGACTTGCCACGATATAGCGGTGATGCGCCCAGACGCTTTTGATTTGCCACGGCAGCGGCGCGCGCTCTAGAAACGCATATCGCTCCATCTGCGCTTTCAATTCCGGTTTTTTGCCCAAATAATAATCCATTGAACTCCACTGCCAATCGTCGCCTTGAAAACGCGCTTGCATCTGTTTCGATTGAATGCCCAAACGTTTCAACACTTCGGTCGCAGGCATTACCGTATCGGGCCACGGCGGCACATCCAGGACGCCTTCGTCAATAATTTTACAATCCCAATCTTGCAAGATATTTTTTACGCGATGGATGTTTGCCCACGTTTCATCCACGTACTGGACAAAATCTTTTTCCAACACATATTTACGCAAGAGATAGCCCACTTGCGCGCGATTCGGCATGGCGATAAAAATCAGCCGACGCGCGACGCGAACCATTTCGCCGATAAATTTTTCCGCGTCGGACAAATACCACAGCGCCGCCCAATTCCACACCAGGTCGAACGTTTCGGCTTGGAACGGCAATTCCACCAGCGGCTCGAGCAGCGTAAAGGTCGCCTCCAATCCGAGTTCGCCCCAAATGCGTTCGACGCCCGCGAGCCGTTCCGCGTTGTCGTCCACGAGCGTCACGCGCGCGCCGCGCCGCGCGAGCAAAACGGAATTGATGCCGCTCACGCCCGCCATGCCATACAGCGGCGCTTCGAGAACGGATTCAATTTGATGACGGACGCGCAGCGTTTCGAGAAAATCATTCAGCATCAAACGCTCATAGACGAGGCCCAGCCCTTCGTTATAGTCGGTCAGATATTTGCGCCAGCGTTCGGGCGGCGTCGGGGCGATAGGATGTTTTGCGGACATGCCGTAACTATATTCACAACACGCGATTTGTCGAAAAAACTTAGGCGAAACTGACGACCAGTTTGCCCTCTTCCATTTTCGCTTTTTGGACGGTCAGCGCGGCGAGCGCGCGCGGCAGAATCGTATTGCGCCGAAAATTGCCGACGCTGATGGCGAGTTCGTCGCCCGCGCGCGTGAGATGCACATCCTCTTTCGAGGCAAAGGGCAAATTCATTTTCAACAGATAGCCCGCGCCGTTCTTTACGATTTCTTGCGGCTGACCCTCGTAAAACACGCGCGACGGGTCTTGCGCGCCGTATAAAATCGTGGCGACGCGTTGCAGCATGGCGAGACCGACGACTTCTTGGTCTAAAAACGGCACCTGAAAAATTGGTACCGGCGTGAACGATTCGGTAATCAATTGCCCATAGCGCGCTTGCGCTTCTTTGAGCGCGGCAAAATAAATATCCGTGACCGAATCGGACAGCACGCGATTCGAGACGATGAGGTCGCACGCAAAGCCGTACAGATTGATGTACGTAAAGGTGCGCTGCGATTCGCGAATGACCATCTTTTCGGGATTCAAGACGATGCGGACCGAAGACGTTTTGGTGTCGCTCAATAATTTGTGCATCCGGTCCAATTGTTGAATCAATTCTTTAATCGTCTCAAATACTTGGTCGTCGGGCATCGGAATATCGGTAAAGTTGCGCATGAACGGCGACGCCAGACGCATCGCCATCCGTTCGGCGGGAAAAATGTGCGTGAGATACCAGCGGGCAACTTCGGGCAGCGACAAGAGTTTTAGCGTTTCGCCCGTCGGCGCGCAATCTACGATAATGACATCGTATTTTTTCGATTCCGCGAGATAAACGATTTGCAAGAGCGACGCCAATTCTTCCATGCCCGGCAAAACGCTCACTTCGTCCGCAATCAATTCGTCCACGCCGCGCCATTGCAGGATGGAACGAAAATACGCTTGCACGGTGCCCCAGTATTTGTCCATCTGGTACAACACGTCAATTTCTTGGCCCCACAATTTGGGCGCCAATTCAATAGGTTCTTTGCCAATCGCAATGTCAAACGAATCGGCGAGCGAGTGCGCGGCGTCGGTGGACAAAATGATGGTGCGATACCCCAATTCCGCGCAGCGCACCGCCGTCGCCGCCGCGACCGATGTTTTGCCCACGCCGCCCTTGCCGGTATATAAAATAATTCGCATAGGTTCTGGTCAATCCTTGTTCAAAGGGTGGCTTGAATTATACGCTGAAACGCGCGCAGCGCGCTTTTACGCCTTTGTCGCGCGCGCGCGTGGCTTTTGACGTAATCCGCGCTCCTACTTATAATCTTTCGGTCAAACGACCGATGAAAGTTTATTTACAAACGCTCGGCTGCAAATTGAACGAGAGCGAACTCGAAGCGTGGGCGCGCGCCTTTGTCGCGCGCGGCGACGAGCTCGTGGACGACCCGCGTCTCGCCGAAACGATTGTGCTCAACACCTGCACTGTCACCGCGCAAGCCGCGCGCAAATCGCGCAATGTGACGCGCCAGCTCGCGCGCGCTGGCGACCAAGCGCAAATTATTCTCACGGGCTGTTATGCTACCATGTCGCCCGCGCAGGCGCGCGCGCTGCCGAATGTGACGCTCGTCGTGCCGAACGCGTCCAAAGACGCGCTGGTGGAATTGGCGCGCGAGCGCGCGGGCGATTTTCCGTATGCCGCGCCATTTGCGGCGCATGACGCAAACAAACTCGGCGGTTTGCGAACGCGCGCGTTTGTAAAAATTCAAGACGGCTGCAACATGGCTTGTACGTATTGCATCATTCCGCTCGCGCGGGGCAGGGCGCGCAGTCGTCCGCAAGCCGAAATTGTTGACGAAATCAAACGGCTGGCGGACGCGGGGTATCAAGAAGTCATTTTGACCGGCGTCCAGATTTCGGATTATCGGTTGGAAGAAAGAGAAAACGGCAAGGGGCGCTTGCGCGGCTTGTGCGATTTGACGCGCGCGATTTTGCGCGAAACGGCTTTGCCGCGTTTGCGTCTGACTTCGATTGCGCCGTGGGATTTGGATGCGGAATTGCTCGATTTGTTTTCCGACGCGCGCTTGTGTAGGCACTTGCATTTGTCGCTGCAAAGCGGCAGCGGCAGCGTTTTGCGCCGGATGCGTCGCCCGTACAGCGCGGAACAATTCGCGGACGCGGCGGCAGAGGCGCGCGCGAAAATTCCCGACGTCGCGCTGACGACGGATGTGATTGTCGGTTTCCCCGGCGAAGCGGATGTGGAATTTCAAGACTCGCTGGATTTTGTCGAACGGATGAATTTTGCGCGCGTGCATGTCTTTCCCTATTCCGCGCGCGAAGGCACCGTCGCCGCGCAATTGCCTTTGCCGGTTGACGACGCGACCAAAGCCGCGCGGCATCAAGCCATGCAGCGCGTCGCCGATGCGAGCTTGCGCCGCTTTACTGAAAATTTTGTCGGGCGCACTTTGAATGTTTTGTACGAAGAAAATACGGCGGGCGGCGCGGAATGGACAGGTTATAGCGATAATTATATTCGCGTCGTCACGCCCAGCCGCGAAAATTTGAGCAATCGCCTGGCGCCGACGCGTTTGACGGATATAACCGCCGATGGCGCGCGCGGCGAATTGGTTTATTAGTCAACTCTGCGCTTTGAGGATTGAGCATGTCCTGTATCTTTTGTGAAATTGTCGCGCGCCGCGCGCCGGCGCACATTGTCTTTCAAGACGACCATGTGACCGCGTTTGCCGATTTACATCCGCGCGCGCCGACGCACATTTTGATTATTCCCAATCGGCACATCGAATCCGTCGCGGAAATTGACGACGACGCCAAAGAAGTTGCGGTTGCGAAATGTTTGCGCGCGGCGCGCGAAATCGCGCAGGCGCGCGGACTGGACGGCGGCTATCGCGTGGTGACGAACGTCGGCGCGGACGCGGGGCAATCGGTATTTCATTTGCATTTCCACCTGCTCGCCGGACGGATGATGGGGTGGCCCCCGGGATAATGCGATGAAGAAACGCAGACTGTCAAGTCTCAAGAACGGCAAGCAGTTGCTGAACTATGCGCGCCGCAGCGAAAATTACGCGGGAGAACGAGTGGAAGGCAGTCATCATATTGTCCATTCTAAACGCGGCGGATTTGTCGTGATTCCGATTCATGGTAATAAAGAGCTGGCAATTGGTACGCGCAACTCGATCATCAAACGGATGTTAGCGATTGGCTTGAGCGTTTTGGTCTTGTTGTTGGCGTGGATGTGGTCAGGAGGAGCATAATGAAGAATTATCTCTTGAAATTCAATTTTACGACGAATCTGCCCCAGCTCGAGGATATGACGCGGCAATTGATTGGCATTGCAGAGCGAACCAAGTCGGATGTGGCGGGCGGGTGTGATGACGCGCAAGGCGAGTTTTTTGTCAATGCAAGCCGACGCTTTGGTCAGGCGGATTTACTCGAAATGATTGCGATTGTTTTGCCTCATACTTCTAATTTGATGATTGAATCTGTCGCTGCGCCGGGCGCGGCGCGGCGCCAAACAAATCGTTCGTTACGCGCGCCGAGCTCGGCAAAGCGTTCGCGCAAATCTCGCCAAACGCAAGCTCGCCCTAAAAGTTTGATTCGCCAACAATGATTTCCGAAAAACTCATCCGCAATTTTTCCATCGTGGCGCATGTGGACCACGGCAAATCCACGCTGACCGACCGTCTTTTGGAAGTCACCGGCACCGTCGCCAAACGCGAAATGGTCGAGCAGGTGATGGACCAGATGGAGTTGGAACGCGAAAAGGGCATTACGATCAAAGCCAAAGCCGTTCGCATGTTGTATCAGGCGAACGATGGCAACGCGTACGAATTGAATTTGATTGATACGCCCGGGCACGTGGATTTCACGTACGAAGTTTCGCGCGCGCTGTCCGCGTGCGAAGGCGCGATTCTGGTCGTGGACGCGACGCAAGGCGTCGAGGCGCAAACGCTGGCGAATTTGTATCTCGCGCTCGAAAACAATCTCGTCATTATTCCGGTCATTAATAAAATTGACTTGCCCTCGGCGCGACCCGACGAAATCGCGCAAGATTTGGAAAATCTGTTATCCATTCCCGCCGACGAAATTATTCGCGCCTCAGCCAAAGAGGGCATCGGCGCCGACGCGATTTTAGAAGCGGTGGTGACGCGCGTACCCGCGCCGCGCGGCAATCCCGACGCGCCCACGCGCGCGCTTGTGTTTGATTCGCATTACGACGCGTACAAGGGCGTCGTGGCGTACGTGCGCGTGGTGGACGGCGAACTCCGCAAGGGCGACAAACTGCGGATGATGTCCAACCACAAAGACATTGACGCGCTCGAAGTCGGCATCTTTCGCCCCAAACTCATTTCGACGGATGTCCTGTCGGCGGGCGAAGTGGGCTATGTGGCGACGGGCTTGAAAAGCGTCCGCGAAATTCAGGTGGGCGATACGCTCACCCATTCCACGCGTCCGGCTGAATTTCCGCTTTCCGGTTTTCGGCCCGCGAAACCGATGGTGTTTGCGGGATTTTATCCGGTGGCGACGAATGATTATCCGTTGCTGCGCGACGCGCTGGATAAATTGAAATTGAACGACGCCGCGTTGACGTACGAGCCGGAAACGTCCGCCGCGCTCGGTTTCGGTTTTCGCATCGGCTTTCTCGGTTTGCTCCACATGGAGATTATCCAAGAACGGCTCGAACGCGAATACGATTTGGATTTGATTGCGACGGCGCCGAGCGTGGAATATCACGTCTTGAGAACGGACGGCGAAATTGTGACGGTGGATAATCCCGCCGCGCTGCCTGACCCCGACGTGATTGAGCAAATCGAAGAGCCGTGGATGAAAGTGTCGGTCTTTACGCCCGCGCAATATATCGGCGCGGTGATGGATTTGGCGCGCGCGCGGCGCGGCGAACAGAGCCGCCTCGAATATCTCGACCCCGAACGCGTGCGAATGGATTTTTTCCTGCCGCTGTCGGAATTGATTATTGATTTTTACGACCAATTAAAATCGCGTACGCGCGGGTACGCTTCGATGGATTATCATTTCGACGGGTATCGCAGCGCGCCGCTGCAAAAAATGACCTTGCTGCTGAACGACGAACCGGTGGACGCGCTGGCAATGATTGTGCATAAAGATTATGCGTATCAACGCGGCGCGGCGTTGACGAAAAAACTCAAAGAAGTCATTCCGCCGCAAATGTTTCCCGTCCCGGTGCAAGCGGCATTGGGCGGACGCATCATCGCGCGCGAAACGATTCGCGCCATGCGCAAGGACGTGCTGGCAAAATGTTACGGCGGCGATATTACGCGCAAAAAGAAATTGTTGGAAAAACAGAAAAAGGGCAAGAAACGGATGAAGCAGTTGGGTACGGTGGAACTGCCGCAAGAAGCGTTTATGGCAGTTTTGAAATTGGGAGAGGATTAAATGTCCGAGAATGTAGAAATCAATTGGGTGCGCGGCGAAATGTTTGCGGCGCGCGATTGTTATGGCAATGCGCTGGTGATTGGTTCGACGCCCGGCGATCAAATCGAATTCAAAGGCGCCAAACCGTCCGATTTATTATTGCTTTCTCTGCTCGCCTGTTCGGCGTATGATGTGGTCAAAATTATCGCCAAGCAAAAGCATCGGCTCTATTCGTTTCGCGTGACCGCGACGAGCAAACAGCAAGCGCGCCCGCCCCACGCGTTCCAAGAAATTCACGTGCATTATCACGTCGTCGCGCACGGTTTGAAAGCGGAACGGTTGCGGCGCGCGATTGAACTTTCGGAAACCAAATACTGTTCGGTGTACAATACGCTCAAACACGGCGTCGAACTCTCGTCGGATTTTGAATTGGTGAACGAATAACAAACGTCCATGAATCAATACAAGCATCTCAAACTGCAAGCGGACGAGGCGCTGCTCACCGTTTCGTTGAATCGTCCCCAAACGCTCAACGCGTTCACGCCGGACATGATGGACGATTTGTCCGCGCTCTGCGACGAGTTGCAAGAAAATCAAACGACGCGCGTCGTCATCTTTAACGGCGTCGGCAAAAGTTTTTCGTCGGGCGTGGATTTGAATCTGTTCATGCAGTTATTGTCCGAATGGACGCCGGACGATTTGCGCGCCATGATTCGCCGCTGGCAAGAGACTTTTAACAAAATCGAAGCGCTGCCGCAAATTACGATTGCGGCGGTGAATGGCGTTTGTTTGGGCATGGCGGTCGAAATGATTGTGACGTGCGATTTTCGCATTTCATCCTCGCGCGCCACGTTCGGTTTGCCCGAAGTAAAATACGGCATCTTGCCCGACCTCGGCGGCATTACGCGCGTCACGCGGCTGGTCGGCCCCGCATGGGCGAAAGAGATTATTTTGCGCGGGCGCAACGTGAGCGCGATGGAAGCGCTGCGCGTCGGCTTGGTGAATCGCGTCGCCGACCCCGGCGACATGCCCGGCATTGCGCGCAATTGGGCGCAGCAATTTGCAAAACTGCCATTCAAAGCGCTCTCTCATTCCAAAAAACTCATCAATGCCACGTTCGATGTCCAGTTGGCGCAAGCGCTCAAAGCCGCTGAATACGCGCAATTGCAATTGATTGGTTCGGAAGAATTTGGCGCGGCGGCGGCGCAAATGATGTTGGAACGGCTGGGCGAGACGCCCGAATGAAAATCCACCTTGCGCTCGCGCGTAACGCGGGCGCAGTTTTTTTTAGCCGCGCTCTGTTCGCAAAAACCCGCAAGGTCTTGTAGAATCGCGCGCAATGCGATTTTTTAACCGGTTTGGGGCTTGGCTCGTTCTCGCGCTCATTCTCCTCCTTGCCGCGTATTTTCGTTGGACGGGTTTGGCTTGGGACAATGGTTATCTCTTTCATCCCGACGAGCGTCAAATCGCGCTCATCATTTCCAAGCTTCAACCGCCCGATACGCTCGCCGCTTTTTTTTCTCCCGACAGTTCGCTCAATCCAAAATTTTTCGCCTATGGCTCGCTGCCAATCTATTTGCTGCGCGCGCTAATTCCATTCGCGCCGCCAACGCAAATCGTGGGGCCCTGGGCGGACGACCAACTCGCGCGCGGCATATTGTTCGGGCGCTGGTTGTCCGGGCTGTTTGACCTCGGCACAATCGGCTTGACGTTTCTGCTGGGGCGCCGCGCCTATAGCGCGCGCGTTGGCTTGTTTGCGGCGGCGTGCGTAGCGTTCACCGCGCTGCATATTCAACTCGCGCATTTTTACGCGGTGGATACGCTACTCACTTTTTTCGTCATGGCGACGTTGTATGCGGCGTTCCGCCTCGCCGAAACTGAAAACGCGCGCGATGCGCGAAACTGGCGCGCGCTGTGCGGCATTTTGTTCGGGCTTGCGCTCGCCGTCAAAATCACTGCGCTGCCGCTGCTCGCGCCAATTTTTTACGTGTGTTATCGCGCGGCGCGCGCGCCAGCGTGGCATTTTTCGCGCGCGCGGCTGGGCGAAATTTGGCGCGGCGTGCGACGACCCTTTTTGCAAAGCGTTGGCATTGCGCTGCTGGTATTTCTCATTACGCAGCCGTATGCGGCGCTGGATTGGTACGCGTTCGGTCGCGACGTGCTGCGCGAAACGCTCGTCGCGCGCGGCTGGCTGGATTATCCGTACACGCGTCAATTTGCTGGCACGCTGCCCATCGTCTATCAAGTTACCCAAGTTTCAATTTGGGGCATGAGTTTGCCGTTGGGGCTTTACGCGTGGGGCGGCGCGGCGTTGTTTGTAGGGCAGTGGCGGCGAACGCGCGCTTGGCGCGATACGTTGTTGCTGTCGTTCGCGCTCGCATATTTTTTCGCCATCGCGTTCCAGTACGCCAAATACTTGCGTTATCTTTTGCCGTTGCTGCCGGTCTTGTACATAATTGCCGCGTGCGCGTGGGCGCGTGTTTTATCCGAACGGCGCGCGCTCGCGTATGCGCTGGGCGCGGTCGTGTTGGGTTCGGCGTTTTTATACGCGGGCGCGTTCACGCAAATCTATGCGCGCGAACATCCGTGGCTCATCGCGTCGCGCTGGTTGTACGAAAACGTTCCGCCCGGCAAAACGCTGTTGGTCGAAGAATGGGACGATGCGCTGCCGGTGCAGTTGGAGGTTGGCGGGACAAAGCGGTTTGGCTCGGACTATACGCAAGTCGCGCTGGCTCTGTATGACGAGGATTCGGCGGCGAAAGGCGCGACCTTGGCGGACGCGTTGGCGCGCGCGGATTTTGTCGTGTTAGCCAGTTCGCGCGCGTACGGCAGCATCGGGCGCAATCGGGCGCGCTATCCCATGAGCAAGCGCTATTACGAAAAATTATTCGACGGTCAATTGGGTTTTGAACCGGTCATGACAGCGCGCCGCGATTTGAATTTATTCGGCGTCACGGTATGCGATGACCCTTTGGCGGGTTTGCCCTTTGACGGCGCGCGCGTGCGCGCGTTGTTGCCCAATGAATGTACTTGGAATTGGGGTTACGCGGACGAAAGTTTTTCGGTGTACGACCATCCGCAGCCGATTATTTTTCAAAAAATGCGCGCGCTGAGCGCGGCGGAAATCGAAAAACAATTGCAGCCGCCGCGCTGACCGCGCGCGCGAACGCGAAAAAAAACTTGCGAAACTGCGGCGCGGTCTGCCGCAAAAGTTTCGCAAGTTTGATTTGCTGCCTCTGGTAAAGCGTTAAAACTGCGCCCACAGATATTGATTGGTGACTTCGTGGTGGAACATGATTTCGGCGCGTTTGATGCGCGCGCCGAGCGCTTTGGGACAGCGTTCGGCGGACGCGAGTTTTAATTCCGCGTATTTATTTACAATGTCGGGCGAGAGCGCCGTCGCGAGATATTTGCTGGCGGAAAATTTTGCGATGGCGTCATAGATATTGTCGGGCAGATAACGCTTTTGGTCGCGTAACGCGGCGGCGTCTGTGGCGCGCGGACCTTCCAAGCCCGTTTTGAGCAACGCAAAAATTGCCATGTACGGATTGGCGTCGGGCGCAATCGAACGGACTTCGATGCGCGCGGATTTTTCATTGCCGATTGGAATTCGCACCATCGAACCGCGGTCAATCGGCGACGCTTTGATTTGATTGGGCGCTTCAAAATGTGGGTCGAGGCGGCGGTACGAATTGACGCTCGAGTTCAAGAGGAGGCAAAGCTGGTCGCCGCTGGTGAGCAGGCGGTCCACAAAATTCCACGCGAACTTGCTGAGGTTCTCTTCGCCCCGCGCGTCCCAGAATAAATTTTTGCCTTTGCGCGAAACGGAAAGATTCGTGTGCATCCCATTGCCGTTGACGCCGGTGACAGGTTTGGGCAGAAACGACGCGGTGGTATCCAGACTGCTAGCCACCTGGCGACAAATCAATTTATACAATTGAATTTGGTCGGCGGCGACGGACGCTTCGGTATAGCTATAATTCATTTCAAATTGCGAGGGCGCGACTTCGGGATGATCTTTTTCATTGGCGAAACCCATCGCGCGCTGCACTTCGGCGGCGGTGTCAATAAACTGTCGCAGCGTGTCGCCGGGCAGGGAATGATAATAGCCGCCGATGCTGACAAATTCGAAATGACCGGTTTCGTAATGATGCCGTTCCGCATCGCGGCCCTTGAAGAGGAATCCTTCGATTTCGGTTGCGGCGTTGCATACCGTCTCGTCGCGAGCCCACAATTCTTGCGAATAGCTTTTAAGACGCGACCGCATGTCGGCGGGATACGCGGCGCCATTGCGTTCCTGCACATCGCCAAAGATGAGAATTTTGCCGGGCCCGAAAATATCGGCGGGCAGCCAGTAAAAGGCGTGCCAATCAATGCCGAGCCGCAAATCGGATTCGGCTTGGCGCGAAAAACCGCGCACCGAAGAACCGTCGAACGTGAGATTGTCTGCGGACTGGAGCAAGAATTTCTTGTCATAGTCCAGCATGTGGAGCCGCCCTTCGAGGTCGGTGAAACAAACCGTCACCGCTTTGATGCGCTTTTCGTCGGTGAGGTATCGGGCGCGCTCTTCACGCACCACATCGGTTGCGACGCGTCCGAGCCGTTGCGCTTTGGCTGCCAGATTCAGCTCTTCCAGCTCGGCGTACGGGATTTCCAAAAAGTCGCGCAATTGAGCGCTCATACTAACACTCCTGTGGTTGAGCATTCCGTCTTTGGCGCTCTATAAAATTTTTCACGTCGCGGTGGGGCAGAGCCAATTATATGCAGGTTGGGGAAAAAGAAAAATTATGCGCTGGCGGTTTCGCGCTCTAACCATTCCAAATACGCCATTGCATGTTCAAAGGTTTCGCCGCACATTTCTGGCGTGGGGCGCAGGCGCGCGCAAACTTGGGGCCGTTCGGGGGAATCAAAAATGGCGCAGCGGTTGTCGGCGGTCAATTGCGCGCAGCGCACGCCCGCCGGTTTGCCGTTGGGCATCCCGGGGAGGGGCGAAGAAATTGAAAGCGCGATACAGCACGCGCCGCAGCCGCTGCGACAATTCATCGGGTTCGTTTCGTTTCTCCAAATAACGGCATTATAATAGCGCTGCGCGCAGCGTCAACCTGATTGACGCCGCGCGTGTTCTTGCGGAGAAAAATAGTTGCTCAAATCCAAACGCTTCTGGATTGGTCTCATCCTTACCATCGTCACGCTCGTCTTGGCGTTTCAGGGCATCCAATTCGATAAATTATTGGCGTCGCTCGCGCAATTCAATTGGTGGTGGCTGCCGGTATTGATTGGCGTCTTTATGCTTAGCTATGTGGGCCGCGCGTTTCGTTGGCAGGCGCTTTTTTTTCCGTACCATCCGCGCTGGAGTCGCACCTTTGATGCGCTCAACATTGGTTATTTGTTGAGCAATGTCACGCCCGCGCGCATCGGCGATTTTGCGCGCGCGTATTTGCTCGGCACGCTGGAAAAAATTCCGGTGGCGCGCGCCCTGTCCACAGTGGTGGTCGAACGCGCGTTGGACGGTTTGACGGTGGTTTTGTTTTTGGTTCTCATGTTGCCGTTTACGCCCAACGTGCCGCAAGATTATGTGCGCGCCGGTTTGACGTTGGGCGTCATCGGTTTGGCGTTGTTGACTGCGCTGGCGGTCATTTCGTACCAGCAAGCGCGCGGCGTGGCGTTTCTCAAAAGACTCGCGGCGCCATTTCCCTTTTTGCAGCGCGAAGGGTTGTGGCGTTTCATCGAACATTTGATTGCGGGCTTTGCGGTGATTCGCACGCCGCGCCCTTTGCTCAAAGCTATTGCCTGGTCCATTGAAATTTGGTTTTTTGCGTCCGTCCTGGCGTGGCTGGTGATGTTGGCAATGGGTTTGCAGCTGCCGTTAATTGCCGGTTTTTGGGTGCAGGTCGCCACCGCGTTAGTGGTGACGGTGGCGGCATCGCCGGGACAATTGGGCGTCTTTCATTTGGCGGCGGTTTTTATCTTGACGACCATTTTTGGCGCGGACAAAAATCTCGCGCTGGCATACGCGTTTGTGATTCACGGCATTTCGTATTTGATGTTGATGCTTTTGGGGATTATTTCGACGGCGCGCCAAGGGATTGATTTGGCAAAAATTCAAGACATTAGCGCGCAGAATGCGGCGGTTGACCGAACGGCAGAGTAAATTTTTTGTTTGGGAGGATGCGCCATGTCCATTCATTCCCGCTCCGATCTGTCTCGAACGTCCCGTACAGCTGCTTGGATAAAACTCTCGGCGCACATTCCTACGGCGGAACAATTCGTCGCCGCGTTTGGGCGCGGCGCGGCAGCGCTGCGAAAGCAGCTTCCAGCGCTGTTCGAATTAGCGCTTTTGGCGGTTTGGACAATTTGGTTTGTGTCGCCCTATTTAAATTTTGACCCGCTCACTCAACCGGCGGGCGTAGATTTTTTTCTCACGGTTAATTTTCATCACCTCTGGACGCGTTGGCGCGAATGTGGTCTTTGTTTTTTTTGGAATGGCGGTTTGAATGGCGGCGCGCCGGCTCTGGCAGATTTATTTCCCAGTAGTTTGCATCCGTTGGTAATCGTTACCACTTTGGGCTGGGGCGTTATCAATGGCAGCAAAATCGCTTTGGTGGGAATTTTTTTCATGGCGGGCTTGGCGCAGTGGTGGTTAGCGCGCGTGTTGGGTTTGGGTTGGCTGGCGCGTATGTGGAGCGCGCTGCTCGCGGTGGTCGCGGGCAATATCGCAGGGCGGATGCAGATGGGTTGGTTTGGCGTCGCCTTGGCGACAGCGTCGGTCGCGCTCATTTTTCCGCCGTTCATTCACGTAGCGCTGACGGGTTCGCGTCGCGCGGCGGTCCTGTTGGGCATTTTGTTGGCGTGCGCGGCGGTGGCGGGCCAAGGATATATTCAGTTTGGGTTTATTCTTTTGCTGCCCTTGACCTTGATTCTCTTGCCGTGGGGCAAACCAAATTTTGGATTGGTCGCGCGGCGGTACGCGCAAGCGTTTGCGCTGGCGTTTTTATTCGCCGCGCCGTTTCTCTTGTCGTTCGCGCTCAATTTTTCCCAAGTCACCAAAGCGGCGGACGTGAATTTTGGCGGCATCCAACCGTTCACGTTTATTCCCTTGAGTTTTGTGGTGAATGACCCGCGCTTTTATGGGACGCCGATTTTGGCGATGGCGCCGTTTCCGGCGCTCTATGTGAATTATATTGGTTGGATGGCGATTCTCTTGGCGTTGGTGGGCGTACGCATGGCGCGCGCTGGAACGGAAACGCGCGTCATGTTGTTTTTGCTTTTGGCGGCAATGACGGCGGTGATTGTGGCGAGTTTAGAGCCGCGTCAATTTATCAATCAGCAATTTCCAAAATCGTGGCTCGGTTATCAAATTATGAGTTTGCGGAGTTCGCCCGTCATTGCTGGCCTCGCCGTGCTGCCTATCTTGGGGCTCGGCGCGATTGGGGTGGATCGCTTGTTTGCTAAACTTGCGGTTCAATTGCAAATCGGTATTCAGAATGCGCACGGCGCGAAACCGCTGACGTTGACTTTGAATTGGCTGCTTGTGCTTCCGTTAATTTGGGGCGTGTGGAATGTGAAACAAGTTACGCAGGGATGGATTCGGATGGATGCGTTAGCGCCGAACGTGCCGCGCGTGATTGCGGCGCTGCATACGCCGACGCTCGAATGGGTTAATTTTCCTTGGGGTGAAGTGGGATATTTAGAGTCGGCGATGGCGCGCGGCTTGAAAATTGCGGGGTATCCGTTCGCGTGGGGTTGGAAAGATCGTCCGTCGCCCGCACCCGCGCTTCAGGCAGAAGGCAAGTGGACGCCCAAAGAGACCGTCGAGGCAGGTTCGATTCCTGAGGTGGATGGCATCAAGCTGTATCGCGCGGCGACAAATCAAGAATATGCCCAAGTGGAATACGCTTCCGCCGAGCCGACCATCTGCGCGGCGCAAGGCGACGCGGGCGATATTGACGTTGTCTGTGAAATGCGTCAAGCGGGCGAGTTGGTGGTCAAAGAAAATAATTGGTCGGGATGGAATGTGACGGTGGATGGCAAAGCGGCGCAAATTGAAAATGAACGATGGATTGCGCTGGCGCTGCCGGCTGGCAAACATCTCATTCAATTGCGCTATCGGCCCTGGGAAGGGATGCTCGGTTTTGCGCTTTTAGGTTTGGGCTGTGTGTGGGCGATTTTTTTGTGGCGCAAACCGAACGATTTCGCGGCGGTGAACGCCGAACAAGTTCAAGATATTCCTAGTCGGAGCGTCGTTTGAAAATTCTGGTCAGTTTAACGTATTACTATCCTCACTGGACGGGCTTGACCGCCTACGCGCTGCGTTTGGCGGAAGGGCTGGCGCAACGCGGACATCAAATCACCGTTCTCACGTCACAATATAAAAAAGAGCTAGCGCGCGATGAAATGCACAATGGCGTTCGCATCGTACGTTTGCCGACGCGTTTGCATCTCAGTCGCGGCGTGGTGATGCCCGCGTTTGTGCCGACGCTCTATCGGCTCGCGCGCGAACACGATTTGCTCCAAGTGCATACGCCAATGCTGGAAACGAATCTGGTGACGCGCGTCGGACTGTTGCGCGGCAAACCGACCGTGCTTACGCATCATGGCGATTTGGTGATGCCCAACAACGGCAAAGACCAATTCATCGAACGCGTCATGACGGCGCTGATGGTGCAAGGCGAACGCGAAGCGACGCGCATCACCGTCCACAGCTGCGATTACGCCGACCACAGCAAATTTCTATCGCCGTTTCGCGCCAAACTCGATTGCATTTATCCGCCGGTTGAAATTCCCGAACCGAATCTAGAACAGGTCGCGCAGTGGCGCGCCGAATTGGGTTTGACGCAAAACAAGCTCGTCGGTTTCGCCGGACGTTTTGTGGAGGAAAAAGGTTTCGATTATTTATTGCAAGCCATTCCGTTCGTGCGCGCGAAAATTCCCGACGTAAAATTTGTGTACGCGGGCGAAATCAATGTCGTGTACGAACACTTTTTTGATAGGTGGAAACATTTGGTGGAGCAGGAACGCGAAAGCATCGTCACGCTGGGTTTGCTGCTGGACCCGCAGCGGCTTGCGAATTTTTACGCGCTCAATGATGTGTTCGCGCTGCCGAGCCGCACCGATTGTTTTCCGAGCGTACAAATCGAAGCCATGCTGTCCGGCACGCCTGTCGTCGCCACCAACATTCCCGGCGCGCGTGAAGTAGTGCGTGTGACGGGCATGGGCAAGCTCGTCGCGCCCCGCGACCCCCGCGCGCTGGCGGAAGGTTTGATTGAGGGTTTGACGAACCGCCATGCGTACATGAAAACGCGCGCGCAGATTCGCGAAATTTTCAATACCGAAAAAACGCTGGATGAATACGAAAAATTATTTGAAACATTGGTAAACACACCATGAGCATTGACCAAGCGCGCTTGATGCGCCTGCTGCAAAACGAAGCGGACATGGGTTTCAAACGCCGCGTGCGCTATCTGTTTCGCGCGTTGGATTTTCAGCCGACGGATGTGGTGTTGGATGCGGGCTGCGGGCGCGGCTTTTTCATGAAATATGTGAGCGAACTCGCGCCGTGCCAATTGTTTGGCGTGGATTTGGATTTCGAGCATTTGGAAATCGCGCTCCAACAAAATCGCCCGCGCGGCGCGAGCGTGGCGCGCAGTTACATTGACCCGCTGCCGTTTCCGAACGACACATTCGACAAAATTATTTTTAGCGAAGTGTTGGAACATTTGCCCGACGATTGGGGCGGCTTGAATGAAATCAAACGCGTCTTGAAACCGGGCGGCTTGCTCTTTCTCACCGTGCCGAATCACAATTATCCGTTTTGGTGGGACCCCATCAACAAAACGCTCGAAACTATTTTTCATACGCACATTCAGCGCGGCGCTTTGGCGGGCATTTGGGCGAATCACGAACGCTTGTATTATCCCGATGAAATTAAAACGCTGGTCGCGCGCGCCGGCTTTGAGCTGCGCGAGTTTTATCCGATTCTGCATTACTGCTTTCCGTTCGCGCACAATCTGGTGTATGGGTTGGGCAAACCGCTGTTTGAAAAGGGAATGTTGCCCGAAAACATGCGCGCGGCGGCGGACCGTTTTGGCGGCGAAACCGCCCAGCCGTCGGCGTTGAATCCGGTGCATTTGGGTTTGCGCTTGTTTAATTGGATTGACCATTTCAACGAAGACTTGGCCGCAGATACGTCGTTCATGATTAATGCGTTGGCGCTCCGCAAACCCGCTTGACGTGCAAGCAAAAAATTTACTCCGTTCGTTCCGCCTGTTTTTTCCATGCCGCATGTTCGCGTTCGCCTCACCTCCGCCCATCGCCACGAATGGGTTGCCCTGGCGTTATTCACGGTTGGGTTACTCGGCGCGTTTTTGACGCAGCGCGTCATTTATGAAAATGGCGCGACGCTGGCTGCGGGTCTGGCGTATTTCAGCGCGCTGCTGCTGCTCCTCGCCGCGTACAGTCGCAGCGGTTCGCTCTTTGCGCTCGCATTGCGTCCGCCGATGCGCGCGGTAACGCTGGCGCCGCCGCCGAATCCCGCGCGCGCGCTATTTGCGCTGCCCGCTTTTGTGTTTGCGCTCATTGCGTTTTTCGAAGCGCGCGCGAATGTTTTTACGCCGCTTGGCGTTTCCGCGTGGGCGACTTGTCTCATTCTCTTTTTTATCGCGTTTTGGGAAGGTTCGCCGCTGGCGGGTTGGGATACGGCGCGCGCGAAAATTGCCGCGCTGCGGCGCAAGGACAAACGGGGCCAGCGCGCGCGGTGGCTGCTCATTGCATTGTTGGGCGTCATGGCGCTCGGCGCGTTTTTTTATTTTTATCGGCTCGACGCGCTGCCCGCCGAAATGACGAGCGACCACGCGGAAAAGATTCTCGACACGTACGATATTTTACACGGCAAGTTTTCGGTTTTCTTTGAGCGCAACACGGGGCGCGAGCCGTTACAATTTTATGCGAACGCGCTGGTGGTGTGGCTGGGGCTGGCGCCGCTCGACATGCTCGCGTTAAAAATTGTCGGCGCGACGGCGGGCGTGTTGACGCTTCCGGCGGTGTTTTTGCTCGCGCGCGAAATGTTCGACGCTAAAGTGGGTTTGCTCGCCGCGTTTTTGTTTGCGGTCAGTATTTTTCCCGTTGCCATTGCGCGCATCGGTTTGCGTTATCCGCTTGCGCCGTTATTTGTCGCGTGGACTTTATTTTTTCTGCTGCGCGCGCTGCGGCGGCAAACGCGCAACGATTTTTTACTCGCGGGCATTTTGCTGGGCGTCGGTTTGAACGGCTATAGTCCGTTTCGCGTCGTCGTCGGTTTGACGCTGGCGTGGCTGGTCGTGTGGCGTTTGTACGATTTCAACGTCACCGCGAACGGAACGCGGCGTTATGTTCTGAACGCGGTCTTGCTGTTTGGCGCGGCGCTGCTCGTGTGCGCGCCGTTGTTGGGTTATATTTCCGCGCATCCCGACCGGTTTGCGTATCGCATGGCGACGCGTTTGACTTCGCTCGAAGTTCCGGTGCAGGGCAATCCGCTGTTGATCTTTTTGGACAATAATCTGCGCGCGTTCGGCATGTTCAATGTGCGCGGCGATGTGGTGTGGGTGAATTCGCTGCCGAACGCGCCGGCGGTTGATTTTTTGTTGGGCGCGTGTCTGTTGGCGGGCGCGTTGTATGCGCTGTATCGTTTGCTGCGCTTTCGCGAATATCCTTTCGCGCTGATTTTTAGCGCCGTCTTTATTTTATTGCTGCCTTCCACGCTGGCGTTTGCCTTTCCCGAAGAAAATCCGAGCGTCGTACGCGCGGGCGGCGTCGCGCCGTTTATCATGCTTCTCGCCGCGCTGCCGTTGGCGTGGAGCTATCAATTGTTTGCGCGCGTGGGTTCGGCAACGCTCGGCGCGTTTTTGGTCGGCGTTGTTTTGGTGGGCATATTGCTGACGAATTTCAATTTGTATTTTACCAAGTACGACGATGAATATCGGCGCGCGGCGTGGAATTCCACCGAGATTGCGGACGCGCTGCGCGCGTTTGCGGCAAAGAATAACGATTGGGAACACATTTACGTTGTATCCGCGCCGCATTGGGTGGACTATCGCGCGGTGGGGATTCATTTGGGCAATTTTGATTTCCAAAGCCATCTGGTTGAAAATGAACGGCAATTTGTAGAACAGGCGCGCGACCCTGCGCCGAAATTGTACGTGTTGAAAAACCAAGATGCGGTTTCGTTGGCGCAATTGGAAAAATTATATCCATCCGGCGTCGCGGTGCGCGTGGATTCCAAAACGCCCGGCCGCGATTTTGTGGCGTTTTTTACGCGCGTCGAATAGCCGCGCGCTCAAATTGGCTGTGCTATAATTCGTCGTCTCGATTGCCATGAATCACCGCCATTTGATTTCGGTCGGGTTACTTGCGTTGGGGTTGTTGCTCGGCATCCTCATCGGGCGTTGGCTCATGCCGGACCGCTATGGGCTGGTCACGATGATTCTGTTGGTGAGCGGCGGCATCGTGGTTGGCGCGCTCTTGACGGGGGGCTGGACTTGGCGCGCCAAACAAAATGCGCCGCGCGCGGCGGACGCGGCAGCGCAAACCGGTTGGCGCATCACGCTGGGCGCCACGCGCGTTACGGTGCGGTACGATGCGACGTGGCGGCAGCGCGCGCGAACAAATTGGCGCGCGCGTTTTGCGCGCCGCGCGGGCAAGCTGTCCTGGCTGGCGGTTGGGTGTTTGTTTGGCGCGGTCGGGCTGGCGTTGTACGCGCAGCTGGCTTTTACAAACGACAAGACATTTTCAAACGGCGCGTACGCCTATTTGTTCGCGGCGCTCGGTTTTGGCGCGTTGGTCTGGGCGTTGGATTCCGACGCGTCCGACCCCAAGCGCGTTCCAAGCGCGATAAAGGATTCGCCTCGCGCGAGCCGCATCCGTCTGGCGATGATTGTGTTGGCGGCTTTGGGCGCGGCTATCGCGGCGTTTGTGGGCGCGACGACGGTTTGGAACGCGCCGCAAACTGCGAACATCATTCTCTGGCTTGGCGCGTGCGCGTTGTACGGCAGCGCGTTTGTGCCGTGGCGCGCCATCGTCGCGCGTTTGCGGACGGACGCGGGGCGCGGCTTGCGCGCGTTCGGACAGCGGCTGTGGCGGCAGCGCGTGGAATTGTTTTTGCTGGGCGTGATTATGGCGGTCGCGTTTGTGGCGCGCTATTGGCGCTTGGCGTGGATTCCCGGAATTTTTGGCGGCGATGAAGGCGAGATGGGCGCCGAGGCGCTCGCCGTTTTGAATGGACAACTGCAAAATCCTTTTATCACCGGTTGGTTATCGCACGGCACGCTCTATTTTTTTGTTCAATCCTTTGCGCTGCATTTTCTCGGTCCAACCATTTTTGGTTTGCGCCTTTCCAGCGTGTTGGCGGGAACGCTCAGCGTCTTGCTTGCGTATCTTTTGATACGCCGCCTTTTTTCGGTGCGGCTCGCGCTGCTCACTGCCGCGCTGCTCGCGGCGTTTGATTTTCACATTCACTTTAGCCGCATTGCGCTCAACAATATCTTTGACGCCGTATTTGCGCCGTTCGTACTGCTGCTGCTTTATGTGGGCGTGGAATCACGGCGCGCGGTCTATTTTGCGTTGGCGGGCATGGCAATGGGGTTGGCGCTTTATTTTTATCACGGCGCGCGTTTGATTCCGCTCGTGGTGATTGTGTTTGGCATCTATTTGCTGCTCACGCAGCGCGACGCGGTTATAAAAAATCTTGAAAATTTTGGCTGGCTGGCTTTGGGCGCGTTGATTGTGGCGGGACCCTTGTTGTATTTCTTTTATCTGCATCCGAACGATTTCATGGCGCGACTCGCGCAGCGCGGCATTTTTCAATCGGGCTGGTTTGAAAAACAAATCGAAAGCGGCAAGACCGGCGCCGCCGTGATGTTGGAACAAGTGCGGCGTTCTTTTTCCGCGTTCAACGCGCTGCCGGACCCGACCAATTGGTTTGGTACGGGCTTGCCGCTTTTGGACCCGCTGTCGGGCATGTTCTTTGTTTTTGGAATCGTTTATAGCTTGTTCCAATGGCGCAAAAAAAATTACGCCCTGATGTTTATCTGGCTATTTCTCGGCGTGTTTTTTGGCAGTACCTTGTTGGAGAATCCGCCCACGAGTCCGAGTTTTATCATCGTGACGATCCCCGCGCTGTTTTTTGTCGCGTGCGGTTTGGATAAATTATTTGAACTAGCTGCCCAAGTTTTGCGCCCATTGGCGCGCGTCCGACATTGGGCCGTCGCGGCGCTGGTGTTGTTGATTGCGGCGTGGGGCTTGGCGTTTTACTTTATTGCGTACACGCCGCGCTATGCGTATGGCGGCGAGCCGAATTGGGTCATTGGCGCAATGACGCAATATCTGCAATCGCGCCAAGACAGGTATCGCGTGTATTTTGTCGCGCCGCCGTATATTTATTTGAACATCGGTTCGCGGAAATTTTTAATGCCGCAGCTCCGCGGCCAAGATGTTGTCGAACCGATTGCCAGCGCGAAAGATTTGGCGTTTGTGCAGCCCGCGCGTCCGGCGCTCTTTGTCTTTGTTCCGGCGCGCGAACAAGAATTGCCAATCGTCCAGGCGGCTTTTCCGGGCGGCACGGTGCGCCGTTTTGACAAGCCCGACGGTAAATTGCTCTTTATTATTTATCAAGTCAACACGCCCTAATCTGCCATTCATACGCGCGGGATAAAATTTTCCCGCTTTTGATAACGCATGAACGATTCTTGGAATGAAAATGTGGACGCGCGCGACGCGTCCGATGAAAACAATCTGCCCGCATCAACCGACGCGCCAACCGTCGCCGCGCCGCACGCGGACGACGGCGGCAATGGCGCGTGGGCGCGCGCCCATTGGGTGGCTCTGGCATTGACCGCCATTTTGCTCTTGGCGGCATTTTTGCGTTTCCCCGCGCTGGAGTTTGCGCCTGATAAAGAGAATCCCTCACAAACTGTTTTGACGTTTCGCTCGTGGGACGGCGACCAGCATTTGCATCCCGACGAACGTTTCTTGACGATGGTTTCGTCCGCGATTCGTTTGCCGTCTTCCATCGGCGAATATTTCGATACGGATGAATCGCCGATGAATCCGTACAACAATAATTTTGGTTCGTTTGTGTACGGCACCGCGCCGCTGTTTATTGTGCGCCTCACGGCGGAAATGGTACACATGACCGACTATTGGAATATTCACATGGTCGGACGCATTTTGTCGGCGTTGTTTGATTTGTTCACTTGCTTGATGGTGTTTTTTATCGGTCGCCGTTTGTTTGGGGTAAAGGTTGGATTGTTTGGCGCGCTCTTGTACGCGCTCGCCGTTTTACCGATTCAACAATCGCATTTCATGACGGTGGACGCGTTCGGCAATGTGCCGCTCGTCCTGGCGTTCTGGTTCACGCTGGACATTGCCGAAGGCAAACGCGGCCGGTGGGCGTACATTTTTGCGGGCATGGCGTTTGGGCTTGCCGTCGCGTCGCGTATCAATTTTGCGACATTCGCGGCGCTTATTGTTTTGGCGGCGTTACTGCGTTTGGCGACGTTGTTGAATCCGATACAGCGCGTGGCGTTCAAAGCGTCCGCCGCGCCGCTCGAACCGAAAACGTATGCGGCGGACGCGGATTCTGTTGACGCGACAGCGTTAGCGGCGGACGCGGAACCCGCGTCCACCGCGTCAATGCGGACGCTGACGGTGGGTCCGCTGATTATTGAAATTGCATCGCGCGCGCGCGCGACGGACGTTTTACCGGCGGATGAAACAGCGCGCGCGCATTTTTGGAACGCGCTGCTGTATGTCGCGGGCGGATTGATTTTGACCGCGCTCGCGGCGCTGTTGGTGTTTCGCGTCGCGCAGCCGTACGCCTTCAAAGGGTTGTTTTCGCTCAATCCCAAATGGCTCGACGATATGAAATTTATCAGCGAGCTCATTAGCGGACAGATTGATTATCCGCCGAGCCATCAATGGACGGGCCGCGCGGCGTATCTCTTTCCCCTGTACAACATTTTCAATTACGGTTTGGGATTCCCCGGCGCGCTCGCCGCGTTTGGCGGTTTCGTCGTCGGGTTGTATGAAATTTTGCGCTATCGCAAATGGAATCATTTATTGATGGCGTTGTGGGTCGGCGGATTCTTTTTGTATTTGGGTCAACAATTTGTCTTGGTGGTGCGTTACTATTTGCCGCTGTATCCGTTCTTTGCCATTTACGCGGGCTTTTTTGTCTTTTGGTTGTGGGAGCAAGCCAAGGGCGTGCGCGCGCCATGGCGCTTGGGCGCGCGCGTCGCCGCTGCCGCGTTGATTGGCATTGTGGTCGGCTATACTTTTTTCTGGGCGAACGCGTTCGCGTCCATCTATACGCGTCCGGTCTCGCGCATTGCCGCGTCCAATTGGCTCAAAGCGAATGTGCCGCCGGACGCGGTGATTGCGAATGAACATTGGGACGACCCGCTGCCGTTTGGCGGTTACAAAGGATTGACTTCATCGGACGATGGCTTGATGGACAATTACGGCGAGGATGGGCCCGAAAAACGCGCGCAGTTGCAAGCGTGGCTCGACGAAGCCGATTACATCGTGCTTTCGTCCAACCGATTGTATCAATCCATTCCGCGTTTGCCGCGGCGGTATCCCTTGACGACCAAATATTACGAATGGTTATTTGACGGCGAACTCGGTTTCGACAAAATCCAAGAATTTACTTCGTATCCGCAATGGCTCGGCATTGTCATTAACGACGACGCGTCGGATGAAGCGTTCACAGTGTACGACCATCCCAAAGTTTTGATTTTCAAAAAGAGTCCGCGCTATTCGTCCGCCAAGACAGCGCAACTTTTGGACAGCGTGGATTTGTCGGAATTGGAAAAACTGAAACCGATTGACGCGGTGGCGTCGAAAAATGGTTTTCGCATGACGCCGACGCTGGCGGCGGCAAATTACGCGGGCGGCACATGGTCGGATATTTTTAATCCGCGCGATTGGATAAATCAAATGCCGCTGCTCGCGTGGCTGGCAATGCTGTGGGCGCTCGGTTGGATTGCTTTTCCGTACGCGTTTTTGACATTCCGCAAATTTACGGACCGCGGGTTTGCCTTTGCCAAAACGCTCGGCGTCCTCGCGTTCGCGTGGTTGTCGTGGACGCTGGCAAGTTATCAAGTTTTACCGTTTGAACGGACGACCATGCTGCTGGTCTTGGCGCTCTTGGCGCTCGGCGCGTTGGCGTTGGGCTGGTTGCAGCGCGCGGAATTCTTAAGGTTTGTGCGCGCGCGTTGGAGATTATTGCTCGGTCTTGAACTCGTGTTTCTCGCGTTCTTTGCCATTGATTTGGCGCTGCGTTACGGCAATCCCGATTTGTGGCATCCGTGGTTTGGCGGCGAAAAGCCGATGGATTTTGCGTACTTGAATGCCGTCATCAAGACGACCTATTTCCCGGCGTACAATCCGTGGTTCGAAGGCGGATTCATCAATTATTATTATTTTGGGCAGGTCATTAGCGCGACGTTGACCAAATTTATCGGCGTCGTCCCCGAAGTCGCCTACAATTTATTGCTGCCGACCTTTTTTGCATTGACGGCGAGCGGCGCATTTGGCGTGACGTTCAATCTGGTCGCCCGAACGCGAACCCATGACGCGCGGACGGAGAATACGATTTCGGACGCGGAATTTCAAATTCCGTATTTGCGGCGCGCGGTCGTTGCCGGCATTTTCGCCGCCGTTTTCGTTTTGATTCTCGGCAATCTGGGTCAGGTCGGCGTTTTCTTTCAAGGGTTGAACGATTTGGGTCAGGCGCACGGCGGCGCGGGCGGCGTCTCGAATTACGTAACCGGTTTGCTCACGTGGCTCGGCGGCAGCGAAATTCCCGTGCCGATTGGCAATTGGTATTGGACGGCGACGCGCATCATTCCCGACACGATTAACGAGTTTCCGTTCTTTACGTTTGTGTATGCGGATTTGCACGCGCATTTAATGGCTTTGCCGTTCACGCTTGCGGCGCTGGGACTTGGCGCGCACGCAGTGTTGCAGCGCGCGCAATTAAAATGGTACGACCTCGCCATCGCCGCGCTGGTGTTGGGTTCGCTGCGCGCCATCAACACATGGGATTTTCCAACGTATCTCGCGCTGATGGGCTGCGCGCTCGGCGTGGGTTTGTTTGCGGAACAACGCGCGTCCGCGCGCGATGACGCGTTGGATTTGCCGTCCGGCGGTTTGAATTGGAGCGAACTGATTCAACGCTATTTGTGGCTGGTCGTTTTATTGTTTGCCCAGATCGCAATCATTGTCATGCCTACGAACGCGGCGGGCGTGCGCGTGACAATCGAAATGGCGATTTTCATTCTCGTCATGTTGTTTGCTTGGGTCTTGGGCATAACGCGTTACGGTTTGCGGCTCGACCCGCGCGCGTTCGGTTGGCGCTTGGGCTGGCGCATGATTGCGTTGATTGCGCTGGCGGTGGCGTTTTATTTTCCGTACATTCTCAATTACGGCACGGCGTACACGAGCGTGGAATTGTGGCATGACGCGCGGACGACCTTGAGCGATTACTTGGTCGTGCATGGCATTTTCTTGTTTCTCACCGCGACCTATTTCGGCGTCTTGTTGTTGAATCCCGCCGCGCGCACATTGCGCGCCGCAAACAAAACTATGTCGCTGCAAGCGTTCGCGGAAGGGTGGTGGATTTATCTCGTGCCGGCGGTGGCGGTTTTAGAAGTCGGCTTGCTTTTCCTCGAGTTGTACGTCTTTGCGCTGGCAGCGCCGTTTCTTGCTGTCGGCGCGTGGATTTTGTTTGAACGCGAAACGTATTTCGTTCATCGTTTTCTCGCGCTCGTTCTGCTTGCGGCATTGCTGCTGACGGTGATGGTCGAAGTCATTACGCTCAAGGGCGACATCGGGCGCATGAATACGGTGTTTAAATTTTATCTGCAAGCGTGGGTCTTTTTCGCGGTGGCGAATGTCGCGGGCTTGGCGTTGGTATTCCGTTCCTTGTGGTTTCGCCAACCTGTCGCCGATGCCGCAACGGGCCAAAAAAGCGGCGGCGATTCTCCGACGCTGCAAACGGTCAAAGCCGCATGGTGGGGCTTGGCGACGGTGTTGATTTTCGCGGGACTGTTGTATCCCGCGTTCGCCGCGTGGGCCAAAGTGAACGACCGTTTTGTGGCGGACGCGGCGCCCGGACTGAACGGTTTGGATTACATGAAGCAGGCGGTGTACAACACGCACGACCAGGCGATTCCATTGATCCAAGACTATGACGCGATTCAATGGCTGCGCGAAAATGTCAAAGGTTCGCCGGTCATTCTCGAAGCGAATGACAGTTTGTATCGGTGGGGCAATCGCATTTCCATCAACACCGGACTGCCGACGCCCATCGGTTGGGATTGGCACACCAAACAGCAATACTCGCTCTTGCCCGGCGAAATTGTTGACAACCGCATCCGCGACGTGGCGACGATTTATCAAACGACGGACCCGGAACAAGCGCTGCAATTGCTGCGCCATTATAATGTGTCATTGGTCTATGTTGGGCCGCTGGAACGCATCTTGTACGGCGCGGCGGGCGTAGAGAAATTTGAAACGATGGCGGCAGCGGACGCCCTGACCCAAGTGTACGACAACAACGGCGTGCAAATTTATGTTGTCGGCAATCAAGTTGCCCAAGTCGTAAAATGAGACGGCAATAAAAAAATCGCGCAGGATTCGGGATGTTGTATCTCTTTATTTGGTGGCTCCTTCTCCTCCTTCTCAGTTTCGCCGCGTTACCCGTGACGCTGCGCGTTTTGCGTTTCTTGCCGGACCGCGGGTACGCGTTCGCCAAACCGTTCGCGTTGCTGTTGTGGGTGTATCCGTTCTGGCTGCTCACGTCGCTGGGCTTTTTGCAAAATGATTTTGGCGTGTTGGCGTTTCTGCTCGTCGCGCTCGCGGCGGCGAGTTGGGGCTTGCTGCGCGGACGCGGCGAACATTCCGTGTGGGCGTGGCTGCGCGCGCGCTGGAAATATGTTTTGGTCGTCGAAATTATTTTCTTGGTCGCGTATCTCGCGTTCGGCTATTTCCGCGCGTTCAATCCCGAAATCAACGCGACCGAAAAACCGATGGAATTTATGTTTCTCAATTCCATCTTGCAGAGCCAAACTTTTCCGCCGCATGACGCGTGGCTGTCGGGTTTTGCCATCAGTTATTATTATCTCGGTTACGTGATGGTGGCGGCGCTGACCAAGCTGGGACAAATTCCCTCTGCGTATGCGTTCAATCTCGGTTTGATTATGACGTTCGCGCTCGCGGCGGTGGGCGCGTTCGGCTTGGTCTATAATTTGACGCGTTACGCGCAAAAAGACGAGCGCAATGGCAAAGGTTCGCGCGCGCCGTACGTATTCGGTCTCGCGGCGGCGGTGTTTCTCTTGGTTATTGGCAATCTGGAAGGCGCGTTCGAGGTGGGTTACAACGCGGGGCTTGGGTCCCGCGATTTTTACGCGGCGTTGAACCTGCACGGTTTAGAAGAGGTAGAGCCGTCCGGCACATTCGCGCCGCAAGATGGGTGGTGGTGGTGGCGCGCCTCGCGCGTCTTGAACGATCAAAATCCGAGCGGCGGCGGTCACGTCGAAGTGATTGACGAATTTCCGTTCTTTAGTTTTCTACTCGGCGATTTGCATCCGCACGTTTTGGCTCTGCCGTTCGGTCTGCTCGCGCTCGCGTGCGCGCTCAATCTGACGCTGCGGCCGACGATGCCGCTCGCGTCCAAAGATTTTCTCTCGCTCTTGCGAACGCAAACGCTGACGCCGGAAATTTTGCCGAACATGTTGATTGTCGGCGCCTTGGGGATGTTGAATACGTGGGACATTGTGACGTACGGCATTCTCATTGCCGCCGCGTTTGCCATACGGCAATATCGCGCGCACGGTCGCGCGTCGCGAGCGATGCTTGCGACCGCCATGGCGTACTTTATTCTTTTGTACGTCGGCGCGGTAATCTTGTTCGCGCCGTTCTATGCGAGTTTTTCATCGCAAGCGCGCGGCATTGCGCCCAATATTTTCAATCGCACGCCGCTCGCGCAATATCTCATCATGTTCGGTTTGTTTATTTTCATCGTCGCAAGTTTCGCGGCGGTCCTGTTTTTTCAACAACCGAATCGCAAGCGCGCGCTCGGCGCAATCGCAACATTCATGCTGCCGCTGCTCGCCGTGCCGTTGGTTATCGCAGGGTTGGGCGTTGTCGTTCTATTGAACAGTTCCGAATTGCAAAATATGCTGGCGGGCGTTTTGAATGTGTCGCCGCAAGATACGCCGTTCGGCGTCGTGCGCGCGTTCGCGGGAACGTTCGTGGCGAGTCCCGGCACGTTTATTTTATTGACGCTCTTGATTGCGTCCGTCGCCGCTCTGGGGCGTTTGAATTTGACGAATTCCGAAACCGAAAACGCGGCGCGGCGCAATGCCGTAACGTTTGCGTTGCTGCTCGCGTTGGTCGCGTTGATTCTAACCTTTGGCGTCGAATTTTTGTACATTCGCGATACATTTGAAACGCGCATGAATACGGTGTTCAAGTTGTATTATCAAGCGTGGCTTTTGTTTAGCGTCGCGGCGGCGTTCGGCGTGTATTATATTTGGCAGACCACGCGCGGCGCGGGCAAATATGTTTGGTTCAGCGCGCTGGGCGGTTTGACGTTCTTGAGTTTGCTGTATCCATTTTTCGCGCTGCCGAGTCGCGCCAACGCGTTCAAGCCCGACGCGCGCGCCGGCACGCCGACGTTGGACGGCTGGGTGTGGGTGCGCGGCGCTTTTCCGGACGATTACGCGGCGATTGAATGGGCGCGTTCAAACATTCCCTCCGACGCGGTGATTGTCGAAGCGGCGGGACGCGAGTATTCGTTTGACAATCGCGTCGCGGTGGCGACGGGTTTGCAAAGCGTGTTGGGTTGGGGCGGCCACGAATTACAGTGGCGCGGCAATTATGACCAGGCGGGGCCGCGCGAGCGCGATTTGGAACAGCTTTATCGTACGCGCGACGTCGCCGCGGCGCGCGCGCTGCTGGATAAATATAACGTGAGCTATGTGATTGTCGGCGGCATCGAACGCGAAAAATATCAGCTGAATCAATCCTTGATAGACAAGTTTAGCAAATTGGGCGAACTGGTTTTTGAACAAAATTCCATCCGCATTTATCGCGTGGACGCGTCGCATTGACGGCGCCGCGCAATCTGATTGTATTGCCATGCCGAAATCTCGTTCTCGCAAACAAAATCAAGCCGCCGCCGCTGTCGCCGCAACCGATGCGATGCTGGAAACGACGCTGCCTGCGGACGTTGAAATTTCCGCCGCCGAACGCGCGCCCGACGCCTTACCGCTCGTCGCGCCCTGGCTCACGCTCGAAGCGGTCGCCTACATCGCGCTGGGCGTTTGCGCCATCTTGCTGCGCGTAATGAATTTGGACGCGCGTCCGCTTGCGCCGGACGAAGCCAAAACGGCGGCGGCGGCATGGACATTTTTGCAGGGCCAACCTGTCGGCGAATTTAGCAGTCCGCTTTTGTTCACGTTCGATTGGGTCGCGTTTTTATTGTTTGGCGCGTTCGATGTCACCGCGCGCCTGCTGCCCGCCGCGGCGAGCGCGCTCATTGTGTTCATCCCCTTGTTGGCGCGCAATACGTTTGGACGCACGGGCGCGTTGACGGCGGCGCTGCTGCTCACGCTTTCGCCGACGCTCGTTTTCTTTGGACGGCATTTGGGAGCGTCCGATGCGGCGGTGGGCGGAATGGTCGCGGCATTGATTCTGTTTTGGAATTTTCGCGCGTCGCAAAACGCGCGCGGCTTGTATCTCGGCGCGATTCTCGCCGCGCTCGCGCTGACCGCCGACGCGACGGCATTTCCTATTTTGGTTGGCGGCGCAGGTTATTTTACGTTTGCCTTTTTGCGGACGCGGCGCGAACGCGCAGCCGCGGAATCGGCGGCGGAAACGGTTGAACCGAAATGGTGGCGCAAACCGTACGCGCGCGCCGCGTTCTTGTTCGCGGCGACGTACCTTTTGGCGGCGACGACATTTTTGTTGAACCGCGATGGGATGGGCGCGGCGTTCAATCTGTTCGGCGTGTGGTTGTCCGCGTTATCCAGTCTGGGCGCGTTCACAACGCCGTTAAATTATGTGTTGGCGTATGAACCGCTCGCGCTGCTCTTTGGTTTGGCGGGCGCGGTATTGGCGTTCTCCTATCGCGGCGCCGAAGCGCCAGAGCTGGATATTTTGCGGATGTTGGCAGTCAGCGCCATGTTTGCGTTCGTATGGTATTCGCTCGGCGCGCAGACGCGACCCGCCGATGTCGTTGCCGTAACGCTGCCGTTGATTTTGCTCGCCGGCTGGTTCATTGGCAATCTGTTGGAACGCGCGCACGCGGAAATTCGCGCGTCCGGCGGCGCGAGTTCTGCGCTGTCGGGCGAACTGCCGGTGTTACTCTTGCTATTGTTGTTGACCGTGTTGCTTTATTTCCAAGTGGGCGCGTTTTTGCAGCAAGCGCGCTTTTCGCCCGCGCTGGACGTGTTTTTTCGCATGTTGGGCGGCGTTGACGCGACCTCGCTGGGTCCCGCGCTGGCGACGCTGGGTTTGCTTGCAGTTTTTTTGCTCGCGATTTTTGTCGGCTTGAGCGTGGCGTTGGTGGGCGTGGGGCGCACGCTGACGCTCTTGGCGTTGGCGCTGTGCGCGCTTTTGCTGTTGGGGCAATTGCGCGCGCTCTGGCTCTTGAATTTTGATACGACGGAACCGCTGCGCGAAATAATCGCCGCGACGCAAACGCCGCAGCATCTGCGAACGTTGGTCCACGATTTGGAATGGTATTCGCAAAATCGCCAAGGCGACGCGCACGTGATGCGTATCGCGGCGGACCAAGAATTGGGCGCGGTCGGCCGATGGTATCTGCGCGATTTTGTGAATGTGACGTGGACAAATCAAATCGAACGCGCGGCGGACGCGCAAGCGATTGTTTCGCCCGCCGACGCGCCGCCGCCCGGCGATTGGATGGGACAGCGTTATCGCGTCCGAACCGCATGGACGCTCGGCGATGCGCGCGGTTTTGATGTGTGGAAATGGTATGTCTTTAGACAAGGCGGCAGTGAATCCGCGCAGACGACGATGCTGTGGCTGCCGACGCTCAAGTAAATTTTGATTTTCGATTTCTGATTTTCGATTTGGGCGTTACATGCTGCGGAATCGAAAATCGAAAATTGAAATTCTAAAATCTAAATTCAGAAATGTCTGTACCGGTTGAACAACCCCGACAATCTATCTGGGCGACGCCATTAAGCGCGCTGGGAAAAATCAATTGGGAGGTGGCGCTTTTGGTCGCGCTGCTCTTGATTGCGGCGCTCACGCGTTTTTACGATTTGGGCAGCGCGGCGTGGAGCCACGACGAAGCCATTCATACGCACTGGTCGAATGATTTGTACATGGGGCGCGGCTATATCCACAATCCCATTTATCACGGCCCGCTGTTGTATCACGCGACCGCGCTTGCGTTTTTCATCTTGGGCGACAATGATTTTTCCGCGCGCGTCATGCCCGTCCTCTTTGGCTTGGTGTTGCTCGCGGCGCCGTTCTTGTTTCGTCAATGGCTGGGTAAACGCGGCTGGGTCGTTACGACCGCGATGCTCTTGATTTCGCCCGTCGTCGCGCATTATTCGCGCGTGGATCGTCACGACATTTACGTCGAAGTGTTTGTCGTGCTGCTGGCGTTAGCCATCATGAAATATCTCACCGCGCGTAAAACGAATTGGCTGTATTTCGCGGTGGCGATGTTGGCGTTCGCGTTCACGGCGATGGAGACGACGTTTATCTTTATGGCGTTGTTTGGTTATTTTCTCGCCGCTGCGTTCACGTTCGATTGGTTCAATCAACGGATGCCCGCGTCGAAAATGGCGAACGCCGCGCTCGCGGCGGTTTTCGGTTTGCCGTTCGCGTTTTTAGCCGTCATTCTGTTTATTCTAGAAAAATTTGGACTGTGGCGCGATAAACACACTCCAGAAGGCGGGAGCGCGTTTGACGTCGCGGCGTTCGATTTGCTGCTCGTGCTGGGCACATTTCTCGTGCCGATGGGCGCGACGCCATTATTTATCAAGTACGGTTTTGCGGGCATCAACCGGTTGTTTGGCGCGGCGTTGACGACCGACCCGACCGATTACGCGGCGGTGGCTTCGATTCAGGCGAGCGGCTTGGCGCTCGTGTTTTTCATTGTCGCTTCGGCGGCGGTGGGCTTGATTTGGAATTGGCGCAAGTGGTTAATTTGCGCGGTGTGGTTTTATCCCATCATGCTCATCCTCTTTACCACCTTTTTCACCAATCCCGCAGGCATCGGTTCCGGTTTCGTCGGTTCGCTCGGATATTGGATTTCGCAACAGAGCGTCCAGCGCGGCGGTCAACCGCAATATTATTATTTCTTGATTACGCTGCCGATGTACGAATATCTGCCGTATCTGTTTGGCGGCTTGGGGCTGCTGTATATTTTGTGGCGGCGCAGTTGGAAACGCGCGGCGCTTTTTGCGGGCGTGGCGGCATTTTTGGCAGCGCTCGAAGCGTACATCTGGTTCACGCCCGGCATCGTGCAGCCCAATCCTGCCGCCGCCGACGCGGGCTGGCTTTTGCAAAACTTTCCATTCTTTAGCGGCAAAGACAGTTTGCAAGCGGCGAATTTTACGGTCTTGCTGCTCGGCTTTTTGATGCCCCTCTTTTTCGCGTTGGCGTACAATCCCGACGATGAATCCACGCGCTTTCCCACTTTGTTGGGCGTGTGGAGCATTGGCGTCCTCGTTTTATTTTCGTGGGCGGGCGAAAAAATGCCGTGGCTCAATATGCACCTTGCCATTCCGCTGTCGTTCGTCGCGGGCTATTTCATGAACGATGTGTTGCGCGCGGATTGGCGCGCGTTATTCAAACAGGGCGCGCTGTGGATGGCGCTATTGTTCACGCTCGGTTTGCTTGTGTTGGCGTTTCAATTCTTTTTTGGGCCCGCGCCATTATCCGGCACGCCGTTGGACGATCTTGCCGCGCGTTCGAGCGCCATCGTCGCCATTTTGATTATCGGCGCGTGTACGGGCGGCGTCGTGTATTTGGGCATGACGCTCGGTCTGAAAAACGCGCTGCGCGTTCTGCTCGTAACGTTATTCGGCTTCCTGGCGCTGTTCACGCTTCGCACCACCGCGAGCGCGGCGTATTACAACAAAGATATGGCGACCGAAGTATTGGTGTACGCGCAAGGGACTCCGGATGTGCCTGCGGCAATGCGTGAAATCGCAGAGCTCTCGCAGCGCTTGTGCGCGGGCAACGCCAACGACGCCAAAATTCAAGTGCATTGCGAAAACGGCAAAATCAAAGTCGCCTATGACGACGATTCGTCGTGGCCCTTTGTGTGGTATCTGCGCGATTATTCCAACGCGCAATTTTACGGTAAAAAACCGGGCGGACCGTTTGACGCCGAAGTGGTGATTGTGGGCGACGCGAACGAAGCCGAAGTGAAACCGTTTCTCGGCAATCGCTATTTCAAACGGCAGATGCGTTTGGTCTGGTGGCCCGCCGAAGATTACAAAGGTTTGACGTGGACGAAATTATTCGGCGGTACGGATGAAAACGGCAATCCGGTGCAAGGATTTTTGCAGCCCGAAAATTTCAAGAAAATCGTGCGCGATATTTGGTTCTATCGCAAGTACTCGTATGATTTAAACAGCTGGCCCTATGTCCATCGCTTTTCCTTGTACGTCCGCAAAGATATTGCAAATCAATTGTGGCAGTACGCCGGCGTTGTGCCGCAAACGGCGGTGGAGGATGACCCGTACACCAAACAATTTGTAAATGATTTGCAAGCGAGCGCGACGCTTACCGGCGGCGAGGGCGGCTTTAACAATCCCAAAAATATGGCGTTGGGGCCCGATGGTTCGGTGTATGTGGCGGACACCAACAATCATCGCATCCAAAAGTTTGACGCCGCGCGCAATTTCGTCAAAGCGTGGGGCGGACAGGGCAGCGCGCCCGGTCAATTCAATGAGCCGTGGGGCATTGCCGTTGGCGCGGACGGCGCGGTCTATGTGGCGGACACGTGGAATCATCGCATCCAAAAATTTGACCGGGACGGAAACTTGCTCGGCATGTGGGGCGCGTTCGGCGACGTGGGCGAAGAGTACGATTCTAACTTGATGGAATTGTACGGTCCGCGCGCGATTGCATTGGACAAGCAAGGCAATGTGTGGGTGACGGATACGGGCAACGAGCGCGTGATTGAATTTTCGCCCGACGGCGAAGCGCTGGACGCGTTCGGCGGAACCGGCGCCGAGATTGGCGAATTTCTGGAACCTGTCGGCATCGCCATTGACCGGCTCGGCAATTTTTATATCGCCGATACGTGGAATCGGCGCATCCAAGTTTTTGACGCGGATTGGAATCCCGTGCGCCAAATCGAGGTCGAAGCGTGGGATTCGCAATCGGTCGTCAACAAACCGTACATCGCGGTGGACGCGGACGGCAATATCTATATCACCGACCCCGAAGGGTATCGCGTCATCAAATATGGTCCCGACGGCAAAGTGCGCGCAGTGTGGGGCGCGCCCGGCAGCGACTTGGCGAGTATGCAGCTGCCAACCGGCATCGCGTTGGATGCGAACGGTCAAATCTATATCGCGGATGCGGGCAACAATCGGCTCTTGATTTACGATGCCGTGAAAAAATAATTCCCGTACGACAAATTTATAATTTGGCCGCGCTAGAATTCATCGCATCATTCACGTTACGCGTGTGCTATAGACCTTTAGACGCTGAACCGCATCGCGCGTTACTATGCGTGCGTAACATCAGCTACATAAAAAATCCGCCGCACATTGCGGCGGATTTTTTTCACGGCGCTGTGGCGGCGAACGTCGCGGCGATGCTGCGGGCGAATTCGCTCAAGGTCGCATCTGTCGCGTCGCCCGTAATCGTCACGAGATACGCGGCGCCCGTTTCCAAAACGTAAAGATATTGCGCGCCGCGCAGCGTGACGAGTTTCGCGTTGGCGTCCACAAACGAAAGTGTATATTCGAACGCGG